>WNGH01000320.1_pt1 | contig 42916 bp, 36 predicted proteins | sample 5400631 | NCBI WGS metagenome assembly WNGH01 (sample SAMN13153373, study PRJNA577476) | soil metagenome | isolation source: 115 cm soil or saprolite under Garry oak tree replicate 1 | place: USA:California | collected 2016-06-15 | reverse complement strand
GTTCGTCCAGACACCGGAGCACAGTTTCAAACACACGTTCGCGCGCGTATACCGCTGGTCGTCTTCTCTCCAGAAGGTTGCTCCTTCGATTCTACTCTTTTTCATGCGGAGTGGTGCGCCTGCGGGCGCATGACGTTTCAAAAGTGAGCCAGAACCACTTCGGAGGGTATTTACCAATGCTGGCCTTCGAGGACGAGGATGGCCAGTTGAACCTTGTACGGGCGGAAGATGTGGCGCAGGTGCTGCAGGACAGCGGTGTACGCTTCGCCATGTTGACAGCTTGCCAGAGCGCGGTCAGTTCGCAAAACGACGCTTTCAGCAGTGTCGCAGCACGATTGATACGGAGTGGCATCAACGCGGTTGCTGCGATGAGCGCCAGCGTGCTGGTAGTGAGTGCGGCCCGTTACGCTGAAGCCTTCTATCGCGCCCTCACTATAGGGGCCCAGACACCTGTAGCTCAGGAGCGCGCGCGCCAAGCTTTGTATGACGATCCGCGCCGCAATATTCATCATCGCACCCCGGATGATAGGGGAACTGCAGTCAGCTTGCGCGACTGGTGGCTGCCGCATTACTACCAGCAGCGCCCGGTATTGTTACAGCCGACCAAGGGGGCACGCAAACGCACAAAGGCCACGGCGAACACGTTCCCGCGCCTGAGGCAGGACGTTCCTGACCCGCCGCGCTATGGCTTCCATGGACGCGCACGTGAGTTGTTGCAGATCGAGCGCGCCCTGCTCCGCAAGAAACTGGTGGTGATTTCGGGTTTCGGCGGTATGGGAAAGACGGCACTGGCGCGTGAAGCTGCGGACTGGCTGCAACGCACAGACATGTTTGACGGAGTGTGCTTCGTTTCCTTCGAGCAGGGTGGGAACACGGCAAGGCTGCTCAGCGCGCTGGGACACTACCTCGATGTCTACGATGCGAACTATAACCCAAACGACAGCAAAGCGACGATGGCACGGCTCAAACCCCTCCTGGTAAAGACGCGCATTTTGGTAATCGCCGATAATCTGGAGAGTATTCTCGCTGCCGGTGAGGCCCAATTGGAGCCGGAGGAGCGTATGCAACTGTGGGATACGTTGCTCACGCTGGTTGGCATGGGGGCGGGCGTTTTGCTTACCAGCCGCAATGCCGCGTTCGGCGATGGCAGGCTGGCTCCGGGCAAAAAGGCAACTCATCTCTTGCTGCAAGGCTTGCAACCCTACGACGCCTATAGCCTGGCCAGCGGCGTTCTGTCTGATCTAGGCTTGGATCGCTCCAGCATTCCATATGCCGATCTGCGTGATCTACTCGCACAGTTGGACCATCATCCTCTGGCCATTCAACTGGTACTGCCGACCCTGCGCACGCGCTCACTGACCGCCATACGAAGCGAATTCGCGCAACTTCTGCCTGCCTTTGTAGATAACAACGAAGAAGGCAGGAATCGCTCACTCGAAGCCTCGCTAGAATATTCCCTAAGTCAGCTCAGTCTGGACCAGCGCGCCCTAGTCTCTCGCCTCTCCATCTTCGAGGGAGGTGCCAACGAAACCGACTTGCTGCGCATTAGCGAAATAACGGAGGTCGACTGGGCGACCCTGCGACCTGCCTTAGAACAGGCAGCTCTCATCACCGTTGAGCGGGTGCATGAGAATGTCAATATCCTATTCATACATTTCCATCCTGTGCTCGCGCAAGAAAGGCGCGAGCACAAAGACACGCAGAACGCAGAAGAGCAAGCTGCCCTGCAACAGCGCTACGTGAATCGGTACTGCTTTCTCGCTAACTTTCTCTATGAACAGGATTTCCAGCATCCGCAGGAAAACCTGGCTATGTTCCTGCGTGAACTACCCAATCTACGGCGCTCGTTGGATATGCTGCTTCAAACTGCCGAGAGCGAGATGGCCTCGACCCTGATCTCTCATATCGACCCGTTTCTTACCGGCATTGGCATGATACGCGAACGTGACCGGTGGCGCTCACGAGTCGAACAAGCGCTCACGGCCCATTCGCCCTCGTCTACCGCTCGTCTGAGCGATGATGTGTACCTGAGCGAAATCGGCTTAGCAAGGGCAGAGCGGGAGAAAGGAGACCTGACCGCTGCTTTCACACGCATAGAACGTCTCTTGCGGCGTATCGAGGAGCAGCCTGAAACAGCGGATGTCGCTCCTGGTTCACCTGAACATGCGCGCGTGCTGATAGAACTAGGTCTGTGCTACAGAGATGCCGGAGATTCCGATGTAGCCGAGCAGAAGCTGTACGAGGCGCTTCCCATGTTCGACGCTGCGATCCAGCAAAAAAAAGAAGAATACAATATGGGTGCCATCCGTATCGGCCGCGCCAATCTACTTCAAGAGCTGGGTACAGTTCTGACGAATCAAGGCCGGTATTTTGAGGCCTTGGAACGTTATAAGCAGGCTCTCAACGAACAGGATGCTCTGCATGATAACATCAACCGGGCAGTGACGTTAAGCGGCATGAGCGTACCGCTCTTGAAGCTGCATGACTATGATCAGGCACGTAGCCTTTGCCAGCAAGCCCTGACTCTATTCGAGTCGGAGCGAAATACTCGTAATCAGGCGTCGACCTGGCAAAAACTGGGTAGTGTTGCGCAGGCACAAAAAGACTGGGTAGAGGCGGAACGCTGCTATCGTAAGAGCCTGGTGCTCTTTGAGCAGATGGGATCAGACAAAGGAGCCGCAGCTAGCTGTAACCAGTTGGCGGATGTGGCTAGGGTGGCAGGTCGTCCTGATGAGGCTGAGGGCTGGTATCGAGGGGCGATACAACGTATCGAACGCGCATCGCCGGGGAGTCTGGACCACGCACGCTACCTGGAGAACCTTGCCTCCTTGCTTAAGGCTGAGGTGAAAGCGGAGCGACTTCCTGAATCGCGATTGAGTGAAGCCAACGGATACACGGAACAGGCAAAGCGTATGAAGGCACGGGCAAGAAGAGGATAGATTTCTCTTCTTTCGAGGAGATGATCAAGGCTAGAAGGCACTTCAAGCATATGCGCGGCCAATATATTGGTCAGTGATATGGCCAAGTATAACTCCGAGGTACACTAGCTGACTGTTACCCTTCCCGTGACTTTGCAGTCTCTAACGTATATCTGGCTGATTCATGTTTATACCTCCACCCTCACCGTCTCAACCCCGCCAGTTTCTCGATCCTTGAAGGAGAGCTCCGTCACATGGAACTCCTGCTCGTTCATAGTATGTAACTGCACCAGTACCCGTAAGCGCAGCTCTATAGCGAGGCGCAACACCATGTGGGCGTCTTCCTTCTCCATCACCCCTGAGGGGAAAATCAGCTTGGTGAGGCCGGAAAAGGTGCGGTTGATGCTACGCATATCGCGCGCGCTCCACTGGCCGAGAGGGGATTCAAACCAGCGTTCCCACACTGTCCCATAGTTGCCGATGTTGCGCAGTTCCCGGTGGAAGATCTCGCTGGTATAGTCGAGGATAAAGCCGACATGCGGTGTGAACATATCAGGGGTCAGCTTTGGCAGTTCCCAGCCTGGCAGGAAGGCCGCCCAACGGTCGTGGAACGCCAGATCGTCGCTGATGGTCGGGGGCAGAGGTTTAAACAGGTGCTCGGCAAGCATTGCTGTGCGCGGGTCAAACTCGATGTTGCCATTGAAGACAAAGCCGGCATCGCCTACCACCGTGATCGTGCCACGGTTAATCTGGCCGCTCTCCATGTAGTTCTTATAGAGGTTCTTGTCATCATCGGCATTGAAGCTGCTGCCTGCTATTTCGTCGAAACCCACCACGTCCCGCTGTTTGATTAAGCCGGGTTGAGGTGGATTCATGTTGCTCACAAACAGCTTGGGGATGGTGACGGCACCTCCGGCCAGGAGGGTACCGTAGGGGCTAAACTCGGTGAAGCTGAAGGATTTCCCCGTCTGGCGCGGACCCAGTTCGATCATATGGTAGTTGCTCTCCACCAGGGGAATCATGCGCACAAGATAGAGCAGCTTAATGCGCTGCGTCATCTTGTGGTGAGCGGGCTCGTAGCCCATCGTGCGAATCAGCACATCAATCCACTGGTCACGAGTAAACTTTTCCCGCCCGGCGCGATACTCATCCAGGTCCACATGACTCACCTGGATGGGGTCTAAGCGTGAGATCACGAACGGATAGGTCTTGCCGCGATAGCGAATGTCATCATCATAGTGGAGGACGATCCTACTCCATACTCCGGCCAGGAGGAGGCGCTCATACTTGGCAATGATCTGCGGAGATATATTGACGTGGTGAATGTTCGCCGTCATCAGGTGCGCCCAGTACACACCCTCCCTCAGGCTTTGATCGAGTTCGACCTTCACCATATCGATGAGCCGGCGCGGCGAGTGCTCGCGGATATCCGCTTTGATCTTCTCTGTCTCATCGCCGCGAGGAATGTACTTTGCAATCTCTTCATGCACAAAACGCAGGCCTTCACGCACTTCGGCATCATCGAACAGGTTGGCGCAATACTTACCAAGCATAAACTCGATCACGTAGGATGGCGCTTTGCTCGTCCCGCGAATCTCCTGGGCGAGATCCTTACGAATGACTAACCCCGGAAAGGTGGCGAAGAGCAAATGATCGAGTTCGTCTGCCACAAAGGGTGCTTGCGCTATGGTCATGGGTCTCCTTCTCCTGATCGTATCGTCCCGTGTATTGTATCATCTTCTCACCAATTCTCTAACGGGACCATCAGAGTGGTATGTTCAGTCGCAAGGACTTCATCAGTACGCGCATCTCGCACTTCAATGATGAGCGTCGCCCCTCGTTCCGCCTGCACATCCTCAAGCGGCTGGAGCGTTACTGCTACCTGCTCCTGATCCGGGGTGATGATCTTTGGCTCTGAGCGGAAAAGAATCGTCTTTTGTCGTGCATCAAGGAGCCTCACCCCAACCTGGCGTGGTATGGTATCTTCAATAAACATCCCTTCGCGTTCAATTTCCAGGATGATCTTTGGCCGCAGGCTGAGTATTTGCTCAACCGGTTGAATCCTGACGTTGACGGGGCTGGCCTTCTGCGGCCACTCTATTTTGACACAGGGGATAATCCACTCTTGCAGCGATGCTCCACCGTGAAAGTAGCCTAGTCCTCCATAGGTACGGAAACAAGCTGCGCCACTAGGAACGGCAATACGCCATTTTCCACCAGGAGCAAGCCCCTGCGGCCCACTCAGTTTGACTTGTGCGGGATAGGCTAACGCTCGTCGTGAGCTATAGGCTGGCCCAGCGACTGGCGGCGAGACATGGCGTTCCTCGCTCCCTGGCCAGTGAATGAAGCCGTGATCGGTGACGACCAGCACACGCAGCCAGCCCTTGTCACGGAGATGTTCAATCGCGGTGAGGTAGCGCTGCATCACCTGGTCGCTGCCCATGGCCTCCAGCTCTTCATCATGACCAAGCTTGTCAATCAAATCATCGAAGACCACGAGCCGGGTTCGCTTTGCTTGTGGAGATGGCACATTGCCATGTTGCACATCCACCATGGTTAAAAGAGCATCTGCCGCTACTTTTCCCTGTGTCCTGAGCCACTCGCGGCGCTGTTCAGCCATACTCAGGTTGGCAGCATGTCCCGCCTGGCGAAGTTGCCACTTGCCATCAACAATATCCGCATACATATCTTTTTCAGGAAGAGGTAAAGCCATGCCCATCCCCAGCGCAGTGATGGTTGGCAGTGCGGTGCGGGCAGCCGAGACGGTGGCGCGTTCAGCCCCCTCGCGTTTGTTGAGTTGTGAGGCTAGCGTCATCCCCAGGTCATAGCGCAGTGCATCGGCGATAATGATGGCTGTAGGGCGTTTTGAGTGTTTGAGAAGTTCTGCTACCCAGGTTCCAGCACTCTGAAGGTCAGGGACGGGACAGCCGCCAGCAGTCCAGAGTTCCGACCACACGATCATGTAATCTTCCCAACGCGCCCGGTATGCCTGGCGCAGCGGCGTAATGATGGTGAGCAGTTCTGGCGTCGTTCTGTTCAGGTTGCGAAGGAGTTCCTCACCGGCTTTATCGACGCGCCACCCGGTTTTTGTGTACCAGGTGATGGCTTCGCCAGGATTGGCCCAGTCCTTGAGCGGAGTGGCATTAAGCAATAGCTCTACAGCAGCGCTGAGCCGTGCTAACTCACCCCAGGGAATGGACTGAGGGTGAGAGTGGCTATCTTTGTAGCTCCAGAACCCTTGAGCATGACGCTGCAGATCATCAGAGAGCGAGGCGAGCGCCTCGAGCAGCTCTCTTCCGCTCAGTTGCGCCAGGCTCGTGCACGTATGGGCAAAGATGGCGCGTTCTGCCGCAGAGGAGAGAAAGGGGCCATCTTTAATGGTTGCCGTACCCATATTGTTGCCTATGGCTGCGATACGGTCTGCTTCCAGGATCGCCTCGTGCAATCCCTTGCTCAAGCGCAGGCTATCCAGCCAGCGTTCGAGCAGGTGAAGCGCAAACACTCGCCTCTCCGGTGCAATCAGATAGCTGTGCCCTTCACCTACGACATCCGGTGCAGCCTGGTAGGCTTGCGTAACAAGTAACCATACCAGGGCGTAGGTGCGCCAGCGTGCCATATTCTGTTCGTCATATGCTGGCAGCCCTGCCTGCTCGATAGTCAGGTCCAGGACCATGCGATCATCGGGGTCAGGGGTAGCGCCAGCCGCCAGCACATCCAGAAGCAACACGGCATTCGGCTGCAAGCCACCCCCGCCCCATTCAGCAGGGTCTTGCTTGAGATATTGCCGCGCGAGGACAGCCACTTCGTTATCACCTGTCCTGACACTTTGCGGCCGCCAGCCCCACGCGAGCAATTGTTCGCGCAAGGAGCGATCATAGATACATTCAGAGAGCAAGGCCTGCGCCCACAGCCAGCCCAGGTGATCAGATGTCGTGGTGACATGCAGCACAAAGGACTCTTTGGCATCTATGCGCTCCTGTACAGCACGACGACTTCCAGGGCTGCCAATCTCACCTGCTGTCTGTTCCGTTACCGATGCCAGGGTAAAACCTTGCGAGCCATCTAGATTTGCTGCACGTTGTAGTAGTGGTCCCCAATCGCTACGCGGATCACACCAGACCATCCAGGAACCTGGATATCTGTCGAAGACGTTATGTACGAGCCCGGAAATATGCTGTTGGAGCGTCGTCATAACTCGACCTCTTCCGCTCGTCTGTTCTGCAGCGCCTGGCGTTTCTGTTCCAGCTTAATCTGCTCGGCTATGCGCTCTGGCTCACGTTCAGTCCAGCATGGGCTTTCGGGCACCCGCTCGTCCATCCAGCCACATCGTGGAAGTTTGCCGTCACGCACCCAGCGGCGCTCATCAGCACGCCAGTGTGCGCGGTCAACCAGGGCTTTCTTTGCATCAGCGGGTTTGAGCACATCGCTGGCAAGCACACCTACAGGCTGAAGTGGCGCGATATTAACGCGCACGCCATCGTTGATATCCATGTGCCACGTCTGCTCGTTACGCAAGAGTTCTTTTCGGTTGGAAGGAGCTAAGTAGCCATCGCCACTCCAGCGATCAAGCGGTTCCTCGGCAATGAGCTTCTCTAACTCAGGGCAGGCAAACCCCTGCTCCTCGATGGAACGCAGCTTCTCAACAAAGGCTGTTAGCTCCTGGATGCGTTCATTGGCTAGAACAGAGGTCGTCTCATCCTGAAAAAGATAGGCATCTTCCATCTTCTGGCGTTCGGCACGCAGCAATGGTTCGACATACTGCGTGCGAATACGGGCCAGCGCATCACCTGAGCAAACATGATAGTATAGGAGACACTCGAACGCAGGGCCGCGTTGCGACCCACCACGTTTTCGGTTTCCATCGTGAGTAGGGATACTTACAAGATGCCAGGCGATCGGACGATGCTTAAACTGAGACATATGACGAGAGAAGAACCGTCGCCGTAGCCACTCTTCCAGGCTCAGCCCCGTCAATTCTGTCAGCAGCGCCTCGGCCTGCTGTACGCCTAGCTCTCCGTCCTCTGTTCTCAACCGTGCGCGTACCTGCTCCGCCAACGTTGCCTCACCAGTCCCCGCTACGAGTGGAATGATGCCGCCGCTTGAGGCCCATGTTGGTATAGGCTCCCCTCCATCAACCTGCTTCGGCCAGCGATGGCCCAACAGTCGCAATATTAAACCACTAAGACGATCCTCCATCAACCGCAACTCCTCTGGTTTGCAACGTGCCCCCTCGGCCTTTACCTCCTCTAACAGCCAGTAGACGCTGATGGGGTGCAGTTGCATTTTGACGCTCATTTCCTCTAGGAAGGTCTCGGTAGGAATGGGTATATGTGCACCTGTTAGTGCTGCTTCCTCACTTTCGATTCTTTCAGTCGCTTCTTCTGTTTCCTCCCGATCTAAATTCTTGGCTCCTGGTCCTAATTCATAGAGAGAACGGAGAGAGGATTTGATAGAGGCACGTTCCTTGTCATCAGGATTGATTCTTCTATGTGTTTTGATAAAATCGAAAAATTCAGCCGGTAATTGTGATAGATCGAACTCATCCGGTAATTCTGGCAAGATATCATAACCAGCAATCAGTGGAAACCAGCCTGCGGGAATACTTGTATCATTTACAATAATCTCAATTACCGCATCTGATAGACTGTACTCGTTACAAACCTTCTTCTCAAGGAATGCTTCTATCGAATGCAACAGAACACATATTTTTTGCTCGATGTCGACGATATTGGTACTACTAAAGCTACGTTCTATCTGATTAGAAGAGATGATAACGCGCTTGAGTCTTTCAGCTAAGTTGCCGAGGTGCTGGAATGTTTGGAAATTATAAGGCATCGGTATTTGAGAAAGATACCCAACATGCAAGTCCAGACTTTGAGAAAATATACGCGTAAAATATGAGCAGACACGACTATTCAAACATGCTGCAAGTTGCATCAAGTCAAATTGTGTGTTTATTAAAAATAATGAGGCACCCTTAACATCGAATATAGATTTTTCTAGCTTTCGCATACCTAGAGATCCTCGTGATACCAATGTATATGTAAGTCCGGTCTGAAAGTAGAATTCAGGAGATCTTAACACGCTTGGAGGGAATGCTTTTATCCTGCTACCATTGTGTCCCCAATCTAAACTAAGCCATTCTAATCCAAACCACTTACAGTAACCCCCGCCCTTTGCATATGGAATCCATCGGTCTAGTTCACTGCATTCCCAGAAGCAGCGGGTAAAGCGCTCGTTATCTGATGTTTGTAACCCTGTTCGGACATATGCTACCTCTTGTAGACGGTGCGAACTATTGAGCATGGTAAAAAAATCCTGTTGCAGCCAATAAACTAGTGGCGTTTCTGGTATTGTAAGAAAATCCCTTTGGAGGGGAATATAGACTGTTCGTGAGATCGAATTATTTTGTGATGCTTCTAAAAGCAATACGGCTTGTTCTTCAGAAGGTCTAGGAGCAATCAAACGACATGCCCATAGTCGATGTTGCGACCCAGGTATAGTTTGTTGCATAGTAAACAAAACAGGTGCAACAATAGCATTTCCAATCTCTGAAAATGCATATCGTCCTAGATGTACCAACCCCTCAATACTTGTCTCACGAAGTATGCCTGTAAAGCCACCTTTCTTTGCTTCTAGAAGCTTTTCATCTGGTACAGCCCGCAAATCAACAAAGCTACGTAAGAATATCCAGCCCTGCATAGTCACCATTGCCACTCTCCCACCCGGACGGCACAACTCAATACACCGCAAAATAAAAGTAGCATACAGATCGCGTTTGCCCGATGGATAGTACTTCTCAACATACTTCTTGAGCGACGTATCCATATTCTTGCTACCCATGTATGGTGGATTCGTTACCACCACAGCATATCTATGGTCAAGCAGTTGGAGCAGGCGCACACCTTGCTCGGCCTCCCGTCCAAAAAGAGCTGCGCTTACATCATCAGTGTTGCCTGCCTCAGATTTGAAGCTGTCTGCAATCCTTTCCAGCAGCATCTGCCTTAGTCCCACAGGGTCGTGGTTCGCCATTGTTGTGATGGTGCGACGCAGTTCTGCCTCTTCTGGATCAAATTCCATACGGATGGTATGAGGACGTTGCAATTCAGCGATAGCGTTATCGAGGTATTCCTTGGGACGGATGAGGCTCCCAAGGATATCGGCCTGTTCCAATCCTGAGAAAATGCCCTCTAGCAATGGTTTAAGTGGCATATCCTGCGGATGGCGGAGCAGGTGACGTTGCAGAGCACCCTCATTGAGGCTCGTGGGTGTCGTTGCCAGGTTCATTGCCGGTGGGGTATAAGTGCCTGGACCAGGTTTGCGCTCCTTCCGTCGCTCGTCACGTACCAGTTCCCAGGCACGCAGGTAGAGCGTCAGGGCGGAGAGTTGGGCGGCGCGCGGGTCGAGATCGATGCCGTGCAGGTGATTGCTCAGGATGTGGTCGGCAATTTCAGTGGCAGAGAAGGTATGGAACTGTTCCCGGTACATAGCGACGAACATATCGAAGGCTTCGCGTAGGAAGTGGCCGCTGCCCATACAGGGGTCAAGCACGGTGAGACTGGCGAGATTGTATCCTGTGGAAGTATCGAGTTTGTCTGGTTTGATGTAGTACTCCCAGGTAGCGGGCAGGGCGCTATCCGGATAGATTTCATGGTAGCCGCGTCCCAGGCTGTTCTGCAGCAGCCACTTGACCATGTAGGGTTCGGTGAACAGTTCGGTAGCGGCGGCGATCTCTGAGCGAGTAGCGGCCTTACCCCCACTGCCAAGTTTAGCGTAGATACGCGCTTTGGCCTCTTCCTGGTAGAACTGGTAGGCCCAGCCGATCGCATCCGGGTCTGCGAAGGCGGCATCCGATTCGGCAAGGGTAAAGCCTGACATGCTGCCGCCAACAAGTGTCATGCAGCGTATCAACGCGGGTGTGCTGGGACTGAGTGCGGTTGCCGGGTCATCCAGGGCGAAGAGTCCAGGAAGTGACCTGGCTTGAGATTGGCAGGCATCCTCAAGCACTGCCCAGCGTCCTCCATCTGCGCCGGATGCACGTTCCGGGTCGCTCTGGCGCAGGATAAATAGGGCCTCAGGAAGACCATCATACTCGGGATTTGTGCGCAGCGTTTCGTCAATGAACCCGCGTGCCTCCATCGCACGGAGCGCGAGCAGGCGGTTGATCCAGGAATAGGCGGCACGTTCGATGATCTCTATGCGCATGCTGGCCCGTTTGAACTCGTCACAGTAGACGAGTTGAGCGACAGCAATCCGGTGTGCCTGCCATTCATTGGGTGTTGCGTTTGCCAGCGCGTCCAGCGGGGTGATCGTGCCATCGGGAGCGATGCCAAGCCGCTCCAATTCGCGATCAAGGTCGCCGCGTATCACAGTGCCATCGGAGGCAACGGTTCCAACAAGGAGATGGCGGAGTTCGGTCACCAGGGTACGCACGAGGTCTTTGTGACGCTTTTGCATGTGGCTGTCTTTCTAGGATCTCCAGGCCGCCGCTTTGTCCTGTAGCTTACTCGATAACGACAATTTTTTGTTGCTCTAATTCAGGCGTGATACCTGTGCGCAGCTTCCCGAGCATCTGCTCCAGGTCATCCTGTGAGCTAAGACGCGACGTTCCAACCAGGTCTTGCCAGTGTAGATGGATCTCCCGCGATGGCAGGGGGTCTTTTGGTTGATAGCGAACACGCATTTCTTGCACTTTCATTTGTAGGTTCATCTGGGCATTGCCGAGCACGATGTTCAGGTTGCGTGCTTCGCTAAAGCCTGGATCGGGTTGCTCTATGCGCTCCTTTATGCTTTGCAGGTCTACCGCGAGCGTGGCAACCTCGGCATCTGCCTGTTCAGCGGGGACACCGGCAGCCTGTACACGCTCCTTCAAACGCGCCTGCATCTCTGCGAAGTTCTTGCGCGCTTCCTGCTGCCAGGCTGCAATCTGGTTGGTGACTGCCTGATGCGCAGCATGATAGGTGTTCATCAGTTCATTCCAGCGATCGGTTTCGGTCACGCTGCGTTCGTTTGTGAGGGCACGCCAATCCAAGATAAAGCGCCGTAGTTCGGGGAGATCTACCTCAGCGTTGACCATCGAGCTGAAAAAGTCTCGCACCGCAAGAAATTCATTGCCATGCTCGCGTTGGAACATGATCAGGTCCTGTAACTTCTGCGTATACTGGAGCAGCGTCTCCCACTGCTCCTGAAAGTGTGGCAGGCGTACTGACGGTGTTGCGCTGTCCAGTAACTCGCTCACCAGGCTACTGCCTGACTCGAAAGCGAGAGGCAACGGGCAGCGGGCGGTGGTCGCCCAGCTTTTCACCTGTTGGGCTTGCCTGGCCAGGCTCGTCAGTTGTTCTCCCAGGGCATTATTCAAGGTCGCGGGAACCAACGCCGGTTTGACGCCGAAAATCGTCTCCATATAGCCACGAATGGCCTGGAGTTGTTGCATGCCTAAATCGGTGCGTATGCCCTGGATACGCAGCGTCTTGAAACTCTGCTCCTTCGTGAGGTATTGGAGGGCTTCAAGGCTATTGGGATCGGTGATGGGGCGTCCATTGACGATCAAACGGCAGGCCGAGGCCCGCAACAAGAGTGCCAGTCCCACCTTGATGCAGTTGCCATCCCAGCCGAAGGGGGGCCGTTCGAACTTGCTGCGCAGTTGCTCGGCAGGGATGGCTGCCTGGTCGTCGCTGGCCTGGGGCAGGCTTCCACGGAGTGTACTGATCAGCGCATGGCTATCATTCAGAGTGCCATCATTTTTGTAGACGCCAAGATTCTTCAGATCGGAATTGGTCGTATTGCCGTTGAGAGCAGCTTTGACGGCCGTCTCTTCATTGATGATACGATAGGTCACTTCCGCAAAGCGGGCATAGATGCTGGGAAGCAACTGGCTGAGTGTATTACGCACAGCATCACTAGCACCTTCGCCTTCGAGCAGTTGATAGGGTGAACCACGGAAGAAGATGGTACCACCGCGCACGGCCTGCATCAGCAGACGACGTACCTCATTTTTGTAGCTTGGCAGGTCAACCTGCCTGGCCTGTTGCGCCACCTCTGCCTCGGCGGTGTTTGCCTGGCTGGCACGCACCTGGTTGGCGATCTCTTCAGTTGCCAGTGCCAGCGCCAGTGCTCTCCTCAAGCCTTTGGTTTCAGCCAGACGAAAGAAGATATTCTCAGGGTCCTGCAGCGAACGCTGTTTCATGGCTGCCTCATCAGTGATCTGTGGATCAAGGGCTCGTTGAAATGGGCTGTAGACATGGATGGTGACCGGTACCGAGGGATTGCGTACGACGCGCTCATCAATCTCCAGCCTGAGTCGTATTTCACGACCTGCGAGAGAGACCTGGTCAAAGCGTAGCGAATCCTCACCGTGATAGTCCTGCAGCTTCTGACTTAACTCATAGGTCTGGTTCAAGAGCTCTTCCTGGCGTGACCGTACCTTGTCCTGGAAGCTACGCTGCTGCGTATTCAGGAAGATGTAGGTTTCTCCAACCTGCTTGGCGTATCCTGCTGCAACGAGTCGCTCTAACTCATCTTTGACCTGCGTACGCAGCGCCGCAAGGTTGGTATCGAGCGAAGTGACCAGGGCCCGTGTGACATTTTCCAGTGTACAGGGGATGTGGGGAACCTGGCCAAGTACGTACAGGGCACGAGCTACCTGCGTTGTGATTGGTGTCGCATCAGGAACAGTACTGATGATCCGGTTGATATCGGTCCTGGTTTCAATCGGTGCATCGCTGGCAAGCTGGTCGTAGAGGTCCGCCAGGCAGAGGATGCGACCCACAGGACTGTCCAACAGTCCCGCTGTATCGATAATACCTCCCTGGACGACGCCAATCATGGTACGGTTCGAGCCGGTGAGGGCCTCGTCGCGCCCGCTTGCCTGGGCAATGCCTTTCACCACAGTGGGAATAACCACTACTGTCCAGGGCAGATAGGGATAAAAGCGCGCGAAGTTCTCCGCGTCAGGTACGGGGAAGACACGTTGCGCCTGTTGGAGCGACCCCAGGTCGGTGATCTCGCCGCTTCTCTGGGTAAAGCGTTGCGTCAGCTCGATACGCGCGGGCTGTGTTTTGCGTAAGAGGCGTTCTTCGACGACCTGGTTGATATCTTCATTACTGAGTTTGCATTGCAGGGCGAAGCGCTGGCTAATCTTGGCATAGTGTTCCTGCTGGACATTTTGCTGGAGTGCCTGGACATCACCGTGCGCTGTGACCGCCATCCAGATACGGCCACGACCCGCCTGGGCAGCCGTCTCGACCAGCGCCTGCACCTGCATGATACGCTCGTTCGCGTTGCCGCTGGCGATCCACTGTCCAAGTTCGTCCAACTGCAACAGCACTTTATGCCGGCGTCCCGCGCTATCCCTGGCAACACACCAGCGTCTCAGCCGGTCAATGAGCATCTCAGGCGTAATCCCAGTTTGCACAGCGCTCGTGACCGCTCGTTCAACGGCCTCGGGTCCGTTGAAGTGATCTGGTAAGACAGAGGCTGCGGCCCGACAGAGCACCTCATTGTAGAAATCGGGATCGTTGGCGACGTCACTCCACTCAACACCGCTCAGTTCACTCGCCACGCGATGGAACTCCGTACTCAGTCCTCGCACGTCTAACTGATATTCTACTGCCCAGGCAAGCGGCCAATTATGTGTGTAACCGTGTTCTCTAGCAAACAATTTGAACACGATCAGTGCCAGCGGGTCATTACTATTTGCTAATTGTGCGTGGAGATTCCCACCGATGACCGAGGTCGAGAGTTTTTGCCGGCAAATCGCGAGATAACGCTCCAGGTCAGCGCGTTCCTCGCTGTGACTCGGCAAACGACTGAGAAACACCTGGTTTACTGGCTGCCCCAGCAGTTCACCGCCCTCCAGCAGCACGCCCAGCTCCTTCATCAGCAGCGACTTTCCTGAGCCGAAAAAACCGCTGATCCAGATACCAATTCCCTGTTCATCATCACGGTCAAAGGCATCGCTATACGCTTCGAGCATGCGGTGGAGATAGGTTTCCCATTGAGGAGTAACGACCAGATTCTTCAACTCGCCAAGCAGGGTGGCAGGATTGCGGTCAGCTACTTTGACCACAGGTTCAATGCGTTCTTGAATAGTAGTAGCAAAGGTCTCGCGTATCAGCATCACATTTCCTCTCCCCGGTAAAAATCGAAACGGAGCAACTCTTGCCCTAAAAACAGGTAGCGGCGGCTGGTTTGTGGTGGACGGATGCCAGGTATCAGCAGCACAATGGGGACAATGGTGTTGGTTCTGGGGTTGCGCGGTTCCTGTTCGGCCAGAAACTCCATCAATCCAGTAGGATTGCCTACTGGATGAAGCGCTGCCAGGCCGCGCAGCACCACCACCGGACTTCCCCCCTGTTGTGCCGTTTCCTCCAACCTCGTGGTGATTTCACGACTGACTGCGCGTGCCCAGACGCGCATAATGGCCTCAGTCACACCGCTCTGTTTGAGAGGGTCATTCAGCAGGTGTTGGCGGCGTTCCTCCTGCCCGGCAAGACTCTTGATCGTCAGAGGTAAGAGATCAACATGGTGAAAGCAAAGCGTCTTATCGTTGCGTAGCTGTTCATCGGCCATGCGCTGCACTGTCCGCTCCTGTTCGGGCGGATAGACAAAGTAGACGTAGGGCCTCCCGCTACTATGACCAATCCCATCATAGGCGGTACGCAATCGATACAGGAGCACATCAAGTCTCTGCTGAAGTTCATCACTCATTTCACGCGCTCCTGAAGCTGATAGGTAGCAATCACGTGCTGGGCGCGCTCAGCATCCCAGAGCCAGAGCTGCCAGTCAGGATGGTGGGCTAGATGCTCCGGTGGAACGCCTTCTTCCTGTAAAAGACGGATCAGGTGCTGAACAACGACGGGTGGCACAATTGGCTCGACGATCTGCTTGGTTGCCTTGCCTTGTAGAAGGCCAAAATCACGCAAGGTCGTAAGCGCATTACCAGATAACTTTTCCCTCGTTGAGTGACTCCATCCTGTGACCTCAGGATGCATGGATTGCACTTCATCGAGGAAACGCTGTACATCAGCGCGGATAATCTCCAGTTCACCAGCAAACCAATGGAGGACAACGACTTGCTGAACGATATCATAGAGAAGGTTATCCTGCCGGGCTGTATGCACTAGTAAGGCCGCTTGGAGTTCTGCCTGGTGCCCATCCTGTGCGAAATTGACCAGATCGTTCAATACCCAGGCAGGAGGATGCCAGCGCGTGAGCCGTGTCTGCAGGATAGCTGCGATAGTCGTACGGGTCGCACGCGAGCGTTGTGGAAGGCCACCATTCACAAGCGCCTGCCGCGTTGCCTCGATATCATGTAAACGGGCATAGGCAAGGAGGAACTGCCTGGTTTCTTCAATTAGGCTGGTCTTGGAAGCCAATCTAAGCGAGTAGGAACCGTGAGCCCGCCAGCAGGTTGTCTCTTTCGATATGGGCATTATCCCCAGAACCTTTCATGAGAGTGGGCAATAGGATTGCAGCCAGGTGGGGAAGAGCTAGGCGCCGAGTCACGAGTGCGCCCGTTTATGACGGACGCATGGAAATAGTACACCGAAAAAATAGCAAAATAGAGCGGCGCATATTTTCCCCAACCACAGTGCGCTGATAAATAGTATTGAAATATTGACAAGTTTTATTATACAGATTGTTGTAGTATGATGCAATCGGAGATGAAGGCAACTAGCTATTTCCTCATGGTGCTGTTTGCTGATTCTGGGATAGTGCATGCGGCGGGAGAGAGTAGATATACACATAGAGGTGATGAATATGACAGCAATCTGGCAAAACGATGGATCTGGTTGGCATTTGCTCACACCGACAGGATTCCCAGATGAGGGAACACTCCATACTTTAGTTGAGCGAGCTCCGCATTTGCTGCCGCTGGCAGGTACACCTCAACTCATTGTGCTAGGTCGAGAAGTGCGGCTTGGGAATGGGTATGCGGATTTGATTGCAATTGAACCAACCGGGCGTCTTGCCATCATCGAGATTAAGCTCGCAAGGAATGCAGAGGCCCGCAGAGCAGTGATTGCGCAGGTGCTTGCCTATGCAGCGTATCTCTGGGGAATGGATCAGGTCACGCTAGAACAAGATGTGCTGTCCCAACACTTGCAAGCACGAGGGTACAAGAACCTTGCACATGCGGTTGAGTCAAACGATCAGGAAGGTTCGTTTCATAGCGAGACATTCTCCGGCAGCATCGCTGAGAACCTGAAACTGGGGCATTTCCGCTTAATCTTCGTCCTGGATGAAGCTCCGGGAGAATTGGTACGCCTGGTCAACTACCTCGAAACGATTTCTGGCCAACTCGTCATCGATCTCATTGCCCTATCATCCTATACTGTCAATGGTTCCCAGATCCTGGTGCCGCAGCGCGTCGAGGCTGAGCGCCAACGGCAGGAACCATCATCGGCCACAGTACGCCCGGCAGGCGAAGGTCAGTTAGTCGACGGGGCTGGGGATTTTAGTGCCAGTATAGATACGGCATCTGAAGCATCCAGGCCGCTCCTGCAACGCCTTACTCAGTGGGCCATAGCGCTTGAACAAGCACACCTGGTGAAGCTCAGTACGTATCATGGGAAGGCAGGTATTCTGACACTGCTTCCTCGCTTGCAGGTAGATAATGCTGGTCTCGTCTCAATCTACAACAATAATGGAGCAGGGTATTTACAATTCTGGCGCAGTGTGTTCGAGCGTCGTGCTCCCAAGAGTCTGGCTCGTATTGACCCGGCTATTGCGTCAATCAAGCAGGGGAACAACATTCGCGAGGTGAGAGATGAGTTGCTGGATGCGCTTACTGCGGCATATGAGAGGCAGCAGAAGGGGAGATAGACATATGAGTATGATACACACAATACTTGATGAGCGGATTCGCCAGGAGCTTATTAGTAAGAAACATTCATTGGAGAGTGCTGGGAAGCTGCTCTCTGACGACCAGTTGGCCCGCTATTACGACACGTTTCGTAGCAGATTCGGACCGGACAAGCTTAGGAGTCGTCAATGAATAACTTTATCAGTTATGAATGAGGAAAATGGTGCTCAGAGACTGGTTTGATCATCCAAGCTGACAATGTTATTCTCTGACGACTCCTTAGTAACCTGGATGGGGAAGCTCTCCTGGAAACCATGCATAGCCATGGGAACAAGGATAGTCTCGTCTACTGGCTAGAGTTCAAGGATGATGAGGAATTCCCTGGCAGATTTGGGAGCATTGCTGGCGGGAGTGCCTTCAAGTTTGGACTCTTTCGCAAGAAAGAATCCGGAAAGTGGACCACAGGGGATCCGAAAAACCCACAAGAACTCACAGTGGAGCAAGCCATTCACATCGCAAGACAGCATCGCGACCAGCTTCTGGCGGGAGTCAAACTCTTAGAGAACTTGCCTCCACATGGCAGCGATCAAGACTACGAGCAATTGCAACAGGCGATGGACCGCGTTGCTCCCGATGTCAGTGATCTGGCGTGGGGACACAAGTACTTTAGCCTCCTTTACCCTGAAAAACTGGACGACTTCCATAGCCCTGATTATCAGCGTTTCCACTTGATTAAGATGTTACAAATCCCTCCACAGGGCCATGGAAGGTATCTCGCGTCTGGTCGGTATGTAGCAATTGCCAATGAGATGCAGATGCCGATAAACACATTAGCCACACTGCTGAATGCCAGAGATGGAAACCCCTATACCTACTGGCGCATTGGAACGGGTGGTTATACCGAGAGGCCGAGAGTACACTGGAATCTTATGCGCGATGGCAATTTTGTGGCCATTGGGTGGAACGAAATCGGTAATCTTTCCGAGATAACAAATGATACGAATGGCAAAGAAGCGATTCGCCAGATTCTGCAAGTCCACTTTCCTGAGAGGAATGCTTCAACCAACACAAAAGCAGGCAACCAAATTTTTACGTTCAGGTGGACCATTGCCACTGGTGATCTGGCGTTGGCCTCTGATGGTGAGACAGTCTTAGGCATAGGCAGAGTGACCGGAGAGTATTTCTATACTCCTTCGGATGGTTTAGCGCATCGTCTTCCAGTTGAGTGGCTCTCGTTAGAGGAATGGCGCCAGCCTGATTTTGAGGGTAGGCTCACGACAGTGTGGAGAATGAAGAAAGATGTAAACCTGCTTGAAGCCGAAAGACATATCTTCGGTAAGACACCCATCATGACCATCCCGAAGCCAGGTATGCCTTCCTCAACTCCAACTGTCATTGTATCTAAGTCTTTCATGCTTCCCCGTCTGACTGGTATACCTGCACGCATCCAGGGGATACTTGAGCGCAAGGGACAGGTTATCCTCTATGGACCTCCTGGAACAGGTAAAACCTATTGGGCAGAAGTCACTGCTAGTGAGTTGGCGGCACGCACAAGCTTTAACACAACATTCGACCAGCTTACTTCTGAACAACTCACTGCTCTCCTCGGTGATGATCGCACATCCCGTGGAAAAGTACGCATCTGCAGTTTCCACCCCGCTTACGGCTATGAGGATTTCCTGGAAGGCTTTCGACCCGAACCGGTCAATGGTCAGATGCAGTTTGTGCCGCGCGATGGCATCTTCAAGCAGTTGTGCCAGGATGCGCTTGCTTCACCCGGCGAGAAGTTCTACCTCATCATCGACGAGATCAACAGAGGGGATATCCCCAGGATTTTCGGCGAGTTGTTGACGGTCCTCGAAAAGGATAAACGCGGCAAGTCGATTCTGTTGCCACTGACGAACACGCCCTTTAAGGTACCAGACAATGTCTATCTCATCGGGACCATGAATACGGCAGACCGCTCAATTGCCCTGCTGGATACCGCCTTGCGCCGCCGCTTCGGCTTTATCGAGGTGATGCCCGACAGCGACCCTCTCAAACATGCGGCAGTGGGCGGCATTCCATTGGGGCTGTGGTTTGAAGCTCTGAACCAGCGTATCCGCGAGCATGTCGGACGCGATGCGCGCAACTTACAGATCGGGCACGCCTATTTCCTTGAGAAGGAGCAGCCGATCACCGATCCGGCAACCTTTGCGCGGGTGATCCAGGACGATATCCTTCCACTCCTGGAAGAGTATTGCTATGAAGACTATGCAAAACTCGAGAAGATTCTGGGACCTGGCCTGGTTGATGCCAGGAATCAGAGCATTCGTCATGAACTCTTTGCTGCATCTCAACAGGCTGAACTCATTCAAGTGCTGTTAGCGCCATCCCCCGACATTATCACCTCGGCACAGGCAGCAGCCATTGAAGCGCAGGCCAGCGAAGAACAGCTTGAAGAAGAAGGCAGCGACGATGATGAGAGCGAGAACCAGGAAGCATGAGTATTGCTATCGACCTGCAGGAGTGGCAACCAGCTTCTCCCATGACGCATACACAGCTCGCTGGTCTTGAACTGCCGAGGGATGATACCACGCAGCGGCTGGTACAGGCGCTGTCCGACTCAGAGCGGCTCAAGATCCTGGAACTCCGCAGGGGCGTCTCGCTGCAAGCATCCTCGTATGTGGGTAGAATCGCTCTGGGCGACCTGCAGATCACCATCCGGCCCAAGATCACCATGTTACCCCTGCTCCACCTGTTGCAGTACACCTATGGACTGCGGCAGCTTGACCTACTTTCAGTCACCAGGTTCGAGACCGAGTCGCTGACATTTCAAGACCTGCTCATCCATCAGTTGCTAACAGAGGTCAGCGAATTGCTCCTGCGCGGGCTCCATCGCAGGTATATTCGCAGAGAGGAGGCACTCGCCAGTCCGAGGGGGAAAATAGCGCTGCAAACGATTGCCAGGCAAGGCGGAATCGTGCAAGCCTCCTTACCCTGTATCCATCATCCCAGGCTAGAGGATTGCCTGATCAACCAGGTACTGCTGCAAGGGGTCTCTCTCGGGGCATGGCTTGCCAACGACGATCGACTGCGCACGCACCTGCTCCAACTCGCATACTTCCACCTGGCCGATATTGCTCCCATCCAACTGAACCAGCAGGCGCTCAAGCGCTTGCACCGGGAGACAGACCGCTTGACCGCAGCGTATGCACCAGCCATCACCTTGATCGAACTGCTGCTTGCTGCCGATGGGATCAGTCTTGATGAGAGCCAGCCCGACCAGCGCCTCCCAGGCTTCCTCTTTGACATGCAACGGTTTTTTCAGGAACTGCTCGCCCGCTTTCTAAGCGAATACTTGCAAGACTACACCGTACAGCCTCAGCTTGAAATAGAGGATATGCTGGTCTACGTCGACAATCCTCAGCGCCACCGGGCGCCGAAACCTCGACCTGATTATGTGGTGAAGCAAGGCGGAAAGGTCGTGGCAGTCCTGGACGCCAAGTATCGCGATCTGTGGGAAAAGCCCCTCCCACCGGGTATGCTCTACCAATTGGTCATGTATGCCCTCAGCCAGGAGCACTGTACCGGTGCGACCATCCTCTACCCTACGATACATGCTGAAGCACGAGAAGCAAAGATTGAGGTACGCGTCCCAACTTATGGCAAGGGGTTTAGTTATGTGGTGCTGCGTCCTGTTAACCTGCTACAGTTAGAAACGTTGCTGGTCAACCCAGAAAAGAAGACGACTGTCGAAATCGAAAGGGAAAGAGCGGCTTTTGCCAGGTGGCTGGCTTTTGGGGAAGTAAGATGAGTCAGGGGACGACAAAAGTCTTCTACGGAACGCGGTCGAAACTATCACCTGCTCATCCATTGTAATCTCTCTTCTGTCAAATCCGGGGAGGCTAATCCCTTTTCTGTCACATTGGTTCGAAGCCAGGAAAATCGACCTGCTTGACGGAAGTCACGAAAATGATGAGCGCTTCCAGGCATTGTTTCGAGCAACCTACCTGTATTCGTCTCTCCGAATGTGACAGAAAAGGGATAAGATGCAGAATTATGGATAGATAAGGAAGAAAATCCCGTGGGATGAGAGCCGCATGGTGTCAAGCGACTCGAATCGCCATTGTACAAATTCTGCTCATGGAATCTCATGATTTACACATTGCAGTTAAGAGGAGCGTTCTACGATAAGCAACCCACCTGCCACATCTTCACACCAGTATCGCCCGCGATCCTCAAGAAGCTCAACGCACCATGTGCCCCAGTGCTCTAACTTTTCCTGAGTGAATATCTGCGCATGTCCATACGCTACAGTAGCTTGCTGTTCATAGGGCACAGCGACGATGAGGCGATGGCCTGTCACCTGCAAGAGGTGCTCAAATGCGAGTGGGAGTTGTTCTTCGGAGAGATGCTCTAGAATGTGGATGGCTGTCACGGTATCGAAGGTTCCCAGGTCTTCAACAAACCGCGTCCCGAGCAGATCGAGCTGTAAAAATCTTAAATCCTGCTTATCGATGAGGGCAACCATATGCTGCGAGATATGAATGGCATCCAGGCGATTATCAACGCCAACGATTCTCTCATAACCGCCCGGGTCTCGTTCTGCTACTAATGCCGGCCAGAACGCGCAAGCGCACCCCACGTCCAGGAGGCTTTTCCCTACCTTCAACAAGAAAAGGCGACGATAGATAGTGGCACAGGCTCCAATCGTTGTCGGTGGGTATTCCACGTCGGGTTCATCCAGATATTCGCGAAAGCGCCGGAGGGTATTCAGGGAGAAAATGCCCCAGGCGCCAACGGGATCGTGTGGTTTGATCGAATTGACGACTCCGATCATGGCATGCCCAAACGCCTGATCTGTGGTCATGAGGCCCGATAACTCTTGCATGAGGCAATCAACCAGGTTGTTGTCGATCTCGGCCGGCAGAAATCGGTGGACCAGGGTCACGCGGTCGGTATCTGGAGGATGAGCAAGGAGAAAATGCTCTGTCTCTACAAGCTGGTATCTCTGATGAGCTAATCGCGCTTTGGTTGTCTGATACAGCCCGTCCGGTCGATGCATCACCTTGAAGTTCCCAATAACAATGGAGGGCGGAAATCTACCGTCATGTGACATTGATACTACGTTCTGTTGTGTCACAGTGTCGCCTCCAGATAACGCGGAACATGTCGTTGCACATGGACCGCGTGCAATCGCGGCTGCTGCAGCACTTCTTCGACAAGGTCCCTCACATCAGTATCCCAGGGTAATGTTACCATGAACTGCTCTACCAGATCAACCAGCCCTCGATCTAACAGCGATGAAGTACTCGCAACCACCAGTGGGACAGCATCGCGAACAACACCAAGTGCTCTTTTCCATTCCCCCATTTTGAGACGTGCTTGAGCCTGGAGTAACGCCGCAGAAGCTCGCTGGTGAAGCAGGTCTGGTTTCAACTCACGTAATGCATGTTCAAGGTACTGCTCTGCACTGCTAGGTTTACCGATATAGAGTTCGCATGTACCTCGATAGAGTTGCCAAATCGCAGAGTCAAATTCGTCATTCCCTTCAAATTCGGTCAGGAGTTCCGCAGATTCCGAGAGTTTTTCCTCCATGACAGAGCGCTCACCCATAATGGCTGCGCTCTCTGCCCAATGAGCAAGCAAGCGCGCCTGTGACGCAAGAACATGGGCCTTGTGGGAACCATGCAGGAGGCGTAGCGCTGCCTCGGTGGTTTGAATCGATTCCGTATGCCTGCCACACGCTTTGAAGACACCTGCTTGCCAGCTCAAACTCTCTGCCATATTCCATGAATCGCCTGCTTCCAAGGCGCTGAGGTAGGCCTGATTGTGTGCCTGCAAGGCTTCTGCGTAGCGTGCTTGAAAAAAGAGGGCGGCTCCAATCAAGCGATAGACCGGTGAATAAAACAACGGGCGTACACTCGGGTAGACCTCCGCATACGCCTGGTGAAGCAGGTGCAGAAGTGCATGCCCAACGGTTAGGACCTGCGGCATGCTAGCTGTAACAAACAGCTTCCACCCTCCTTCAATACATTCACTCAGCACCTGGTGAAGTTCAGTGCGTTCTTCTACCGAGATATGTTTCCCCGTTGGAAGCGGTATACTACTCACCAATGCGAGTGCTCCTAGTTCAAGCAATTGACGCCGCGTGATCTTGGACACGATTTGCACCGCCTTCTGAAGCACCTGTAATGCGGTGAACACCTCTTCAAGTGACCATCCCTCTTCAAACAGATGCACCAGGTCACTCGCACCGAGTGCCAGCCATGCACCCAATCGTTGTTCAAGGCTTCCCTCAGTGGTAGCACGCAAGAGGTCAAGCTCCTGATGAGTCTGTATGAGCCCTAAAGGTATCCCGAAAGAAAGACTTGCTGAGTTTGTGTTTCCTATTGGAGTTGGCTGCATGGGAACTTGCGAGGAGTATGCGCTAAGGCTTTCCCGTTGGTCAAGTGATGTATCTGTTGCTACTATCCCCTTAATAGCACCTGGAACAGCTGCTTGAACAAGAGATGCTTGAGGAATCGGGCTGGGAGGGAGATCGGGGGGAGCCTGCGAATCGATAAGGCCGAGTTCTATTGCGCTCTTGCCAAACAAAGAACTGAGCTTTTGCCGATAACGAGGGCCTGGCTTTCTTTCGCCGCATTCCCACCGACTGACGATGTTCATGTCGGCTCCAAGCTGTTCGGCCACATATTGCTGCGTCCACCCATGCGCTTCCCGTTCGTAACGCAACCGATGGTTTGGCTGTTTGTACCTGGCGTCGGCTCGCATTTCCATAACCCTCCCCAATGCGAGAGATGCACTAGAACAGATTTCCTACTAAGATTGTACAGGTTCAGCAGCTATCTTTCAACTTTCACTTGGGTAATTTGTATGAGAATGGTTCGTCCCCTGCGTAAGAGAGCGAGCCTCAGCGAGCTTCTTACGGGGGCCCTTGGGCCCTGGTTTGTGAGGAACGGCAAGATATCGATCCAGGGAGTCGGTGTAAATCAACCAATCTCGACCAAGCCTGAACCCCTCGAGTGTGCCGTTTCTCAAGAGCCGCGTGAGATAGGTTTTACTGAACCCGGTTTGTTCAGCTGCCTGGGGTGTCGTCATGTATGAACGATCATCTTTTGTAGTGGCCATTAAGACCCTCATAGTTGGTATCTTTTGAAGAAATTATAACACAGAGAAGTCACAATTCCATGATGGAAATCCTTGACAATTAGTTCTCTATAGAGTACTATTAACATTATGAAGAACTATTTATTCCGATCGGAATGTTAGCTCTACAAACACCAGAAAGACGGCATAGAAACAGCAGGTAAACGGCATTCCGCTTTTTAGGGAAGTCGTCTATCATTAAAAGCAGGAAGCACTTGCGGCGGCAACCGCGAGTGCTTCGGTAACCCGGTCTCACATGTGCGCTGGTGCAAGTTGTCCAGACCGAGCCAGCACGCATACCCATCCAGTCAGCTTGTAGCTGGCTTTCAATGCCGGGTCTGTTTGGTATTATACCATGTTCGCAGGCCCGGCTAGCAATCGACACTTTACTGCAAGGAGATTGTGAGCCATGGCTTGCCGTTTGTCTTGCCACACGCATACCCTCTTCACGTGGTATGTGTGTGACCGGACAACCTTCACCTATCAGCTTCCCTCTCCTCTTTGCCTCTCGATCGTCAGGTTTTGGGGTTTTCTTCAAAGCCACTCCGATCCACGTCACAGATGAGCAGCCACGGCTGGCCGAGGCCACTCCGACTGCATTCATGGATCGGTGCAGGTACTTGAACAACCAGGGTAAAAGCGAGTGGGCACGTTCCGCTCCCCCCAATAGCGGGTCTAGCAACGCTGTTCCCCTTTGTCCTGCCGTGTCGGTACGGCGGGACCGTGAGCATGACATGGCTCATGGGCAGCATCCAAAGGGAGAGTCTCATCCAGGTCGAGGTGAGACAGGCCGTCCACCTGCGTTGCGAACGGGAATCAGCCTGACTGTGGCGCATACGAGACCGCACACTACTCTACTGTTCTTCAACCTTCAAGGTTGATGCAGCCTATCGCGCTTCTGACGAGGTAGGCTGCAATAAGCCTTGAACAGACAAGGTTCCATTGAATTACGTCGTTGCTTGCACATTTCCTGCTATTACCCATGACAAGCGTAAGGAGGTGTTCTACGATACACCGAGCAACCAGTGGTCTGGATGCCTTCTGCCAGACCTGTCCCGCACCCGAAGCGGTCACTACCCTGCTCGAAGGTCTGGGCCTTTCCCTCTCCTTCCAGATGGATGTGATCCGCTATCCGGCGTACACACGGCTGCCCGACCTGCCCGCGCAATACCACTACACCGATGAGCACGGCACCCAGGTCATCTACCTCTATGGACGCGATACTGATCCCGATGGTCCGCGCCTTCCAGTCCATGCTTCGCGTTTCTGGATCTATCCCGGTCGGAACGAGCGAGCCTACCGTCACATTGCTCAGATGCTGGCAACACAGTGGGCTTTCATCTGGCATCGTCTTTCACAGGCAAGTCAGGAAGTCGCATAGGGATGGAGCATTTATTCCCGTCTCAGCCAAGTGGTTGAGCCATTGTAGCGTACACCGAAAGGAGGCTACTACTGATGCAACAGCACTCTCGTGAGCAAGGCCCGCCAAAGAACTACACGCGCAAACAGGGACCCAGCGAGAAAACGGCCAGAGGGCAGTCCCTGCCCGACGACACCGTGTTTGTTCCGCCCATCAGCATGTTCCTGCTGGGAGGAGGAGGCATCCTGGTGGCCCTGGGAGCGAACATCTGGCAGGTCTTCACCAGCTTTAGCGCGTTTTTCAGTATGTTCACCCAGGGAGACAACTACCAGGCAATGAAGCCCCTCGATCGCATCGGAGCACAGCCGCTCATCTCCATTGTCTGCTTCTTCATTGCCATCTCGTTCCAGTTCGCTATCCTCTTCCTCGTGTTTCGTATTGAGCGCGACTGGAAGAACAGCAAATCCCGCTCCTCCAGCGGGGTCGACGCGGCCAGGTCCACCGCCGTCGAAATCGTCCAGCACATTCCACTCGTCCTGTTTTGGGGTGTGCTCGGCTTCATCGCCGATACCGTGGGCGATTACACGTTTTTGAACATCTACACCGACAACTGGTTCCTGCTGTTCATGTACGGCTGCGCGCTCTACGCCAGTACAACCATTATGTTTGCCCGCTCCATCGAGTACCTGTGGGCGGGCTTTGTCGCGCTCGAGAAGTGGAAAGCGTTCCAGGCACGGCTACGTGAGCAGGCCGGACACAAGGAGAAGGAGCAACCGCATGCATCTTCATAAGAGTGTGATCGGCTTTGCCACCTTTTTTCTGGTAATGGCGCTCATCGTCCCACCAGCCGAGCGAGCACATTGGGGCATGCCGGGCATCTTCCTTGCGATGATCGCCGCGACGGCTGCCTCGTTCCTGGCTGCGTTCGTCTTCGGCAGCGTGCGCCGGAAGCTGCGTGCCAGCCGGATTTCCGGGCGCGACCTGGCCGGGTTCATGGTGGGCTACACCCCAGAAACGCGGGTAGTGGAGTCGGGGAGCGGCGTGCATCCCACCCCATCGGGCGACCTGCTCTCCCTGCTGGATCTCGACGACGAGCAAGCCATGGCTCTCCCGGATTATAATGGTGAGCGTGAAGAGAATAAGCGTGAGGAAGACGAGGATCTCCCCGATGTGATTATCGAGCCGCACGGTCTGTACCTCTCCGAGTCCTACCAGCCGGGCATAGAGAGCATCCTTGGGCAGACTGTACTGTTCTGTGGCATCCGGCGCTCAGGTAAGTCGAATGGCATGGCCGTACTCGCCGAGGAGCAGGCCCGCTATGGTGTCCCGTTAGTCGTCGGTGATACCGAGGACGAATATGGGCCACTTGCGGACCATCGCTACATGCCGCGTGGAGTGCTGGTCGGGAGCCTGGACTTGCTGGAAGCGGGTAGCCCCTGCTCCAACGCGATCGCCATCGATGTGAATGGTGCCTACCAGTTCGGGCAGACCATCCTGGAGGACTGCCTGCAGGTCGTGCTCAATCTCAAATCCTTTGCCTCCGATGAGGAGGCCGCGCTCGTGATGTGCGAGATCATCGCCGGGATGAATGAGTGGGAGTCCAGCCGCCCCAACGCAAGCCGCGTCCCCTGCATGTTCCTGCTGGACGAGGCAAACAAGTGGCTGCCCCAGAACGAGCGGGAAAGCTACATCTCGAAGGAGGTCCTCACCGAGTTGCAAAAGGCCTTCTTCGGAACCATGGTCCGGCGCGGCGGTAAGCGTGGCCTGGGACTGGCGCTCACCACGCAGCGCATCGTGGAACTGGACAAGCGGGCACTGCAGAGCACCTGGAAATTCCTCTTCCGGCAGACCGAGCAAGTCGATATAGCGCGGTATAAGGCACTTGGCCTGGATGGTGAGGCCGTGCAGGCGCTGAAACCTGGTGAGTGTTTTGTTTTCTCACCTGGAGTACTGGGCTTTCAGATGATGATGCGAGCACGGCACAGCCCGCACCTGGCGCACACGCCAGGACTCAACCAGCTCAGGTCTCATGTTCGTAGAGCTCGGCCCATCGAACAGGTTGCTCCCACCTTTGTCAACACAGCAGCGACTCCTGAAAGCGCAACGACCACAGAAACACGCTCTTCGTTAGCACGAGATATCCGGGTGATGCACAGTCGTCCTAACACGAAACTGGAGCGCGCCCTGGAGGTATGGCAGGCAGGGAACCAGAGCGTGCGTGCCCTGGCTGCTGCACTCAGTACCGAGCAGGAGCGTGTCTCGAACGACGAGGCCTACCGGCTCATCTGCCAGCTCGATGCCAAGGGCCTGATTACGCGCCAGAAACGGACAGCGATCTGAACGATCTGGTGAGGTGGACGTGTTTGTCTGTTTGTGTGTGTGTGTTTGGATTGTTGGTGAGCGCAGAGCACTCCCAGCAGGCAGACACACACGCACAGACACACACGCTATCAGAGAACCAACCGGCAACAAACCGGAATGGCCGAACCAGGTACAAGGAGCTGCACATGGGGAGCACTCGTGCATCACCTGACCTGGCCAGCGAACTCTCACAGCGTGAGGTAGAGAAACCTACTTCCTATTCAGCATTGCTCGCTAGGAATGAAAGTGATGTACCAGTGTCGTCACCCGCATAACCGACATCATTCGCAGCGTATCTCGGCAAAAGAACCTTCAATCGGCTTGTAGACTGAGGCAATACATCCGGCATGATAGTATCTCGGGCGTTATTCGTAATAGAGTGTGTCGTCACTGTGGCGACACCAGGAGGGAAGGAACCTTGAGTACCCACGACTTTGGATTTGACTTTGGGAATAGTGTTGCCAAGGGAGCGATCTTCAACCCGGCTCTCCAGCCCCAGTATTGTGCCATTCCTTCTGTAACAGCGGAGGGAACACTTGCCGCGCTCAATGACATCAGGCAAGCATCAGGCGTGCAGGGTGATTACCGGCTGCGCGATGATGATTATATCCTGGTCCACGGCGACGCGGAGTTATATGTCGGTCGCCTGGCGCTGGCCTATTCTAACGATCCGCATGAAACGCGCGGCGACATAAACCGCTATTGGAGCGTGCAAGCGTTGCAGTTCCTGCTCACGCTCTCAGGCTCACTCATCTTTGATCGTGACTATGCGCTCAACGTCGTGACAGGACTACCAGCACAAACCTACGATGCTATTAACCGGCGACGAGTACGTGATGCCTTGGAAGGTGAGCACGCCTTCTGGCTCAATGGCGTTCCCAGGCGTGCCAATGTCACTGTGTCTAAAGTGGTCCAAGAGGGCGCGGGTGGCATTATCCTCTATGGCACGCAAGAGCCAGTGAAACAGGCCGTGATTGATATTGGAGGCAGGACGACCGACATCTTCACAGCGCGTGGGCAGGAGCCGGTGAAAGATCAGTGCAAGGGCTATCCTAAAGGCGTTGAGGATGCTACTGACTTGCTCAACGAGCTTGCTCAGGCTGGCTATGGGCGAGTGCTGACTATTGCGGAACGTCGCGCAATCTTGCAAGCGTATGCGCTCTCACAGCCCTATCCTGATATTCCAGTATCGGGGCATTCGATGCCTCGTGGTGAGATGGAAGCCTGGGCAGAGCAAGCACTGAGGAAGACGGGCGGCCTTATTCGCACATTCGTGAGTAAGACGCTGCGCAGCTCGGAGCGCGGCAGCGTGGCCGCTGACCTCAAGAGTGTATGGCTCATCGGTGGCGGCGCTCACTACTTCCTACGCGATATGAGGGAGATCATCCCCTTTGCTCAGGTGCGAGATCATCCTGAGTATGCCAATGCGCTCAGTTATGCCTACTTCGCAAAGCATTTCTCTGAGCGAAGCCAGGCTAGAATCGGGGCCCCTTATGGCACGCGATAAGAAGAAGTATTATTATCCGCAGCCGGGGATACCACGCACGCAGGTGCTCACCCACCTGCAAGAGGAAGCACGCGTACGCGGCGTGCCACTCAGTACGCATCTTATTGACCTGTTAGTTGACCGCGACAACGCCATCTATAGCGGCATCGGGCAAAACATCTGGTTCCCGCGAGGCGTACCAGTTCAACAGATGCAAGCCTCAGCGCCGAAGAGCGCAGAGCCTGATATCAGGGCCAATCTCGATGCGTTCAGTCAGTTTCTCGATGATGAGGAAGATATGCCTACTGTACCGCGCATGCCCGCTGTGGAGGTACCACACTGAACTACCATTTGCAAACGTAACGTTACTGATGTATCATCTTATAAGTCAATAATAACGTTACGTTTGCGAAGGGATGAGAAAGCCATGATAGATATGGCCAACGAAGTCAGATGTAAGTACTGCGGCGCTCCAATCGTACAGAAACCAGGCAAGGGACACCGCAAGCGCGAATACTGCAATGATGCGCACAAAATGAAAGATCGTCGCCGTCAGCTCGCAGAAGAACAACTAGCCAGGGCAGACAAGACGAAATCGCAGATAGCAGTGCTGGAAATGCTGGTGAAAAAGCTGGAAGCCCAACTTGCATCGTTGCAATCGGTCAATGAGCGCTTCAGGAATGACACCCAGGTACGCGCGTTCAGCGCCTTTCTTGCTAATCACGCACGGTACTATGCAGAGACGCCGTTTGGGCAGCGGTTCCTTGACGGCAGAAAGAATAATATACTCCCACCGCGCGGCTCGCGAGCACAGTATGAAGCAATCATGTATCACCAGTTGGGATACTCGACAGAGGACATAGAGATGTTCCGTGAGGCGTGGCGAGAAATGCTAAAAACACAGTTTTGAATAGGAACGTTACGATTGAACAACGTAAGTATCGCGAGGAATAGACAACATGAACATTGTTCAGCAACTCACCAAGGAGCTGACCGACTTGACGCGCGACCTCCAGGAACTCCCGGCAAAGTATGCCGCGTGTCAGCGCGAGAAACAAAAGAGGTTTTCAGGGTTTGGATTATCGATCACACCTCATAGTGATCCCACGTATGGTTGGTGCTACACCTGGCAAGGACGCGATTGGATAGGGCCGTTTACCACACCTGATGCTGCTATCCATGCAGCATTTACTGAGGCGCGTGCCGCCTTACAATTCAGGAGCGAGTATTCGTGGGTGCTGTTCGCCATGCCCGGTGAGCGCTGGCAATTCAATGCTGATAGCGAGGGATGGGTACACATACAGGAGTAACGTTACGATTGAAAGGAGTAATTGACATGCAGAATCCAGAACGTAAATTTGGGAATTCTCTGGTGGAATTTTCACAAGTAAACTAGCAGCATAACGGGCAATAGCACACAAATTTTTATGACCCCTTGCCCATACTTCCAGAATGCTCTCTGTAGGCTTGTTCATGTTGACCGCTTGCTCACCAGTCTAATTGTCAAAATTCTTAATAATCCACCAATTTAATTCGCAAATTTACACCTCATCCGGCAGCTCTTCCATCGCCTGACTGAATGCCGTCTCATCACGACGTTCCAACGATTCACGGACAGCCAACGGCAACGACGCAGGAGGCTATTGCGTCGTTGGCTGCGCAATCGTCTCCAGTACCCGTAACACTAGCAACGCCTCCTGCGCATTCAAATCTTCCACTAGCGCGTGCCACTCCCGCTCACCCGCCCAAATGCGCTGTATGGCACCATCAATGTGCCAGCCATGCTCTTTCGCCTGCGGCAAGACCGCCTCGACCTTCGCTCGCGCTCATGCATTCCCCTTTGCAGCAGCGACAACATCAGCAATGAATGAGCCAAACCAGTGGTCGATGCGGGAGCGGTTGCCCTCAAACGCAGCGAAAGTCTCGCGCTCGCGCCGTCGGTAGTTCCGTGCCTCCGCTGTTCGTCCCTCCACCTCAGCGATGCTAACGAGGTGGCCCAGAGTGTTCCAGATTTCTCCTATCGATGCATCGACTTTTTCCTTTATTGCCAGCGCCCGCTCGGCGTAATTTCGTGCCTCAGCCAAACGGCTTCGGGGAGCACGTGCTGCCTGTACTTCCTGCAACAGAAGGAAGGCAAGGTTGTTGAGGTCACCTGCAGAGCCTTGTCTACCAGGGTCTACCAACTCATCAAGTTCCAGCGCTCGCCTGTACCAACCTTCGGCCTCGACAGGGTGATTGGTACTTTGCGAGACAATTGCAAGCTGATTGCAAGTCGCAGCGGCTTTCGCCCAATCTCCTAAACTCTCAACGATTATCAGACTTTCACGGTAGCATCGCTGGGCCTCGACCCACTCTCTTTGATCCTGTGCAAGCATGCCCAGTTGATGCCACGCGACAGCGTCCAGCGCCCTCTCGCCCAGAGAGCAGGAAATCTCGAGTGCAGCCGTAAAGTTCGCTCGCGCCTTAGCATGGTCACCTTGCAACTGTGCTAGAGTGCCAAGTTGCCCCAGCACTACTCCTCGTTGTCGCAAGTCACCCTGTCGTCTCGCAACTTCCAACGCCTTCTCATACTTTCCTCGCGTCTGCATGTACCTGCCCTGATCAACCAGGGCAGTACCCAACTCAGTGAGCAGTTCACCAAGCTTTCGTATGAGGTGCTGGTCATCAGGCTGCCGCTTGATCAGCGTCTCGATGATCACCAATGCCTCGCGCTGCTGCTGCTCGGCAGCAGAGGGCCGTCCTCCTGCTCGAAGGTAGTTGGCCAGTTCTTTCAGCGTATAAAAGTGCTCAAAAGATCCTTTGCCCACTGGCGTCCCTTCCGGCAGCGCTTCGACGCGTACCAGCAACTCTGTGAAGCGAACACAGGCGGCACGCAGGTTGCCTTTATTCAGCTCGTCCTCGCCCAGAGCGCATTCATGCCAGAATTTTGCTGTCGTTAGCGCTCCACCATCCTTGGTATCTGCTGCCGCCATGGCCTTCTCCACTCGCTTCCACAATTCGTCACGCTCTCGTGGTAGCCCAAAGATGTACAGAAACATGGCGATGCTATTCGCCATCCTAGTTACCACTTCTGGTTCGCCTACTTCCAGCAAGATATTCAGCGCTCGCCGTAGATTGGGCAGTTCCCGATGCGCCGGTGCGCGAACAGGCTGCGGGTGACGAGTTTCTAATCGATACAGGATGCCCGCCAGCTCATAGTAATGCCGGGCGTAGCGTTCGCGTAGCGCTGCATCGTCGGGGACAAACTGGCTGCGCAAGTAGGGTGTCAGTACGGGGTGGAAGCGCAGGAAGCGGAGGTTTTAAAACGGATGCTGGATAAAGCAAACTTCGACTCAGGCGAGCGGAAGTATTCAAGAAACCTTTCAGTTGAGCAGTTCTGAGAAGTACAAAAGGGTGGGCGTATGGAATTGATCTTGGCAATGCTGCAAGCATTCTTCGATCAGGTAGAGGTTAACCCTGAAAGTATTAGCAAGGTAGAGATTTTGCCGGAGGGATCGCCTGGCGAATAGTGCATTCATGTCCTGCCGGGGCAATCCTGGTTTGCAGTGGTGCACTGTCTGACAGGTCAAATGAGGGGGACCGCCCAGGCAACCCCACCGTAGCGCGGCAACGTTTGCAACCAGGGGGAAGGAGCCCCAATTTTTAGCAGCAACCACCCAATTTTCGGCAGTGCTGAACACCGGCCTGTCACCTTGCGGCAACCGGAGAAAACGGTAGCGTAAAGGGTGGCATAAAAGGTAGCTCAATCGGCCTGTAGAGCGGGTTTTATCCCTTGACAAACGTTTTTGTAGTATGTACATAGTTGAGTAATAGATGTACCGTTCATCATTTCATGAGAGTAGTAACACAATCCACTTATACTCTTGACGGGAGGACGAGACAGCATGAACAGTGAGACACCAAACAGTGAGGGAACCGGCTACCGGATCAGCCCAGGAGAAGCCACCGAAATACGCCGCTTGTTTGAGGAAGTGCAGAAACATGTAGCACAGCTACACCGACAGAACATGATTAAACGCATGAAGTACGGTAAAGCAGCAAAGAAGGCCCAACGAGAACAGCAGCAATAGTTTTACTTGGCCCTGTAGCAACGCCATTGCTAGCGCATTGCTACAGGGCAAAAAGAGAGGACTTGACACCATGGCGACAAACAATGACCTGCCGTACTCCGACTCTAATTACAGAGGGGCAAGACGCCAGGAACTCTTAACCTTGTATGGAAAATATCGGGGATTACGTGCATTATTGCTTACCCGTGTCTCAACAGGGAGCCAGAGCCACGACGCCCAGGAGCGCGTGATTCGTGAAATGCTGATCGAATTGCTAGATTTACAGCTAGATGAAGAGCATTGCGTGATTCACAGCACGTACACCGGACTGGAATACCGCTATCATGAAGCCCTAGATGAGATACTACGCATGGCCGAACGCCAGGAATTTGATGTACTCTGCTTAGATGTGCTAGATCGGGGATTAGGCCGTAAGGGAGTAAGCCGCGAAATATTCAGAGGGCAGTTACGAGAGCTGGGAATTCATATCCTTACTACAGAGCCTAGCGACCATTCAGACGACGATAGCTTAGAAGGTCAGTTAATGCGACTGCTGAAAGGTTACAAGGCAGAGGAAGAAGTAAACGACTTTGTACGAAGATCGAAAAACGCGATCAGACACAAAGCATTAGGTGATCCAGAGAAAAATATCCCCCCTAAAGTAGTTGGTAAAGGCATTCGTACATATGGATACAAATTTGTTTGTGACTCTAAGGGGAAGAGAGAATCACTTGAGCCAAATTACGATGTAGTATGGGTAGACAGCAAGGGGGTTGAATGGACAGAGGTACGGGTTGTGGTCTTCATATTCAGGTGTGCTAAACGCCGTATCGGTATACGGCAAATTTGTAAAAGGTTAAACCAGATCGGGATACCTGCACCATCTATTAGCATAGGCAGAAAGTATAAATCCAGAGGCATACAGGCTGAAAAAGTTGTATGGCAAATAGCTGTAGTGAGCAAGATGTTAAGGAATCCAACCTACACCGGAAAAGTGGTGGTAAATGGACACCATACCTCTAAAGTTCCTGGCAAGAAATCAGCGCGACGTATCAAGAACCCGCCAGAGGAACACATCATAGTACCCGTCCCCGCTATAGTTAGCGAAGAGATGCAGGAGGAAATCATGAGGAACTTACAATGCAATCAGAGATTTTCTACCCGTAATAATAAGCAAGGTGAGCTAACGTTATTGCGTGCTGGTTTCGCGAAATGCGGAAATTGTGGCAGAAATGTATCGGCAAGAATAGCGAGGCCAGGGAGTAAATACGAATATATCTACTACCGATGTACAGCACATATGAACGGTGCATCGCGCAAATGCATAGGTTGCTCTGCTATGAATGCCAGGACGGTTGACGATGCAGCGTGGCAAAAAGCTGTTGAAATCATACGAGATCCTTCCATTGTAGACGCAGCAGTAGCAGAGAGGAGATCAAAAGACCCAACCGCAAGCAGAAGAAAGCAGATTAACAAGGAGATTGCAAGCCTTGAGGCCGAGCGCGGAGATTTACAAGCCGATCTTTTAAGGATGATTAGAGAACGTTCGTTGGATCGTAATACAGAAGGTGTACTAACCAATCGTCTAAAAGAGATAGAGAAACTGGTAAATCAACTCAATAGTGAACTTTTAGATGATGAAAAAATACATCAACAGTGGGATACAGCGCAAAGAAAACTAGAAAAGATGCATCAAAGATGCGCAGTTATGCGCGAGAAATTAGACGATCCCGCATATGAACCTGATTACAAGACAAAGCGGGATCTGATAGAATTTTTCGGCATAACTGCTACAATCTGGGAGACAGGCCACAAACCCAGATTCAAGATACAGTTTAATCCGCCTGAGATAGTATCATTACATCGGTGGATTTGATGATGGCGACAACGGCGTCTCCCGCTTGCAGGTTGAGTTCCTGGGCCGAGCCAAGCGTAATGACAGAAACGACTTCCTGGCCACCGAGCAGTTCAACTACTATCTCTGCCATAATGCCATCCTGTTTCACCGTCTTGATGGTCCCTTTCAACTGGTTGCGCGCACTGATTTGCATGGTAAAACGCTCCTTTCTTCATTTCCTCGCAATCGAGATGAGCCTTATATCTTGACATAGCTAATCTCTTCCTTCTATACTCAACGTATGAGTACCCAATTTCTAACCAGATGACGAAGTGTATCCTAATTAATTAGTCGGCCGAACAGGAGGCTCACGTGAGACATCCCCTACGCGCTCTCCCCTTGTTGAAGGAAGTGTCACAATTATTCGCTTGACCAAAGGTGTTTCGCCGCTTATACTCATGATATGAGTATTCATCCTTAGAGGATACCACGAGGAGGAACAATCACATGAGGCAAATCTCGTTCCAGCAACATCGTCTCGCACTATTTACCGCCGGTCTTGTTTTTCTCCTATTGCTGAGCGCCTGTGGCTCGACTACAAGCGGCTCCCCTACACCCACACCGGCTCCGAAAGGGACTGTCTCGGTGGCATATGCGGCTTCGCTGTCCAACATTTTTGAGAAAGTCATGAAACCGGCGTTCGATCAAAGCACAGGCTACACGTACCAGGGCGAAGCCAAAGGTTCGTCGGCGCTGGTAAACGAGATCAAGGGGAGGCTGAGCTTTCCGGATGTCTTTATCAGCGCGAATCCAAAGCTCAATGCGCAGTTGATGGGCACAGCCAATGGGAATTATGCGTCCTGGTATTTAGACTTTGCGCGTACTGAGATGGTGATCGGCTACAACTCGAACAGCAAATTTGCTGCCGATTTTCAGGCGGCTGCCAATGGCACCAAACAGTGGTACCAGGTGCTTGAGGAACCCGGCCTGCGCGTGGGCCGCACGGACCCGCTGCTTGATCCCAAAGGCGTGAACACGATCTATACGCTTGAACTGGCGGCGGCTTACTATAACCAGCCCGGACTGGAGAAGAAAATCCTGGGCAGCGATGAGAACACCAGCCAGATCTTCCCTGAAGAGGAACTGGTATCCCGCCTGGGAGCAGGGCAGCTCGACGCCGGTTTCTTCTACATCAACGAGGTCAAGGGGCCGAATATTCCTTACATTTCTTTGCCCGACCAGGTCAACCTGGGCAAAGCTACTATGGCATCCCAATATGCCACCGCTACATGGACGAACCCTAAAACGAATGTTGTATCCAAGGGCGCTCCCATCGTGTATACTGTTACTGTCCTCAATACGGCGAAAAATAAAGCTGGCGGCATCGCCTTCGCCAATTTCCTGCTGTCATCTCAGGGTCAAGCGTTGCTCCAGGGGCAGGGTGTTTTGACAACGCCGTCGACGGCTGGAGGGGATGCAACGGCGATACCCCAGCAGTTAAAGCAATACATACAGAGTTAGATTCATGCAGCAAGTAGCAAGCACAGACCTCGAACAGCGAAGCACCGTGCCCTTCCGTTCCACAAGCGGAGGAGTCGTCTTCTGGTTGCTGGCAGCCTGCATGATGCTCTACCTGGTCGGTCCGCTTGTCTACTTTCTCTTCGTACTGCCCTGGTCAGCAGTGTCGTCAACGCTGAGCGACCCGGACGCGGTCCCGGCGCTCATCACCTCAGCGATGAGCGCGACGATTGCCACTGCGTTCATGACCCTGTTCGGGGTACCGCTTGGCTATGTGCTGGCGCGATTTACCTTTCCCGGCAAGAGCATCGTGAGCGTCGCCATCTACCTGCCGCTGGTCTTTCCGCCAGTCATCAGCGGCATTATCTTGCTGATACTCTTCGGTCCTTATGGGTTGATTGGCGGGCCTTTAGCGAATGCCGGTTGGGAGGTCGATGATACACTGGCGGGCATTGTACTTGCGCAGATCTTCGTGGCTGCGCCATTCGTCGTCGTGGCCGCGCGCTCTGCCTTCGAATCGATTGATCCCCATCTCGAACAGGTAGCTGCGACATTGGGACACCACCGCTGGAGCCTGTTCTGGCGCGTGAGCCTGCCCCTGGCGCGCGGCGGCATCATCGCCGGGCTCATCCTGGCCTGGATGCGTGCTCTGGGCGAATTTGGCGCGACAGTCGTACTGGCCTATCACCCGTATACAATACCCGTATTTACTTTTGTCCAGTTGTCCAGCGTGGGCGTGGCGGGCGCCCTGCCGCTGGCCCTATTCTCCTTGGGACTCAGCATCATCGTGATTGGCGCGATCGTCATAGTACAGCACCGCATGGGAAGATCGAACGTGCTATGATAGGCAGCCAACACACGGGACAATCTGAGCAATTCTCAACTTCAACAAAGGGCGCTCCTTCAAAAGCAGGCCACGATAGTGAACCACCTGGAGCCTTGTCGGTTGCCATTCGCCGTGAACTGGCCGGTTTCATCCTGGACATCACCTTCAACGTGCCCCACGGATTGACCGTCCTATTCGGGCCATCAGGCGCGGGCAAAAGTCTGACCTTGCAGGCCATCGCTGGGCTATTCTCGCTCGACTCGGCCAACATCGCGCTGGATGGCATCATCTGGCAGGACAGCACAAACGGCTTCTACCTTCCACCACAGCGCCGCCACGTTGGCTACGTCCCCCAGAACTACGCGCTGTTCCCTCACCTCACGGTCGAGCAGAACATCGTCTTCGGCCTGAAGGTGCGCGGCAGGCAGAGGGGTCAGGACAATCAGCGTGTAAGCGAACTCATTGAGTTGATGCAATTGGGTGGACTGGAACACCGCCGGCCCGCCCAACTCTCCGGAGGGCAACAGCAGCGTGTCGCCCTGGCGCGTGCGCTGGCCCCTGACCCGCTCCTGCTGCTGCTCGACGAGCCGTTTAGTTCGCTCGACGCGGCAGTGCGCGAGACATTGCGCGAAGAGATGCGGGCCCTTCACGAGCGCATCCACGTGCCGATCGTGCTGGTGACACACGATGCAGCCGAGGCACGCGCGCTGGCTGATACAGTAGTCGTCGTCCAGCGAGGCCGCGTGCTACAGGTGAGTACTCCAGATGAGGTTTTTCGCTCGCCGCAGACGCGCACCATCGCCGCACTGGTCGGAATGCACACCTGCTGGAGTGGAAGCGTATCTGCTATTGCGCCACTGCTACAAATGCCTCACACGCCAGCATCGCAGCAGGCCTTAACGATTCAAACCTATGGCATTTCACTCCATGCCAGCATTGCGGCGGGAATGCTGGTACATACAGGGCAAATGCTAGAGCTTGGCATTCGCACTGATGAAATACGTGTCTTCTCGGGCAAGCAGAGCGTGGAAAGCATCAACGAACAGACACAGCCTATGGCGCTTATTCCAGGGACAGTGATACGCGACCAGCCAAAGGGCGCGGGAATTTTTCACGAGCGCTCAACTGTCAGCGAGCATGGTCCAGCGCAAGCCGGGATGAAAGGTACGGAAGTAGGCCGTGTCAAAAGTATATGCCATTACAAACCAGAAAGGCGGAGTTGGTAAAACTACGACCGCGATCAACCTTGCTACGTACCTGGCAGCCGCAGGTCGCAAAGTGTTGCTCGTCGACATCGATCCGCAAGCCAACACCACCAGCGGCATCGGCGTGGATAAGCAGATCAAGCAGTACACGATTTATGATTTGCTCGTGCAACAAAAAGACGAGATATCTGTCTTTGATACTATCGTGCCGACACTACGCCGTGAACTGGTGGTCGTGCCCAGCACTGTGCATTTAGCTGCTGCGGAAAGTGAAATGGCGGCTATGCTTGCGCGCGAAAACAAGCTGCGCCAGGTACTGGAACCGATCCGCAACCGCTGCGACTATATCCTGATTGATTGCCCACCTTCGCTCGGACTATTGACGGTGAATGCACTGGTTGCCGCCGATGGTGTGCTCATTCCGATCCAGTGTGAATACCTGGCATTGGAAGGACTTAGCAAACTGCTGGAAACCATCGACCGCGTGCGGAACAAGCTGAACCCTCCCCTGTATGTTGCGGGCATGCTATTGACCATGTTTGACCCACGCACACGCCTGGCGAGCGAGATCGTGAAGGATGTACGCCAGCATTACCCGAAGGAGACATTTCGAACGGTCATCGGTCGTAACGTCCGTTTGAGTGAGGCCCCCAGTTTTGGGCAGTCCATCCTTGATTATGGCCCCGATTCTCCTGGCGCGCTCGCCTATCGCTCACTGGCGGAGGAGGTGATTGCCCGTGGCTAAACACAAGTTTGGTTTAGGACGGGGGCTCGATGCTTTGATACCTGGTGCAAAAGAGCCTATCTCTGCGCAGCAAACTTTCTCCGCTGATGAGCAGGGCGTGTTAGAGATTCCCACCACCAGCCTCATCCCCAACCCGCGCCAGCCGCGCAGGATCTTTCGCGAGGACGACCCCAGGTTGCTCGAACTCAGCGCATCTATCAAAGAACATGGTATGTTGCAACCTCTGATCGTGACGCGGCTGGATACGCCAGATGCGTCTCCCAGCGCTGCAAAAGGGGCCGGCGCCGCTGACACGTGGTTCGGTGAAGAAGACGCGGCAAGCGAGCCTCCAGTCGCGGCACAGGTAGAGCATGCAGGTTCTGTCGTGCAGTTTCAGATCATCGCGGGTGAACGCCGCTGGCGCGCTGCACGCCTGGCGGGACTCACCATGGTACCCATCATCATCAAAGAAGCTACACCGCAGGAGATGCTTGAACTGGCGCTGGTTGAGAATATCCAGCGAGCCGATTTGAACCCGATTGAAGAAGCGCTGGCATACCAGGCATTAATCCAGGAATTTGGCCTGACACAAGAAATGGTTGCCAGGCAGGTGGGCAAGGACCGCTCAACCATCACCAACTCTATTCGCCTGCTGCAACTGGCTCCCCGGGTGCGCGAGACGCTGATCAACCAGAGCGAGTATTTTAGCGAAGGGCACGCGCGGGCCCTGGTTGGCATTACCCGTGAAGAGGACCAGGTTGCGGCCATGGGCAAGATCATTACGCAGAGGTTGAATGTGAGACAGGCAGAGGAATTGGCGGCCCGCATCAAGGCGAGTGAACAGTACAACAGCGCAGCTCCTCGTGTAAGCCCGGCCCCAGGGCGCTCAGCCGACCTGGACGACCTTGAGACGCAATTTCGCAACGCACTTACGGTGAAAGTTGACTTGAAGTGTAACACCAGGGGTAAGGGGACACTTGTCCTACATTTCAATAATCAGGATGAGCTAGAACGTTTATATAGCCGACTGGTGAAACGCGAAGAGTGACTGGAGGAAGTATGGCAACCGTTGAGACTTGTCCTACATTTCAATAATCAGGATGAGCTAGAACGTTTATATAGCCGACTGGTGAAACGCGAAGAGTGACTGGAGGAAGTATGGCAACCGTTGAGAATCCTTATGAAAAGGTCCGCCGCAAGATGGTCGCGGCTCGCATAGAGTTCATAGCAGAATTGGCAAAATTCGGCAAGGATGATCTGCGAAAACAGCCTGCCGAGGGCGAGTGGTCCGCGCTTGAACTGGCTCATCACCTCTATATTGCCGATGGCCTGGCGCTGGAACAGATGAAGCTTGTGCAGAATGACGAGAACCCGATGGTTGTGGCCACCGAGGAAGAGACACCGCGCCTGACACGCAGTTCCGAACCTCCCGCGTCGCTTGAAGCAGTGCTGGCAGGCATGGCGGCGCGGCGCGAGGAGATCTTCGAATACCTGGCAGCGCTGCCCGCAGAGGCCTGGGAGCGTCCATTCCGTCACCCTGCCTGGGGCGAGCGCAAATTCTACCAGATGGTGAATATATTGCCATTCCACGATCAGATGCACGCGCAGCAATTGGCGGCTATTAAGGGGTAGCGCCCCACTCCGTCTCCGTCCCCCTGCGATAATGAACTTTAAGCATTAAGTGACTGCTCAGGACTCCTCACCACCTTCGGTGGTGCGCACGAGGGTATTGCTGCGGCGGTGCAGCCGCAGGCTGCACCGCCGCAGCAATACAGACGCGAGCCGCCAGAGGCGGCGAGGAATCAGGCGCCTGAGTACTAGTCATGGGGCTGCGGTCTCGTGCTTCCTTTCAGAGTGACAAAAAAGATGATGAAGAAAACCGCGCTGGCTGCGAGAAAGGCAGCGCCAACAGGTAGCCACCACGTCAGATGAAATAGCAGTTGAATAGGCACATCTTCTTCACAGGATTGAATAGGCGAGTTTCCGCTGGTACACGACATATGCTTGAGGCTTATATATTTAGGTGGGGGTAAACCCGCGTTAAAGGCGATGTGCGTGAAAATCGCTCCCAGGAGGAGAAAGAGGAGCGCAAGTACGAGGTATAGCCGGTTTCTGCTCATGGTCTCGCCTCTCGGTCGTGGTGAAGATGCAAATGCCGTTGTTGTTTAATATATCATATAATTGATAGGCCGGGCAGCGAGTTTGTCCGGTTCCTTTGACTCTGAGGCTCTCGCCAACAAGGAATAACCAGAGTAAGGGTGTAAAATGGGCAAAAGACTACGAAATATAACGCCGCCCGATTAAAATATGTGTTGACGATTGTGATATTATAGGGTTGCCGGGGCTGTAGCTCAGTGGATAGAGCAAGCGTTTCCTAAATGCTAGGCCGGAGGTTCGAGCCCTCTCAGCCCCGCTCCACAAGGCAGAACATCAACATACCCCACCCTATTCGCCTCCCAGTGTCATTCGCCAGCAAAGTCCTACGGCGGCTCGTGTCTTTTTTCCTGCGAGCCCCGTAGATGGTGAGGAATCCCGAGTGGTTACCGATAAACAATAATTTGCTATACTATGCCTTGGAAAGCTCGATCAGCTCACAAAAGGACAAAGAGATGAACACTGTCATACGACATATCATACGAGAAAATTGGCGTCCAGGGCGTGCCGCTCTCGCGGGTCTCGTTGCAACGGCGGCCTA
>WNGH01000250.1_pt1 | contig 42968 bp, 32 predicted proteins | sample 5400631 | NCBI WGS metagenome assembly WNGH01 (sample SAMN13153373, study PRJNA577476) | soil metagenome | isolation source: 115 cm soil or saprolite under Garry oak tree replicate 1 | place: USA:California | collected 2016-06-15 | reverse complement strand
GGAAGGCGACGTTGTCGACGGAACCGTCGTTCGCCAGAAAAAGGCATATCCGGTTTACGATGACGATTACGCACGGCACGTTGCCACCGTTCGCCAGGAGTTGGACACGCGTTATCCGAATTTGCATCTCGTCGGCCGAAACGGGATGCACAAATACAACAACCAGGACCACGCCATGATGACGGCGATGTTGTGCGTCGAAAATATTTTGGCTGACGCCAAGCTTTACGATCTCTGGCAGGTGAATGCTGACGCGGAATATCACGAACAAGGCGACGAAGTGTCCGACGAAAAAAGTGGTTCGGGGTTGCGCCTTGTTCCAACTCGCGTCGACCGCGAACCCGAGCTCGCGTCGGAAACCTAAATCCCGCCGAATTCTTCGATCGGCGGGCAGGAGCAGAATAAATTCCGGTCGCCGTAAACATTGTCGATCCTCGCGACCGACGGCCAGAATTTGTGTTCGCGTGTCCAGGGCGCGGGAAACGCGGCCTGTGCACGCGAGTAGGGGCGATCCCATTTTTCAGAAGCAATCTGCTGCGCGGTGTGGGGCGCATTCTTCAGCAAATTGTTTTGCCGGTCAGTTTTTCCGTTTGCGATCGCGTCGATTTCGGTGCGAATTGAAATCATCGCGTCGCAAAAACGGTCGAGCTCCTCTTTCGATTCACTCTCGGTCGGCTCGATCATCATTGTGCCCGCGACCGGCCAAGAAACCGTCGGCGCGTGAAATCCGTAATCCATCAACCGCTTGGCGACGTCTTCGACTTCAATGGCCGCGGCCTTCCATTGGCGAAGATCGATAATGCACTCGTGCGCAACGAGACCGCGTTTGCCTTTGAACAAAACGGGAAAATGCGGGTCGAGACGCTTAGCAATGTAGTTCGCATTTAGAATCGCGATCTCGCTCGCGCGTTTTAAACCATCGGCGCCCATCATCCGAATGTACATCCAGGAGATCGTTAAAATGCTTGCGCTTCCGTAAGGGGCTTGCGCCACCGGACCGACCCGCTTGTTAAGCTCAGCATCCGGATTCAACGATGCAGCCGCCGGCAAAAATGGGACCAGATGTTCGGCTACACCGATTGGTCCGACGCCGGGGCCGCCGCCGCCGTGCGGAATGCAAAACGTTTTGTGTAAATTCAAATGGCAAACGTCGGCGCCGTAATCGCCCGGACGGCAAAGGCCGCATTGCGCGTTCATGTTCGCGCCATCCATGTAAACCTGCCCGCCATGGTCATGTACGATCTCGCAGATTTCGCGGATGGTCGGCTCAAACACGCCATGCGTGCTCGGGTACGTCACCATCAACGCGGCGAGATCACGCGCGTGCGCGTCCGCTTTAGCTCGGAGATCGGCCAGATCGATATCGCCATCTTTTAAGGTCGCGACCGCAACGACTTTGAGACCGGCCATGACCGCGCTCGCCGGATTGGTTCCGTGTGCCGAAGTTGGAATCAGACAAACATTGCGATGCGCTTCGCCACGCGAGGCATGATATTCCCTGATTGCGAGCAAGCCGGCGTACTCGCCTTGCGATCCGGCATTTGGTTGCAACGAAACCGCAGCGAACCCGGTGATTTCCGCCAGCCAGTCTTCCAATTGCTTGCATATCTCGATGTAGCCGATCGTTTGATCGTCAGGCGCGAACGGATGGAGCTTGGCGAATTCCGGCCATGAAATCGGAAACATTTCCGCGCTCGCATTCAATTTCATCGTGCACGAGCCGAGCGGGATCATCGAGTGGCAGAGAGAGAGGTCACGCGACTCGAGTTTTTTCAGATAGCGCAGCATCTCGGTCTCGGTGTCGTGCGTGTTGAAGATCGGATGGCTTAGGAAGTCCGAATTGCGGACCGCGAATTTTGGAATGCGCAGCGGGGCCTGCCCGAGATCATCATCGGCCAAATCGCGGACATGCGTGCCGCGAAAGATCGACATCAACAATTCGACATCGCGATTCGTGGTCGTTTCGTCTAACGAAACCCCGACCGCACGCGATCCGAGCATGCGCAGATTGCAGCCCGCCTTTTCGGCATGCTCGATCAGCGTGCCGCTCGATTCGACTTCCACCCGAATGGTGTCGAAAAAGTGTTCATGCGTAATTTTCAATCCGAGCGCGCACAGACCGTCAGCCAGTTGGCTCGTTAGGCCATGAACTCGCTCGGCGATTGCGCGCAAACCGCGCGGGCCATGATAAACCGCGTACATCGACGCGATCACGGCGAGAAGAACCTGCGCCGTGCAAATGTTGCTCGTTGCTTTGTCGCGGCGGATGTGTTGTTCGCGCGTTTGGAGCGCGAGCCGATAGGCCGGCCGACCTTCGGCATCGTGGGAAACTCCGACAAGTCTGCCCGGCATGTGCCGTTTATATTGATCGCGCGTCGCAAAATACGCTGCATGCGGTCCGCCGAAACCGAGCGGAACGCCAAAGCGTTGCGTATTTCCGACTGCGACATCGGCGCCGAATTCGCCGGGCGCTTTTAGTAAAGTGAGCGCGAGAATGTCGGCAGCGACAACGACGAGCGCGCCCGCATCGTGCGCGCGCCGGGCGAACTCCGCGTAATCGTAAATCGCGCCATCAGTCGCCGGATACTGCATGAGCGCGCCGAAAACAGACTCGTCGAACTTGAAGCGAGTGTAATTGTCGATTTTTATGTCAATTCCAAGCGGCTTGGCGCGCGTGCGGATAACTTCAATCGTTTGCGGGTGACAATTGTCAGCAACGAGAAACGTTTTTCGGTCGGGAACGGACGCGTGGCAAAGCGTCATCGCTTCGGCGGCGGCGGTGGCCTCATCGAGCATCGACGCGTTGGCAATATCGAGCTTGGTGAGATCGACAATCATTGTTTGAAAATTGAGAAGCGCTTCAAGACGACCTTGCGCGAGCTCGGCTTGGTATGGTGTGTAAGCGGTGTACCACCCCGGGTTTTCAAGGATGTTCCGCTGAATCACCGGTGGCGTGATGCAATCCGAATAACCTGCGCCAATAAAAGATTTCGCGGTTTTGTTTTTCTTCGAAATCGCGCGCAGCTCGGCGAGCGCTTCGTCTTCCGACTTCGCTTCCGGTAAATTTAATTCTCGATCGAGCCGAATATTGTTTGGAACGGTCGCATCGATCAGGGCATTGAGAGTTTCAAAGCCGAGGGAACCCAACATCTCTGCGGCCTCGTTTTCATTCGGACCGATATGCCGGCGCGCAAAATCCGGACCGGATTGGCGAAGGTCGATCTTTTGCTCCCGCGAATGCATGATTGACGGTATGGAACGCGAACGGGCATTCAAGCAGGTAGGGGCCATTGACCTCAATCGGTCCGAGCCGGAACGGCGTTTGTGGGCGGTTCGGTGAATGGAGCCGAGCGACATGGACGGGAAATCCCGAGAGGGTGAGTGAGCGGGAAGCGACCGAATCAACCGCCTACCACCTATTTTGCGTCGTAGGTTTCGACGCCGTGGGCCTTCAAGTGAGCGCGAAGTTGGGCGAAATGCTCGTGGTTCCGCGTTTCAACCGTGCAGAGCACATTGACGGTTGAAACATCTGAGCTGGCGAACGCGCGGTCGTGCACGACTTCTTTAATGCTCGCGCCGGTCGCCGCGATTTGTTTGGCGAGATCGGCCAGTCCGCCGGGACGATCGCTGATCGCGGCGGTAAATCGCGATAAACGGCCGTCCGCGACCAGACCGCGCTCGATCACGCGGCTGAGAATGTTCGGATCGATGTTCCCGCCGCATAACAGGAGAACGACCCGTTTTTGGGCGAGCTCCGGCAATTTTCCGGAAAGCGCCGCCGCCAGTGGCGTCGCCGCAGCGCCTTCCACGACCGTTTTTTCGAGCTCGACCAATCGCAGAATCGCGATCGCGACTTGTTCCTCAGTGACCGTGATTGTTTGATCAACATGTTCGCGCGCGATCGCGAACGCGTTCGGGCCAACTTGCGGGATAGCGAGTCCGTCGGCGAGCGTTGGATGCAAGGCGATCCTGGTTGGTTTGCCTGCTTCGAGCGCCGCGGAAAAACTGGCGACGGTCTCTGCTTCGACCGCAATGATTTTTGCTTGCGGCCGCAAATTTTTGACCGCCAGTGAAACCCCGGCGATCAAGCCGGCGCCGCCAACGGGAACAACGACCGCATCGAGATCTTCCACCTGATCGACAATCTCAATGCCCATCGTGCCTTGGCCGGCGATGATGGCGGGATCGTCGTAGCCGTCGATGTAAGCGAGGCCTTTTTCAGCTGCGATTTCATCCGCGTGCGCTTTTGCCTCCGCGAAATCGTTGCCGCGCAAAACGACATTCGCGCCCAGTTTCTGGCAATTGCTTACTTTGATGAGCGGCGCGTATTGGGGCATGACCACTGTCGCCGGAATGCCGAGCAGTTTTCCTTGATACGCGAGCGCCTGAGCGTGGTTGCCGGCGGAAGCAGCGATCACTCCCCGTTTTTTTTGATCGGCTGAAAGCTGGGCGAGCGCGTTCCGGGCGCCGCGTTCTTTAAAACTTCCGGTGCGCTGCAAGTTGTCGAGCTTGCAGAAAATTTGCATGCCGGTGATTTCGCTGAGGGGAATCGATGGAAGACAAGGCGAATAAAAAACGGCGTAGGCAATGCGATCGCGCGCGGCCTGGATCTCTTTGAACGTGATCACGCGCTTACAGCTTCGGGCAAGATTCTGCCTTCGCCAAGCTATGGCGGCCAAGCGACCACGGACAACTTGTAGAGGCATCGCGCTGCGATGTCCGGACGCCGCACCGCGACGCGACGTCCCTACCCGTCAAGCGCTTCTCGAACTTTGGTGGCGAGTTGCTCTGAATCGAATGGCTTTGGCAGGAAAAACATTTCCGGCTCACATCGATCGCTCGGTTGAAGCGATTCTTCGAGATATCCGGAGATGAAAAGAACTTTGATGTTGGGATGAGCCGCGCGCAATGAATCGGCAAAACGCCGTCCGCTCATTTCCGGCATGATCAGATCGGTCAGAAGAAGGTCGATCTTTTGTCCGCCGTTTTCGCTGAGTAAACGCCGTGCATCAGCGCCATTCGCCGCTTCCATAACTTGATAACCAAAACCGCGAAGCGTGCGCACCGAAATGTGGCGGACACTAATGTCATCTTCGAGAACGAGAATGGTTTCGGTCCCGCCCCGCGGTTTCTTGTTATTTGGCTTTTTGTATGAAGGCGGAGGCGGCGCCGGGACGCGAGGGAGATAAATTTGGACGACAGTACCTTTGCCTAGATCGCTCTCGACGCGGAGATGTCCGCCGCTCTGATGGACGATGCCATAACAAGTTGCGAGGCCGAGGCCGCTTCTGTCCTGATCGGTCTTGGTGGTGAAAAATGGTTCGAAGAGATGAGCTTTGACCTCTTCACTCATTCCAATTCCGTTGTCGGCGATTTTGATCAGAACATAGTGGCCCGAAACAAAGTCGCCGCAAAGGAAAGGCGATTCCATTTCCTTTGTGAGATCGACAATCGCGGTCTCGAGCGTGAGCTGCCCGCCTTTGGGCATTGCGTCGCGCGCGTTCACCGCAAGATTGAGAATAATTTGCGTGATCTGGCTCGGGTCGGCTTTGATGTGCGCGCCCTCCTTTTCGTGGTGAAGATGGCAAACGACGGAAATATTTTCCCCGATGAGCCGGAGTAATGAGCGTTCGAGATTGGTGATGATCGAATTCACTTCCACGACCACGGGTTCGAGCGGCTGCCTCCGACTGAAAGCGAGAAGTTGCTGAGTCAAAGCGGACGCACGGGCGGCGGCGGCGCGAATTTCCGTGACGTGATTAGCGAGCGTACCCTTGATCTGGCGCTCGTGCAGAAGCAAATCGCCGTAACCGAGAATGGTGGTGAGAAAATTGTTGAAATCGTGGGCGACCCCGGCGGCAAGTTGCCCGAACGCTTCCATTTTTTGAGAGCGGCAGAGCTGATCCTGCAATTGTTTGCGGGCAGTGACATCCATGAGCGAACCGATCAGACGCTGGGCTGTGCCGTCGTGGGCACGTAAAATCAGCGCGCGTTCCAGGACATTGATGTAATTGCCATCCGCGCGGCGGAAGCGATATTCGCCGCTCCAGTGGTCGGACGAACCGGCAAACGTGTCGCGAATCGAGGAAGCGATACGAGCGCGATCAGCGGGGTGAAGATTCTTTTGCCAGAAACCGATGTCGTTGCACGCAGTGGTTGACGGCTCGTACCCGAGGAGACGTTCCAAGCCCTGCGGCCACGAGAGCCCATTGCTTCTTACATCCCAATCCCGAACTGCATCGTTCGTAGCCCGGGCAACAATCGCAAAATAATCATCGCGCGATGGCGAATGACTTTCAGATATGGAGTGAGCGGTTTTGTTTTCATGAGAGATCTGCTCAAGATGAGGTGCGACGACCAAATCGAGCAAAGGCGATTGAATCGGCGTTTTTGTGGTCTGATCTTCTTTGTCCAATCGCATGCGTCACAACAATCAAGCCGTGATTTTTAAGAGCTAGTTCCATGCCTCTGAAATTTTCGCCCGTGAATGCATGCGCGGCCTCTTATTAAGCGGCGGTCCGGACGAAAAATTATCTATTTCTGTCTCGCCGGAAGTGGCGCGACCGAGACCGCGGCGACGCTCAGATCGTGGCCGGATTCATGCAATCTGCCAAAATTTGAGTTGATCTCCGCCGCGAGAACGGACGTTCGAAATGGATGAGAGATCTGCGCGGAATCCTGGCGCTGTCCGTCAACCTTGAATGAGAGCCGGACGAATTTTGTTTCCACGCCTAACATCGACAATTTAAAGAGACGCTTGTGAGCAAACGGGACGACGCCGTCCACTTCGGTCCATTTGGGGCTGTCCGCGGGCAGCTGTGAATCGGAAACTGCGATTCGGAGTTCGCCGCAGGCGTCTGCGTTTTCGTTCAGAAAGGTGAAACGGTCCCGCGGTGCATTGTTTGGCAATTCGATGATGAACGTCGTTTCGCCTTCTTTTAGAAAACAGCTGATGGTGTCTGTATCGACAAAGGCCGCGGTCGGCTTGTAATGCGCGGGATGCGCCGCGGTTAAGGAAGAAAATTGCCCGTCCGGTGCGATATATTCGATTTGGGCGCCGTTCTTCGCCGAGCCGCCCGCGTAGCCAGAGTGATTTGCAGCCAGAAATCCGAGAAAAGCGAGGGCGGGAAGACGCCGGAGGATCCTGGCCCACCGCGATTTAATTCGCCGGCAAGCGCAACGCATGTGAGCAATAACAGCTTAGAGTGGGCCAAGTGCGAAAACTTTCCGGCTCAAGAGGCGCGCTTCGCCAGGTCAGATCGTGCCGGTCTTTTTTTCATGAAACCGTGTAAAGTTTCCTCCGATTTCTCTTGCTTCCAAGGGTTGTGTTTTCGTAAAAAAACCTCCCGAAAAACTGATAACGAGACAAGAAGATAGGATCTTGGACGGAAGGCGAGCGTTTGAGAAGCGTTGCGTTACCGGCTTGGGATTTTTGAATCGTACTCCAACTGCTTGAACCCTAATCTGATCGACCTGCCTATGATTCGTCGTGTCAGCTCCTTACAACGCGATCAGTTGCGGAAATCGGTCATGCTTCTGTTCGTGACGTCGATGTTGGTCGCGACTGCGGGTGTTTATGCGCAGGACGCGGTGCGCCCGTCGTTGGCCGGCCAGGAGGCTTCGGATGCCCGGGAGCAGGATGTTTCCCGCATTCCGTATAATTTGCTCTTGGGCCCAGTTCGATTTCGAGTGGGTGCAACCGTTGGTGTCGAGTACAACGACAACATCAACTATGCCGATGATGGCACTGCTGTGATCCCCAACCCGATTGGTCCTGGTTTCATCACTATAAGATCCAATTCGCAAGATGATGTCATCGTTACTCCTAATCTGACGCTCGACGCCATCTGGCCTGTAACGCAACTTAACACCTTGCGTCTTGATCTCGGTATCGGCTACGCCTTTTACCTCGATCATTCCAAGAACGACACCGATTATATATTGGTCGCGCCGAAGTCGCAGGTCGCGTTCGACATTTTTGTGAGCGACTTCCGCATCAACATTCATGACCGGATGCAGTTGCAACAGGATCCGATTCAGGAAGGGGCGCTGAGCAACGTGGTAAATTACGGCCGTTTTGAAAACACCGCTGGCCTCTCAGTCCTGTGGGATTTAAACAAGCTGCTCCTTCAGGTCGGTTACGATCATTACAATTTCGTATCCACGACCAACAGGTTCGATTATCTGAATCGCAATTCAGAAATCGTGCAGGGCTCAGCGGCCTTTATCGTCAATCCGACGATCACGGTCGGTGCAGAAGGCAACGCTGTCTTTACGCGCTATGACCAAAGCGTTCTCAGTGACAATAAAGACTACAGCGTGGGTGGATTCGTTGAACTTGCGTTGACGAATAATCTGAAAGTGCGCGCGGCCGGCGGCTATCAGTGGATCGATTTCGACCACAACTTCGTCAATTTTCGCTTCGGCCCATTTGTTTTCGCGGTCCCCGATCAGAAGGACCTGCAGGATTATTATGTGAACGGACTAATTGGCCACCGAATCAACGCACAGCTCAGCCAAACCGTGAGTGCCGGTCACGAAAATCAGCTCGGTATAAACTCAAACTACATCACGCTCAATTACGTTCGGCATACCCTGACTTGGAATCTGATCCGCAACACTCTGCTTTCGACCGAGTTCTTTTTTGAAGACGCCGAAGAATCGGGCGGCTTCGCCGGTGTTTTCAGTCCGGTCCCATTGGGCACAGGCGAGCATTTTCGTCGCATCGGCGGCGCAATTACCCTCGGCTATCAGTTGACGCCGCACGTCACTCTCGGCGTCCGCTATCAGGGCACGAGCAAAGACTCCAACTTGTTGTTGCGCGATTACAACCAGAACCGCATTTCTGTCGACGGCACTTACAGTTTCTAAAAAACGCAAAAGGGGTAAATTGGGGGTTAACATGAGAGTCTGGTTGTGTCCATTGGTCGGCGGAGTCTGCCTTTTTCTGGCTAACCCGATATTCGCTCAAGACGCGACCAGTCCAGCGCCCGCCGCGCCAAAGCCGCCTTCATCCGACGGGCCCTCAACTGCGACCAGTACGGTGATGCGGACAAACTCGATGACCGTGCTGGATGACAAAAAGAAGCTCGGATCAAACGACTACGTGAGCTTCAGAGTCGTCGAAGATCGGGATAACGATTCCCAGCGATTGCGCGTCAACGATAACGGCGAGCTGGAAGTCCCCTATGTCGGACTTGTTCCGGCTCGAGGTAAATCGTGCAAAGAACTTGCTTACACGATTAAAGCGTTGCTGGAAAAAGAATATTATTATCACGCGACCGTCATCCTGGCGGTAGATCGGGTGAGCGAAAAATCCCGCGGCCGGATTTATGTCTATGGCGCAGTCAAAGCGCAGGGACCGCAGGAAATTCCGCCAGACGAGAGTTACACGGTGAGCAAAGCGATTATTAAGGCGGGCGGATTTGGTGACTTCGCCAACAAGCGCAAGGTAAAGCTGACTCGCAAAACCGGTCAGGAGTCCACTGTCGATCTTAAGCGTGTCATCGAAGAAGGACATACCGACGAAGACTTGGAGCTTGGGCCCGACGACCAGATCTACGTGCCGCAGCGCTTGATTAACATGTAATATGCAGGTCGCGACAGTCGGTAAAAATCTTTCTACTTCTTGGTCTGCCGCTTTTATCACGCGGCTGCACCGCTACAAGGCGCTTTTTCTGCGGCGCTGGTGGATTCCGGTCCTAACCACCTGCCTCGGATTATTTGTCGAGGCGTTTCTCATTTACCAGATGCCGCCTTCCTACCTTTCGGCCAGTAAAATGATGTTGGCGGGAAAATTGAACATCGCGCAGGGCGCGGTTTATAGCGAGGACAGCGTCAATTTTTATGGGACACAGATTCAATTGATGCAGAGCGCAGAAGTGAAGCACAGCGCCGAGTCACTGGTTCGCTCGGCGCATCCCGAATTGCAGTCGGTCCCGGTTGAAATCACCGTTCTGCAAAAGCCGCGCACATCCATTTTTGATCTGGCCGCCGTCGGCAGCGCGCCCGAGTACACCCAGGCCTATTTAAATGCGGTCATGCAGAAGTATCTCGATTTCAAACGCGGAATGCGCGAGGACCGCGGCCACGAAATTACGACCGGAATTACCGAGCAGCTGATTCAGGTCGAAAAAGATTTGCGGAACGGCGAAGATGAAATGCTCGAGTTCCAGAAGCAAAACAACATCGGCTTCATTCAAGAACAGGGGAACAGCGCCGCTCAGTATTTGGTCAAATTGAATCAGCAGTACGCTCAGCTTAAGACTGAGTACGACTTGCTCAACCTGCTTGATCTCGACCAAAACCTCGACCGTGCCCAAAACAAAACCGAGGCGGCATCTGGTCAAGGTTCTGACAATCAGGGTATGCCGTTTTCGGACGTTGGACCGGAGGGCGATTACTTAAAGGCGAAGCAACAGATCCAGCTTCTGAAAGCCGAACGCGAAACCTTGGCCAAAGATTTGCGGCCGAATCATCCCAAAATCCTCAAGCTCAACGATGAAATCACCAAACAGGACAAGCTGATCCAGCTTTTCCGTGCCGACACTCTCGAGAAATTAAAAACGCGCCGCGAATCGATCGGCAAGCAGATGGAAAACCTCCAGGCCAACATCAAGGAATGGGAGGCGAAGGCACTCGATCTCAGTCAGCGGCTTGCCCAGTTTAATCGGATCAAGGGAAAAGTGGATCGCCTAAAAACGTTGTACGATCGTCTTACCAACAACCTCAAGGAAATCGACGTTTCCCAAGTCGTGGGCGGCGAAGATCAGGTATCGATAATGGAAATGGCAACCTCACCGGTTTCGGTCCGTCCCGGATTGATCAAGAGCCTGCTCATCGGCTTCGGCATTGGCGCGCTCGCGGGACTGGCCATTCTCGTTCTGCTCGATCGCATTGATGATCGCATGGCCTCCTTCAGCGAATTCCAGCATCACTTTTCCGAGAACATTCTTGGCCAGATTCCCAAAGAAAAAACGAAGGACAAAGTGGACCTGCTTCAACCGGACGACGCGCGCCATGTCTTTGCTGAGTCGTATCGGAACATTCGCTCGTCCATTTTCTTCATGCCTTACGACGGCCCGCGGCCAAAAAGCTTTTTGGTCACGAGCGCAGTTCCGAGCGAAGGCAAGTCAACTATTTCGGCTAATCTTGCCATTACCATGGCGCTCTCCGGTGCCCGCACATTGTTGATCGATTGCGATCTGCGCCGGGGGGGATTGCGCGAGGCATTCGGAATTTCGTCAAAGATTGGTTTCTCCGAAGTCCTGAAGCAGGAAATAAATTGGCGCGAAGTCGTCGTCCCGACTGCCTATGAAACGCTTTTCGTGTTACCGCGAGGGAAGACTTTGTCCCAGCCGAGCGAACAACTCTTGCGCGATTCGACCGAAGCGCTCTTAAAGGAACTCTATCAGCATTACGATTACGTCATCATCGATAGCTCGCCCGTTCTCGCGGCGGACGACACAACCAGCATCGCACCGAAAATCGATGCCACCATCTTTGTCGTTCGGCTTTCCTATACTTCGGCTCGTCTCACTAAAAAAGCGCTCGAGCTTCTCTACGGCCGGCAAGTCAATATTCCCGGAGTCATTTTGAATTTCGTCGATACTTCGCTGCCGGAGTACTATTACTATCAATACTCCGAATATTACTCGACACCGACGAGCGTCCCTGACGGCGAAGCAGTCGCCCCCGTCCGTCGGCAGCGATCCAAGCCGATGGAGACGACATAGGCGGCATCGTTCGATTACGTCGCCGCGTTCGAGGAGTTAGATCAGCATCCAGCGTTTCGACGGAAGCGAACTGGCGTGCAGATTCCTCTTGGCACTTGGGTAGCTCATTGCTCTCTTGAACACGTAATTCGCCCATGAGCTTCCTCGTCCCAGTCTCCCCGCCTCTTTTGGACGAAGGCTCGACTCCGATTCTAAGGCGAGCTTTCGACCACGCCCGGCGCATCGGCAATTACACGCTGGTGCAGGCCACCGTCCAACTCATTGCTTTTTCGAGTGGAATTCTTCTCGTCCGCTGGCTGCCGCAACATGAGTACGCCTTCTACACCATCGCCAACGCCATGCAGGCCGCGCTCATGTTGCTCGCCGACATCGGCATCAGCGTGGGTTTGGTCTCTATCGGTGGCCGCGTTTGGCAAGATCGACATCGTTTCGGTGAATTGATCAATACCGGCCTGGCCGTGCGCAGAAAACTCGCCGCTGCCAGCGTCATTATTGTTGCCCCGATCTTGTACGCGATGCTGACTAAGAACGGCGCCTCGTCGGTCTACACGCTGCTGTTGATCGCGTTCGTTCTCGCCGGATTTTCCATCCAGCTTTCGGTCGATGTCTTCAGCGTGGTGCCACGCCTCCATTCGGATATTGGCCGGATTCAAAAGATCGATTTCACCTGCGCGATCTTTCGCCTGCTGCTGATTCTGGGCCTGGTTTATTTCTTCGCCACCGCCGGACTCGCCGTCGCCATCGCCAGCGCCGCTTTTCTTTTGCAATATATCCTGCTCCGCGCCTACGCCGCGAAAGTCGTCGATCTCAAGGCAAACGAGAATGCCGACGATCGCCGCGAAATCGTGCGATTAATCAAAAAGCTCGCCGCGAATTCGCTCTTCTATTGTTTTCAGGGACAGATCACAGTGTTCCTGATCAGTTTTTTCGGGCGTCATGCTGCATCAGTTGCGGAAGTGGGAGCGCTCGGACGTCTCGCGATGATTTTCACCGTGCTGATGAATATGCTGACAAATATCTTCGTACCCGCTTTCGCCAGGTGCCACGACAAGCGAAAATTGCATTGGCTTTATATTGGGATTGTCGGCGGAGTGGTTCTCTTTAGCTCGGCGGTGATCGCTGGTGCGGCATTCTTTCCGGAACAGTTTCTTTTTGTTCTCGGCAATCGTTACGCGCATTTGCATCGCGAACTTCTTTTAATGGTTGGCGTCGCGGTAATTTCGGCGTTGAGCGGGACCCTTTGGCTACTCAATGCTTCCAAAGCATGGATCACCGGAGCGTGGCTTTATATTCCTTTAACCTTGGCCACGCAGCTCGCCCTCATTCCGTTCACCGATTTTTCCAGTATCTCGGGCGTTCTCATCTTTAATCTGATATCGGCGGCGCCGAGTGTGCTTCTCAACCTGGCTCTGAGTTACCGCGGCTTCCGCACTTTCGCTCCAGTGACGGGATGAACGTGGCCTACCATTCCGCGCGGCTCGAAGGAAAAATCGTCCGTACCCTCTATTGCGCCGCACTGGGGCTAGTCGTCCGGTACCGCGCGCGCATCGTCCGTGAACTTCCCTTGGACGTATTTGCCTATTCTGGAGAGAACACTCTTCCAGAACAGGTTGCTTCGATTCGCTCGTTTCTTGTGCACGCCGGCCGGCCGAAACAATTTACGGTCGTTTCCGACGGATCTTATACTGCTGCGAGCATCGAGTTATTGGAAAACATCGACTGCTGCGTGCGTGTCAAAAAAACGCCGCCAATTTTGCCGTCAGGATTGCCAGATACGATTCAATCTTATCTCAGGGACCATCCCACCGGTAAACAACTTGCCCTTCTAATGTCGCTTCCAACAAATGGCCCGACTCTTTACACCGATTCTGATGTTCTTTTTTTTCCGGGAGCGCGTGAGCTCGCAAATCTGTCCGAAAGCGCGGCGGTTCCTGTATTTTATCTGGCCGATTATCGCTTCTCCGGCGATGAACGTCTCCTTCTCGATCCGGCAGAGAAATTAAACCCAACCAACACCGGTTTCATTCTCTTGTTTCGAAAACTGGATTGGTCGCTTGGCTTGGAGCGATTACGGATGTTGAGCGGTCCGCCAAATTTTTTCACCAATCAAACCGTGACCCATTTATGTATGCACGCGAACAACGGGGTCGCGCTCGACCCGGGGAAGTTCGTTTTGCAATTGGATGATCAATTTATTTACCGCGATCGATATGCCGGTCACTCGCTCGCTATCCGGCATTACGTCAATCCGGTGCGACATAAATTTTGGACTGCCTTGGCCCGTCGATCTTCTCAGTAAACAAATCGTGGAAAAATCGCTTCGCATTCTCGGCATTGTGAATCTTCCGTGGGACCCGCGGTTGGGCGCCGCTCGTGTTTGGCTCGAACTGTCCGAGCAATGGAAAAAAGCCGGCCAAAAAATTGATAAATTTTGTCTGAGCGACGCGTTTCCGAAGCCGACGCGTTCGCGCGCTCTTTCGGCCTGGCGCCAGGCGGTCTTTCCATATCGGGCCGCTCGTTACGTTCGGCGCCACGCCGGAAAATACGATGTGATCGATTGTTTGATCGGCACGTTTCCGTTCTCGAAAAAATCGCTCGGCTTCGACGGTCTTTTGGTTGGACGCTCGATCGGATTGTATCTGGCTTACGATGAATTCATCCGGTCTAGTCGGCGTCAGTGGCCGGACCAGCCGCGCGGAAAATTTCTTGGCCGGCTCTTTTACACGTTTACGTCCTGGCTGCTCCGGCGCCACGCTGACCGCGCAGTGGTTCATTGCGATTTGTTGAATGTTCCGAACGAGGAAGAGAAGCGATCCCTTGAACAATGTTCCACTTCCGCGCAGGTCATTGTTCTGCCTTATGGCTTAAACGAAACCGAGCGCGCCGGTCTCGCTGGCGCTGCCAGATCAGCATCGGAACGTTTGGCCCGAAAAGAAATTTGCTTCTTGGGAATGTGGAGCGTGCGGAAAGGTTCACGCGATTGGCCGGAAATTGTGCGCGGCATCTTGGATTCAGTGCCATCCGCGCGATTCGCATTCCTCGGCACCATGACAGATGAACAAACAGTCCTCCATGATCTGCGGATTTCGTCGAATGAAACCATCCGCTGTCTAACAAGCTACGGTCCTGAGGAACTTCCCCAGTTGATCGCTCGCTGCGCGTTGGGACTTTTTCCAAGTTACATTGAAGGATTCGGTCTCTCGGTGCTCGAGCAACTTGCCTGCGGTATTCCCACGATCGCCTACGATGTGCCTGGCCCCCGCCACATCTTGAATACCAGCGCCGCTGGGCTTTTGGTTCCTGCCGGCAACGCCAAAGCGATGACAGATCGCGCGCTGGAGATTTTGCGGATGAATGAAAGTGATTACAGCGCACTGTCCGCCAAATGCCGGCAAACAGCCGAACAGTTTCGCTGGGAGGAAATCGCCGCCGATACTATTCGGGAGTACACGATCGCGCTTGCCCAGCAAAATTCGGGAAACCACACGCGCGCAGCACAAACCGTTTCCGTTTGAGCACGCTCCTCCAAATCGTTCCCAAAGCCCCCGGAGGAATCGATGGCGTTGGTGATTATGCCCTCACCATTGCCAAAAAACTGCGGGAGACATTCGGATGCGACACAGTGTTTGCCACCTTCAAAACGTCGTCGTCCGAAAATCCTGGCGGCTTCGAAGTCTTGCCCCTTGATGGTTTACTTGAGCGATCGATCCAAAAATACGACCACGTCCTCCTGCATTATGTGAACTACGGCTTCCAAAAGCGCGGCGTTCCATTTCGTCTGTTGACGATCTTACAGGCGTTGGTCGAACAGCATCGTGGAAGAATGGTCACGATTTTTCATGAGCTGTATGCGTCGGGACCGCCGTGGACGAGCGCATTTTGGTTGCGGCCGCTGCAAATCCGTTTAGCAAGAGCAGTTGCTCGCTTATCCGACACGTGCATTGTCAGCAGCGATAATTTTGTCTCCGAACTGAAGCGAATGGCCCCGCACGCGCGCATTCAGTTGCATCCGGTGCCGTCGGGATTGGAAGAGCCGTCCCTTTCTCCGAATCAAATTGTCGATCGTGATCTGCATCAGTGGGCGATCGTTGGTGGCACAGCGCTGGCCGAACGTTCCCTGCGATCGTTTCGTCGACTTCTGAGTCGTATTCCTGATTCGATCGCTCCGCGCAGCTTGTTCGTCCTGGGTGGCAACGAAAATCCGGTCACACGCTCGTTGCTTGTCGATCTTGCAGTTCAGTCGGATTACCGTCCTCACATCGCCGCGGCCGAGGCATCGGAAATTCTCCGGACCTGTTCCTTCGCCTGGTTCGATTATTTTCACCGCCCTGACGTCGAGACCTCGGTTATTTTGAAATCGAGCGCTTTCGCGGCGGCTTGCGCGCACGCCGTGATTCCGGTTTTTCCGCATCGTGGCTCAGTGATCTCGCTCGGCAGCGATCGCTTGCCCGGTCCGTTTTTTGTTGAGCCAGATCGCTGCGAAATTCCTGACGCGCACAGGCGCGCCAAAATCGCTTCTGACATTTATGATTGGTATCAACGGCACTCTTCTTCGGAATCCCTGGTCCAAGCCATCGCGAAGATATTTGGTTTGAACCGTGCTCAATGAATCAGAATTCCGAACGGCCGATCGAATTGGTCGCAATCATCAATTCGTTTAATCGACGATCTCTATTGGAGCGCGCACTCGGTTCGCTAACGGAGGCGCTGCGGAGCGCACGATTTCCTTCGGCGATCATTGTTTTTGAAGCCGGTTCGAACGACGGCAGCTCCGAATTTCTCAACGCGTGGTGCGAAAATCATTCTGGGGAGAATTTTGTCGTGATTAAAGCCTCCCCGGATCGTCGATCGTTTAGCGATGGCGTGAACATCGGGTGCGCCGAGGCGATTGTGCGCTTTCCACAGTGTCGCTGGCTTTTGCTTTATGAAACGGACAATTGCCTGACAACTCCCGAGCCGTTGGAGAAAGGCATATCACTTCTGAAACGGGAGGCGCAGCTTGCCGCCGCTGGTTTCACCGTGAAACAACATGACGGCAAGTTCTATGGTTACGGAATGCGCTTTCCGACCGCTTTATCATTCGTGCTCGGCCAAAATCTCGCTGCCCGATTGAATCTGCACGCTCCTAACAATTCCGCCTGGCGCCTCAGCGACGGAATTCGCTGGCGGACGTGCGATGTGGTTTTCACCAGCCCACTCTTGGTTCGGCGCGAGGCTTGGGAACAGAGCGGTGGATTGGATGCCGCAAATTTCCCCTTTTCCGATACCGACCTTGATTGGGCCTGGCGTTGCGCCAAGCTCGGTTGGAAAATGGCGATCATCGCTTCCGACCACGTCGTCCATGATAATCTCGAGCAACTCTCTGCCTGGTCGGCCAATCGTGCGCTCGATTTCCATCGCAATCGCTTCCGGCTTTTGAAGCGACACCGCGGCAAACACGTCGGTCTGCTTAAACCGTTCCTGTTTCTGCGACATTGGCTGGAGACAATGATTCTCGCCGGCCCGTCTGCGGCGGATCCAATTGCGAAAGACAAGCTCGCGAAACGCAGACAAATGTTGCGAACCGTCTGGAGCGACTATTCCTAGCGCGTCGAACTCGCGCATAGTTTTGAAAATTCTTCTTTCGTCTTATCTCTTTCATCCGAGCGTCGGCGGAATCGAGTCCGTCTCAAAAATCCTGGTCGAAGAATTCGCGACTGCCGGCAACGAAGTTCACATCATTACGCAAACGCCCGGCGATCACGTTCGCGAAGCGAATTATCGAGTGAGCAGGAGACCTTCAATTGCGAAACTGATTGGGCTGCTTCGTTGGAGCGATCTCTTTTTCCAGAACAACATCAGCCTGCGCAGTTTGCTTCCGGCGCTGGTCTTGCGAAAACCAACGCTGGTTGCTCATCAGACCTGGCTAAAAAACGCGCGTGGCGGCTTCGGCTGGAACAATCGGATCAAGCGAGCGGCTCTTCGGTCTGTCACCAATGTCGCAATCAGCAAAGCGGTAGCCGACGGTATCAGCGGACATTCGTTTGTGATCGGCAATCCCTATAACGACAGGGTCTTTCGATTAATACCGGGCGTTACTCGCGACGAAGACATTGTCTTCGTTGGGCGGCTCGTCTCCGACAAAGGCGCCGATTTGTTCTTGCACGCGCTCAAGCTTTTGCAGAACGACAATTTACTGCCCAACTTGACAATCATCGGCACCGGCCCGGAAGAACAAAATCTGCGAAGACTAACAACCGAACTCGCTTTGGATCGACAAGTAACCTTCGCCGGCCAAAAATCTGGAGCAGTTCTGGCTGAGATTTTGAATCGACATCGCGTTCTGGTCGTTCCGTCACGCTGGGCTGAGCCATTTGGGATCGTGGCGTTGGAGGGAATCGCATGTGGCTGTGTCGTCGTCGGCTCGGAAAAAGGCGGATTAAAAGAAGCGATCGGCCCGTGCGGGCTAACTTTCGAAAACGAAAACGTCCCCGCGCTGGTTGAGCAATTGAAACGTCTGCTCAAGGACCCGAATTTGCAGACGAGCCTTCGGCAACAGGCCGCCGAGCATCTGGCAAAGTTCCAGGCCGACGCCGTTGCCTCGGCCTACCTTCGATTGATGCGAAAGATGCTCGCATGATTTTACTTTCTCATCCGACCGGCAACGAATTTGTCCGCGCTGCGCTCGCCGCTTTCGATTGCGCCGGAATGCTAGGCGAATTCTGGACGACCCTGAGCTGGAATTCCAAATCGCCGATCAATCTCGCTCTGCCGCGGCGGCTCCGCGAAATTTTGCAGCGCCGTTCCTTTCCAGCGACAATTCGAGCGCGCACGCGCACCATTCCTCGGCGGGAAATGATTCGCCTGTTCGCTGGAACGGTGGGACTCGCTTCTAAACATGAAACCGGTGCATTTAGCGTCGATGCAGTTCTTCGCGAGCTGGATGGAAAAGTCGCGGATCGGCTGCGCAAAATCGAACCGCACGCAGCGGTCGATTCCGTTTATGCTTACGAAGACGGCGCGCTCGAAAGTTTTCGCGCGGCGCGGGACGGCGGCTTCAGGCGAATTTATGATCTCCCGATTGCTTATTGGCAGACCAGCCGGCGTTTGCTGCTTGAAGAAGCCGAGCGCTATCCGGATTGGGAACCAACCTTGGGCGCGACACGAGATTCGGACGAGAAACTCTCGCGCAAGACGCAGGAGCTCCAGCTGGCTAATCTGGTGGTCTGTCCAAGCAGATTTGTCCTGGAATCGCTCCCGCCAGAAGCGTGCGCGCAGAAGCAATGTTTGATCGCACCGTTCGGCTCGCCGGATGTTGATCTAAGGAATGCCCCCGCCAGGAGTTCGGGCCGATTGAGAGTGCTGTTCGCGGGTGCGCTCACACAACGAAAAGGTCTGGCGGATCTTTTTGCAGCAATGAGGCTGGTGAACTCAAATCAAATTGAGCTCGTAGTCATGGGTTCGCTTTTGTGTCCATTAAGTTGGTATCGAGACCGTCTTGCTGATTTCATATATGAACCGCCCCGGCCGCATGGCGAAGTGCTTCGACTCATGCAAAGCTGCGATGTGTTTATCTTGCCTTCGATCGTCGAGGGCCGCGCACTGGTGCAGCAGGAAGCGATGGCGTGCGGAATTCCCGTAATCGCAACAAAGAACGCAGGTGCAGACGATGTGATCGTTGACGGTGAGACCGGATTTTTGGTGCCGATTCGCTCACCGGAAGCGCTCGCCGAAAAAATAAGTTGGTGCGTGGCGAATCGGGCGCTGGTTGATGGCATGGGTATTGCAGCCGGGAAACGCGCCGCTGAATTTACCTGGCGCGCCTACGGCGAGAGCATCGTCGCCGCGGTCCGCGCCTTGACCTGCCAATGAGCACCGAAACTCCCGCGGAAAAAGCAAAGCACCGTGTTCGCCAACTGATCTGGCTTTATTTCTGGCTGCTCTTGGTTGAAGGCGCCCTTCGGAAGTGGGCCCTGCCCCGCTTTTCCAATCCGCTCCTTCTCGTACGTGATCCGGTGATGCTGGGGATTTATTTTTACGCGATCAAGGCTCAGGTGTTTCCTCGAAATGTTTGGGCCGTTTCGCTTTGGATCATCGGCATTTTATCGGCGGTTGCTATTCTTGGTTCACCCCTTTTTCCCTATCTGCCGGCAAAGGCGTTGGTTGAGGTCACCGCTTACGGCTTTCGTTCCAACTTTTTGCATCTGCCGCTCATTTTCGTAATGGCAAGTGTCTTTGATGAGGAGGATGTCATAAAATTTGGGTGGTGGATTCTTTTCGTAGTGATTCCGATAGGCCTGCTGATGGCTGCGCAATTCAAAGCGTCGCCCGATTCGTTCATAAATCGAACCGCCGGTTTGGGCGAAGCAGAACAGCTCACCGCCGGCGGCGGGAAGATTCGTCCACCCGGCCCGTTCTCCTTTATTTCGGGTCCCGTTTTTTATATGAGCGTCGCGGCAGCATTTCTCATTTACGGCGCGCTCACTCGAACTGTTTATAAAAACTGGCTACTCATCGGCGCAGCTAGCGCGCTGGTCATTGGCATTGCCGTTTCCGGTAGCAAATCTTCCGTTGCTTCGGTGCTGCTTGTCGTCGCAGCGGTTGCCGTCATCCTGATCGTCCGGCCTCGGGCGGTGAACCGATTCGGATGGACTCTCGTCATTGTCGTCATCGGCGCAATAGTTATCAGTCGACTGCCGATTTTCAAAGAGGGTTTGCAGATTCTCTCGGACCGATTTACTTCGGCAGCAGAGGCCGCCGAGACAACCGTCATCCGCGGGACGATTGACCGAGTCATCAGCGGATTCACCGAAGGTCTGGGTCATATCGATAAAGTTCCGCTTTTTGGCTATGGCCTCGGCATTGGCACAAACGTCGGCGGTCGCATTCTGATTGGTCGACCGGCATTTTTGCTTGCTGAAAACGAGTGGTCTCGCGTGTTGGCGGAAAGCGGAGCTATTTTCGGATTGGCATTCTTGATTTGGCGAACCCTTTTAACATTCCAACTCGGGCGGCTGAGTTTCATCGCGCTCAAGCGTGGCAACCTCCTTCCGATCCTGCTTTTTAGCTCTGGATTTGTCATGCTCTTAAACGGACAACTTGGTCAGCCTACCACTCTTGGCTTCGCCGTGATTCTCAATGGCCTTTGTCTCGCCGCTACCCGGCCGCGAGTTCCTGATTCGTCCGCAACTGCGCCTCCGATCGCGGATCAGTCCGTGGTAAAACCGCTCCCGCGCCGATCGGTTTTCGCAAGTCGTATTCACGGGCCCGAGATAGGCGCTGAACACAGCAATGGTTCTGCTGATCGGTAATTATCCGCCCGATCGGCAGCAAAGCATGCGGCGTTTCGGGACGATGATGCTGCAAGGTCTCAACAATTCAGGAATTGCGGCCAAACTGATCGCGCCGCAAGCGCGGTTCGGAAAATTTCGCGGCGCGGGGAGTTTCGTCGCCAAATGGCTCGGTTACATCGACAAGTTCGTTTTATTTCCACGACAACTCCAGACCGCGCTCGCCAAAGAAAAACCATCCGTCGTTCACATTTGCGATCACTCGAACGCCATGTATGACGGCTGGATAGAGCACGTCCCTGTGGTCGTGACCTGCCACGATCTACTCGCCGTCCGTGGCGCGCTCGGCGAAGAAACGAATTGCCCGGCGTCGCCGACTGGTAAAATTTTGCAACGGTGGATTTTGCGCGGTCTCCGCCGCGCAAGCGAGGTAGTGTGCGATTCGCAGGCGACCGAGGCCGATGCGCGCCGGCTTGTTTCGCGGGGGGGCGCTTTGCCAAAGGTCGAACTTGTCCGGCTTGGGCTCAATTACCCATTTCGCAAATTGTCCGAGGCCGAGGTTTCAGCACGCCTCGCGGGAATCCCAGGCTTCAATCCGGACCTTCCATTTGTTCTGCATGTCGGTTCAAATTTGCGCAGAAAAAATCGAGACGGTGCACTCCGAATTTTTGCGCGTTGCAAGGAAAAGTGGAATGCGCGCCTTGTTTTTGCCGGCGACGCGCTGACGCAGGAGTTGTTGTCATTGGCTGATCGCCTTGGAATTTCGGATCGGGTAATGCAAGTACCGAACGCCTCCGACGAATTGCTCGAGGCACTTTATAATCGCGCTGTTGCTCTTTTGTATCCGTCGCGGTTTGAAGGTTTCGGTTGGCCGGTAATCGAAGCGCAGGCGTGCGGTTGTCCGGTCGTGTGCAGCAACTCGGGTCCTTTACCCGAAGCAGCCGGCGATGCCGGCCTTTTCCACGATGCGGACGACGAGGCCGGGTTCGCCGCGGATTTACTCCGATTGAGCGATCCCGGGCAGCGCGCGATCTGGAGTGAGAAGAGTTTGCGCAATGCCGAACGCTTCTCGACGAGCCGGATGGTCTCGCAATACATCGACATCTATCGCAATCTGGGGACGCAATTGTGAAAACGATCCTGAAGGTGCTGAGTTTTCTTTTGCTCTGGAAACTGCGGCGGTCGTTTCTCGAGAAGCAGTTCGGTTACAAAATCCATCCGACTTGCCGGATTGGGCTCGCTTGGATTTTTCCGAATCGCCTAATCATGGAAGAAGGCAGTCAGATCAGCTCTGCCACCGTCTGCAAAAATATCGATCTGCTTCATCTCAAGGCGCACGCTTTCATCGGCCGCGGCAATTGGATTACCGGATTTCCACTCGGCTCATCGCGTCACTTTGCTCATCAGACAGATCGGCGTCCCGAACTGATCGTCGGCGAGCACTCGGCCATTACTAATCGTCATCTGCTCGATTGTACCAATTCAGTCACGATCGGTCGATTTACCATCTTCGCCGGATTTCATTCGCAGATCATTACTCACAGCATCGACATCGAACAAAATCGACAATCATCGAAACCGGTGCGGGTGGGTGATTATTGTTTTGTCGGGACCAATTGCGTGTTGCTCGGTGGAAGCACGTTGCCCGATTTTTGCGTTCTCGGAGCGAAATCTCTTCTCAACAAAAATTTCACCGATACCTATCAACTTTACGGTGGCGTTCCGGCGCGGCCGATAAAATCGCTTTCGCACGACTGCAAATATTTCCGGCGGACGGAAGGTTTCGTTGTTTAGCGCTTTGAAGATTCTGCAATTGGTGCACACGCTCGATCCGAGCGTCGGCGGGGTGGCGGCGTCGGTCCTCGCGCTCAGTCGGGGGCTCGCGCGTCGTGGGCATAAGCTCGACATCGTCGTGTTGGACGATTCAGCCTCGCCCTGGCTTGCCGATATCGCTCTTCCCATTCACGCGCTCGGCGCCGGCCTAACGAGTTATCGGTATTCGTCGAAGCTACTGCCGTGGCTGAAAAAACAAGGCGGAGATTATGATCGGGTGATCGTAAACGGAATCTGGCAATACTTGAGCTTCGCTGCCTGGCGACGTTACGCCGGCTCTTCCATTCCGTACTACGTGTTTCCTCACGGCATGCTCGATCCTTGGTTTAAGGAAACGTTTCCACTCAAGCATCTTAAAAAATGGCTCTACTGGCCCTGGGCTGAATATCGCGTCCTGCGCAATGCCGCTGCAGTCATCTTCACTTCGGAAGAGGAACGTTCCCAGGCGCGCAAATCGTTCTGGCTTTATCGTTGCCGCGAAAAAGTTTCGCCGCTTGGTGTTGAAGCACCGCCAATTTCATCGAATGCGAAATCGGAATTTCTCTCGCGTTATCCGCAACTGCAGAACACGCGGATTTTCCTTTTCCTCGGCCGCTTACATCCGAAGAAAGGTTGCGACATGTTGCTTGAGGCTTTTGCGCAAATGCGGTCGAACGATTCGATTTCTCTGATCCTGGCGGGGCCAGATCAGGTCGGCTGGGAATCTGATCTGCGCAGACAAGTCACCCGTTTGAATTTGACCAATCGCGTTGTTTTTACCGGGATGTTGGAAGGGCCGATGAAACAAGGCGCGTTCGCCAGCGCGGAGGCATTCGTTCTTCCATCGCATCAGGAGAATTTCGGGATCTCTGTGGTTGAAGCGCTCGCCGCCAGAGTTCCGGTTTTAATTTCGAATCGGGTAAACATCTGGCCTGAGATCGAGGCCGATCGTGCCGGTTACGTTGAATCGGACGATCTCGCCGGAACAACTCGTCTGCTCCAACGTTGGATCGACACGGCACCGGCAGAACGTGAAATGGTTCGAGAAAATGCGCGACGCTGTTTCGAACAACGTTTCGAAATCGACCGCGCGGTCGAATCCCTCTTGCAGATCTTAAACGAGCCGCCGACCGCCCAGTGAAAATAACGATCGTCCTGGGCGCATTTTTCCCGGTGCCGCCGACAATGGGCGGCGGCGTGGAAAAGGTCTGGTTTACGCTCGCGCCCGAGTTCGTTAAGCGCGGTCACGAAGTCGTGATCGTGTCGCGGAAAACGCCCGAACGTTTGCGCGAAGAAACCATCGACGGAGTGAAACATTTGCGCGTTGACGGTTTCGACACGCCGCGCTCGCTCCTTTGGTTGAAATTTCTCGATCTGATTTATTCGCTCCGGACGAAGTCGATTTTGCCCGAGGCCGACATCATTGTGACGAACACATTCTGGCTTCCGATTTTGCTGCGCGATTCGAAGCGTGGCAAAATTTATGTGCATGTCGGACGCTATCCCAAAGGACAGATGCGTTTTTACGGCAAAGCCGCGCGGTTACAGGCGCCATCGCATTCGGTCGCGCGTGCGATCGCCTCGGAAGCTCCACGGCTTGGACAAAAGGTCACAGCCATTCCATATCCGGTGACAAGATCGATCCGCCAAAGGACGGATTCGCAGGCGCGAACAATTACCGCTTCTCCAGCGGCTATCGGCGATCGGGACAAAATCATCCTTTTCGTCGGAAGAGTGCATCCCGAGAAAGGCGTCCATCTTTTGGTCGAGGCGTTCGTTAACAGCGCACGGAGTGCTTTTGCTGGTTGGAAATTGATGATCGTTGGCCCAACCGGGACGCGACTTGGCGGTGGAGGCGAAGGCTATTTGGCTTCGCTTCAATCTGCTGCTGGGAAAGGGGAAGGAAAGATAAGCTTTACCGGGCCAATTTTTGATCCCGGCGAACTCGCGTCCGTGTTTCGTAAGGCGCGACTTTTTATTTATCCGTCCCTGTCCGAGCGCGGCGAATCGTTTGGGCTCGCGCCGCTTGAAGCGATGGCGGATGGTTGCGCCGTGTTGGTTTCAAACCTTGATTGCTTCCAAGATTTTATTCGCGACGGCCAAACTGGCTTTATTTTTGACCATCGCACAAAATCCGCCGCCAATTCGCTTCGCCAAAAGATGGAGACTGTGATCGGCGACGAAGAGTTGCTTTCGCGCGTGGCCGAAGCCGGTTATCGCAAGTCAATCGAGTACTCGCCCGAGCGCGTGGCCGATCTTTTCCTGTCCGATTTCAAACAAGTGCAAACTCAGCCAGCCTAACGATGGATCTTACCAATTCACAGCGCATCGCCAAGCTCGCCGGTCACCTATTGCAACATCCAGGCAACGTTCCGCGCTACGTCGCGCACAATCTCATTACCCGGAGGGAGCCCGTCGAACTCGAGCTGCCATGGTTTTCGTACGCGGCAATCGATTTCCTTAAGAGCTACCTGCGCAACGAGATGCAGGTGTTTGAGTTTGGCAGCGGCGGCTCAACTTTGTTTTTCGCGCAGCACTGCAAATCCGTCACGAGCGTAGAGGACAATGCGCACTGGTGCGAGATTGTTGCGGCAAAACTTGCGCGACGCGGAATCGAAAACGCCGATGTTCGCTACCAGCCAGTGGCATTCACTGGTGAGGAAGAGTTCGTAGCTTCCGACTATTTGAAGGCGGTACGACAATCGATCGTTGATGTGATTGTGGTCGACGGAACCGAATGGACGGCCAATGTGCGCCCAATCTGCTTTCGTGCAGCGGAGGAACAAATCGCGCCCGGCGGCATCATTGTGGTGGACGATTCGTGGCGCTATCGCGAGCTGCGGCAGACGAATCGCGCGCACCGTGTCAACATTTTCGAAAGTGTAGGGCCGGGGCGTTTTGGCGTGACCAGCACCGACGTGTATTTTTACTGAGCGAGAACTGTGTCTAACGAAACCGTTGTGAATCCAACGCAGAAATCGGCCTACGATTCGCCGTGGCCAATGAGTCAGCGATTTCTGCGCGTGCTCTGGGAATTCTGCTGGACGGTCTTTTGTGTCTGGACACCGAAACCACTCAATGGATGGCGGCTGTTTTGGCTCCGTGTCTTCGACGCCAGGATCGATGGCACCCCGTTCGTCCATCAACGCGCGCGCATCGCCATTCCGTGGAATTTGACGTTGCACGATCGCGCCTGCCTCGGCGACCGTGCCAATGCTTATTCGTTAGGCGAAATCGAAATCGGCGCCCGCGCAACGGTCGCCCAGGAAGTTTATCTCAGTAGCGGCACCCACGATTTCGATCGGCCGGAGATGCCGCTGGTCGCGGCCAAGATTACGATTGGCGAAGACGCATTCATCGGCGCCCGCGCATTCGTGTTGCCGGGAGTAACGATCGGCGCGCGGAGCGTGATCGGCGCTTGTTCGGTCGTGACTGAGGATGTTCCGGAAAACGTCGTCGCGGCCGGGAACCCGTGTCGCATTATAAGATCGCGGCCCCCTTCGGCATGAATTTTTCCGCCCTGTCTCGGCACGGGGCTTTCGTCGTCCTTCTCCTTTTTTACGGCGCAATTCTCGCGCTTCAATTCAATCACGGTCTGGCCAGCGGCGACGGCCACGGAATTGTGCGCGCGACTCAGGCGCTCTTGAACGGGGGTCAGCTCGACGTTTCGCGGCCTCCCGGTCATCCCACGACCGAGTTTTATCTCTTTGGAGCGACCGGATGGATTTTACAGAAAGTCTTCGGCGTCGAGTTTGACGATATAGTCTATCTCGTTTGCCAGGCCGCCGGCGCGCTCGCCACCCTCATCATTTTTTACAATCTGCTATGTCATCTCGGCGCGACACGTGTGCGCGCCCTCCTAGCCGCGATCTGTCTGGCCTTTTCAACGCAATTCCTTTTTAACGCGGTCGACGGCGAAGAATTTAATTTCGGTCTTCTGTTTTTGCTCGTCGCGGTGCGGCTTCTAATTGTTCGACCGGGAACACCGAACTTTACCCGGCTGTCGTTGTCGATCTTTTGTTTCGCGCTTGCGACCGGTTGCCGGCCGGAGCTCGTCTTCGCGGCGATTATTTTTCCGATTTATTGCCTGCTAAATTCGAAACTCGGCTGGAAGTATGCGTTTATCACCGTCGCGCTAACAGGAATAGCGGTCGTCATCGTTTGGCTTCCAGTTTTGCTCCTTGGCATTCGCGCGCCCTACACCGCGGGAATGAATTTGCGAGAATCGATTCTTGGCGGCGTTTACCGGATCATCTTTCAAGCTTTTACGCCGCCGGTCTTTCTTTTGCTCTGCTGGGTCCTGATCACTGCGGTGCGTGATCTCCGAAAGCAAATGGAATCGAAAAACTTCGTCTTTACGATGTCGTGCGTTGTGCCGTTGATTTTTTTGGCGGTATTTTTTTTGCACCCTTCCAAAGCCGCGCACTTGCTCGTCGCTTTGCCATTCCTCTTGCTGCTCGCAGTCCGTCGATCTCCGGTCTTACTTCTCTCTCTTACGTTTTTTACCTTGCTCGGAGCTGTCGTGACCATCGACATCTTCAAAGATCGACAATTAACGCGCCCGATCTTCGTATCGGGAAGTTATTTCCAAGCCGTCCTTCAAAAACCGTATTACCGATTGAACTACCTTCGGAAACTTTTCGACCAGTGCCAAGACCACCCGGCCGTGATCATTGGCAACGCATGGCCGTGGGACTTTGAATACCACGTCGAGCACGTCAACTTGCCGTTGCACGAGAAAGATTTCCACGGCGAAATTAAAAAGGATATTCCGGCGTTTCTTTCCAGCGGGGACCACTGCATTTTTTTGCCACCTGAGGCTGCTTATGAAAATGCATTGTTGGCCGAATGGCAGCGGAAGGGTTACGCCATGAAAATGGACGCGAAACTCTATCGCACTTTGTTTGCGCGCTACGACGTTCGCTCAGCTATTTCGTCAGCGACGGCCGACGTCGGCGGGGTTTCCTTTACTTTGTTTCGCATCGAATGATCACCTCCATGCTGGAATCACTCGCCATCATCGTTCTCACGCAAAACGAGGCCGACAATCTGCCTCGTTGTTTGGAATCCATCGCCGGCTTCGGGGAAGCAGTGGTAGTCGATTCCGGCAGCGATGATGGCACTCAGGAAATCGCTCGGCAGGCCGGCGCGCGCGTTTACGAACATTCCTTTGAATCGTTCGCGCAGCAGCGAAACTGGGCGCTCGAAAATTGCGATTTGAAGAGCGAATGGGTTTTGTTCCTCGACGCCGATGAGATTGCGACGCCGGAATTTCGGCAAGCAGTCACGAACACAATCCAAGACACGCCTGATTTAGTCGCCGGTTTTTATTGTTGCTGGAAAATGATGCTCGATCAGCGCTGGCTCCGGCGCAGTGATTCGTTTCCTAAATGGCAGCTGCGAATCGTCCGGCGCGGCCGTGCCGATTTCATCGACAGCGGCCACGGCCAGAAAGAAGGGCGAGTTGATGGCGAGCTCGGCTACGTCCGGGAGCCGTACTTGCACTATGCGCTGAGCAAAGGTTGGGAAGTGTGGTGGGCGAAGCATAATCAATATTCTGGTGAAGAAGCGGCGGATCGGTTCTCGCGCTCCGCTTCGTGGCGCGAATTGTTTTCGAAAGATTCTTCCCGCCGAAATCGCGCTCTCAAACCGGTCCTGAGCCGCATTCCCGCCTGGCCGCTCCTGCGTTTTCTGCATATGTATATTTTGAAGGGCGGCTTTCTCGAGGGCCGCGAAGGATTCGCTTATTGCGCCAGCATGGGCTGGTACGAATATCTGATCCGCGCGAAAATGCGCGATCGTGGAAAACGGCAGATTCCTCGCCAGCTACCGTCCGACTAGTAGGCGCTGCGCGGCGGCCGAATCAGTTGTGCGAACGTGCGCAGAATGATTCCGCACTCGAGCGAGAGATTCCAGTTCTCGAGATATTCGATGTCGCAAGCGACACGGTTTTCGATGTCGGCGTTGTTCCGTGCTTCCCCGCGAAATCCCCGCACTTGCGCCAAACCGGTGATGCCTGGCTTCACAAACGTACGCACATGATAGTTGCCCATGAATTTCGAAAACTGCCGGTTGTGTTCGATCAGATGCGGTCGCGGGCCGACGATGCTCATGTCGCCGAGGAGCACGTTCCAAAACTGCGGGACTTCATCAACACTCAGTTTGCGGAACCATTTTCCCAAAGGATAAACTCGTTCATCGGAAATGCCGGCCTGACGCGATAGCTCGCCATTGTTGGCGTGCATCGTGCGAAATTTGTAAATCTTGAACTGTCGATTTTGCATTCCGGCGCGGTTTTGCACGTGAAAGAGCGGACCCGGCGACTGCAATCGCTGCGCGATGAAAACGATCACAGCCAGCACCGGAAAGATGACGAGCACGACCGGGAGCGCGATCGCGATATCGATCGCGCGCTTGAGAAATCGGTTCAGCGGATTTTCCAGTGGCTCCTCGCGCAACCCAATGAATCGAAAGCCGCCATCTTCAAAGTGCGTCACCGAATGGCGCAACCGTTCTTCGAGATCGCTCAAGATGAGCAAGCGGATGCCGAGCTGATCGCAAATTTGAATCACGTTTTGATTGGCCTCGGAGAAAAGCGGGAACTCGAGCAAAATGATTTGGGTGATGCCGTGATCGCGAATGATCTGTTCAAGTTGGTCGGGCCGGCCAAGCAACGGAACCCCCGGATTGTCGATCTGATCGTCATCGGAAATTAAGCCAACTGTGCGCAAACCAATTTCCGCTTTGCGCTCCAGCCACTCCCGCAGTTGCGCCACGCGTTGGCTCGAACCGACCAGGATCGTTTTGTCTTCGCGGCGGAAAATTCCTCGCGCCAAGAGCGAGGGGAGATAATGATGTGAGAAAAGAAGCGCGATGTAGAGCCACGGGACGAAGTTGAACAGAAATATACGCGAGATGAATGCGTCCTTGGCGGCGACGAGGTAGAGCACGAGCAGCCCGATGCTGGCCGCCGTTTGCCGAAGACTAAGCCGATGCGGGCGAAGCAGTTCATTTTGCAAAAAAAAGTTCTTTGAACGGCTCAGCGTTTCCAACATCAACCCAAGCACGAGCATCCCGCAGTAAATGCTGTAACGGCCCCAGGTCAGGGCGCCGCCCGGCGAATAAAACGTCACCATGATCCAGACCCCGAACCAGAAAAGCGCGGCGACGATGATGATCTGGCAAAACAGGAAGACACGGTAAAGTCCTTCCGTCCGTTGCGTGACCATGTTCTATTTTGCTGAGCTGATCATGAGAGTACGCGATGGCCGCACACCTTCAACTCGTGCTAAGATTCCCGGCTCATGATGTTTCAATACCAGCCACCGCTTGGCTCGGAGAATAAAAGCGATTCCCATTCCATAATCTTGCGCAGGTAAATGCCGAACCCAACGCACGAAAGCTCGTTTCACGAACGGCACGAAACCACTCCAGGTCGTTGGTTGAGCCACGCCTTTATCGCTTTGTTGCCGGTGCTGGCCTGTTTTCTTGGTGGCGGAACGCAAAAATGGGGCGAGGGAATCGTCGTCGCGTTTCTTGGACTCTACTTGCTCGGGCGCCCGCCGCATTTTTCGCTCGGCCTCGCGGCCAATCTCGTCTTGCTCGCGTTTGTTGTTTGGTCCCTCATCGCGTTTTTGCCCGCGTCTTGGTTTTTTCAGCCTGATTGGCGCGCGACTTATCTCAACGACTTTGGAATTTCGCTTCCGACCACGTTAAGTCCGCAGCCCTGGATCACTCTGACCTGTTTGTGCAGTTTCGTCGCCGGCTTGAGTTGGCTTTACCTGGTCTGTGCTCAACAACTCGAATTGCGCGAAGCGCGGCTCCAATTGCGTCTGTTTACCACAGGCATCGTCGTTCTTGCCGCGGTTTGCATTTTGTTCTGGCTGGCAAAAACGGCGCCGCCTTTCTGGCACAACGAACGCAACTTCGGCCCATTTCCGAATCGCAATCAAACCGGAAACCTTTTTGGCCTGACGGCGATCATGATTCTGGCCTGCGGCCAGGACGATCTTCGGAAGGGACGCAAACGCTCGATCCTTTGGGGCGCGGCGCTTGTCCTGGTGATTACCGCCATCATCCTGAATTTTTCACGCGCCGGGATTGGCATTCTCGTCGCCGGCAGTGCGCTTTGGCTCGGCGTTTTCTCGCTTCGCCAACGTGCTCCCTCGCGAATCGCGCTCGTCGTTTCATTTTTGCTGCTTCTGCTTACTGCTCTATTGCTTTTTGGCGGGCAAACACTCGAACGATTTCATCTTCGCGATCTCGCCAACGCCGGCACCTCCAACGATTTCCGCTGGCGGATCTTTTCCGACGTCTTTCAGCTTATTCGCGATTCGCCCTGGGTCGGAATCGGTCTTGGCAATTTTGAAGATGTCTTTGCCGTTTTTCGCGCAGCTTCCTACAGCGACCGGCGCGCGATTCACCCAGAGAGCGATTGGCTCTGGCTTTGGACCGAGCTTGGTTGGCTCGCGGTCGTTCTTGTTATCGTCGGACTCATTCTTCTCGTTCGAAAAATTTATCCGTTGCGCGAAGGCACCAACCAGCGGTATCGGCTTGCCAGCCTCATCGCGGCAATCCTGTTCGCCCTCCACGGGCTCGTCGATGTCTCCGGTCATCGCGTTGGCACCTCGTTTGCCACCATGTTTTTGCTCGGGCTATCGCTCCATCGTCCGCACTCCTTCAAACCAAGCCGATCGGTCTCGATCTTGTTTCGGTTGATCGGATTAATCTTGCTCGTCGTGGGCAGTTCGTGGGTTGTCGCTGCCCAAGGACAGAAATTACTTCCCGGCTCCGTCGGCGTTACCAACGCGAAACAACTCGCCACCATCGACAACCGCGAGCGCAATTTCACCGAAACCATCGCAGTTACTACGACCGGACTGAAATGGGCGCCGCTCGACTGGGAACTTTATTTTTCCCGGGCTGTTGCCGAGGGCGCGTTGAAGCAGACCGACAACGCGCTCACCGATTTCCGGCGCGCGCGTTTTCTTGAACCAATCTCTTACGAACTTCCGGTGGCGGAAGGCAACATCTGGCTTTCATCGCAGCCCGTCCTGGCCGCGACCGCGTGGCGAGAAGCGTTGCGCCGCGCCGGGCCGGAACGCGCCGGCGTGTTTGCGAGCATGCTGAGCAAGGCCTCGCTCCGCAGTACTGAAGTCAGTCGCATTCTCGCTGAGCTCGGTGTCAGCAGTCACGATCTCGCATTACCTTATCTAGCGCGGATCTCTGGCGCCGATTTTAATCGCGCGCTTGCCAAAATCCTGGAGAACGATCCCGAGCTTAGTTCGTTCAGCGAGACGGAGAAACTCGCGCTCTTCGCGTACTGGTCTGAGCGCGGCGATGCCGCCGAACTTTCGCGAGCAACTACGCGGCATCCCGATTGGTTGCCCTACGCCTGGCTCGGCGTAGCCAAGTATGACGCGACCAACAATGATTTACGCGCTGCCTACGAACTGACTCAGCGCTACGGCGAACCGGTCGCATTGCCGCGCATTGCTTCCGGCGCATCTCTCCAACAACTCGAAAGCCGTTTCCGCTCTGCGCCCGACAATTACGCGATCGGCTATGAACTTTACCGCGCGCAAATGCAAAGCGGCCGGGTCGACGACGCGCTGAACACCGTACGCCATTTCAGTGAGCGCGGAAATTCGCCGGCATACTTCCACTACCTCGAAGCCCAATGCTGGGCCGAAAAACAAAACTGGGACCGCGCCTGGAAGGCCTGGCAGGCATTTCAGGCCGCTCAGCCGACGACGAAATAGATCCAAAGATCGGCATCTATTCCGCGATCGCGGCCTGGGCGGCGGCGAGGCGCGCGATTGGAATTCGGAAGGGACTGCAACTGACGTAATCCAAGCCGAGCCGGTGGCAGAATTTCACGCTGTTGGGTTCGCCGCCGTGTTCGCCGCAGATTCCAAGCTTGATGTCCGGTCGCGTTTTCCGGCCGAGATCTCGCGTCATTTCCATCAAACGGCCGACGCCGCGCTGATCGATCGACGCAAACGGATTTGTATCGATGATGTCGAGCTCGGCGTAAGTAGGTAGAAAACTTCCGGAATCGTCGCGGCTCATCCCCAGCGTCGTTTGGGTGAGATCGTTGGTGCCGAAGCTGAAGAATTGGGCGTCGCAGGCAATTTCATCCGCTAACAGGGCCGCGCGCGGAATCTCAATCATCGTGCCGGCGAGATAATCGAATTTCGTCTTCTTTTTCTTTGCCACTTCCTCGGCCACGCGCCGGACGATGTCGATCTGAAGCTTGAGTTCTCGCGGAAATCCAACCAACGGGATCATGATCTCCGGCCGCACTTTGATTCCCTTCTCTTGCACTTCCGCGGCCGCTTCAAAAATCGCGCGCGCTTGCATCTCGGAAATTTCAGGGAAGGTGATCCCGAGCCGACAGCCGCGATGCCCGAGCATCGGATTGAACTCGTGCAGCTCGTGCACACGCCGCGAAATTTGCTCAGCGGGGACGCCGAGTTTATTTGCCAGCTCATTTTGCTGGGCGTGATCGTTCGGCAAAAATTCGTGAAGCGGCGGATCGAGAAACCGGATCGTGGCGGGCAATCCTTTCAGCTCAGTGAAAATTCCGACGAAGTCTTTTCGTTGATAAGGAAGCAATTTAGCCACTGCCCGCGATCGCTCTTCTTTGGTACCGGCCAAAATCATCTCGCGCATCGCGTCGATCCGATTGCCTTCGAAAAACATGTGTTCGGTTCGACAAAGTCCGATTCCTTCAGCGCCGAACGCAATCGCGTTAGCCACTTGTTCCGGCGTGTCGGCATTTGTCCGAATACCGAGTTTCCGGAATTCGTCCGCCCAGGTCATCAGTTTCGCGTACTCGCGGTAGGTAAGGCTGTTTTTCGCTTCCAGCGATCGATCGACCAATACCTGGATGATTTCCGATGGCGCAGTCGTCACTTCGCCGGCGAAAACTTCGCCTGCCGTTCCGTCGATCGAAATGTAATCGCCTTGAGCCAAGGTGGTGCCGTTGGCACTGAGCGTGCGCTTTTGATAATCGATCTGGATCCCGCTTGCGCCGCAGACGCAAACCTTGCCCATTTGCCGCGCAACCAAAGCGGCATGGGAAGAAACGCCGCCGCGCGACGTGAGGATTCCCTCGGCCGCGATCATTCCGCGCAAGTCTTCCGGCGAGGTTTCAATGCGCGCGAGGACGACCTTCTGCCCTTTGGCTGAACGGGCGACCGCTTCTTCGGCGCTGAAGACAACGTGACCCGAGGCCGCCCCCGGACCGGCCGCGAGCCCGCTCCCGATCTTTTTTGCCTGTTTCGCTGATTCTCGATCAAAGATCGGTGCGAGCAGATGAGCGAGTGAATCGGCCGGGATGCGGCGGACCGCGTCTTTTTTCGAAATTAGTTTTTCGGCGACCATGTCGACGGCGATGCGGACGGCGGCGTGACCGGTGCGCTTTCCATTGCGCGTTTGCAGAATGTAAAGGCGATTTTCTTCGACGGTGAACTCGAGGTCCTGCATGTCTTTGAAATGGTGCTCGAGAAGTTCACGGACCTTCATCAGCGCTTTGTGCGCGGCGGGCATTTCCTTGACCAGATGGGCGATGGGATGGGGCGTGCGCACGCCGGCGACGACGTCTTCGCCTTGTGCGTTGATCAGATATTCGCCGTAGAAAACTTTTTCGCCGCTGGCCGGATCACGTGTAAACGCAACGCCGGTAGCACTGCTTTCGCCCATGTTCCCAAACACCATCGTCTGCACGTTCACGGCCGTGCCCCAATCGTGCGGGATTCCGTATTTGCGCCGATAGACAATCGCGCGGTCGTTCATCCACGAACCGAACACCGCGCTGATCGATCCCCACATCTGTTCCCTGGCATCTTGCGGAAACGATTTGCCGGTGCGCTCCTTGATCAGCGCCTTGAAGCGCTTCACAAGCTCCTTTAAGTCGGCGACGCTCAACTTTACGTCGGGGAAATCGTGTTTGCCGTAACCCTGGTCCTTCAAATGTTCGATCTCGCTCTCGAACGGCTCGTGATCTTCGCCCGGGCGCTTTTGCACGCCCATAACGACGTCGCCGTACATTTGCAAAAACCGTCGATACGAGTCCCAGGCGAAACGCGCGTTCCCGGTTTTTTTCGCAACGATTTCCACGACTTCGTCGTTCATTCCGAGATTGAGGATCGTGTCCATCATCCCGGGCATGGAATCGCGCGCGCCCGAACGAACGGAAACGAGAAGCGGCCGTTCATTGTTTCCAAGTCTTTTGCCGACCGACTTTTCGACTTTGGCGAGGGCCGATTCCACTTCGGCCTTGAGCTGCGGCGGATAGCTGCGGTTGTGGGCGTAGAAATAACTGCAGACTTCGGTAGTAATCGTGAACCCCGGCGGCACAGGCAAACCGATTCGCGTCATTTCGGCCAGGTTCGCGCCCTTGCCGCCCAACAACGGCTTCATCTTGCCGCTGCCGTCGGCATGGCCATCGCCGAAGTAATACACGTATTGCGGCGTCCTGGATTTCTTGCCGGAACTCGTTCGCACATTCGATCTCGATTTCGGCGATGCCTGCCGCGCCGTAGCATCGCGAAGGCGGGTCGATCTTCGCGCCGTTTTAGCAATCCGCCGCGAAGCTCGACTCATCGATTTCCGTTTTGTTGCCATGAAGTCTTCCCGATTGGGGAAACTGGCCAAACTAATTCCGCAGGTTGAGGTGTCAACGCAGCGGGGCAATGTAGCGGCAGGCGTGCCGCCTGCAGATTCAGAAGTGCAGCCGACACGGCTGCCCCTACAGTTTCTTACGCCGGCGCGCGCTCGGCGTGGTCGATTACTGCGTCGATCGCCGACGTAAACTCATCCACCCCCGTGCTTGGGACGATGATCGTGTTACGGCGACCGTGCGCTTCCTCAGTGATGCGAAGGAACTTGCCGCGGTCGTTCTCACGAAACTCAACGTGAAAATGCTTACGCTCGATCTGCAGCTCCCTCGCTTCGATGAGATTATCCATGTCTGCAAAAAACCGCGGAGTTTAGGCCGGTTGGCGTCAAAAAGGAAAGCAGATTTTTCGGAAAAAAGCGGGCCTGGAACGGCTTTGTCGAGAACGGCCCCGCGACCGATTAACGCTGTCGCGGGCGTTTTTTCGCGCCTTGATCAGCGATGGCGAAGTCGATTTGACGTTTAAAGGTGTCGACTCGCGCAACGAAAACGCGGATTTCATCCCCGACTGAAAATCGTCGGTTTGTCCGGCGGCCGAGCAGCCGGCGTTGGGCCGCATCGAAGCGATAGAAATCGTCGCTCAGGGTGGAGACATGCACGACGCCGGTCACGAGAGCGTCCGGAAGCTCCACCACCAGGCCATAATTCCGAACGTCCATGATCGCGGCGCGAAAGACCTGCGGATCGCGCTCCTTGAGCTGTTGCTCGAAGAACTGAAGCTTCTTTAAGCGGACCGATTCGATTTCGGCCTCGGCCGCGTTTCGTTCGGTATCCGAAATGTGGTCGGCCAGGGATTCGATTTGACCGATGTCAATCTTGGAACGTCGCAGCAAATTGCGTTCGGCCAGCGTGCGATGGACCACCAAATCGGCGTAACGCCGGATCGGACTGGTGAAATGGAGGTAATTGGCTTTGGCCAAACCGTAATGTCCGAGGGGCTGCGCCGCGTATCGCGCCCGCTTCAAACTTTTGAGCAGACCGATCTTGAGTGCCTGCTCTTCCGGCTTACCGCTGATCGAGGCCAGAAATCGTTGTACTTCTTTCCGATGCGAGAGATCGCCGACTTTGTAGCCAAAGCTGAGAATGAATTCGCGATATTCTCCGAGTTTTTCCGGATCGGGATCTTCATGCACGCGGTAAATCGTCGCGATAGAGCGATGCCGTAGCTCGCGTGCGACCGCTTCGTTCGCCGCCAGCATGAATTCTTCAATCAACTGGTGCGATTGGTCGTTCTCGACCCTTTCCAAACGGGTCGGTTTGCCGTCTGCGTCCACATGCACTTTTACTTCCGGAAAATCGAGATCAAGTGAGCCCTGCTCGAATCGTTTGCGGCGAAGAAGGGAGGCAAGCTCCCACGCCGTGTGGAGTCGGCGACTGAGCTCGCCGTTCCGTTTCGCCTGCAGGATGGCGTAGGCCTCCTTGTAAGTCAGGCGCTTCGCGCTGCGGATCACGCTCCTAGCGAACCCCGCATTCTTCGCGCGCCCGTTCTTATCGAACTCAATCAAAACGGAATGGGTGAGGCGATCCACGTCCGGGTTCAAGCTGCAAACTCCGTTGCTCAGTCGCTCCGGCAACATCGGGATGACGCGATCGGGCAAATAAACGCTGTTACCGCGCCGCCGCGCCTCGCGGTCGAGTGCACTGTCCGGAGTTACGTAGGCGGAAACATCTGCGATGTGAACGCCGAGCCGCCAACCGCCGGTGTTGTCGATCTTTTCAACGTTGATCGCGTCATCAAAGTCGCGCGCGTCATCCGGATCGATCGTGACGATGAATTGATCGCGCAAATCTTCGCGCCCTTGGATGAGTTTCTGTTCGGCCGATTGCGGAATTCGATTCGCTTCGTCGAGAACGCTCTTTGGAAACGCAGTGGGCAAATCATATTTCCGGATGATCGACAGCATGTCGATTCCGGGCGCAGTTGCGGCTCCAAGGACTTCGATGATTTCGCCTTCGGGATTGACGTGGCGCGATTCCCACGCCTCCAGGCGAACAACGACTTTGTCGTCACGCGTCGGTGTTTTCGGCAACTTTGCGCGCGACGGAACTTGAACATAAACATCGTGCACCAGTCGCGGATCGTCCGGCACGACGTAATAAAAATTCCGCGATTGTTGCAATGTTCCGACAATCGTGTCGCGCGCTCGCTCGAGGATGCGAATGACGCGGCCTTCGCTCCGATGTTGAGCTGCCTGACCCGCTCGGACTTTGGCGCGGCGCGGCGGGACATCGCGACTGATCCGCGCCACCACCCGGTCGCCGTTCATTGCGGTGCCGGTATTCTCAGCCGCGATGAAAATGTCCGGCTCTCCCGCCTTTTCCGGGACAAGGAAACCGTAACCGGCTTGATGGATCGACAGTTTCCCAGTGACGAGATCGGCTTCGGACGGAAGGACGTACCGATTCTTGCGAATGCGAACAATTTCGCCGGCGTGCTCCAGCTCGTGCAAAGTTTTGCGAACTTCCACGCGATCGCGGCCCTGTAGTCCGAGCGCCCGCGCGATCTCATCTCTATCGCGTGGCCGATAATCAGGAGCCCGCACCAAAGCGAGGAGCTTTTCTCGAATTGTGCGACCGTTTTTGGTCATGTTGACGAAAACATATTGGAGATTGTTCGCCACGGCGAATCCGTCCGGTGGCGGCTGGATCTAACGACCGAGTTCAAAGGATGAAAACAATTATTATTGTCGGATGTGCGATGACGGCCGCTGCGCTGGTCGCGTTTGCGGCAGGAGGAGCTAAAATGAAAATCAGCAGTTCAGCATTCCAGGAAGGTGGAACGATTCCCGAGAAATTCAGCAAAAATGGACAGAACGTTAGTCCGGAATTGCGAGTCGAAGGCGCGCCAGCTGAGGCAAAAAGTCTGGCGCTCATCGTGGACGATCCGGATGCACCGGTCGGGCTCTTCACCCACTGGTTAGTTTGGAACATCGATCCCAAGACAACCGAGATTGCCGAGAACAGCCCGCCAAACGGAGCGGTCCAGGGCACGAACGATTATCCGAATCTTGGCTACGGCGGGCCGCAGCCCCCCTCTGGTACGCACCGTTACTATTTCAAGATCTTTGCTCTGGACCGGATGCTCGATCTCAAATCCGGCGCGAAACGTCGGGAGGTCGACGCTGCCATGCGCGGGCACGTGATCGGCCAGGGCGAATTAATGGGTCGCTATTCGAAGAAATAATTGATTCGCGCCAGTTTCGAATAAGCTCCCCATCGTGTTAGTCTGATTCTTGATGGGAGAGCGAATTTGGAAAATCGGCGATAAAAGCGTCGATCTTTCCAAGAGCGGGATGATCATGGGAGTCCTCAACGTCACGCCCGATTCGTTTTCGGACGGCGGCGAATTCTTCGCAACTGACGCGGCGATTGCGGGTGGAATAAAGATGGCATTAGAAGGCGCCGACATTATCGACGTGGGCGGAGAATCGACGCGTCCCGGCGCTGAACCTGTTTCAGTGAAAGAAGAATTGCAACGCGTGGTCCCGGTGATCGAGAAACTGCGCGCTAAGATCAATATTTCCATTTCGATCGATACTTCGAAGCCCGAAGTTGCAAGCGCGGCCCTGGATGCGGGTGCGTCCATCATCAATGACGTCAGCGCGGGGCGGGGAGATGAGAAGATGTTGTCGCTCGCGGCCAGACGGAAGGCAGCGATTGTGCTTATGCACATGCGGGGCGAACCGCGAACAATGCAAAAAAATCCGCATTACGAAGACGTCGTCACGGAAGTAGCTGATTTTTTTAGACAACAATATGGCCGCGCCCTAGAGTGCGGCGTTGATCCCATGACGTTAGCGTTTGATCCCGGAATTGGTTTCGGTAAAGCGCTGGAGCATAATTTGACACTGCTCAAGAATCTCGAGCGACTACGCGTGCACGATCGCCCGCTCGTGGTCGGCGTTTCCCGCAAATCGTTTCTGGGTAAACTGATGAACTCTTCGGAAATGAGCGCGCGCGCGGCGCCGACGATCGCGCTGACGGGAATTCTGTGGGCTCGAGGCGCTGATATTTTGCGCGTCCATGACGTGAAAGAGAACGTGGCTGCGTTGCGAACCGCCGAGGCGGTGTTGCCATGATGCAGGAACTTCTTCAGCTCTGGTTCAGAAGCTGGCGGAGCATAATCGAGATCATCTTGCTGAGTGTCGGGATTTACTACGGCTATCTTTACTTTCGCGGCACGCGCGGGGCCAAAGTCTTGACCGGGCTGGCGATTGTTTTTCTGACTCTTACCCTCATCTCGACGCTGCTGAATTTGGTCGTGATCGGCTGGCTCGTCCGCAGTTTCTCGGTTTTCCTCGCGATTGCGCTGGTCGTAATTTTTCAACCGGAGCTGCGCCGCGGTCTGGCCGAGCTCGGAGGCCATCCTATCTTTTCCCTCACCAGCGAGAAGCGCGAGACGGTCCATGATCTGGCCGAAGCCGTTACCCAGCTGGCGAACAAGCAGTTCGGCGCGCTGCTCGCGATCGAACGCGATACTTCGATTCGCGTTTACGAAGAAACTGGCGTGACGCTCGATTCCGATTTCTCGGTCGAGCTCGTCTTAAGCATTTTTCATCCGAAGGCCGCGTTGCACGACGGCGGAGTGATTATTCGCAACGGCCGGATTGCGGCGGCGGCTTGCATTTTTCCAGTAAGCCAACGCGAAACCTTGGACCGCAGTCTGGGCTTACGCCATCGCGCCGCGCTTGGAATCACGGAAGAATCGGACGCGGTCGCGATCGTGGTTTCGGAAGAGACGGGTGCGATTTCCATTTGCCATCGCCGTCGAATTGAGCGCAATTTCACGCCGGAAACGTTTCGCCAGCGGATCGGCGAGATTTTATTGCACGGACATTATGAAGACACTGCTCCTGAAGAACTGGCGGGCGAAGTTGATATCCCTCTTGCTCGCGACAACCCTCTGGTATCTCATCAAGAAGAACGTAGCAACGACTCCCTCGCCGTCTGAAACGAACTCACGCGCGCCGGCGGCCCAGAGACGCTAACTCAATACTCAGTTCCGAAGGCTTCGGAGTTAACGCAGGAAACGGGCAAGATTTTGTTCTTCCCAACGCCGCGCCCGATGATAGCCGCGAAATTGACGCTCGCGCCGATTGAATTCCTCGGTGTGAACACGCCGCCTTCCGTTCCGCAGAGCTTTGTCCGGAACGACGGAGTGCAGCATTTCGTGATAAAGGACATATTTCAAAAACCACCGCGGCACGAAAGCTTGATCCAGCAGCGGATGAATGCGAATCACGCGGTCTTCTTCCTGAATCGTTCCAAAAACAAAATGGTCTTTCGGCCGATGTTTTCGGCGACGGCCCCATTCCACTTTGTAATTGCGAAGCCGTCCGCGAAAGTAACGCTTATTCAATTGATTAAACATCTCGCCCAGATCGAAATGTTTGCCTTCGTGCGGAAGGTTTAATTGCCGCTGCATTGGCAGCGTGCGATACGCGATTTTGCGTTTCGTTTTCTTCGCCATAATGGAACCCCGGCTGGAAGGAATCTATTGTAGGTGGGTTCGAACGGGCCGACAAGGGAAGGTCTCTTTTTTCTACGTTTTATACCTAAGACTCTTATTGACAGTTATTTACGCATCACCTGGGGAAAAAGTGCGGTAGGATAGGACCGGCGACGGGCTGCCTGTTCGGCATACGATTTTCGAAGGGCTAGACGCTTCAAACGTGGTTGCGAATTCCTCGGTCTGCGTATACTCGAAAATACCGGTCGCAATTGGCTCACGACGCGCTGGAATAGATCGATATGACGCCATTTCTAAGAAAGTTGCTGGGGCTAAACTGGCTCTTACTCGTCGTCATGCTTGCGCTGGCGGTCTTCGGCGTAGTTGCCATCTACAGCGCGACTTACATGCGCGAGGATCCAGTGGCGGCAGATTTTTGGCGCAAGCAGGCGAACTGGGTCGTGGTCGGATTCTTCGCTTTCATGGTTGCGAGCCTGGTTGATTACCGCTGGATCCGATGGGGGGCGCTGCCGATGTACGCGCTCGGCATCATCTTTTTGGTTCTGACGAAGTTGATCGGTCAAAAGGTCTACGGCGCGCGCAGCTGGCTCCATCTTGGGCCGCTTAATTTTCAGCCCGCCCAGCTCGCGGTCGTAGCCGGAATCATGGTGCTCGCCTTATTTCTCAGTCAGTTCAAAACAATGCACCCGATGTTGCGCCTGCTCGTCTGCGGCGCTATTGCCGGTGCGCCCTGCCTTTTGATCTTGATGCAACCGGACTTGGGCGAAGTGATCATCTGGGTGCCGGTGCTGCTGGCCTTGCTCTTCGTCGGCGGAATGCCGTTGCGCTACTTGATCTGCATTCTGTTAATTCTGTTCGCCATGATTCCAATCACCGCAAACCTGGTGCTCAAGCCTTATCAACAAGCGCGGCTGACCGCATTCGCCCATCCCGACATCGATAAGCAGGGCTCTTCCTGGGCGATTAATCAATCGCTCATCGCAATCGGCTCCGGTGGTTGGTCGGGAAAAGGTTTTAAAGCAGCGAATACTCAGATCGAACTCGGCTTTCTACCGGCGACCGCTGTGCACAACGACTACATCTTTTCCGCAATCGGCGAGCAGTGGGGCTTTGTCGGCGGAATGTTTCTGATCAGTGCCTTTGCCTTGTTACTTTTGACCTGCCTTTTCGTCGCATTCGTTGCCGGGGACCAATTCGGGTTGCTCCTTGTCATCGGAATCACGGCGCTCATTTTCACCCACATCTTCCAGAATATCGGGATGACGATTTCCATTTTGCCGATCACCGGCGTCCCCTTGCCGCTCGTTAGCTACAGCGGATCGTTCGCGCTCATGATCATGTTCGCGCTTGGCGTCGTGAACAGCGTTTGGGTTCATCGACACGAAGTCGCATAACTGTCGGGCAAGGATCGGACATCGTCGCCGCCAGCTCGTCGCGATTTACTTCGAGCGCGTGCCATCTACAATTCGTTGAGACATGGAGACCGACTACAAGGTTAAGCTCGAAGTTTTTGAAGGACCGCTCGATCTCTTGCTTTACCTGATCAAACGCGACGAAATCGATATTTACGATATTTCGATCGAACGAATCACGCGCCAATACCTCGAGTATCTCCAGGCTTTCAAGGAATTGAAGATCGACATCGCGGGCGAGTTCGTCGTCATGGCGGCCAATCTGATTTATCTCAAGAGCCGCAGTCTGCTCCCACTTGATCAACAGCCGCCGGAGGAGGATGCCGAAGAGGACGACCCACGCTGGGACCTGATCCGCCAACTGATCGAATACAAGAAGTTCAAGGAAGCGGCTGCGCAATTGCACGACCGCGCGCTCGAGCAGGAACGACTCTTCACTCGCGACGGTGGCAGTCCCCCGTCAGATGCGCCATTGCCGTTGCACGAAGTTGGGATTTTTCAGCTGATTCACGCCTTTCAGGAAGTGATCAAACGGGTCGAGGCGCGGGAAGATTTGCGCGAAATATTTGGTGAGCGTTTCAGCGTGTC
>WNGH01000898.1_pt1 | contig 42978 bp, 44 predicted proteins | sample 5400631 | NCBI WGS metagenome assembly WNGH01 (sample SAMN13153373, study PRJNA577476) | soil metagenome | isolation source: 115 cm soil or saprolite under Garry oak tree replicate 1 | place: USA:California | collected 2016-06-15 | reverse complement strand
GGACCCCGCCGAGATTGAAGCGCTCGTCGATGTTCTCCTGGAACTCGATCGCCTTCCGCCGGCGCTCGGGATCCCCCTCGGTGAGCTTCGTGAGCCACTTGGACCCCATCCGCACGTGGGTGATCTCGTCGGCGAGGACGAACTCGACGGCGCGCTCGAGGATCGGGTCGCCGATCTTCCGCGCGATGTGGACGAGCTGGTTGAAGACGTCGCACGCGAGCCCCTCGAGCCCGCGGTTGACGCCGGCCACCCGCGCCGCCGCGTCCTCGGCGCACGCGCATCGCCAGAGGATGGTGGTCTCGGGGAACTCCCCCGGGTAGCCGCCCAGGTGCTCGAGGAGGCGTAGATAGATCTCGACGTGGCGCGACTCGTCCCAGACCTGGCGCGCCATATCCATCGTGAACTCCCACCCCGCGTCGGGAAAGTCGCAGACGGTCCGCCCGGCACCCTCCATCGCCTGCATCTCGCCCACGAGAATCCCGTGGACCCGCTCCCGGATCGAGTCTTGGGTAGAGAGGTCGGGGAACGGCGGGAGCGCCTGCTCGATCTTCAGCTCCGCCACCTCGCGGGCGCGCATCCGCACCCACCGGTCCTCCCGCGCGAGCTTGTCGTAGGCGATCGGACGTTCCATCGAGGCTCCTCTGGGAGAAATGAACCGCTGTTCAGCGAGTGTAGCCGAAGCGCCATGTGGATGGCAAACCGAGGGAGGATACCAGAACGAGGGGCGAAATCATGTAGGGTGCTAAGAAGAGGGCTGTCACCGTCGCCACGGCGAAAGACCAGCGGGAGCGCCCTGCGCCATGAGCCGCAAGAGCAAGTCTCTCAAGCTGCAAGCGGCCCTGAAGCTCCAACGCTCGCACCTCTCCCAGCCCGAGCGCGGTGAGCCGCTCGCCCGCGCATTACCCGAACGATGGGGCTGGCTGGTGCCGGTGCTGACTGCTCTCGTCACCTTCGCTGCGTTCCTCCCCACACTGAACAACCAGTTCGTGGACTGGGACGATCATCACAACCTCCTGGACAACCCTCACTATCGTGGGCTCGGCTGGACCCAGATTCGCTGGATGTGGACCACGTTTTACATGGGCCACTGGCTTCCCCTGACTTGGATGAGCTTCGGCCTGGACTACTTGGTCTGGGGCCTGGAGCCGCTCGGCTATCACCTGACGAACCTGGTTCTGCACGCCACCAGTGCGGCCGTCTTTTATTTAGTGGCTCGCCGGATCCTGAGTTTGGCTGTACCCGATCCGGATGACCGAGGTCAAGCGGGCTTGGCTCTTTCCGCGGGCTTTGCCGCCCTCCTCTTCGCCCTGCATCCCCTGCGCGCGGAATCCGTCGCCTGGGCCACAGAACGGCGCGATGTGCTCTTGGGGCTCTTCTACCTGCTGACGATCCTCGCCTACCTTCGGGCCTGCGAGCGCGGGGAGCGGGGCCGAGGTTGGTACTGGGGTGCCGTCGGCTTGTTCGCTTGCGCGCTGTTGTCCAAATCGATGGCCGTGAGTCTTCCAGCCGTGTTGCTGATTCTCGACGTCTATCCGCTTCGGCGTCTCGGGGGGCGCATGGGGTGGTGGAGCGAGCCTGCGCGTCGGGTCTACCTGGAAAAGATCCCGTTCGTCCTGTTGGGCGGTGGCGCCTCCGCCATCGCCTTCGTTGCGCTGTTTCAGATCCACAACACGGAGTCCCTGGCTGACCTGACCGTGCTCGGCAGGCTGGCGATCTCCGCGTACGGCTTGTGCTTCTACCTCTGGAAGATGATCCTGCCCCTGACCCTGTCGCCCCTCTATGAGCTCGGCACGGTAAACCCGCGGGCGACGCCGTTCCTCCTGAGCTACGGCGGGGTGGTCGCTCTCACCGCGCTCGCGGTCGCCTGCCACCGTCGAGTGCCGGGCCTGTCGGCGGCCGGGCTAGCCTATGCGGTGATCCTCCTCCCGGTGCTTGGGATCTTCCACAATGGCCCGCAAATCGCCGCGGATCGCTACACCTACCTCGCCGGCCTAGGATGGGCGATATTGGCGGGTGCCAGCCTGCTCTCCGGGTGGCGACGGCGACCTTTCCTGTCTACCGGGCTTGCCGCCTGCGTTCTCGTCGGGCTGGGAGTTCTCACCTGGAACCAGGTCCAGGTCTGGCGTGACTCGGAGAGACTTTGGACCCAGGCGCTGACCGTTGACCCAAAGTCTTCGATCGCCCACTACAACTGGGGCGTGGTCCTCGCTCAGCAGGGCAAGCTGGCCGACGCGGTCTCGCACTACCAGCGGGCCCTCGAGATCAGACCGGATTTCGCCGAACCTCTCAACAACTGGGGCGATGCGCTCGCCCGGCAAGGCAGGCTGGCCGAGGCGAGCGAGCACTTCCAGCGGGCTCTTCGGATCAGACCTGACTTCGCCGAAGCCCACTACAACTGGGGCGCTGCGCTCGCTCAGCAGGGCAAACTAGCCGAGGCGGTCGAACACTACCGACAGGCCCTGCGCATCAAGCCTGACTATGTCGGCGCCTATGACAACTTGGGCGTCGCGCTCCTTCAACAGGGCAAGCTGGCCGAGGCGATGGAACATTTCCAGCGGGCGCCGGACATCAATCCTCACGACGCCGCCCGGTTCGACCTGCTCAATGCCCTCCGGGGACTCGACAAGGGCAAGAGGGACGCGGACCACAACCGCAAGGGCGAAAAAACGGAATAGTGTGAAGCTAAAAGAGGCTCCTCGGCATCCTTGAACGCGGTGCGGCTGTGGGCGATCCAAAGAAGGTTGTTGAGGTACTGGATTTGTCCCTTCTCGATCGTGAGCCGAAGCGCCAGCTCGATGGCAAACCCAGGAAGGATACCCGAGCGAGGGGCGAAATCATGTAGGGTGCTAAGAAGAGGGCTATCACTCGTGCCACGGCGCAAAGACCGCCGGCAACTGCCCGAGCGCGAGCGCCGTGAGCCACGCGCCCGCGCGTTACCTCGGCGATGGGTCTCCTGGCTGATCCCAGTGCTGATTGTCCTTGTCACTTCCGCTGCTTTCTTGCCAGCGCTGCAAAACCAATTTCTGCGCTGGGACGATCACAAAAACTTCTTGGGCAACCCTTACTATCGGGGGCTCGGCTGGATCCACCTCCGGTGGATGTGGACCACGCACCTGGGTCATTACATTCCTCTGACGTGGATGACCCTCGGCCTGGACTACGTGCTCTGGGGCATGAACCCCCTCGGCTACCATCTGACCAATCTCCTCCTGCACGCCGCGAATGCGGTCCTCTTTTACTTCGTGGCCTTTCGGATTCTGGGGCTGGGTCTGCCCGATCCAGGTGACCGAAGGCAAGCGGAGCTGGTTCTCTCCGCCGGGTTTGCCGCCCTCGTGTTCGCGATCCATCCCCTGCGCGTTGAATCCGTGGCGTGGGTCACCGAACGGCGCGATGTGCTCTCGGGACTCTTCTACCTGTCGGCGATCCTCATCTACCTCCGGACCTGCGAGCGCGGGGAGCGCGGCCGAGGGTGGTACTGGGCGGCCGTTGGCTTGTTCGCCTGCGCGCTGTTGTCCAAATCGATGGTCGTGAATCTTCCGATCGTGCTCTTGATCCTGGACGTCTATCCCCTCCGCCGCCTCGGCGGGGCCATCGGGTGGTGGAGCGAGCCCGCGCGTCGGGTCTACGTCGAGAAGATCCCGTTCGTGCTCCTGGCGACTGCGGCAGCTGCCATCGCAGTCATGGCGCAGCTTTCTGTCCACGCCGCAGCCTCGCTGGCTCAACTGAGCGTGCCGGGCAGGGTGGCGGTCTCAGCATACGGCTTGAGCTTCTACCTCTGGAAGATGGTCGTGCCCTTGAACCTGTCGCCTCTCTACCCGCTGTCGCCCATAGTGAACCCATGGGCGATGCCGTTCGTCCTGAGCTACACCATGGTTCTCGCCATCACGGCGATCGCCCTGGCCCTCCGCCGGCGAGTGCCGGGCCTGCCAGCGGCGTGGTCGGCCTACGTGGTGGTCCTCTTGCCGGTGCTCGGGATCTTTCAGAGCGGCCCGCAGATCGCTGCTGATCGATATACCTACCTGGCAAGCCTCGGATGGGCGATCTTGGCCGGCGCCTGCCTGTTGTTCTGCTGGCGAATCTCAAGAACGTCGACGACAGGGACACCGACAACTTTACCGATTGCAGGCGTTGCCATATGTGTCGTCGCCGGGTTGGGAGTTCTCACTTGGAACCAGGTCCACATCTGGCATGACTCCGAGAGGCTGTGGACCTATACCGTTGCAATTCACCCCAACTCTTCCTTAGCTCAGTTCAGCCTCGGCATTGTGCTTAGTGCGCAGGGCAAGCCGACCGAGGCGATCGAGCACTTCCAGAAGGGCCTACAACTCAGACCTGACGAGCCCTCCGCTCACACGAACTTGGGCGTCGCGCTCATCCAGCAGGGCAAGCTGGCCGACGCGATCGAGCACTTCCGCCAGGCCGTGCGCATCTATCCTGACGACGCCCTCGCCCACACCAACTGGGGCTCGGCACTCATTGACCTGGGCAAGCCGAGCGAGGCGATCGAGCACTTCCAGCAGGCCCTGCGCATCCATCCTGACGATGCCCTCGCCCACACCAACTGGGGCTCGGCACTCATTGACCTGGGCAAGCCGAGCGAGGCGATCGAGCACTACAGCAAGGCTCTGCGCATCACGCCTGGCCTTGCCGAAGCCCAGAACGGCTTGGGCCAGGCGCTCGCTCAAGAGCAGAGGCTCAAAGGCGAAAAAACGGAATAGTTTGGAGCGGCGCGACTAACCGTGGAAGGTCCGGCGCCCTTCGTCACGGCTCCACAAGCGAATCAGGTGGCGCTTGAGGTAGGGCTCCTCGGCGTCCTTGAACGCCGTGCGGCTGTGGGCGATCCAAAGGTTGTTGAGATATTGGATCTGTCCCTTCTCGATCGTGAACTCCACCCGGAGCTCTGGCGAGTCGGCGATCGCGCGCATTCCGGCCAGGGCCTCTCGTCCCTCGCGATCCAACGGCGCGCCCGTCAGCGTCTCGGCGTTCCCGATCAGGGTCTCGTTGTAGCGAGCCACGAGGTCCCGGCCGGCCGAGTGGAACACCGGCTGCCACGCGACCTTGTCGTCACCGGGCGCATGCTCGGCCTGCCGGTCCCAGGGGAACGGACGATAGAGCCGCGGGAGGAGATCAGGACGTCGGCGCCGCAGCTCGTTGTGCACCGTGGCGAGGCTGACGACCTGGCTCACCCCGCCCTCGCGCGCCGGGCTCAGGCAGAGCAGCCCGACGCGCTCGGGAGGGAGCGCGAGCCACGGAGCGTCGGTGTGGAACTGAAGCTCCAGGTTGGTCACCGAGCGGCGCACCCCGTACTCGAGCGCCTTCCCCGTGTCCCGGACGTCGTAGATCATCGTGCCGTCCCACTTCTGCGCGACCGGCCGGCCGAGGAGCGACCCGAGCAACCAGTAGAGCGCGCAGTTCTCGTCCACCGAGAAACGCTCTACCGGGATGCGGTCGATCACGGCAAGCCCGACGCCCCGGCGCAGCTTCCGTCCCACCGCGGTCATCACTGCCGCGCAGGCCGACAGAGCGAACTGCGCCGGCGAGAGGAGCAGAAGCGGCAGCGGATCGCGGCGGAGTCTCTGGAGCGCCTGCTCCAGCTCGTCCACGGCGGCCTTCGGGAAGGGCACCATCCAATCGGACTCCGAGATCGTGCCCTGCACCCAGGCGCGGCGGCCACGAACCTCGGGAGCGAGCAGGACGGTTGTCAGGGGTCACCTCCGTTGCCGAGAAGCTCCTCGGGGCGCACGAGGAGTACCAGGCGCCAGGAACATTGCCTGACATGCCCCACGAGAACAAGGATGAATGATGCCGTCACTTGAGGAACGCGACGATGACCGGGACGACCTGTTCGGTGGCCTCCTCCATGAGCCAGTGACCGGAGTTCTTCACCACGGTGCCGGACACATTGGTCGCGACCATCTTCGCTTGGTCGATGAGGAACGTGCCAGAGGCCTTCTCACCAGTAAGGACGAGGAAGGGCATGTTCAGTCTGGTTGCCGAAAATGTTGCGAAGTGCTTGGCGTCCTGCTCGAAGCTCCTGAAATACTCGAAGCCCGCCCGCATGCCGTCCGCTCGCGCGTAGGCTGCGGCGTAGATTCGACGATCCGGCTCGGGTACCGACTTGGTCTTGTCGGCGGCGAAGTCATTCCAGAAGTGTTCGAAGTAGAGGCGTTCCCGCCCCTTGACCAACGCGAGGGGCGTGGGGCCATAGAAGTGGAAGTGCCAGAGGTCGCGCAGCAGCCAGACGTCCTTCCAATTGCCGACACCCGGTAAGAACGCATCGATCAGGACGACCTTGCTGACCTCAGCGGGATACTGTGCCGCGTATGCATACGCCACCATCAGGCCGATGTCGTGCCCAACCACCTGCACCTGTTCATAGCCGAGCTGATGTACGAGACCTCGAATGTCCTTTGCCAGCGTCTTCTTGTCGTATCCATCCTGCGTGCGTTCAGAGCCTCCTGCGCCGCGCAGGTCGGGAGCGATCACGGTGTGGGACATCGCGAGCAAGGGCATCAGCGGCGTCCACATGTGGCTCGTCTGGGCGTAGCCGTGGATCAGGACGACCACCGACCCGCGGCCCCCGATCTTGTAGTTGATTCTCACCCCGTTCACGTTGGCGCTCTTTTCGGTGAACCCCTTGGGCAGGCGAGCGGCCAATGCGATCTTGCCTGTGAGTTTCTTTGGCATTGTCTTCTTTCCTTCCGTCTCTCGTGGGCGGTCTCTAACCGGGCGGCGGGACATCGCGCTTCTGCGGCAGCAGGGTCGCGGGGATCACGGCGCCCTCGCCGAAGCGCTCTGTGAGCCGGTCAACCACCCGCGCGAGCCGTTCGCGGCGCACGGCGTGGGGATCGAAGAGCCCGAGCTGGCCCAGGCCCGCAGGCCCGAGGCGCCCCGCCGAGAGGCCGATGAGCCGCACCGGGCGTGTCACCCGCTCGCGCTCCAACAGCACGCGCGCCCGGCGGTAGAGCTCGAGCCCGTCCTGCGTCGGCTCCCCCGTGGCACTCCGGGTATGCGTCTCGAAGGGCGCCAATCGGAGCTTGAGCGTGATGCGCGCGGCCGCGAAGCCCCCTTCTCTCAACTCGGCGGCGACCCGTTCGGCCTGGGCTCTGAGCGTCGTCCTGAAGAGCTCGGCGTCCGTGCAGTCAGCGTCGAATGTTTCCTCGGCCCCGACAGACTTCGGCAGACCGAAGGGCTCGACGGGACGGTCGTCGCGGCCGAACGCGAGGTCGTGCAGGTGCTCGCCGTGCTTTCCGAACCGCCTCGCCAGGACGGAGCGCGGCATCGTCTGAAGCCGGCCGATCGTGGCAAGGCCAAGGTCTCCGAGGGCCTTCGCCGTCACGCGGCCGACTCCCCAGATCAGATCAACGGGGAGCGGCGCGAGGAAGCGTGCCTCCCCGCCTGCTGCGACCGCGACGAGGCCGTCGGGTTTTTGGAGGTCGGAGGCGACCTTCGCGACGAACTTGTTCGCGGCGAGGCCAGCCGAGGCGGTCAGCTGCGTCTCGTCGCGGATCCGTTGTTTGATCCGTCGCACGGCCTCGAGCGGACTCCCGAAGAGGGACTCGGTCCCGGTGAGGTCGATGAACGCCTCGTCCACCGATACGGGCTCGACGAGCGGCGAGAAGTCGGCCAGGATGCCCATGATCTGCACGGAGACTGCCCGGTACTTGGCCATGTCCACCGGGAGGAAGGCGGCGTGCGGGCAGAGCCTGGCTGCGCGGGAGATCGGCATCGCCGAGCGGACGCCGAAGCGGCGCGCCTCGTAGGACGCTGCCGAGACCACGCCACGCCCCTTCGGATCGGCACCGACGATGACCGGCCGCCCCCGCAAGTCGGGCTGATCGCGCTGCTCGACCGACGCGTAGAAGGCGTCCATATCGACATGTGCGATCGCTCGGATGGACGCGGCGCCGGGGCCGGGCTGCGCGCTCGGAGACCCGTGTCTCAGGGAAAGGCCCTCGCGCGCGGCTCAGCGAGCGTGATCGAGGAGCACACGCCCCGGGCGCGTCGGAGAGTCACGCACGGGCGAGACCGATCTCGGAGGCGACGCCGGCGAGCGCGGCGATGACGAATGCGATGTGCTCGTCGAGATCGACGCCGAGCTCGGCGGCGCCGCGGTAGACGTCGTCGCGGTTGACGGTGCGCGCGAACGCCTTGTCCTTGAGCTTCTTCCGGACCGAGGGCGGCTCGAGCCCGGTGATGACGCGGCCGGGGCGAACGAGCGCCACCGCGTGGACGAAGCCCGATAGCTCGTCGCACGCGTAGAGGGCCCGGTCGAGGAGCGAGACGCGGGGCATCCCGGAGTAGTCCGCGTGGGCGAGAACCGCGTAGACGATCTGGAGCGGCACGCCGCGAACCAGGAGAATTTCGCCGCCCTTCATGGGGTGGTGCGGGGCGCGCGGGTGCACCTCGTAGTCGAAGTCGTGGAGCATGCCCGCCACCCCCCACGTGTCCGGATCCTCGCCGTGCTTCGCCGCGTAGGCCCGCATCGAGGCCTCGACAGCGCGGGCGTGCTTGCGGAGGCTGTCGCTCTTGGTGAACTCGGTGAGGATCGACCAGGCGCGCTCGCGGGGGATCACGTGCGCCGCTGCTGCTGGCTCCGCCACTTGTCGATCGACTTTTTCGAGAACACCCAGCTTCCCTCGTGCTGGAGCGACGGGATGCGGCGCTCCGTTGCGAGCCGCGCCAGGGTCGTCTCGTCCATCGCGAGGTACGTCGAGGCTTCCTTGAGGCTCAGGACGTCCTTCGGGGTCACGGGCGCTCCTCCTCCTCCACCTTCTTTCGCAGCGTCTCGAGCTCGGCCTCCAGCGTGCGGATCCGCTCGGCGAGCTGCTCGATCCCCTTGCTCAAGGGGTCCGGAAGGTCCGTCTGGTTGAGGTCGATCTCCCCCGCGACCCGCCGACCGTCGCGATATGTTACCCGGCCCGGAACGCCCACGACAACGGAGTTCGGCGGCACCTCGCGGACGACCACGGAGCCGGCGCCGATGCGGCTACCGTCGCCGATCTTGAACCCGCCGATGATCTTGGCGCCCGCGCCGACGACGACGTTGTTCCCGAGGGTGGGGTGGCGCTTCTCGCGCTTGAGGCTCGTCCCCGCCAGGCTCACGCCCTGGTAGATCGTCACGTTCTCTCCTACCTCTGAGGTCTCACCGATCACGACGCCCATGCCGTGGTCGATGAAGAGGCCGGGTCCGAGCTTCGCCGCCGGGTGGATCTCGATGCCGGTGAGGAACCGCTCGACGTGCGAGATGAACCGCGCCGTCGTCAGCCAGCCGCGGTTCCAGAACCGGTGCGCCAGCCGGTGGAAGGCGAGCGCGTGCACGCCCGGGTAGCAGAGCAGCACCTCGAGCGCCGAGCGGGCGGCCGGGTCGCGCTCGCGCACCGCTCGGACGTCACGGCGGAGGGCGTCAAACATCACGCCGCCCTCGGCTCAGATGATCACGCGCGGCCGCCCGGAGCGCGCCCGCGGCGATCTCGGCCGCGTGCTTGCGGTCCTCGGGCAGCCACTCGAGGGCCCCCTCGATCTCCTCGGCCTCGAGGTGGCCAAGGTCGTCCACGGTCCGCCCCCGGCAGAGCTCGCTCGCGACACTCGCCGCCGCGATCGTCGGGCCGCACCCGTAGGTCTGGAAGCGCACCTCGACCGTTCGGCCGTCGCGCACGCGCAGGAAGAAGCGCGTGAGGTCGCCGCAGCCCGCGTACTCGTCCTCGCCGATGCCGTCGGGGTCACGCATGAGGCCCGCGTTGCGGGGGTTGAGGAAGTGATCCACGAGCGTCGGGCTATACCTCATGCGGTGAGGTGCTCGGCCTCCGCGTGCATGTCACGCGCCCGCACCTCCACCGCCTTGCCGAGGCCGACGATTCCGGGCACGTTCTCCGTGCCCGCGCGCCGCCGCCGCTCGTGCTCGCCGCCGTGCTGGATCGCGACCATGCGGGTGCCCTTGCGGATCCAGAGAGCGGCGACGCCCTTGGGTCCATAGATCTTGTGGCCCGAGAAGGACAGCACATCGACCCCGAAGGCGTCGAGGTCGAGAGGGACCTTGCCGAGGGTCTGGACGGCGTCGACGTGGAGCGGGATCCCGTGCTCGCGCGCGATGCGGCCGATCGCCGCGATCGGCTGGATCGTCCCCACCTCGCTGTTGGCGTGCATGATGCTGATCGCGATCGTGTCGGGCCGGATGGCGCGGCGGACGTCATCGGGATTCACCATCCCATGCTCGTCGACTCCGACGTAGGCGACGTCGAATCCCTGCGCCTCGAGCGCCTGGCACGTCCGGAGCACGGCGTGGTGCTCGACCTTCGACGTGATGAGGTGGCCTTTGCCGCGCGCGGCCACGAGCCCCTTCACCGCGAAGTTGTCCGACTCCGTCCCGCCCGAGGTGAACACGATCTCCTGGGGCGAGACGCGGAGGAAGCGCGCCACCCGTTCCCGGGCGCGGTCGACGCCGTCCCGTGCCTCGCGTCCGAAGGCGTGGATGCTCGAGGGGTTGCCGAAGATCTCCGAGAAATACGGGAGCATCTCAGCGACGACCTCGGGATGGATCGGGGTCGAGGCGTTGTGATCGAGGTACACGTGGCGGCTCATGCGGTTGCTCTCCATTTCTTACGGTGCTACGCTCGATCCGCGATGGATCTCGCGAAGAAAAAACTTGGCGTGCTCCTGTCCACGGGCCTCGAGCATGGAAACCTCGAGACCGCGATCGGGCTGTCCGAGGCGGCACTCCACCGGGGCGCCGCCGTATACCTCTACCTCATCGACGAGGGCGTCCGCGCGCTCGACGATCCACGCATCCGGGCCCTGCCCGAGAGCGGCGCGAAGCTGTTCGTGTGCGCGTACGGCTGCCAGAAGCGCGGGATCCCGCTGCGCGATTCGGACCGCCTCACGTACTGCGGCCTGGTCGTGCTCACCGACCTGATCAACGGCACCGATCGCTTCATCGCGCTCAACTGATCCCGTGGACGACAACCAGCCGGTGCTCGTGCTGATCGGGCTCGATCCGCGCGCCTCGCACCGCGCCAACGAGGCGATGCGCATCGGGCTCGGCGTCGTTTCCGGCGAGAACGAGGTGACGTTCGTGCTCCGAGGCCCGGGCGTCCACCTGCTCGACGCCGACACCGACGAGCTAGTCGACGGCGACGACATCGCGAAGTTCCGTGGCAACCTCAAGGCGCTCGGCATCCCCTTCCACGTCGAGGAGACGGCGGTGCCCGCCGACCCCGACTGGAACGCCGACGGGCACCCCATCGTCCCCGTGAGCCTTGAGCGTATCGCCGACCTCGTCCGGCAGAGCCGGCGGGTGCTGGCGTTCTGATGGCCACGATCCTCCACCTGATCAAGAGCGCCGACGCCGCGCTCGCGCGCACGGTCATCGAGCAGCACGTCGGCGCCGGCGACCGCGTCACGGTCGCCCTCCTGCCCGGCGGCATCGCGCCCGCGCTGCCGCCCGGCGTGGCGATTCAGCACGTCGGAAGCGAGCTCTCCTACTCCCAGCTCCTCGACTTGATTTTCGAGTCCGACCGGGTGGTGACCTGGTAGGCGCGCGGTGCCGAGACCGACGGGGGCGGGAGCGGGGACCGCTCTGAGAGCCGTAGCTTCTGGGGGCAGCCAGGACCGCGGTGCACTGAGCAGGCCTCGCGTGTTGCGGCTAGCGTGCTCGAGGAGGGGCCCCCGCTCCCGCCCTGTGCCGCTCATCGGTCCCGGTGCTCGTCGAGCCAGGCCATCTGGATCGCCTCCAGGAGGCCCTCGTTCGACGCCTTCGGGTCGTCCGAGAAACCGGGCAGCTCCGTCACCTGGCGGTGCAGGTCGGTGAACCGCACCGTGAGCGGGTCCGTGTCCGGAAAACGCTCGCTCAGGGCGATCGCGATCTCCTCGGCATCCTTCCAGGTCAAGCCCATGCGCGTCCTCCCCGCCGGTTCACTCGGGAGCCTTGTGGCCGCCGCGTCCGGACGGCGGGATCTCGACCACGACGTCGCCGCCGACGACGGCCTGGCAGCCCAGCCGCGAATGGAGCGTCAGCCCCTCGGCGGTGTCCAGCCGGTCCTCCTCGTCCTCCTCCATCTTGGAGAGGTTCTCCGCCGCCGACCGGACGATCACGTGGCAAGTCGTGCAGGCGCACTTGCCGCCGCAGTTGTGCTGCAGGTCGATGTTGTTCCCCAGCGCGATGTCCAAGATCGAGCCTGGCAGGCCGTCCTCCTGCAGCGGGAACTTGGCCGGGTCCACCTCCACGGTGACGTTCAAAGGTAGGAACGTGACCTTGTACGTGGTCACGACGTGGACTCCATGATCTCCGATGCGCGCTTGCTGGCGAGCGCCCCCCTGAGCGCCGCGTCCATCATCACGTCCGCGAGGTGCTCGGTCGCGCGGTTCAGCTCAGTCGTCAGCTCGCGAATGCGGTCGCGGTTGTCTGTCTGCCGGGCGGCGCGGAGCGCCTCCAGCGCCGTCCGGATGCGGCCGCGCTCCTCCTCGCCCACCAGGTCGGCGCCCTGGCGCAGTGCCCGCTCGACGTGGATGATCACCGTGTCCGCCTCGTTGCGCGTCTCGATGAGGAGCCGCGCCTCGACGTCGGCCTCCGCGTAGGCGAACGACTCCTCGACCATCCGCTCGACCTCGGCCTCCGTGAGCCCGTAGGTCGGCTTCACCTCGATCGACGCGGCCTTTCCGGTCCGCAGCTCCTTGGCCTGGACCTGCAAGATCCCGTTGGCGTCGATGAGGAGCGTGACCTCGATCTTCGGCATCCCCGCCGGCATCGGGTCGATCGCGCGGAGCTCGAAGCGGGCGAGCGAACGGCAGTCCTTGGCGAGCTCGCGCTCGCCCTGGACGACGTGCAGGTCGACGACGGTCTGCCCGTCCACCGACGTCGTGAACATCTCGCGCGCGCTCGTCGGGATCGTCGTGTTGCGCGGGATCAGCACGCTCACGATGCCTCCGAGCGTCTCGATGCCGAGCGACAGCGGCGTCACGTCGAGGAGGAGCATGCTCGTGATGCCGCCCGCCAGGATGTGCGCCTGGACTGCCGCGCCGAGCGCCACGACCTCGTCGGGGTTGAGCTGGCTGTGCGGCGTCTTGCCGAACAGCTCCTGGACGCGGCGCCGGAGGAGCGGCACCCGCGTCGAGCCGCCGACCAGGACGACCTCGTCGATGTCCGACAGCGCGAGGCCGGTGTCGGCGAGCGCCATGCGGCACGGCCCGAGCGTCGAGTCGACGAGCTTGCCGATCAGCCCTTCCAGCTCGGCGCGCGTGATCTCGCGGTGGTAGGTGAACCCCTCGAACGGGATCGTGAGCGTCGTCCGCTCCTCCGTGGACAAGCGGACCTTGGCCGCCTCGGCCGCCAGGCGCAGCTCCTGCATCGCCTCGCTGTCGCGCCCGAGGTAGACGCCGTGCTTGGAGCGGATGTCGTCGAGGAGCCACACGACGATCGCGCGGTCGAAGTCGTCGCCACCGAGGTGGGTGTTGCCGTTGGTCGCGAGCACCTCGAAGACGCCGTCCTTCACGCGCAGGATCGAGATGTCGAAGGTCCCGCCGCCGAGGTCGTAGACGGCGATGACGCCCTCCTTGAGGCGATGGAGCCCATAGGCGAGCGACGCCGCGGTCGGCTCGTTGACGATGCGCACGACGTCGAGGCCGGCGATCCGCCCGGCGTCCTTCGTCGCCTGGCGCTGGCTGTCGTTGAAGTAGGCCGGGACGGTGATGACGGCCTTCTCGACCGGCTCCCCGAAGTGCGCCTCGGCGCGCTCCTTGAGCGACTTCAGCACGATCGCCGACACCTCGGGCGGCGTCACCTCGCGATCGCCCACCTGGATCCTCACGATCCCGTCGCACGGGGCAACCTTGAACGGGAGGTAGCAGAGCTCCTCTTTGACGTCCTCGTACCCTCGCCCCATGAGCCGCTTGACAGAGTAGACCGTCGCCGCCGGCCGCCGGACGAGCAGCCGCTTGGCGGCGTCACCGACCACCACGCCCTCGTCCGTGAACGACACCACGGACGGCAGGAGCACGCGCCCCTCCCCGTCGGGGATCACCCGCGAGAGCCCCGTCTTCTCGTCGACGTACGCGACGAGGCTGTTCGTGGTCCCGAGGTCAATGCCGACGATACGTGACATAGCCTTCCTGGCTCTCCCCGAGGGCGTCGTTCAGGTCGTCGATCACCGTGCGGAGGTACGCGCGGATCGCCAGCGCCTCCTTCATGGCAGCGAGCACGCGCTGCCGCTCCGCCGGCTGGGAGGCGTCCCACCCCTGACTGAGAGGCCCGACGAGCCGGGTCTCCTCGTCCCCCAACCGCGCCATCAGGCGGTCGCGCTGGACGACGAGCGCGGCGCGGCCGGCCTCGTCGAGGCCGCCCGCCTTGGCCTCCGCGAGCGCCTCCTGGATCTCGAACATCTCTTCTAGCAGCTCGGGCGGGGCCTTGGGCTTGACCGTGGCGCCCTCCTTCGTGTCGCGGCCCTCCTCGAGGCGCACGAGGTACTCGATGCGCGCGATCGGGTCCCGGAGGGTTCGGTAGGCAGCGTTCAGCCCCGCCGACGCCTCGAGCGCCCGCACCTGCTCCTCGGGCGGCGCCGCCTGGTGGAAGTCCGGGTGGTACCGCCGCGACAGCTCGTAGAACTTCCGCTGCAACTCCGCCGTATCGACGGCGAGCCGCCGCGGAAGTCCGAAGACCTCGAAGTGGTCCATTCGCTCACGCCCTCCCGCTCACGCCGTCAAAATAAGAACGGGCCCTCTGCCGGGCCCGTTCTTGGTGGTTCGACTGACCCGGCTACGCCGAGAACGACGTGCCGCATCCACAACTCGACTTCGCGCTGGGATTCAGGAACGTGAACCCCCCTGTCAGCCCCTGCTGCACATAGTCGAGCGTCGTGCCGTTGAGGTACAGGTAGCTCTTCTTGTCCACAACGACCCTGATGCCGTCGATCTCGAACTCTTTGTCGTGCGTCCCGATCTCGCTGTCGAACTCCAACGAATACGAGAGTCCCGAGCACCCCCCGCCCTTCACGCCCATCCTCAGGAAGACGTTCTCCGGCAGGTTCTGGGCTCGCTTGAGCTCTCTGACCTGCTTGGCCGCCGCCTCGGTCAACTCGACCGCCATAAAGCGCTCCCCTCCTCGATCGTCACGTGGTGGACGCCGCGGCGGCGCCCGCCTTCAGCCACTTCTCTTTGCAGTCCGCCAGCGCCGCCTTGATCGCGTCCTCGGCGAGCACCGAGCAGTGGATCTTGACGGGCGGCAGCTTCAGCTCATTCACGATGTCGGTGTTCTTGATCTTGGCCGCCTCATCGACCGTCTTGCCCTTCAGCCACTCGGTGGCCAGGCTCGACGACGCGATCGCGCTGCCACACCCGAACGTCTTGAACTTCGCGTCCTCGATGACTCCGGTCTGGAGGTCCACCTTGATCTGCAGCTTCATCACGTCGCCGCACTCGGGCGCGCCGACGAGGCCCGTGCCCACGCCCGGCGTGTCCTTCGGGAAGGACCCGACGTTGCGTGGGTTGTTGTAGTGATCGACGACCTTCTCGCTGTACGCCATGATCCGATCCCCCCTTACTCGGCCTTCCACCGGATGGACTTCAGGTCCACGCCTTCTTTCGCCAGCTCGTAGAGCGGCGACATCTCCCGGAGCCGCTTCACCACCTGGATCGTCCGCCCGGCCACGAACTCCACCTCCTCCTCGGTGTTGAACCGGTGGAGGCTGAACCGGATCGACGAGTGGGCGAGCTCCGAGCTCGCGCCGAGCGCCGCGATCACGTACGAGGGCTCGAGGGTGGCCGACGTGCACGCCGAGCCCGACGACAGCGCGGTCTCCTTGTTGAGCCCCATCAGGACCGACTCGCCCTCCACATAGGCGAAGGAGATGTTCAGGTTGTGCGGCAACCGCCGCTCGGGATCGCCGTTGAGGTACGCCTCGTCGACGCTTCCGAGAATCGAATCCTGTAGATGGTCGCGGAGCTTCCCCAGCCGCGCGCTCTCCGCCGGCATGACCTCCTCGCAGATCTCCGCCGCCCGCCCGAAGCCCACGATGAGCGGCACCGGCAGGGTCCCCGAGCGCATGCCGCGCTCGTGCCCGCCACCGTCGATCATGGGCGCGAGCCGCACGCGCGGCCCCTTGCGCCGCACGTAGAGCGCGCCCACACCCTTGGGGCCGTAGATCAGATGCGCCGTGCACGAGAGGAGGTCGATGCCCATTGTCTCCGCGTTCACAGGGATCTTGCCGACCGCCTGGGTGGCGTCCGTGTGGAAGATTGTTCGCGAACATGACCGAGATGAGGATCGTCTTGTCCGTGATCGCCTTCTTCACGTCGTCCACGTCCACGAGGCCGTTCGGCTGCACCGGGACGGACGTCACCTCGCACCCCTGCCGCTCGAGCCGCTTGCAGGTGTCGAGCCCCGCGCGCTGCTCGATCGCCGTCGTGACGATGTGGTGACCCTTCTCGCGGTACATCTCGGCGACGCCTTTCAGCGCCAGGTTGATCGCCTCGGTGCCACCCGAGGTGAACACGACCTCCTTGGGGTCGCGCGCGCCGATGAGGCGCGCGATCTTCGCCCGCGCGGCGTCGACGGCGCCCTCGGCCTCCCACCCGAAGGGATGGTTCCGGCTCGCGGGATGACCGAACCTCTCGGTGAAGTAGGGCAGCATCGCCTCGACGACTCGCGGGTCGCACGGTGTCGTCGACTGCGCATCCATGAAGATCGGGAACTTCACGGCCATCGCCTCGGTCTCCTCTCCCCTCAGGCCCGGATCGACAAGAGCTTCGGGACGTCGTCGTTCGTCAGCTCTGCCAGGCTCATCGTGTCCAGCATCTGGGTGATCGCCGCCTGGAGCTTCTGGACCGGCCGGCGCAGATTGCATCGCGGCTCTTGTGGACAACCGCCATGGTCCAGACAGCTCACAATGTTGATGGGCCCCTCCAGTGCCCGGATCACCTCGCCCACCGTGATCTCGCTCGGGTGGCGCGAGAGCACGTAGCCGCCCTTCGGGCCGTTATGGCTCGCGATCAGCCGCCGCTTCGCGAGACGCTGGAGGATCTTGGCGAGGAGCTCCGGCGGAATGCCAAACTCCTCGGCGATCCGTTTGGCGCTCACTGCACCGACGTCTTCCTGAACGGCGATATAATGAATCGCCATCAAGCCGTAGTCGGCGCGCTTGGTGAAACGGAGCATCTGCTTGACCCTCGCTTAACGGCGACTTTATCGGTCGGCGACTCTTTCAGTCGTACTTTACATCAGCCAGGGGGTCTGTCAAGCGAAATGGCCGAGATGACGGACACATCCGAGTTCGACTCCCACCTTTTCCGGACCGCCCTCGTCCAGCTCGACCGGGTAGCCGCCCGACTCAATCTGGACCCCAACATCCACGAGAGGCTCCGTCACCCCCGACGAGCGCTCGTGGTATCGGTCCCGGTCCGCATGGACAGCAAGGATATCAAGGTGTTCCGTGGGTATCGCGTCCAGCACAGCACGGTGCTGGGGCCCACGAAGGGGGGCCTCCGGTATGACGCCGACGTCAACCTGGGCGAGGTAACAGCTCTGGCGATGCTCATGAGCTGGAAGTGTGCCCTGGTCGGTCTACCGTACGGGGGCGCCAAGGGAGGCGTGCGGTGCAACCCGCGGGCAATGTCGGTGACCGAGCGGGAGCACCTCACGCGACGCTATACCGCCGAGATCATGCTCGTGATCGGCCCCGATCACGACATCCCGGCGCCGGACCTCGGCACCGATGAGCAGACGATGGCGTGGATGATGGACACCTACTCGATGACTCAGGGCAAGACCGTCCCGGGCATCGTCACCGGCAAGCCGCTCATCGTCGGCGGCTCCGCCGGGCGGCGGGAAGCCACGGGCCGCGGCATCGTCTACGCCCTCTACCAGGCGGCGCGCCACCTTCAACCGCTCCGCGGGCAGCGCGTCATCGTCCAGGGGTTCGGCAACGTCGGCAGCGTCGCGGCTCGCCTGCTCTGGCGCGAGGGCTGCGTGATCGTCGGGGTGAGCGACGTCAAGGGGGGAATCCTCAACCCGCACGGGATCGACATCCGCCAGCTCGAGGCTCACGTCGCCGAGACCGGTAGCGTCGTGGGATTCCCCGGCACCGAACCCGTCTCGAACGCTGAACTCCTCGAGCAGCCGTGCGACATTCTGCTGCCGGCCGCGACCGGCTCCCAGATCCACGCGGACAACGCCGACCGCATCAAGGCAACAATCGTCGTGGAGGGGGCGAACGGGCCGACGACGCCGGAGGCCGACGTGATCCTGCGTGACCGCGGGGTGACCGTGATCCCCGACATCCTCGCCAACGCCGGCGGCGTCATCGTCTCGTACTTCGAGTGGGTCCAGGGTCTCCAGTACTATTTCTGGCGCGAGAGCGAGATCACGACCCGGCTGCAAGAGATCATGACGCGGGCCTTCAATCGCGTCTGGGCGCTCGCCGCCAAGGAAGGCACCGACCTCAGGACGGCCGCGCTCATGGAGGGCGTCCGCCGCGTCGCGGAAGGCTACCGGGTGCGGGGGTTCTACCCCTAGCCGCCGGCGCGCGGCCAGGCGTCACGGAGCCGGGCGGCGGAGACCTCAGGCGGCGTCTCGTTGACGAAGATCCCGCCGACCCGGTTGACGTGCTCTGGCTGGACGACGACCTCGAGGTGCCAGTGATAGTCATCGCGGATCGTCGCCCAGTCTCCCTGCAGGATGCGCGACCGGAGGTTCGGCGCCGTGTGGAGCACCATCTCGTAACCCGGATCGCCGACGCCCGAGGCGAGCGTGCGGAAGTAGTCCGAGAGCAGGCGCGCGAGCTCGCGCGCGGTCTCCGCGGTCAGCCCCTCCTCGAACGAGCAACCGTGCTGGCGCGGGAGGACCCAGGTCTCGAGCGGGCCGCGCGGCGCGTACGGCACGAGCGCGGCGAAGGCCGGGGTGAGGCGCACGACGCGCTCCTCGGCGGCGATCTCCTGGCGGAGCATGTCGCAGTAAAGACAGCGCCGCTTGTACTGGTAGTACTCGCGCGCCTCGCGGAGCTCGCGGCGCATCTCATCGAAAACGATCGGGATCGCGCTCACGCGCGAGTACGGGTGATGCAGCGGCACGCCTGGCTTCTTGTGGTGCCGCGAGACGAGGATGTCGCGGATCTGACCGTCGCGCTTGAGATCCACGAGGCGGTCGCGGTACATCCACAGCACCGCCTCGAGCGCCTCGGGCGCCATCGTGGCGAGCGTGTCGTCGTGGCGGGGCGACTCGACGACGATCTCGGAGGCGCCGCGCGGCGTGAGCATGTCGAACATCCCTACGCCCTCGCGCACCAGCTCCCACTCGATGCGGAAATACGCGTCGCCCTCGGGCACGACGCGCACGGTCCAGCCCGGGCCGTTCGGCGGGGAGCCCTCCTTGCGGTACGCCGCGATCTCCGGCCCGGTGAGGTGCTCGGCGCCGGCACAGTAGGGGCAGTCGCCTTGGGACAGTCCCTTGCCCTTGGGGCGGATCAGCACCCAGTGGCCCCGCATCGGGTCCTTCCTCAGCTCGTCCACGCGATCCCCCGAAACGATATGGCGGATGGCGGCATCCCAAACATGATACCTATGGCCGTGCGGGGGCCCGCCAGATAAACGCGGAGGTCCGAATGAGCGCTCACGCCGTCACCGTGTATTCGAGCCCCACCTGAGGGCCCTGCAAAGCGGCGAAAGAGTTTCTTTCGTCTCAGGGCGTGCCGTTCGAGGACGTCGACGTGATGGCGAACGCGGAAGCCCGCGAAGAACTGGTGAGGCTCACCGGGCGCATGGCCGTTCCCGTGATCGTCGTCGACGGTCAGGTCGTCGTCGGCTTCGATCGAGCGAAGCTCCAGGCGCTCCTGGCTATTCTTTGATCTGACCCTTCAATTTCCGGAGGTGCTGCCGGGCAACGTCCACCCAGTCCTTCTCGGACTGAAGGGGTGAGGCGAGCTCGATGTAGCGCTCCCACTGGGCGATCGCCTCCCTGGGGTCGATCTTCTCGTAGACGAGGGCGAGGTTGTACAGGGCGCCCGTGTGCGCGCTCTCCACGTCGATCACACGCTTGTACTCCTCCACCGCTTCCTTATAGAGCCCCTTCTCCTCATAGACCTCGCCAAGCCCCATGCGCGCCTCGACGAGCTGCGGGTCGAGCTCGATGGCCTTCTTGTACGCGTTGACGGACTCGTAGTAGAGCCCCTTCTCCGCGTAATAGATCTTGCCGAGGCTCAGATAGACCTTGGGGTTGACCGGGTTGAATACGAGCGCCTTCTGGTACGCCGCGATCGCCGGATCGATCTCACCCTTGGCGGCGCGCGCGTCTCCGAGCCCGACGTGGGCATCGGCGTAGAAGGGCCGGAGCTCGAGCGCCTTGTTGTACGCCTCGACGGCCTGATCGAAGAGGCGCCGCGGCGCCGCCAGGAACAGGTCCCCGAGCGCCTTGAAAGGCTCAGGATAGGCCGCGTCGAGCTGCGTCGAGGCGCGGAACTGCGCGGCCGCCTTCCAGCGGTTGCCGAGCGTCTGGTGCACCGCCCCGAGAGTGTAGTGCGCGACGACGAAGTTCGGATCGGTCTCGATCGCGCGCGCGAGCAGGTCCACCGCGGCCTCGTTGCCCTCCTGGGTGGATCGCTGGAGCGCGATCGCCCCTCGGGCGAAGAGCTCGAAGGCGCGCAGCGAGCGGGTCGGCAGCGCCGCGCGCTCGACCCGCGCGGTCTCGGCGGCCGTGAGCGAGACCTTGAGGGCCCGCGCGTAGAGGACCGGCAGGCCCGCGATCTTCGCGAGCAGCTCGCCCTCCGGCACCGTGATCGGGTCGAGCGACACGGTGTCGCTCGCGGCCGCCTTGACCTCGAGAAGCCGCGGCTGGATCACGAGCTCCGCGGACTGCCGGGTCACCGAGCCGAACAGCGCCGCGTCGGCACGCACGGCGCGGGCGGCCCGACCGAGCGTTGCATCGCCCCAGGCTTCCGGCTGGCCGTACGCCCGCAGACGCACGCGCTCGACCTGGACGAACGCCGGATGCTGCGCGAGCCCGAGCGACAGGATCTGGGCGACACCCTCGCCGACCCACTGCTCCTCGCGGTCGAGCGCGCTCGCGTCGAAGGGCACGATCAGCAGCACGCGTGGCTTGACGCTCGCCGTCGCGGCCACCGGCAGCGAGAGCGCGATCAGACTCCCGAGCACCAGGATCCAGAGCGTCCACCCAGACTCGCGGGCACGCCTCACTGGACCTCCCTCCGGTCCCCGCCCCGACGACCGAGGGTGACCACCCGGGCGAGCGCGCCCGGGCCGAGACGGCGCAGCGCGATGTCCGGGATCAGCAGGAACGCGACGAGTCCGACGAGCCACGGCCAGATCTCGACCGCGATGCGGGACTGCCGGCGCGCCTTGAGGAAGGCATCGCGCGGCGACTCGAGCGCCGACCCGCCGGTGAGCTCCGCAAGCTCGCGGAGGAGCGCCTCGTCCACCCCGAGGTCCCGCAGCTCCTGGGCGTACGGCACCACCAGGCCCGCCAGCTGCGAGCCGATGACCCGATCGCCCCGCCGCTGCGACATGCCGACCAGGTACACGCCCTCCTGCGTGATCGGGAAGCGCCCGCGGTAGCGGCCCGGCCCGACCTGCTCGAGGTCGATCACCGTGCGCTCCCGGTTGGGCGCCACGACCCCCACCTGGGAGTCGAGGAAATTGATGAACTCGCCCTTCGTATCGACCGCGTCGACGACGATCTCGCCGGCGTCGTCGTGGCGCTCGACGAGCGCCACCGTGTCACTGCGCGACCCGCTCCGCAGCGTCCACCGGACGAGCTGCGCCCAGAACTTGTTGAAGTCGCGCCAGCGGAGCCAGAGGACCGCCCACTTCGCCTTGGCGTCCGATGTGAATGCGGCGGCGCGACCGAGCCCGTACCGCCACGTCGCGAGCACCGGGTCTTCCTGGTGGCTCATCAGCACCAGCTCGGCAGTGGACTTGAGCGTCGTCGCCACGTAGCCGCCGAGCGGCGGCACGTTCTTCCAGTCGATATCCTGCATCGCCTCGTGGTTGGGCGACGTGAGCTGAGGCTTGAACGGCTGCTCGATGAGCGAGGCCTTCGACGCGAGCTGCGTCTCGAGCGTGAAGATGCGCGGGATCGTCTGCGAGTCCTCGGTGTAGTAGAAGCGCCCCCTCCCCCACTTAGCGATGTCCACCATGAGCTGGACGTCGGCGTCCTTGCCGATCGCTACCGTGGACACGGTGATCTTGTCCTTCGCCATCCGCCGCAGCAGGCCCTGGAAGTCGCCGCGCGTCATCTGGCCGTCGGAGAGGAAGATCACGTGCTTGAGGAGCGCGGGCCGGTCGAAGAGCACCGCGTACGCGTCCTTGAGTGCGGGGTAGCCGTCCGTGCCGCCGCCCGCCTTGATCGTGGCAATCGCGTGGTGGATCGCCTGCCTGTCCCTCGCCGGCCTCACCGGGGCGTCCCAGACGAACTCGGTGTCCCAGCTCATGACGCCGACTTCGTTGCGCTCGTCGAGGAGATCCACGACGAGGTGCGCGGCCTCCTTCGCCAGGTCGAGCTTGGTGACCTTCTCGTCGGTCGCCATCGCCATGGAGCCGGACCGGTCGATCGAGAGCACGACGGCCAGGCTTGGGATCTCGACCTTCTGCTTGACCTCCATCGTGACCGGCAGCGCCTCCTCGATCGGCGTGCGGTAGTAGCCGCCGAGCCCGAAGCTCTCCTCGCCGCCGACCATCAGGAGACCACCACCCCCGTCCCGGACGTAGTCACGGATGTGGGTCATCTGCGTCCGCGTGAGCTTGAGCGAAGAGACGTTGGAGAGGACGATGCCGTCGTACTTCTGCAGGCCCGCCAGATCGGTCGGGAGCTGCGGCGGCTCGACGACGGTGACCTCGATGTTCTGCGACCGGAGCGCACCGGCGAGCGACTGCGCGTGGCTCCGGTCCCGATCCGCGAGCAGCACTTGGGGCCGGCCGCGCACGACGACCGTGCCGACGGCACGGTTGTTCTCCTCGATCGTGTCGCCCTCGACCTCGATCGACGCCTGGTAGACGTGGACGCCGCTCGCGTCGAGCGCCTGACGGTAGCTGAACACGTTCTTGCCCGCGCTGAACCTGACCACCTGTGAGCCGAGAAACTCGCCGTTGCGGAAGAGCGAAAGCCGACCCTGCGTGTCCTTATAGCTCCACGCGACGACCTTCGCCTGGAACGGCTCGCCGTACTTGACCTCCTGCGGCAGCACGAGCGCCTCCGCCACCACTTCCTGCGTGAAGGTCAGCGGCGCCGCGACGTAGTGGATGTCGCTCCCGGCGTTCTTCGCGGCCTGGGCCCCGGCGAGGGCGTTGCCCGCGTTCTGCCGCCCGTCCGTCAGCATCACGATCCGGTTCGCGTGCCCGGGGGGCAACACCGCGAGGGCGAGCTGGATCGCCTGGAAGATGTTAGTCCCGCGCCCATCCACCTCTGACTTCGGGCGGTCCAGCGTGGGCCGGTTCGTGAGTTGTTGGTCAACGACCGCGGCGTCGCCGAACACGATCAGACTCTGGCGGTCGCCCGGCTTCATCGACTTGACGGCCTCGGCGACGAACCGGTACGCGCGCTCGCGCGCGGCGAGGCTCACGCTGTCCGACATGTCGAGGAGGAAGACGACGTTCATCCGGTCTACCCAGCGCGGCAGCGCCGGGCGCGCGAGCGTCAGGAAGAGGGTGACGACGAGCGCGCCCCGGAGGGCCAGCGCCCAGCGGTCGCCGGGGCTCGCGGGCGCCCGGAGCCGCCCCGCGCTCTGACGCCGCCAGTAGAGCAGACCCTCGGCGGCGAGCAGGAGCGCGGCGATGACCACGAACAGCGGCCAGAGCTCACGATGGATCGGCACGGGCGCCGGCGCCGCGGCGGCGGGCGCGGCGGACGCCGGCAAGGGCCGCGGCTGCAGATTCGATTCCTCGGCGTCCATCAGGTTCACCGCGACCCGCGTCTCGCCCCGCGCGCTCGACAGCGTGTAGACGCCAACCTCGTCGGTCTCGGTGAAGCTGACCACGCCGCGGGTCACGTGGGCCTTGACGATTCGACCGCGCGGCGTCGTCACGGTCACGCTCGTCACGCCGTGCGCCACCGGCAGCAGGATCGGCTGGCCCGCCGCGAGCTGCAGGCTCGACTGGTCGAGCGCCGCCGGGTGGAGCCAGCGCAGACTGTTGGAGAGGATCAGCGGGAAAGCGACGCGCAGCGGGAAGTCCGTCTTGAAGAGGTCGAAGCCGATGAAGATCCCCTTCCGGTCGGGTTCCTCGAGGGCGTAGATGAGGGGCCCGCCCACGGCCTCCACGAGCGGCCGGCCCGCAGCGAGCGGGCGGATCCGCAGCGCGTCCTCGATCGCGACCTTCGCTAACTCCACGTGGCGCATGATCGGGTGCGCGCGGTCCCAGTCCATGATGATCGGCCGCTCGATCCTGCCGAGGACTTCGAGCGGGACGTCCGGGGGTACGGCGTTCACGAACACGAAGCGCCCCGGGCCCGCGCGCAGCGGCGTGACGGAGTCCAGGATGACGACGTCCGCCTCGGCCATCCCGCCCTGGTACTGGTCTGGCGTGCGGATCTCGAGCGAGACCTGGGGGTCGGTCCTGAGGACCTTTTCGAGGAAGAGGTTGCCCGGGCTCACGAGCAGGACGTTGATCTTGCGCGGAGGCGGCAACACCGCGTAGGCGACGTCGTCCACCGCGAGGTCGTCATCGATCTGGAGGCGCGCCGTGATGATGCCGCCACCGCTGTGGCTGAACGGGAGCACGACGGAGCGCCGCACACTCGGCTCGAGCGTCACATCTTTCTCGGCGATCTTCCGGCCGTCGAGCTCGAGGGCGAACGTGAAGGTCTGGGGCTCGGGCGAGTAGTTCACGAGCGCGACGAACGCCTGATAGTCGGAGGAGCCGAAATAGCCCCTCCGGATCGCCAGGCTCGTGATGCCGACGTTCCAGCTCCGCCGCCCAACGCCGACCCAGTGGATTCGCGGGTCCGCGAGCGCCTCGGCGTGCGACAACGAGAACGCGCCGTCGGTGAAGACGTGGATCTCGGCGCGCGGGTCGGCGCCGACCAGCGCGCGTGCCGCCCGGACGGCCTCGACGAGCCGATTCGGAAGGTCCCTCGCCTGCGCCTGGCCGATGGCGGCCAGGGCGAGCTGGCGGTCACGTCCGAGCGCGGCGGCGACCTTCGGCTGGACGCCCGTCTCGATGACCATCACCTCGGCGCCCTCGCTCAGGCGCCCCACGAGCTGGGCCGCCTCCGCCCGCGCAACGTCGAACCGCGAGGGACTGACGTCGCGCGCCTTCATGGACGCCGAGGTGTCGAGCACGACCACGACCTTGCGGGCGCCATCGCCCATCAGGGTGACGGCCGGCCGGGCCAGCGCGACGGACAGCGCGACGAGGGCCAGGATCTGAAGGATCAGCAGCGGATCGCGCTGGAGCCGCTGGAAGAACGCGGACGCCTCGCGGTCGCGCAGCGACGGATCCCACAGGAACAGGCTCGGCACCCGCCGCTCGCGCCGGCGGACCTTGAGGAAGTAGAGCAGGACGAGCGGCAGGGTCAGCGTCACAAGGGCGAACGCGAGCGGCGAGAGGAAGCTCATACGAGCAGGCGGCCTCGGATCTGGGAGAGCACGAACTCCTCCGCTGGGGTGTCGCCCGTCACACGATGGTAACCGATCTCCTGCGTGCGGCTGAACGTCTCGACACGGTCGAGGAACTGCCGGAGGCGCTCACGATAGGCGCGGAGCGCCTCACCGTCGGCGGAGAGCTCACGGATCTCGCCGGTCTCGGCGTCCACGAGCCGCAGGTCGCCGGTGAGCTCCGGGTCCATCTCCTCGGGAGCCAGCACGTGGATCAGGTGGACGTCGAACCGCCGCTCGAGGAGGGCGCGCACTCCCGTCTCGAACCCGCCGGGATCCATCAGGTCGGAGATGACGACCGCGAGTCCCGGCTCGCGCGCCCGCATCGCGTAGTTGCCGAGCCCGTCGTTGAGGCTCGTCCCGCCCGCCGGGTTGACGCGGCTCAAGAACTCGAACAGGTTCACCACCTGGTTGCGCCCGCGCGTGGGCGGCCAGCCCTCGGCGACACGCTCGCGCAGCACACCGACGCCGACGCGTTCCATGCTGACGAGTCCGATGAAGCCGAGCGCGGCCGCGAGGCGCGCCCCGTACTCGAGCTTCGTCGGCGTGCCGAAGTCCATGGACGCCGAGGCGTCCAGGAGGAGGTGGAGGCACAGGTCCTCCTCGTCCACGAAGAGCTTGACGTGGAGCCGGTCGAGGCGCCCGTAGATGTTCCAGTCGACGTACCGGAGGTCGTCGCCGACCCCGTAGGCGCGGTAGTCGCAGAACTCGACGCTGTGTCCGCGGCGCGGGCTTCGCCGCTCACCCCTCACGCGCCCGCGGAACGTGCGGCGCGAGAGCAGCGTCAGGCGCTCCAGCTGCGCCAGGAACTCCGACGCGAAGGGCGCGGGGCGCGTGGCGGGCATCGCTCTATCGCTCGTCGAGCGCCTGGAAGTAGTTTCTGATCTGGTCGTGATAGTCGCGCGGCACCTGCTCGCGCGTGATCGCGTCCTCCATCATCTTGCGGTACTGCCCGACCACCCCGAGGTACATGAGGCGCGACGGCATCGAGCCTGCGCGGCCGGTGAGGTTCGTGTCATAGCCATCCTTCCTGCCGCGGCGCGACTCACCCTCGACGCCGACATCGTAAGGGTTGCCGCGCACCCGCGCCGTCGGATCGCCCTTCGGCATGGTGCTCCTGCCCTTGCCGGGCAGGAGCCCCTCGCCCTCGCCGAAGTCCTGGTCCTCAGGCCCGACGCCCTCGCCGCCCCGGGCACGCTCACGCCCGCGCGCGCCGCGCTCGTTCTCGCGACCGCCGCGCAGGCTCTTCCCCGAGCGCCCCGCCTCCTCCATCGCGCGCATCTTGTCGAGCGCGCGCTGCATGGCCTCGAGGGCGCGGTCCGTCTGTCCACCCTCGAGCGCGTCCATGCCCTCGCTCGCGTCCGAACTCCAGTTGCCGCCCTTGCGCCCGAGGCGCTCCATTTCGTCGAGCAGCTCGCGTAGCTTCTGGGGCGAGATATCGGGAGAGAGGCCGCTCATGAGCGACTTGGACTTGCGGAACACCATCTTGTACTGCGTGGTCGTGAAGTCCGACTGGAGGTCCGGCAACCGGTCCACCTGCTCCAGCAGCCGGAGTCGCTCGTCGCCCTTCTTCAGAAAGCTGTTGAAGTCGGGCCGCTGGTTCGACAGCGCGGTGTCCTTGAAGATCGCCGAGAGGTCACCCGCGGTCGACCCGCTGCCCGTACCGGTGCGCTGCGCAAAGTCGCGCTCCTCGAACGACGGCCGCTTGAGGGGGTCCCTCGGCAGCGGCCGCGACCGCTCCGCCGTCATTTCGGTGCTGGCCCGCTCCTCGTGCTGCTCCTGCTCTGCGGACGGCGTGAAGTCGAGGATCCTCCCGGTCGGGAGGTGGATCGCCGGGGCCAGCGCCAGGACCAAGCCCGCGAGGAGCGGCGCGGGCAGCCAGCGGCCCTCGAGCGGGATCACGCGCCGGACGATTTGCCGCGGCTCGAGGGCCAGGACACGCGCCACGGTGTCGGCGACGAGCGCGTCCACGAGCGGTGTGCGGTCGGGGTGGTCGGCCCACTCGAGCGCGGTGGCGACGCGGTCGGCCAGGCCGAAGGCACGGTCGGCCAGCCGCGCCGCGTCTCGGGGGGCCACGCGCCTGGCGAGCCCGTACGCGGCGCCGGCGAGCGCGCCCAGGAGCACGAGCGCGGGAGCGAGGACGAGCGCGGCGAGGCCGAGGACGGCTTTGAAGGCGAGCACGGCCGCGGCGAGGAGAGCACCCCAGAATGCGCCGCGCAGGCCCCAGTGCTCGGCGCGGCGCACTCCGACCTGCCGCGCGACCCGCCGGACAAGGACTTCGATCGCCTGCGGATGGGCCATGGGTCCCCTCCCGTGCTCAGCGGAGAAAGACTTCTTTACCGCTGGCTGTGATGGCCTCTGCAGCCTCGACGACTTGCCCGACCAGCGTGTCGGCGTCCACTCCCTCGGCCTCGCCCTCGAAGTTCAGGATGACCCGGTGACGCAGCGCGGGCGTGGCGAGGGCCTTGATGTCCTCCACGCTCACGTTATATCGGCCCTCCGCGAGGGCCCGCACCTTGCCGCCGAGCACGAGCGCCTGGGCGCCACGTGGGCTGGCGCCGTACCGCACAAAACGCCGCGTGACCTCGGGGGAGCTGGCCCAGGACGGGTGAGTCGCCATCACGATGGTGGATGCGAAGTCGCGAACGTGCGAGGCGATCGGCACCTCGCGGATCAGCTCGCGGAACGAGAGCACCGTGGGCCCGCTCATCACGCGGCTCACCGTCACCTGCTGGGAGCGCGTGGTGCGGTCGATGATCGCGTTCAGCTCGTCGATCGCGGGGTACCGAACGCGGAGCTTGAACAGGAACCGGTCGAGCTGCGCCTCGGGCAGCGGATACGTGCCCTCCATCTCGATCGGGTTCTGCGTCGCAAGCACGAAGAACGGCGCGGGCAGCGGCCGCGAGACGCCGCCGACGGTCACGGCGCCCTCCTGCATTCCCTCGAGCAGCGCGGACTGGGTCTTCGGCGTGGCGCGGTTGATCTCGTCCGAGAGGAGGATATGGGCGAAGATCGGCCCCTGCTGGAACTGGAAGTGCTTCCGGCCGTCCCCGTCCTCCACGATGATGTTCGTGCCGATGATGTCGGCGGGCATCAGGTCGGGCGTGAACTGGACCCGCGAGAAGGACAGCTCGAGACCTTCGGCGAGCGTCTTGATGAGGAGTGTCTTGCCGAGACCCGGCACACCCTCCAGCAGGACGTGACCGCCGGCAAACATGCTCGTCAGGACGTGGGTGATGATCTCGCGATGGCCGACGATGACCTTCTCGACCTCCGCCCGAAGCGCCTCGAACGCGGTGACGAACGTCTCCACGCGAGCGTCCTGACTCATCGAGCTCTCCTCTCTCGGACGATCATTCGGGTAGCCCTCCCAATGCGCATCCGGAAATCCCCTGAGACGACCGTCAAGCCGGCGCGGCCGGCGCCGCTCGCACCTCCACCTCCCCTCATCGTAACCCCAAGGCCCGTGCAATGCGCACGCCATTTCCTTCTAAGGGCGCTCGCCGAGCAAGTGACCGTCGCGTTTGACTTAGCGCCCGGGCCGTAACCGGTGCCTGGGGAGCCTTGCCCGCCACGGAAGCGGGGTCGACACGCTCTGCCTACTCACACGGCAGGCGCCTCTTTCGTAAGTGCGACGCGAAGATCGACGGCCAGCGCCCCGCAGCACCGCTCCCGGACCATGATCGGGTCGCCTCGAGCGGGGTCAGGAAGGCCGCGAGCCGGGAGCTCACGCGGAGACCGGGACCAACTGCCGGTAGACGTCGAGATAGCCGTCGATCTCCCTCGTCGCCGGGTACCGGCGCTCGACCAGGTCGCGGCCCGCGGCGCCCAGGCGGGCGCGGAGCGCCGGATCGGACGCGAGGAGCTCCGCGCGACGCTCGAACTCGGCCTCGTCCCGGAACAGGAAGCCGGTGACACCGTCCTCGATCAGCGATCGGTTGCCCTCGATGTCGGAGGCCAGCACCGCGCGGCCGAGCGCCAGCGCCTCGAGCACGGAGTTGGCCATCCCGCCCTCGGAGATCGAGCAGTTCAGCACGACATCTCCCAGCGCGAGGAGCGAGCCCATCTGGGCGTGGGGCACAGGACCGATCCAGCGGGCCCACGGCCGACCCTCGAGGGCGCGGTGGAGCGCGTCGCGCTCGTCGGCGTCGAGCACGGGCCCGACGTAGAGGAGGCGCACGCTCGGACGGCGGGCGACGACGCGTTCGAGCGGCTGGAGGGGAAAGCGCGGGCGCTTCACCATTCGAATGCCGGCGGGAAAGGCAAGCAGGACGCGCTCCTGCGGGACGTCCCAGTGGGCGCCGAGGTCGAAGGGCTCCAGCGTGTCGAGCAAGGCCGCCGACTGCGGGACGACGATGAGCCGCCCGCGGAGGTCGGGCAGCGCGCCGGCGATCCGCTCGGCGATCGAGGCGTGGAAGACGGTCAGCCGCGAGGCGCCCTCGAGCACGCGGCGCACGACGGATGCGCGCTCGGGATCGAAGAGGTCATGGTTGGCATCCGTGCCCGTCAGCGTCACGACCAGCGGGATCTCGGCCCGGCGCGCCAGGCGCAGCGCGAGGGGCCCGACACGGTAGGCGTGGAAGGCATGGATCACCGCGGGCCGGAACGCGTCCACCTCGGCCTCGACGGCCGCCTCGGGCCGGAGCGAGAGGTCCCAGACGTCGAGCTCGACGCCGCGCGCGCGAAGGCCCCGAGCTACCCGCGCGACGGTCACGGCGTTGCCGCGCACCGAGGGGAACGCGAACGGCGAGAGCAGCGCCACGCGCGGCGACATCGGCCCCGAGCATACGGGCATCGGCGCCTCCCGTCCAGACGCCGCGCGACAAAATTGCCAGGTCCGGAATCCCTGCCCACGGGCCGATCCTCACATATAATGTGGTTGGACGCTGATGTCTGAGTGCGGATCGTCGGGGCCCTCATCGCTCGAGTGCCGGCAGATCGCCGAGCTCCTGGGCGATTACCTCGAGGGGACCCTCCCCGGCCAGACGCGTGAGCTCCTCGAGTGGCACATTGAGGGCTGCGCCCCCTGCGTCGCGTTCGTCAACACCTACCGCGGCACGATCAACGCCGCCCGAAAGCTCCGCGACGTCGAGATTCCCCCCGAGCTGAAGAACCGGCTGCTCGCCGTCCTCCGGAGCCAGCGCGCCTCACACGAGCCGCGCGCGTAGATACGCGCTGACCGCGTCCACCAGCGTCACGATCGCGTAGATCGTGACGATCAGCGTCATGAGCTGATGCTCCTGAAGGGGCTGATCGCGACGTGGATACGCTGGCCGAGCCCCCACGCCGGAACGAGGTGAGCTAGCGCAGGAGCTCGGTGATCGTCTTCACCGCTTCGTCGCTCGCCCAGTCGAACTCTCCGAGCACGCTGTAGCGAGGGCGACCGTCGGCATCGACGACGAAGCTCACCGGCAACACGCGGACGCGCCAAGCCTTCACCGCATCCTGGTTGGGATCCAGCACGACCGGGAAGTCGACGGACAGACTCTTGACGTATTCGCGGACCCTGGTGGGCGATTCACCAAAGTTCACGGCGACGATCTCGAAAGGCCGTCCCGCCAATCTCTGCCGCAGTTGCTTCATCGCCAGCATCTGCTCGCGACAGAACTCGCACCATGTCGCCCAGAAGCTGACGAGCACGACCCTGCCGCGGTATTCGGCGACCGGTGTGGGGCGACCGGCGAGATCGTTCAGGACGACGGACGGCGGCGGCGCATCGGTCCAGGGAAGAAAGCGCGTCGGCTCGGTGTGGGCGGCGCGCGGGAGCGCGAACGTCGCACACACCGCGACCAGCGCAACGAAGGCGGTCCAGCGCCGGTGCTCCGTGGTCAGTGTCATCCCGTGATCTCGCGCGCCGTGATCGTGTACTTGAAGCTGTCCGGATCGAGGCTATCGCGGCGACCTTCCGCCGTCTCTGCCTGCGGGTACATCAGGAAGCCGAGCTTGCCACCCTTGGTCGCGTTCGGAAGCGCGACATCGTGGGCGGTGTTGAAGGCGAGCCAGTTGCCTTCCCATCCTCCGAAGAGCTTCGGACGCACCGCCTGCACGAGCGGATGATCGAGCTTGAGCCACTCGCTCGTCTCCTCGCGCGCGACCTTGCCGACGTCGGCGGGATCCATCGCCACCCAGCCGTAGTCCCTCAGGAAGACCTCGGCCCGGCAGTGCTGCGCCTTGCTGACGTTGGCGCTTCCGGCGCCGAGCGCCTTGTAGCCGAAGGCGGAGGGCGCCACCCGGATGCCGTAGATATCGCGCGCCGGTATACCGACTGCTCGCACGAGACCGACGAAGAGCGCGTTGATGTCGCCGCACTTGCCTCCGAAGTTCCGGGTCTCGAGCATGGTCTTGATGTCACCCACGCCACAGCCCCGCACGTTCGGCTCGCGGTACGTGTTGGCGAGGATCCAGTCGTAGATCGCCGTCACTTTCTCTACATCCGTCGTCTTGCCCTGGGTGATCTCGTCGGCCGTCACCTTCACGATGCCGTCGGTCGGTATCAGGTCGGTCGGTTGCGTCCACATCCGTAGCTCCGCCGGATCGGCGGTGGCGGCGACCTTCTTCGACCAGTCGATCGCGCGGTTCTGCGTGCGGAAGCGGCTCGTCAGCTCCACGACGGGCGCCGCTTCGCCCTCGGCGAATTCAGCGTACAGCGTGCTCGCCCCGTACTTCCCGTCCGTCATGGGTCGCATGATCTTGGCGTTGCCCGACCACCGATCACCGAGCGTGCGCTGGTACTCCGAGTTCACGACCGGGATCGGGAGCCACACGCGCGTGACTCCGGTCGGCTGCAGCACCTCCGCCCGCGTCGTGATCTCGAACGTGCGCCACGTGCCCGGCCGCGGGTCGAACACCTTCTCATCGGCACGTACGATCGCGACCAGACGCGGCAACGTCGCCGCCACGGCCAATGCAGACACTGCCGTCGAGGTCTTCAGGAACGCGCGTCGATGCATCGGTAGTTCTCCCTCCGGTGAGTTTGAGCCCGTCGGCCTTGGGACGCGCGCTCAGCTTATCGGGATTCTTCGACTAATCAAATCGGAGTCGCCGATCGTTCGGCAGTTGACCTATCGGCGTGGGGGCGAGGCTAGGGGGTGACGCGGATGACCGGCTCGGAAATCACCTCACCGAGCTCCCAGCCCTCCTCGCCGCGGCGGCGGAACGCGTCGATCACGCCTCGTGCGCGATCGGGCGCGACCGAGAAGAGGAGGCCGCCAGATGTCTCCGATTCCGCGAGGAGGGAGACGAGGTATCCGGGGATCGAGGGATCGATGCGGAGGCCCTGGCCGAAGACCGCGTCGATGTGGCGGCGGTTGCGCTTCATCCCCCCACTCCAGTGCCCGGCCTCGGCGAGCTCGCGTGTTCCCGGAAGCAGGGGCAGGCGCGACGCGCTGATCGTGACGCCGGCGCCCGACGCTTTCACCATCTCGCCGGCGTGACCGAGAAGCCCGAAGCCCGTGATGTCGGTCGCGCCCCGGGCGCCGGCCTCGCGCGCCACCTCGGCCGCGACACGGTTGAGCCTGAGCATGCTCTTGATGGCGCCGTCGAGCACCTCGGCCCTCGCGGCGTTGTCCTTCGCGGCGGTCGTGATCACGCCCGTCCCCAGGGGCTTCGACAGGAAGAGCCGGTCGCCGGGGCGGAGGCCGCCCTTGATGAGGATGCGGTCGGGGTGGACACGCCCGGTGACGCAGAGGCCGTACTTCGGCTCGTTGTCGACGACGGTATGGCCGCCCGCGATCACGCCGCCCGCCTCCACGACCTTGTCGCTCCCTCCCCGGAACACCTCCGCGATGATCGCCTTCGACATCTCGCGCGGAAAGCCGGCAACCGCGAGCGCGAAGAGCACCTCGCCGCCCATCGCGAAGACGTCGGACATGGAATTCGCGGCCGAGATCGCGCCCCAGGTCCACGGGTCGTCCACGACCGGTGGGAAGAAGTCCACTGTCTCCACGATCGCGAAGTCGGAGGTGATGCGGTAGACCGCGGCGTCGTCGGCCGCCGCCAGGCCCACGAGCAGGTCAGGGTGGGCGCGACCCGCGGGCTTGAGCGCCTCGAGCACCTCCTGGAGATCCCCAGGAGCCATCTTGGACGCTCAGCCGGCACAGGCGGCGTACGAGGTGAGCCGGACCTCCGTGTGCGTGTGCTCGGCCATCGCTGACTTAAGACGTCTCCGCTGGAGACTCCGATTCGACGAACCCGACGAAGGCTTGGGCGAGCGGCGAGCGGCTCCTGTCGCGGTGAGTGACGAGGTAGAAGGCCCGGGCGACACGCAGGTCCTTCACGCGGAGGCAGAAGAGGAGCCCCGCACGACACTCGTCCTCGACCGCCCGCTTCGAGACGAGCGCGATCCCGACGCTCGCGCGCACCGCCTGCTTGATCGCCTGGGTCGAGCCCATCTCGCCGACGACGCGGAACGTCGACAGGTCGCTGTTCACCTGGTCCAGCGCCCGTTCGAGTGCCTCACGCGAGCCCGAGCCCCGCTCGCGAACGATGAGGGGCTCCTGCTTCACGTCGGCGAGGGTCACGCTCTTGCGTCCCGCCCACGCGTGCCCTGCCGGGACGATGACCACGAGCTCGTCGGCCATCAGCTCCCGCGCGACGAGGGCCTTCGGGCCTGGCGGCGCGCCGACCACGCCGACCTCAACGCGCCCCGCCTCGACCCACTCGGTGACCTGGCGGCTCGAGCCGATCAAGAGACAGATCGAGATGTCCGGATACTTGCCCTTGAACCGTCCGATCAGGGCGGGCAGCACGTACTCGCCGGGGATCGTGGAGCCGCCGACGACGAGCTCACCGGACATGCGCCCCTGGAACTGGTCGAGCGCCTGTCGCGCCTCGCGCTGGAGCGCGAGCATGCGGCGCGCGTAGCCGAGGAGGAGCCGGCCGGCGTGGGTGGGCGTGGCGCCGCGGCCGAGCCGGTCAAGGAGCTGGACGCCCAGCTCGTCCTCGAGGGCGCGGACGTGCTCGGAGACGGTCGGCTGGGTCAGGGAAAGCGCGTCGGCGGCGCGGGAGAAGCTCCCCAGCTCTGCCACCTTCGCAAACACCTCGAGGCGGCGAAGATCCATGGGGAACCGGGACGGCGGGAGGCTCGCGTCAGTGGCAGCCGCAGCCGCCGCCGCAGCAGCCGCCCGTCGACATCGTCGACGGGGCGAAGCTGCCGGCGGTCTTCAGACCGAACACCGACAGCTTGCGCATCACGTCCGGGCTCGCGCACGCGGGACACGCGACGGCGGTCGTCGCACCCGCGAGGTACTTCTCGAACTCCTCCTGGCAATGCTGGCAGCGGTACTCGTAGATCGGCATCAGCTACTCACCGCCGCGCTGGACGTAGCTCTTCACGAACTCCTCGGCGTTCTCCTCGAGGATGTCGTCGATCTCGTCGAGAAGCTTGTCGATGTCTTCCTTGATCTTCTTGCCCTTCTTGGCGAGCTCCGGACTGCCGGCGGCGCCGTCGCCGCCCTCTGCGGGCTTGGTGGGCCGGGTCTCTTTCTTCTTCTGCTGCTCAGCCATCGCGCCCTCCCTTGACGCATTCTACCATTCTTCCCCCGCTTTCCCGGGTCAACGGCGAAAGTGTTTACTGAGGGTCAGGGTCTGGTGCTGATACGCGGAGCCCAGGCCGACCCCGTAGACCCTTTCCGGCCGCGACCGGAGCCGCTCGAACCCGACCTTGAACGAGGTCTGGCCGTCGTAGACCAGGAACGGCACCTCCCGGGCCCTCACTTCCATAACCACCTTCGTGCCCAGAACGCTCCCGTCGCCGAAGCCGAAGCCCGGGTCGAAGAAGCCAGCGTAGTGGGTGCGGATCTCCCCGGCGCCCGCGTCATAGACGACCATCTCAGCCGCGAATTCCGGCGGCACGCGGATGCGCTCCTTGGACACGAGGATGTAAAAGCGGTTCGCCTCCAAGATGTACGCGTCGCGGGCGGGCCGCTTGATCGGCTCCCAGAACTCGACCGGGTCGTAATGGGCGACACGGCTCCAGTCCACGGCCGGCGGGTTCGGCTGGGCGCGGTAGCCGATGTTGCCCCCGGTCAGCCGCCCCGAGAGGTCGACGCCCATGCAGAGGCCGTCGTTGAAGGCGACGCGCTCGAGGGGGATCGGGCGCGCGTCGTCGTCGTAAAGGAGCGGCGTCTCGTGGTAGATCCGCGCCAATTCGCCGTCGGCGATATCGGTCCGCCCCGAGAGGAGGCGGAGCTGGTTGAGCGAGACGCCCGCATGCACGCGGACCGGGAACGACTGGGGCGAGACCTCGAGATAGAGAAGCCCCTGATACCCCGGGCGGATCTCGTCGAAGCGCGGTGTCTCATCGGTGATGACGCGGGTGAAGATGTCGAGGCGGCCTGTCGTGCTCTTGGGGTTCGACCGGCCACGCACGTGCGGCGGGAGGTGGAGTGACTCGAGCAGCGGCACCAGGTAGACCGAGCCGCGCTGCAACGTGGCCCCAGAGTCTAGCGACAACCGGTCGATGACCAGGTCGCTGTCGGAGAGGTCCCGCTCCTCGAGCCGGCTCTGGACCGCCTGCCGGAACGGCAGGAAGCTCGCGCGGAGCTGATAGGCGCTCGGACCGAGGCGGAGGTCGAGGCTCGCGGGCTGATACTGGTCGTCCGCGATCGGCCGCTCGGCGCGGATCCACCCGTCGCGGACCGCGGCGCGGAGCTCGTGGTCGGGCAGGACGCCGTCAGGCACGCCGCTCAACCTATCACGCGGCTGACGGCACCCGCCGTGTCCACGTCGAACCGGCGCGCGGCGCCGGCCATCCCCGCGCGGCGCAGCGCCGCCTCCATCGCAGCCGCGACCGGGGTGTCGTCACCGGCGACCACGGCGAGCAGCGACGGCCCCGCGCCACTCAGGACGCAGCCGAGCGCCCCCGCGGCGCGCGCCGCTCGGACGACTTCGGGCATCCACGGGAACAGCCGGAGCCGGTAGGGTTCGTGCAGGCGGTCCTCGAGAGCCGCCGCGAGCGCGGCGGGCCGGCCGGCCCAGAGGCTCGCGAGGAGCAGCGCGACGCGCTGGACGTTGAAGACCGCGTCATGGTACGGCACGGACGCCGGAAGGACGGCGCGCGCCTGGGCGGTGGCGCTCGTGACCTCGGGGATGAGCGCCACCCAGCGGAGGCCCGCGGGTACCGGGAGCGAGACCGCCGTGACCGTCGGGCCGCTCGCGCTGGAGACGGTCAGCCCTCCGAAGAGCGCCGCGGCGACGTTGTCCGGATGCCCTTCGGCGCGCGCGGCGAGGGCGAGGAGCGCGTCCTTCGTGAGGGGCGAGCCGAGGAGGGCGTTGCCTGCGACGAGCCCGCCGACCCAGGCCGCCGCGCTCGAGCCGAGCCCGCGCGCGGCGGGCACGCGGTTCGTGCATTCGAGCGCGCACCCGGTGAACCGTCGCCCCGCCGCCTCGTAGGCGAGCTTCACGCCACGAGCGACGACGTTGTCAGCGCTCCGCGGCAGCCGGGTGGCGCCCTCGCCCTCGATCGCGACGCTGACGCCCTCGGCCTCGGACGCGCCGACCTCGTTGTAGAGCGTCAGGGCCAGCCCGAGGGTGTCGAACCCCGGGCCGAGGTTGGCGGACGTCGCGGGGACGCTGACGTGGACGCGCACGCGGCTAAAGCCGCTTGAGGAGCCAGTCGGGGGTCAGCGAGATCGCCCAGGCGTTGAGGACGACGTAGTAGTTGGTGAAGACAAGCACGCCCACGACGACCAGGATCACGCCCGCGGCCCGCTCCACCACGGGAATGAACGGGCGGTAGCGCCTGAAAGCCCTCAGAAAGGGGCCGAGCGCCGCGGCCGCGAGGAGGAACGGGAGGCCGAGCCCCGCGGAGTACGCGACCAGCAGGCCGACGCCGCGTCCGACGTTCTCGGCAGTGGACGCGAGGGAGAGGATCGCGCCGAGGATCGGCCCGACGCACGGAGTCCAGCCGATCGCGAATGTGACGCCGACCGCGAGCGAGCCGAGGTAGCCCGCCGGCTTCTCCCGGAGCTGCCACTGCCGGGTGCGCCCGAGGATCCCGATCCGCAGCGCCCCGACGATGTAGAGGCCGAAGACGACGATGAGGACGCCGCCGATCCGGCGGATCCAGTCGCGATGGTCGAGCAGGAACTGGCCGAGCGCGCTGAACGAGGCGCCGAGCGCGACGAAGACGATCGAGAACCCCACGACGAAGGCAAGCGCATGGCCGAGGATCCGCCGCCTCACCCGCGCCGACAGCTCCCCGGTGAGGTCGGCGACGGACATCCCGGTGATGAACGACAGGTACGAGGGAAAGAGCGGCAGCACGCACGGCGACAGGAACGAGAAGAGCCCCGCGCTGAACGAGACGGCGACGCCGACGGACTCGCCCATGGCTTACCTCAGCAGCCCCTCGATCAGCGAATGGGACGCGTCGTTGTCCCACGCCCGCGGCCCCAGCGCGAGCGCGGTGAGATTGCCGTTTCGGTCCACGATGAAGCTCGAGGGCAGCGCACGCACGCCGTAGGTGTTCGCGAGGTCCATTTTCGGGTCGAGCCCCACAGGGAACGCGAGCTTGTGCTCGTCGAGGTAGGGCTTGACCTTCTTCGTGTCCGCGTCGACCGACACGGCGACGAGGACGAAGCCCTGGCCCTTCTGCTGCTGCCAGAGGCGCTCCATCGCCGGCATCTCCTCGCGGCAGGGCGGGCACCAGGTCGCCCAGAAGTTGATCAGCACGACCTTCCCCCGCTGCGCGGAGAGTCGGAGCTTGTCTCCACCCACGAGCGGCAGCGTGAAGTCCTCGGCGAGCTTCTGGCGTGACGGCCGGATGAGATCGAGCTCCTTCACCGCGTCGGCGACGCTGAGGACGCGTCCCTTGCGGGCCTTGAGCGCCACCGGCGCGGGCACCGGGGCGCCGGCTGGCGCGTCCTCGGCACGGCTCGCGACGGCCGCACCCGACTGTGTGACCTCGGGCGCCGGTCGCATCGCCGCGACGAGCACCACGCCGACGATGGCGGCGGCGACGGCGATCAGCGCGGTCAGCGCGAGCTTCTGTGACATCGGGGCTCCAGAACGATGGCCATCGTCACGATACGGAACACGCAAAGTATACCCCCACATTCCGTGAACCTCCCGTAAACCCTTGCTATAGTAGGCCGCTCGATGGCGCTCATTATTGTGGCCGACGACCTCACCGGCGCCTGCGACGCGGGCACACTCTTCGCCGGCAAGGCTCCCGTCCCCGTCACGGTCTGGCCAGACCCGCCCGTTGCCGCGGAGGTCGCCGTCGTCGACACGGAGTCGCGACGCCTCGATCGCGCCGCAGCGACGGATCGCGTCAGCGACGCCGCGGCGCAGCGGGCGGGAGCGACGTCGTGGTTCAAGAAGATCGACTCGACGCTCCGCGGCCACGTCGGCGCCGAGATCGTCGCGCTCCTCCAGGCCACCCGCACGCCGAGTGCCGTCGCCTGCCCCGCGTTCCCGTCCGAAGGCCGTACCGTGCTTGACCGCGTGCTGCGGGTCGACGGCACCGCGGCGGCGCACGTCGTGGACGTGATCCGTTCCGAGAGCGACCGGCCACTCGCGTGGATCCCGCTTGCCGAGGTGCGCGCGGGCGTCGCCGCGCTCGCGGTACGCCTGGCGCGCCTCGCGGGGATGATCGCCGTCGCAGACGCCGAGACGGACGACGATCTCGACACGATCGTCGGCGCCGCGCTCGCGCTCGACCCCGTACCGCTCCTCGCCGGTTCCGCCGGCCTGGCCCAGCCCCTGGCCGAGCGTCTCGGCCTCCACGCGGGGTGCGCGACGCTGCCCGGTGGACGCTGGCTGATCATCGCAGGGAGCCTCCATCCCGCGACGCGGCGCCAGATCGCCGCGGCGGGGCGCGCGGGCCTCCACGTGCTGGCGACGGCCGACGCCGAGCACGCGGACGGGGGCGACGCCGCCGCGACGCTCGCCCGGGAGGCCGCGAGCTTGCTCGCGACTGAATCCTTTGATCTGATCGTCCTCACCGGAGGCGACACCGCTGTCGCGTTCTATCGGACGCTCGGCGCCGCGCGCATCGACCTCGTCGGGGCGCCGGGTCCGGGCCTGGCCCTTGGCTACCTGCGAGCGCCCGGGTATCCCGCGCTCCCCGTGCTGACCAAGGCGGGGGGCTTCGGTCCGCCGGAGCTGTTCGTCTCGCTCCGGAAGGAGGCGATGACATGAAGAACCCGATCCTCGGCGTGACGATGGGCGACCCCGCTGGGGTGGGCCCGGAGATCATCGTGCGCGCGGGCGCCGAGCCCGAGGTGCAGCGCACGAGCCGGCCGGTCGTGATCGGCGCGGCCGCGACGCTCGGGGAGGCGCTGGCGCTCGTCGGCTCGCCGCTCCGTCTCCACAGCGTCACGCAGGTCGCGGAGTGCCGATGGCAGCCGGGGACCCTCGAGGTCCTCGACCTCGCCAATGTGGACATGGCGACGCTGCCCCGCGCGCGGGTGAGCGCGGCCGCCGGGCGCGCGGCGTACGAGTACATCGAGACGGCGGTGGCCCTCGCCAAGGCCGGCGCGATCGACGGGATCGTCACGGCGCCGATCAACAAGGAGGCGCTCGCGGCGGCCGGCATGACGCACTCGGGCCACACCGAGATCCTCGCGTCCCTCTCCGGCACGCGCGACTTCGCGATGCTCCTGATGGGCCACGAGCTGCGCGTGATCCACGTGACGACCCACGTCGCGCTCCGGCGCGTGCCCGATCTGGTCACGCGCGATCGGGTCCTCCGGACCATCCAGCTCGCCCAGCGAACGCTCGAAGGGCTCGGGATCCCTCGGGGCCGCATCGCGGTCGCCGGGCTCAACCCTCACGCGGGCGAGGACGGACTCTTCGGCGACGAGGAGAAGACCGCGATCGTCCCGGCGATCGAGGCGGCGCGCGGGGAGGGTCTGAACGTCGCCGGCCCGCTGCCCGCCGACACGCTGTTTTCGCGCGCCCGCGGCGGCGAATTTGATATCGTCGTCGCTATGTATCACGACCAGGGGCACATTCCCGTGAAGACGCTCGGCTTCAACTACGACGAGACGACGAAGCGGTGGGTGGGGCTCTCCGGCGTCAACGTCACCGTGGGGCTCCCCTTCCTGCGCGTCTCCGTGGACCACGGCACGGCGTTTGACCGCGCCTGGAAGGGCATCGCGAACCACGAGAGCATGGTCGAGGCGCTGCACGTCGCCGTCCGCATGCTCAGCGCACCGGGCGCGCGGCGCTCTTCATCAAGCTGAACGGGGGATCTCCATGGACGAGCGCGAACTGAAAGAGCTGATCGGCCAGGTGAAGGCACGAACCTTGAGCCGCCGTCGCTTCGTGCAGCTGATGGTGGGGCTGGGGCTCACCGCCCCCATGGCCGCGCACATGCTGGCCTCGGCGGGCGTCGCCCAGGCGCAGGTGAAGTGGTCGTTCAACCCGACGAAGCGCGGCGGGGGCGGGATCCTGAAGACGCTCTGGTGGCAGTCGCCCACGCTCCTCAACCCGCACTTCGCCAACGGCACGAAGGACCAGGACGCCTCCCGGATCTTTTACGAGCCCCTCGGCTCCTACGACCCCGACGGCAACATCATCCCCGTCCTCGCTGCCGAGGTCCCCAGCCTCCAGAACGGGCTCGTCGCGAAGGACGGCCTGTCAGTGACCTGGCGGCTGAAGAAGAACGTCGCGTGGCACGACGGCAAGCCCTTCACGGCCGACGACGTGGTCTTCAACTGGGAGTACGTCATGGACCCGGCGACGGCCGCGGTGAGCGTCGGCCAGTACCGTGATATCGTCCGGATCGACAAGCTCGACAGCCACACCGTGAAGATCGTCTTCAAGTCGCCCACGCCCTTCTGGTCGTCGCCCTTCTGTGGGCCGTACGGGCAGGTCATCCCGAAGCATCTGTTCCAGGCGTACCAGGGCGACAAGTCGCGCGAGGCGCCGAACAATCTGAAGCCCGTCGGCACCGGCCCCTTCCGCTTCGTGGACTTCAAGCCGGGCGACATCGTCCGGGCGGAGCTCAATCCAAACTACCACGTGCCGAACCGGCCCTTCTTCGACCAGCTCGAGATGAAGGGCGGCGGCGATGCCGTGTCGGCGGCGCGCGCGGTGATCCAGACCGGCGAGTTCGACTACGCATGGAACATGCAGGTCGAGGACGAGATCCTCAAGCGCCTCGAGCAGGGCGGCAAGGGCCGCGCCGACATCGTGGCCGGCGGCAACATCGAGCACATCCAGGTCAACAACACCGACCCGTGGACGGAGGCGGACGGCGAGCGATCGTCCATCAAGACGAAGCACCCGTTCCTGACCGACCCCGCCGTGCGCCAGGCGCTGAACGTCCTCGTCGACCGCGGGTCGGTCCAGGAGCAGATCTACGGGCGAACGGGGATTGCGACGGCCAACTTCGTGAACGCCCCGTCGGCGTTCGTGTCGAAGAACACCAAGTGGGAGTTCAACGTCGACAAGGCCAACCAGATCCTGGACGGCGCGGGCTGGAAGCGCGGCGCCGACGGCATCAGAGCGAAGGACGGCAAGAAGCTCAAGCTCGTCTACCAGACCTCGATCAACGCCCTGCGTCAGAAGACCCAGCAGGTCGTCAAGCAGGCGTGCGCCAAGGCAGGGATCGACGTCGAGCTGAAGTCGGTCACGGCGTCCGTGTACTTCTCGTCGGACCCGGCCAACCCTGACACCTACTCGCACTTCTACACCGACATCCAGATGTACACGACGACCATGATCCAGCCGGACCCGCAGCGCTTCATGGACCAGTTCACGTCCTGGGAGATCGCCTCGAAGGAGAACAAGTGGCAGGGGCGAAACATCACCCGCTGGCGCAGTGACGAGTTCGACCGGGCCTGGAAGGCGGCCGAGACCGAGATGGACCCGGTCAAGCGGGCGGCGCTCTTCGTCAAGATGAACGACCTGGTGATCCAGAACCTCGTCGTCATCCCGGTTGTCTACCGACCGTGGGTCCAAGCAATCTCCCTCAAGCTGCGCGACGCCGTCAAGAGCGGGTGGGACTCCGACTTCTGGGCCCTCGCGTACTGGTCGAAGCAAGCCTAGCACGCGGGAGCTGGGGGCGGGGTTCCCGGACCCGTGTCTCGATACCTGCTCCGCCGGGCGCTGATCTCCATCCCGGTCCTTCTGGGGATCAGCGTCGTGCTCTTCACGGTGCTGTCGCTCGCCCCCGGCGATCCCTTCGAAGAGCTGGCGACGAACCCGAACGTCCCGGCAGAGGTGCGCCAGAACCTCCGCGTGAAGTTCGGCCTCGACGACCCGCTGCCCGTGCGCTACGCGCGCTGGGTCACGTCGATGCTCCGCGGCGACTGGGGGTTCTCGTTCGTGAGTCGCATCAACGTGGACACGCTCATCCTCCAGCGCCTCCCCGTGACGCTCGTCGTCCTCGGCGCGGCGCAGCTCCTCGCGATCCTCGTCGCCGTGCCGATCGGGACCTACTCGG
>WNGH01000997.1_pt1 | contig 43057 bp, 33 predicted proteins | sample 5400631 | NCBI WGS metagenome assembly WNGH01 (sample SAMN13153373, study PRJNA577476) | soil metagenome | isolation source: 115 cm soil or saprolite under Garry oak tree replicate 1 | place: USA:California | collected 2016-06-15 | reverse complement strand
CGTTCCCCTCGGCAGTCGAAAGCCAATATCTGTCGAGCGAAGACCGACCGGCGACCGCCTGCACCGTTCCTTCGGCCTTGCCACCAAGCTGCACGATGCGCTCGGCAATCAGGCTCGCGTACTCCTCCACTCCCTGCGCGACCTTGTCGAACAGCTCGCGCAGGGCCATGAAATGCGGCCCTTTGACGTTCCAGTAGGCCTGCCTGCTTTGCAACTGCAGATCGATGGCGTCGGCTAAGCGGCGGTTCAACAGCTCGATCAGTTTGGCTTGCTGCTCCTCGTGCAGGACAGTATTTTTCTTGGGCATGGGAGCACTCCTTTCACTCAAGTCGTGTTTTGTGCGATAATGTACAGATGAATTGTGATAGTTAACTTGAAACTCTCTGACATCCTTTTGTGCCTTTCTGTGGAGTCAGTTCTCATATCTCTATCTTCTCTTCTCACATGATAGCAGTAGAGCGTTATAAGGACCGTTAAATGGGTGACTTATGCTTGACATTACTGGGCCCACCCGAAGTGCGCCATGACGATCAGGTGCTGCTGTTCTCCACGCGCAAGGAACTCGCGCTGCTGATCTATCTGGCGGTGGAAGGCCGCGTCCATTTGCGCAAGACCCTCTCCGAACTGTTCTGGCCAGAAGGGGATGCGAGGCATGGCCGGGCAGCCCTGCGCATTGCCCTGCTTCATCTCCGTCACATGCTGAGTGAGGGCACTGGCGTTGATCCTGTGCCTCACCTGCTCATCACACACGACACCCTCGGCCTGGATCTCACCTGCGCTCTCGAACTCGACCTGCATCCCCTCCACGAAGCCTGGACGTTGGCGCGTGCGTCTTCTGGCACGGCGCTGACCATGCCAGAAGACACTCGTCGCACTCTGCTCGCCCAGCTCCAACGCGCGGCCAGCCTCCCTCGTGGTGAGTTCCTGGAGGGCTTCTCGCTGCGCGATGCCCCGGCCTTCGACGATTGGGTGCGCTTCCAACGCGAATACTGGCACCTGCACACGAGTGAGATCTTCGAGCGGCTCTCCCAGATACAATTCGAAGCAGGAGAGCTTGAGGCCGCCATTGAAACGGTCAGCCGCTGGCTCGTCCTCGACCCTCTGCACGAGGACGCCTACCGGCGTCTGATGCGTTTGCACTTCGCGGCCGGTGACCGGGTCGCGGCCTTGCAGGCCTATGACACGTGCCGGGCTCTGCTGGCCACAGGCATGCAGACTGAGCCAACCCTGGAAACCATGGCCTTGGCCAACCGTATGCGTGCCGTTGCCCCTCCACGACGCAAGGAGGCACCCACGCCCGCGCTCTCCCCGGCAACGTTCCTCGACAGCCCGCTCCTGGGGCGAACGACAGAGTTGAGTACGTTGATCAAGGTCTACCATACCGCCCAACGTGGTCAGACGCAGGTGGTGTTCCTGGAGGGGGAGGTTGGCATTGGCAAGACGCGGCTGGCGACCGAGTTTCTGGCCTGGGCGGAGGTAGAGGGAGCAGACGTGCTGCAGGGACAGGCCTTTGAAACCGGTGGTCAGCTGCCCTATCGGCCCGTGATCGAGGCCTTGCGCCCGCGCATCGAGCGGGAGAATGCCCCAGACGACCTGCTTTCAGACACGTGGCTGGCGGAACTCGCGCGCCTGCTCCCCGAATTGTGGGATCGCTATCCCGATCTGCCCGCCCCTGTCGGGGATAAGTCGGTGGCCCGCAATCGGTTGTTCGAAGCAGTGGCACGCCTGGGACAGGCCCTGGCGGCACGGACGCCGCTGGTTGTGTTCATCGATGATGTGCAGTGGGCCGATGCCGCCTCACTCGACGTCTTGCATTACCTTGCGCGACGCTTCGCAGAGAGCCAGACTCCGGCGTTCCTGCTCCTGACGCTGCGCATGGGGGAGAGAGAGATGCCGCCAGGGCTTGCCGAGTGGCGAACTGGTATGGAACGCGCCGTACCGCTGACCCGCCTGCCGCTCGGTCCCCTCGCCATGGAAGACATCGTACGCCTGCTCCAGGCATTAGGAAGGGCAACAGGCAAAGACGGGAGGCGAGCGGCGGGCCTGGAACGCTTTGGACAGTGGCTGTTTGCTGAAACGGAGGGGCAACCGTTCTATTTGATGGAAACGCTCAAGGTTTTGCTCGAGCGTGGCGTGCTCGCCTCTCACCAGAACGAAGATGGAGGATGGATCATTGACTTTACGGTAGCTATGGAGCATGAGACGGTGGTCCGTGGGTTCTTCCCGCCCAGTGTGCGCGAAGTCATCTGCGCCCGGTTGTATCGACTCACGCCGAATGCCTTTGCGCTGCTGGTGGCAGGAACCGTCCTCGGCCAGGGAATCACCTTTGAGCGCCTGTGTCAGGTGGCCGATCTCGCAGAACGTGACGGACTTCCTGCTCTGGACGAGGTGCTGCACAGCGGTCTGCTGCTTGAGTCGGAGCGCCAGGGAGGGCCAGTGACTGAGGGGCGCTACGTGTTCGCGCATGCGAAGATCCGTGCGGTGGTCTATGCGGAGGCGGGTGAGGCGCGGCGCTCCATCTTTCACCGCCGTGCGTTGGAAGCGTTGCAAGCGGCGGCGGCCCCTGCGGCGGAACTGGCCTACCATGCTCTGGCGGCGGGGCTTGCGGAACCGGCCTTCCACTGGAGTCTCGCGGCAGGCGATGAGGCGATGCGGGTGGTAGCCGTGCGCGATGCCATCTCCTTCTACGAGCAAGCACGGCATCTGATGGCCGAGCGCTTGCATGGGCTTGACCTGGGAGCCATACTCCCTGCGCCGGAGATCGAGCATCTCTACACCCACTTGGGGCGAGCATATGAACTGAACGCTGAGTGGGAGAAGGCTCGGGAGGTTTATACGTTGATGCTCGCGTATGCTCAGGATGCTTGCCAGTCGGTGATGGAGAGCACCGCCTTCAACCGCCTGGCAATCCTGGCCACGCAGTAGTCCTTCGACCTGGCAACCGCATAGACGCTGCTCGAGGCGGCGTGACGGCCCGCCGAAGCGAGCGGTGACCCGGTGCTCCTGGCAGAGACTTGCTGCGCGCGCAGCCACCGTTCCTCCAGTTTCGCGTCGATGATCCTCCTCTGTACCTTCTGTTGTAACATTTTTTTAACGCTCTATTTAACGCCGCATGGTTAGTATGCTAGTAGATGGGACAAAGGAGTGCGCTGATCATGTAGGAGAACCATGATCAGTTCACAAAAAACAAACCTCGAAGCACATGTTGAGGTTTAGAAGGAGCGTTGAGAAGATGACCAACGAAATGAGCGAACACAACGCCAGCAGGAACTCAAACCTCTACGAGGAGGACTCGACCTCTTCTCGCTTGCCAGATTTGTCTCGCATCCGGGCCTACTACGACGAAACCTGGATGGATTACCGGATGCTCTGGCTCAATCCGCAGAACCGGGCCATCCACTTCGGCTATTGGGATGAGCACACCCGTAGCCATACGCAATCCCTGTTCGCCTTGAATCGGGTGTTGGCAAGCCACCTCGGTATTCGCTCAGGGCAGCGTATCCTCGATGCCGGTTGTGGTGTGGGTGGGAGTGCCATCTGGCTGGCAAAGACCTACGATGTTGAGATTATCGGCATCACGCCAGTAGCTAGCCAAGTTGCTCGCGCACAGCACTATGCGCAGGAACATGGTGTCGCTGACCACGTGTCCTTCGAGCAGCAGGATTACACCTCCACAAGCTTTCCTGATGCCAGTTTCGATGTGGTCTGGGCTATGGAAAGTCTGTGCCATGCTCCCGATAAACGGCTGGTGTTGGCTGAAGCGCGGCGCCTCTTGCGCCCGGGCGGCCGGTTAGGCATGGTCGAGTATATGCGCACCCGCAGGCCGCATGCTGCGGTCGATGAGGCACTGCTGCACAGTTGGCTCTCGGGCTGGGCTATCCCTGATATTGCAATGGCTCCTGAATGGCTTGAGTGGACACACGAGGTAGGATTTTGTGACGTGCAGTTGGTCGATATGACCCGCAATATCAGACCTTCGCTTCGTCGCCTCTACAGGCTCGCCGTCCTCACTTGGCCCGTGGCATTCATCCTGCATGCTATTGGATTGCGCTCTGAGACACAGCAGGGCAACCTGCGAGGTGCATTCGATCAGTATCATGCGCTTCGACGCGGTCTCTGGTTCTATGCGTTACTGATTGCCACCTCGATGCAAGGCTAAGCGCTGAGTTCATCAAGGGTTGTTTGGGTGTTGCACCTCTCTCTCGAACTGACATCCCGTCTTCGCCTGGGCAAGCGGGAGGGTAAACCAAAAGGTCGAACCCTGTCCCACCTGACTCTCAACGCCCACCTGCCTTATCTCCTTCTGTAACCACATCTTCAGTAGTGACACGGCCGTCTGGGAAAGCGGCCAGAAACGTTTGGTGAGCCTTCTTCCGCGTAGTTGAGTGGGGTCTACTTCCTCAGTCAAGCCAAGCTTGCCGTCCTGGGGTAAAAGCTGAATGGCAAACTTTGCGTGAGATGAGCGTGAAATCGTCCCTTGCGTTCTCTGTGATGAGCGTACGTCATACGAAGTTTGCCATTCAGCGGGTAAAAAAACAAGGGTCAGCAATTTGGTGGCCCCTGTTTGTTACTAGAGAGGCTGTCGTTTAGCCCACACTGCCGGACATCTCCAACTGGATCAGGCGGTTCAGCTCAACTGCGTACTCCATTGGGAGTTCCCTGGTGATCGGCTCAATGAAGCCGTTGACGATCAGCGAGTAAGCCTCGGACTCATCGAGGCCACGGCTCATCAGGTAGAAGAGCTGCTCGTCACCGACCTTCGAGACGGTCGCCTCGTGGCCGACCTCAGTCTGGTTCTCTTCGACGCGAATGGTTGGATAGGTATCGGTGCGAGCATTCTCATCGAGCAAGAGCGCGTCACAGCGGACATGGGACTTGGTGTGGTGCGCACCCCGGTTGATGCGGACCAGGCCACGATACGAGGCTCGACCAGTCCCCTTGGAGACCGACTTCGAGAGAATCTGGGAAGTTGTGTGCGGAGCAAGGTGTGTGACCTTGGCTCCAGCATCCAGCTGCATCCCATCGCTGGCGAAGGCCACTGAGAGGATATCACCACGAGCGCCTGGCTCCATCAGCAGCACCGCTGGATATTTCATCGTCACCTTCGAGCCGAGGTTCCCATCGACCCATTCCATCGTTGCATCTCGGTAGGCTGCTGCACGCTTCGTGACGAGGTTGTAGACGTTCTTGGACCAGTTCTGGATGGTCGTGTAGCGTACGCGGGCACCTTCCATCACCTTGATCTCGACGACGGCGCTGTGCAGGCTGTCGCTTGCATAGGTGGGGGCGGTACACCCCTCCACATAGTGAACATAGGAACCAGGAGCGGCGAGAATCAACGTGCGCTCGAACTGACCCATATTCTGGGCATTGATACGGAAGTAGGCCTGCAAAGGAATTTCAACCCGCACGCCTTCTGGCACATAGACAAAGCTGCCACCACTCCACACCGCGCTGTTGAGTGAGGCGAATTTATTATCGGACGGCGGAATAACGGTGCCGAAGTGCTCTTTGATGATGTCGGGATACAAGCGCAGAGCCGTATCCATGTCAGTGAAGATCACGCCCAGCTTCTCAAGGTCTTCGCGCACCTTATGGTACACCGCTTCGCTCTCGTACTGTGCTGTTACACCTGCCAGGTACTTCTGTTCCGCCTGTGGAATACCCAGTCGATCAAAGGTGTCCTTAATGTCTGATGGGATATCGTCCCAGGTTTTCCCCTGCTGCGCGACTGGCTTGATATAGTAGTAGATAGTGTCGAAGTCAATCCCCGAGAGGTCCGCGCCCCACGTTGGCATGGGGCGTTTCTCGAAGAGTGCTAGGCTCTTGAGGCGGAATTTGCGCATCCAATTGGGCTCGCCCTTCATCTCGGAGATCTGCTCAACGATCTTGGTGCTCAGTCCCCGCTCGGACTTGAACACATAATTTTCGGCCATGTGGAACCCAGCAGAATATGCCTGCTGTTCCGTACTGTATACTTGGGTACTCATCAGAATTCGCTCCGTCTCATACGATGTTCGTCTAGGAAACCTATCGTTCCTGTTCATCCTTACTTAACCACTCGGATGTACTCATTCGTATGGATGTTGTAAGTCAGGGGCTTTCGTGCGGTCTCTGGAATGGCAGATGACCGTTGTGGTATCCCTGGCTCCTCGTCAAATCGACAGAGGGGATGTTGGGTGGCCTTCGTGGGAGGAAACAGAAGCAGGGAAGGGCCGAAGCTGTTCCTGTTGGAAGAAAGAGACATGGTGCTGCTCTTTCTCTTAACTATATTATATCACAATTATTTCATTAATAGCAAATATTTAAGAAATTATGCTTTTCATGGTTTATAGTGAACTTAAAAGAGATTCCGTGATAAACTCATCAATACAGTCGCTCTCAACACTCTTGTCCTTGTCTCACAAACGGCCATGATATAGTATATCTTCTCCTCGTAGAGAAAAAACCGGTGAGGCAGCTAGCAGCTGCCCCACCGGTTTTTTCTCTACCTTAAGATTATCTTCGAGCCTCGACCAGTTCGCGTTCGCGGCGACCATCGGGAGTGCGGCGGCGATTGAAGCGGTTGAGACCAAGTTCGCCCTTTTCCCAAATGACCAGCAGCATACTGGCATTGAAGATGGACGAGTAGGTACCACTAAAGATACCTACCAGCAGGGCCAGTGTGAAGGTACGGATGGTAACGCCACCAAAGAGCGTCAGCGCACTCAGAGTAAAGAGCACGGTCAGCGAAGTATTGAGTGAACGGGCCATCGTCTGTACCAGACTGGCATTGACCACCTGATCAAACGTTTCAGAGGTACGGCGCTGCAAATTCTCACGGATACGGTCGAACACCACAATGGTATCGTGTACGGAGAAACCGACCACCGTCAGCAAGGCAGTGATGAACAGCGTATCAATCTGGATACCCAGCGTCCAGCCGAGAATAGAGAAGACACCGAGTACTACCAGCACGTCGTGCAAGAGGGCGATAATGGCACAGATACCGTAACGCCAGGGCTTGGCGACCTTACGGAAGGCCAACCAGATGTATGCCAGGATACAGAGAGAGGCCACGATAACCGCCAATACGGCTCTACTGCTAGTTTCGCTCGCCACCGAGGATGAAACCAAGGCGTCAGTCAACGTGTATGAGTACGCGTTCTTTCCCTGCAACAGAGCTGCCTGGATGGCATACAACTTGTCCTGGCTTACCTGGGTGCTGGTCAGGATACTAAGCGTGCCAGTAGTCTGTCCTGTTTGTACAGTGACCACCTTGACCGGAATGTTGGCGGAGTTAGTGCCAGGGGTTGGAGTTGCTGTGGGCGAAGCAACTGGTGTTGGTGTGCCCTTTGCGGTGGTTGAGGTAGCGGTGGCCTTCGCGGTGGGCGAAGCGACAGGCGTACTCTTGCCGGTGCCAGCCGTAGGTGTGACACCCACCACAGGTGAAGAAGCCGGTGTGGAAGTGGCAGCAGGTGCGCCCGGATTGGTTGTGTTGGGCAATTTGCTCAGCAGCGTCTGAATGTCACTCGTGCTGTGAGCTCCCGAAAATTTGGTCATGACAACGACAGTGGCTTTCTTTCCACTCAAAGGAAGATCCTGAAATTGCACCACAAGGCTTTGCCCATACTTGTCTTGCAGCGTTTTCGTAATCGTACTCTTCACATTGTCATCTACCCAGGTATTCAAGCGTACCCAGACGATCGAATCGCCAGATAGGGCTGTGTTGTTGCCGTTGAGTACCTGCAAATTGGCTAAGTTAAGCGGCTTGAGCAGAGTTCTGGCATCAGTGAGGTTGATATTCACACTGGGGCGTAGCTCAACTGTGGCGCCACCGGCGAAGTCGATACCGACGTTCATTCCCTTGATGAGCAGAGAAAGCACACCAGGGACGATGACGATCAGCGATATAATTAAGAACAGGTAGCGTTTTCCTACAAGATTAAACACGGTATCTACTCCTCTAAACTGTGCTGTTGCGTCGCATCAGGGATGTCGTGGGAATGGCGTCAACGGGGAGTCCAAACAGTGCGGGATGGTTGATCACTCCCGTGGGTACGAGTAGGTTCAGGAACGTGCGCGTAACGATGATCGCAGTAAACATACTAACCACGACGCCCAGGAAGAGGTTGGTGGCAAAGCCAACAATCAAGCTGGCACCAAAGTTGCTACCAAAGTAGAAGAGCACAGCGCAGGTGATGAGAGTCGAAATGTTGGAGTCGCGAATAGAAGGCCATGCCCGTTTCCAGCCAATATCGATAGCTGAGGCGAGTAAGCGGCCCGCACGCAATTCCTCTTTGACACGCTCAAAAATCAGCACGTTGGCGTCTACTGCCATACCGATCGAGAGGATGAAACCTGCAATACCTGGTAGCGTCAGTGTGAAGCCAAAGAGCTTGAAGACGGCCACGGTGAACAAGGCATAAAGTACTAGCGCAAGGTCGGCCAGCAGGCCGGGGAGGCGATAGTAGAGCAGCATAAACAGGACAACAATGCTCAGACCAATAATACCGGCGATCGCACTCTTGTAAATGGAGTCCTGACCAAGTGTTGCCCCTACCGTCTCGGAACTATCGATAACGAGAGCCAGAGGCAGTGCGCCATATTGCAGCACCGTTACAATACTTTGGGCCTGAGCCTGGGTGAACCTACCTTGGATGATACCGGGACCACTGATTTGGCTCTGGATGACTGCTGATGAGATCACCTTGCGGTCCAGGGTGATGGTCAAATAATCACCGATATGTTTGCCGGTAAAGTCACCAAAGCGTGAGATAGCATTGCCCTTCATCTCAAAGTTGATGACGATCTGTCCGGTGTCCTGTTGTGTGCCAACGCTAATTTGATTGGGATCGAGGTCAGCACCGGTGAATTGGGGCTTGTTGCCAGGATTGTACTGTGTGTATTGGGTTGGATCGAGGGCAGCACCCTCGGCTGCCGGAGTTGTGCCGGTGTCCCAGAACTCCAGTTTGCCAGGCCTGAGTAGTGTGTTAACTGCATCAGGCTGGTTGAGACCCGGCAGATCAAGGGCGATACTCTGATTGCCCTGGCTATCGCTCAACTTACGAATGACCGGCTCATTGACGCCCAGGCCGCCGTTAACACGTCTTTCAATCTGGTTGAGCGTGTTGTCGATGTTGGCGTCAACCTCAGCCTTGGTGTAGTGCTGGGAGGGATCAGGTTTCAGTAGCACACTGACACCGCCCTGCAGGTCAAGGCCTTCCTTAAAGATGAATGGGTTATTGATCCCATACAAAGGCTTGCTTGTGCTGCCAGAATCGACATGGGGCCAGAAGTCTACGTAGGCCGCGCCCACGGCTAATAAGACAATAAATAGGAGGAGTAAAAGTGTTCCTCGACGCATACGGATATTTCCCCTAACTCTATCTAAAGAGACGTTTGGATAGACATTTGTACCTTTCTGTATAGGACACACAATGGTCCATCATGCTTGCATTGCAGTGCAGTATAGCATAGTTATTGCACGTTGCATATAGTATGTTATTTACGATACCAATAAGAAATTAGTAGAGGTTATATAACCTTTCGTAAATAGCATCGTAAGTACGTAGGAGGTATTTCTTTTTGAACGAGGTGTAGCATAATAGTAATGGGTCTCGTGAAGAATAAAGCTTTCTTATAGTCACACATTTGGGTGGTAAATGTACTACTTAACCTTACCCTGATGGGGAGCGTTTTATAGTCTCATTAACAAACCAAATATATAGGATGTTACCTGTATATCAAGAGAAAACAGTTTTATACAAGATTAAGAAGGAGCAAAAGCATGTCTATGGATGAAGCAATCACTGTACAGGGCATTGAGGGAGCGATGCCTGTACCGCAGATGGGCGATAAAGTGGTGATGGATGTACGCAATATTACCAAAAATCTTCCTTTAGGACGAGAAAAGATTGAGATTCTCAAGGGGATCAGTTTCCAGATTAGAAGCGGCGAGTTTATATCCATTGTGGGACCATCGGGTTCAGGAAAAAGTACGTTGTTGGGCATTATTGCCGGGCTGGATAATCCCACCAGTGGGCAGGTTTTGATCGATGGCATTGATATTACGCGTATGAGCGAGGGCAGGCTGGCCGAGGTGCGCAACAACAAGATCGGCATGGTCTTCCAGGCCTTCAACCTGATTCCGACATTGACGGCCCAGGAAAATGTTGAAGTGCCGCTCTACGTAGGTAAGCATAAAGGGGCCCCCTCGACTCGGGCCAAAGAATTGCTAGAACTCGTGGGGCTTTCGCATCGCCTGGGACATAAGCCCAATCAGCTGTCGGGAGGCGAGCAGCAGCGTGTGGCGATTGCGCGTGCCCTGGCCACCGATCCAGCCTTTGTGATTGCCGATGAGCCAACGGGTAATCTGGATGCTAAAAATGGTGAGAATGTACTGAAATTGATCGCCTATCTACGGGCGCAAACCGGCAAGACCTTCATCATTGCCACGCATGATCCGGTGGTGGCCGGCCATGCCGACCGCGCTATCCGTATTGTGGATGGTCTGGTTGCCTCTATTGAGACCATTGGGGGAAGGGCTGTCCGGTCATGAAAGCCTCGATGTACTTCAACTATACCTCGCGTTCGCTGCTGCGCGGAGGGCAACGCACGATCCTGGCGGTCTTCTGCGTGGCCGTTGGGGTTATGGCGATTGTCTCCCTGCAACTGGTCGGGCAGATGATCAACAGTGCCTTCACAAGCAATGTGCGTGATGCCAACGGTGGCGATATCGCCATATCCTCACAGACCATACCGTTCAAGCAGAGCGATCTGGCCTTTTTCAATAAGCTCAAAAGTAATGGTACTATCACTGGCTATACACCGCTTATCAATGGGAATGCTTCAATAGGGGCGGTCTCAGTTACACAATCCTTTAATCTGGAGGCGGTCGATCCACATAGCTTTCCGGTAGTCACACCGCCGACCTTTAAGACGCCAATCGATGGTAAGCTCTCGACACTTTTAACCAACAATCAGGTCGTGGTCGATCAAAACCTGATCGATCAGTACAATAAGAAGGTGGGCGACACCTTTGACGTGCATACCAGCACCAATGGTGGTAGCGGCCTGACACTCCACGTCAAGATCGTTGGTATTGTCAACGATACAGGTGTCTTTGCCCAGTCCAACGATTTTATGCTGATATCGCAGAGCGATTATCAGGCTGCCGACCCGAAGTTATCGTTGCTGTACGATACGATTGATGTAACGACATCTGACAAGGCACATACGGATGCAGCAGCGAAAGCCATTTCAACCCAGTTTCGTCTGGCGAACGTGGTCACGGCAGATCAAGCCTTGAAAAATAACCAGACACAGGTTGATTTTATCAAAAAGTTTCTAGAGATTGCCGGGCTGCTGGCTTTGCTGATCGGTGGCGTTGGTATTGTCAACACAATGCAGGTGTTGTTGTCGCGCCGCAAAACTGAGATCGCCATGCTCAAGACGACGGGCTACCGCAGATATGATCTGTACCTGCTCTTTGGCTTGGAGGCTGGCTTGTTGGGTCTGGTTGGTGGGCTGGTTGGGGCAGTTGCCGCTGTGGGCGTGAGCTTTGCTGTGCGCAATATTATACAGCAAGTTTTTCCCATTGTGATCCCCTTCTTCCTTGATCCGCTGCTCATCGGTGGCGGTGTTCTCATCGGCCTGGTCACTGCGCTGATCTTTGGTTTGATGCCTATTGTACAGGCCGCCAATATTCGCCCATTAAATGTCATTCGCGAATTGCCAGGAAGGAGAGGGATAGGTAGCGTCTTTTTGACGATTGGCCTGTTGATCCTGCTCTCGGTGCTGTTCTGTGTCATGGCAGTGGTCATTTTGAACGATGTGGTACTGGGTGTCAGTGCGGTTTATGGCAGCTTTGCTTTCCTATTGCTGCTGAGTCTCTTCTTTGGTCTGGTGGTCTTTGTGATCAGTGTATTGCCCGTACCGGAACGTTTCAGCATTGGCTACCTGGCACTGCTTATCGGTGGCGTGGTCGTTTCGGCCTTGCTTCTCTATGCTCTGCCCACCTTTGGCGGTCTCTTGTTGCTCGTCTCGCTGATGGGCTTTGTCATCGTCCTGTTGCCTCGCACGTGGAAAGAATGCAGCCATTGCGAAAAATCTTACCTTCAATATGGTGGCCGTTGCCAAGGGTAACGATGCTGCTGCACTACAGTCCCAGCTAGGAAGCATTCCGGGTCTCTCTACCGCTCACTCACCACATCATACCTATGCGGCAGATGTGCCGGTCGCTATTGACGGCACACCCATTGCTACACTGATACCGCAGAACGCACAGCCGGGGGCAAATAATCTGGGACAGGCTGTACTCGGCGAACTGAATGGTGTAGAAGGCTATGATGTAGCGCATGGGCAGTTACCTGACACTCAAGGGGTAACGTTTGCCGGGCGCAATCTCAATGCAAGCGATGCTGGAACGAATAATGTGCTGCTGAACTGGGATGTAGTCAACGTTGCACCACTCAAAGGGCATATCCATATTGGTAGTACTATTACGCTTGTCAGCCCCGATGGCAAGCTGATGAAGAACGTTACAGTTGTGGGAACGTACCGGTCAAGCGGTTTTAACCTGCACTTTGGCTCAATTCTTACTACTACCGATACGGTAACGGCACTAACCCCTGCTGGTCAGAATACCACCATCTTCTACATGAAAGTAGACTCAGACAAAGTTGGCAAAGCATTACAAAAAATTGGTACGATTGCCCCCAATGCATCTGTGATCAATTTTGCCAACCTGGGTGACTTCATCAACCAGTTCATCGGCAACGTCCTGTTGATTCTGACTACCATTGCTTCGCTCTCACTGCTGGCCGGAGTGATCATCATTGCCAATGCCGTAGCCCTGGCAATGCTGGAGCGCAGACGTGAGCTAGGTATTCTCAAATCTGTAGGCTACACCAGCCGCACTATTCTGGGCGAGGTACTCATTGAGAATGGCGTTGTCGGTGGCACGGGCGCCTTGCTGGCGATGTTACTGGTGACGCTGGCGACGAGCTTGCTGGGCCAGTTCGTCTTCAAAACAGCCTTTGGTGTGAGTGGCTTCATTGTGATTGGTCTGATCGTCGGCATTGCCCTACTAGCAATGGTGACGGCGACACTCGTGGCCTGGGGTGCTGTGCGAGTGCGCCCACTAGAAGTACTGCGATACGAATAAAAGCTTATTCGGAAACCTCTCAGAGAGTGAGAAAATGTAGTGACCCCCCTTGTGGGGGTCAGCCCCACCTCACCTGCTCATCTGCCTTTTCCTTCTATATCGTTCCATACAAACCTCTTCCTACACGATTCTCCCGATTGTTTCCGTTTCAGGGAACGCTCCTCTCTCTTTTACCTTCATCAAGGAACGCCTGGAAGCAACGCTTCAGCAACGGCCCATGTACTACACTCCCTTCAGAAAGAACAATAACGCTATCATCCTTGCGGAACACATAGTTGCTCTGCGGGAAAGATGTTAAGAGGGAGTGCAGAGCATGGATCAATTTTACCAACATTCTCGTTCTCATCTGTTTACGGTACGTGTGTGGGAAGAAAAGATAGGGGCTGATCAGACCGAGTGGCGAGGCAAAGTCCAATTGTTCCCCAGTGGGGACATACGTTATTTTCGAGAATGGACAGCACTTGTGCCTCTTCTTCTCACGATGTTGTCGGAGTCTCAGCTAGACATGCCGCAAAGAGAAAAACGATAGCAATATTCTATAGAAAAGTGATGCTCAAAACCTTATAAGTGCTCAATCAGTTTATCGGGATATATACTCGCTTATGTTTCTTGTTCTGGTTTGGGGACAAACGTATTGAGCAAGAGCAAGATTTGATCAAACTTTTTATCCTGCGCCTCAAAGCGACTAGTGATACTCTGCTCTAGAGTTCCAAAGCGGCTGTTAACACTCTGCTCTAGAGTTCCAAGGCGGCCCTCTAGAACGTCAAAACGACTAGTGACACTCTGCTCTAGAGTTCCAAGGCGGCCCTCTAGAGCGTCAAAACGACTAGTGACACTCTGTTCAAAAGCACGGAGACTACTCTTTATCTCCCTGATATCCCATCCTTGCTTTGATATAACGCCGGTCAAAATAGTCACATGATGGTTAAGATCATCAATCGCTTCGCTATATTTCGCTTGTGCTTGCTCTAAAGCAGTAAGTCTCTCTTCTGATGTTGGCATAGAAAGTTCACCTTTCCGAATCACACGCACCGTACCTCTGGACGCATTATACCATACCTGAACGGGTGCGGTACCTATTTTGTGGGCCTGATCCCCATAAAGGGTCACTCCATGGTGGAGCCTGTCGGCCTGAAATGTATTGCCCCCTGGGGCCAGACCCACACTAGTACCACACATATCCCAGCCGACGCACCCGTATATAGTAGTGATGGCCCTTGCGGCCATCATGGCGGGGAACGCGGCCATCATGGCGGGGAACGCGGCCATCATGGCGGGGCGCGGTCATCATGGCGGGGGCCGGTTATCACAGATAGCCCATCTGCTCAGCCAGAGGCACTACTTGTTGGAGAAGAGCGCGAGCCTCTTGTTGCTGTCCGGCATCCCATGCCTGTATTGCCGCTTCAAGAAGCGTACTCAATTGTTCAGGGGGATTATCGAAGGCTAAATTCCGTGTGCTTGCCGTTTTATGTAGCAGGCGTGCTTGCCACACATACTAATGTACTATCTCTATTGACCACCCATATCTTCCCTGCTACCATAACCTATGGTTTTGCTGCTAAAAATCTGATAAAGAAGTATGTCAGTAAATCGTGGAGGGAAGTCCTATGGCACAACCCGTAGATCAGAAACAATCGAGTAGTGAGCAGTATTCTGCGGAGCCGAAAGTCTCACTGGATAATGAACGTTTAGTGCGTCCCTTTAGTGCTGTACTTGCTGAATTACCTCAGAAATATCTAAACGCAGTAACGAAGCCGGCGGTGAGAACATATAGCGAAGTGTGTACTGAGGCGAGTTGGGGGCTTGTGTGGACACAATTGCTTATCTGGGCTGTTCTCGATGCTGCGCTTGGCGTATTGGTCAATCTGATATCCTCGCCAGCTTCTGGCTTTAGCAGCTTCTTTTCGTTGGTCACCTCGGTGGGGCTGGTGGTATTAGTACCGCTCCTGTTTTTCCTGGTGATGGCGGTTACTTATATAATGGCACGGGTCTTTGATGGTCAGGGAACGTTTCTGGAACAGTGTCATGCATCACTATACGTGCAAGTTCCGTTAGGTATAGGGAGCAAGGTGTTGGCCCTCATTCCAATGGTGGGACGGATACTCAACTCAGTTTTGAGCGTGTATGGTATTGTTTTGCAGGTGATCGTGTTCATGACGGTGCATAAGCTAAGCAAAGGCAAGGCTATAGCCGTGGCACTGGTTTCTGGGCTGGTTCTAGGCATACCCGTGGGTGTACTGTATGCCCTTTTCCTGCTCATGACTCATAAATAACCCCCCAAACTCAAAGAGAGCGCGATCTGGTATGGATCGCGCTCTCTTTGAGTTTGGGGAGTTTTATGATCATTCCCCAAAAAAAGCCGTTTATAACGTATAATTAGCGAGGAAGTAGCGAGAATTTCTATCTCTCCCTAATGAGGAAGCTTGTAATGTCTGTTTGCTGTATGCACCAACATATCAATGCGCCTGGCACCATATGGTGTACGCAGTGTGAAAGTTTGGTAGTTGGTGTTCGTTTCGATGATTATACTGTTACCTCTTATCTGGGACAGGGCAGCTTTGGAGCAATCTACCTGGCGCAGCAGCACTCGCTCAATAAGCGCACGGTTGTGATCAAAATGTCACAAGGTTCGTGGCCTCAAGAGGCAGTGGCGACGTTTCGGCATGAGGCGGCTGTTCTGGCTTCATTGTCCCATCCATATATCCTGCCTATCCATGCTTATGGCTTGTTGCACGTACTACAAAAAAGGAATGGTTCGAGCTATTTGCCCTATGTGGTACTGCCCTATGCTGAACAAGGCTCATTGGAGGACAGGCTGGGCCAAGGGCGTGGGGGTACATTGCCTCTTAAGCGTGTGTTAGTCCTGGTCGAAGAAATTGCCGATGCACTAGACTACGCACACTCCAGGGGAGTGTTGCATCGTGATGTCAAGCCGGGCAATATGCTGCTTATGGGATCGCACGTGGTACTCTCTGATTTTGGCGTAGCTGCCTTAATAGATGTCGAAACATCACATGTTCGTACTTCATTGGCCGGTTCACCAGCCTTTATGGCCCCTGAAGTATGGCGATTTTGCCCCGGTCGCTATTCCGATCAGTATGCCCTGGCAGTCACCTGCTTTCGCCTTCTAACTGGCAAGTATCCCTGGGATAACCCTGAAGGACGAGTCAAACAGTGGACACATCTACATAGTTTTGTGCCACCGCGCTCCTTGCATGATTATTGCCCAGAACTGCCGCTAAGTGTCGATCTTGTATTGCAACGAGCCTTGGCAAAGGATCCCCATGAACGCTATCCTTCGGTCGGTGCCTTTGCCTCTGATCTCCGTGCCGCGGAGAGCGATACACGGATATGCTTTATTCCACCTCACGTACAATTCCCTCCGCAACTACAACCTCAATCGGTGCCCCAGGCGCAGCCACCGATAATGGAAGTAGCAGATCAGGCACCACCTGTGGCGGTAGCGAGCCAGCCTGCGCCGATACAGACTCAGAAGCAGATATTGCTAACTGCTGAGCAGGAGACACATACAGATACGATGACAGCCAATGAATCAATGCTGACAAAAGAAGAAGAACAAGAGCATCTCGACGGGGAGACCGAATTATTAGTTACACCACGTAACCTCTGGGTGCCTCTCGCTTTTGCCCTCAATCTCTTCGTTTGCCTGTTGTTTGTTGCGCAAGCTGCATTCATGCGGGAAAACATCAGCACACTGCTTTACCTGTTCCTGGCTCTTTCTCCCAGTTTATGTGTAGGGCCGCTGCTGGCCTTTGGCTTTCGCCGTCTGCCTCATCCAACGCGCACGTGGGGTGTTTTGTGGGGTCTCCTCTTTGGCGTCTGCGATACTCTGCTATCGACTCTGCTCTGCTATGGTGGTACGGCATTGGTTTTGACGTTCCTCCAATGGGGGCATCAATGGCAGCGTTCCGGCGATGGTATAAGCATTTTCCTGCAAAATCTGCACACTTTGGGACCGATAGCCCTGCTGTTAGCGATTGTTGGACTATGGGTAACTGCAGTAGGTGGCGTCTGTATAGGCATGTTTAGCGCACGGGCTGCAAAAACAAAGCCCACAGGCCGCCGGTAATAACAACAGTATCAGGGAGGCGCCGCATGATGACCGCAAGGGTCATCACTACTATACACGGATGAATCGGCCTGTGAAGGTGGGCGGTCATCATGCAGTGGGCGGTCATCATGCTGGGAGCGGTCATCATGCGGTGGGCGGTCATCATGGCGATAGAACATGTTGAAAGTTCTAGAGCATCAATGCCACCAAAGGAATCTCCATCTCTTGAGGTGTCAAACCGCCGTGGTGGCCCAAGAAACGCATAGAGAACTTCCCTGCTTCATACCACCAGACAGTTTCGTGAGCATAGGGCAGAATGACAACGTTGCCGACTCGCTGCAAAAACACTGGTGATGGTTCGCCCGTACCAAAAAAGCCTTGGGCTACTAAATTGGCTGTTTTATAGACCTCAGCATGTCCAGCCAGAGAGCGTCGCAGATAGGCTATAGCTTCGTCGATATCTTCGTTACATACATGCAAGAACATATCGCGGGCCGAACCGGCTGGTACCAGGGGCTTACCCCGAGCATTGGTTTGTAAGTATCGCTCAATGTCTGGGAATTGCTGGTTGAGATAGATGGTGGTTTTGGGATTCACCTCGACCTGCCCATGATCGGCGATCATCAGGAAGAGCGTATCTTTGACCTTACCACGTACTTTGTTGTAGAAGAGTTGATGCATAGCTGTGAAGAAGGTCCCGACCTCTTTCTCGAATTGTGCTGAATGCGGCCCGTAGAGATGACAGAAGGCGTCAATGCGATCATAATAGACAAAATAATAGTAAGGTGGTGCTTTATGTGCCAGCACAGTATTGGTCAGGCGAGTAAGTGCATCAGTGAGGTTGTGATAGGGGACGAGCTGCGCTCCCTGCAAGATAGCCCTCGAATAGGTAGAGAGTGTATAGGCTTGATGCTGGAAAATATAGGATACTACTCCTCTCGCTTTTAGCCTTTGATAGAGGTTTTGCTGCGGATAGAATGCTTCGGCAGGAATGGCAGATTGTTTTAAGCTATCTTTTGTGTTTTCCCAGGCATAGGCAAACAGCAAGGGCATGATGATATCATCGACGAGTGGCTCGTAGTATTGCCACTCATAAACACCACTCTGACCGACATTCAAGCCGGTATGAATGCAAGTGGCATGAGCTGCGGTGGTTGAGGGGAACTGCGAAGTCAATTTGGAGACCACGCCTGAAGTAAGCATAGCTTTGAGAAACGCATATTTTTCGGCATAGCGTTCAAAAAATCGCCAGCCAAAAGCATCGACGAAAAACAGGATCACTTTATCATAGCGAGTAGGCAAGCTACCAAAAACATCAAGCGGCAAGCCACTTTGTCCTTCACCCGTCAGGAGAAACTCGATGGTTTGAGGAATGTTAGAGAAACAATACGAGTCATAGAGAGGTTTGACGAAACGTTCGGAGAAGGTGGAGTTGCTGACGGCCTGAAGTGAGGTGGTGTTGAGCATGTGCGTGTGCCTGTTTTCTAATCTATGGAGGTTCATCTGCTTGTTGTGAATAGTATATCACGGTAGTGTGAGCGTCATGTTTTCGCATAGAGCCCGGAGGCCTATCCCAGGGAGAGATGTAGTGGCGGCATTCATGACCCCAGTCTGTCTCGCTTCACCTTGCCTAGTTGTTTGTTGACTGGGGTCATGAATGCCGCCACTACCATGCCTCTTGAGCCCATGCAAAAAAGCGACGCTCATACTATCACCGTATATTAGGATTTACTCATCATTCGCTATAGTGTCGCAAAGCCACGTTGCAAGCCAGTTCCTTTGGAGAAGAAGACACAAGATCTGCTGTGGCATCTCCCTTCTCAGGCAACCTCATAGTGTGTAGCTCGATAGTTTTAACGGTGATTATAAAACTCCACACTCCAACGCCATTCCTGGTGTTGAGCATCGTTCCACCACTTTTGCAATGTACCAGCTTCGCCACCTGCTACGATGACCGTTGTACCGTAATCGGCCTCGGTCGGCCAGATGTCTTCACGGGTAATCTTGTTGCCTTGTCGGCGTAGACGGGCCATCGGTGTATCGGATGTACGCGACAGGCTCTCACCTTTTGCTATCAGGGAACCATTGGTGGTGCGTACCTCTGCGTCGAGCTTTTCTGGTGCGGCATGAACGATAATAGTATCTGTGGCATTGATGCGGCTACGAGCAAAGGAGATACCTGTCGCGCCTACGTCGGCTATCCATAAATCCCACATTTGCATTTCTTTTGCTGACTGTGACATAGTATGTGCTCTTTCTACATATTGGTGGTGGAGGTGCAGGACGACCGCAAGGGTCTCAGAATGACCGCAAGGATCATCCCTACTATACACCTATAGCACGATCATACATACAAGAAAGTTTGATGAATTGAAGGCGTATATAGTAGGGACGACCCTTGCGGTCGTCCTATAACTAAGGCGTATATAGTAGGGACGACCCTTGCGGTCGTCCTGAAACCCTTGCGGTCGTCCTGAAACCCTTGCGGTCGTCCTGAAACCCTTGCGGTCGTCCTGAAACCCTTGCGGTCATCCTATGAATGATATAATACTCTCATCGAAATTCTGAGTCCTTGGCCCATCGAGGAGAATGCCATGTATTTCACTGAAGAGCATGATTTGTTTCGCCAGACCATTCGCGCATTCGTAGAAAAAGAAATTAATCGTTACATAGATGAATGGGAAGAAGAAGGCATCTTCCCAGCGCATGAGCTGTTTAAAAAGATGGGCAAGTTAGGGTTCTTGGGACTCAACTATCCTGAAGAGTATGGTGGAGCTGCTGCTGACTACTGGTATACCGTTGTTTTCGCTGAAGAGCTTTCGAGAGCAAATTGTGGCGGTGTCCCGATGGGCATTGTTGTACAAACAGACATGGCTACCCCTGCATTAGCTCAGTTCGGGTCACATGATCTGAAGAAGAAATTCTTAGAGCCAGCCTGTCGCGGCGAAATGGTTTGTTCAATTGGTGTGAGCGAGCCTGATGCAGGATCTGATGTTGCATCTATTAGAACACGAGCTGTCAGAGACGGGGATGATTACGTTATCACTGGCACAAAACTGTATATCACGAATGGGACGCAGGCTGATTTCATCTGTCTTTTAGCACGTACCAGCGATGATACTGGATACCGGGGTATGTCACTGATTATCGTCCCTACGAATCTGGAAGGCTTTAGTGTTGGGCGCAAACTAAAGAAGCTGGGGAATCTTTCCAGCGACACCGCTGAACTAGTCTTTGACCATGTGCGTGTGCCGCAATGGTATCGTATCGGCCCAGAAGGAAAAGGATTCCAGCTTCAGATGCAGCAGTTTCAGAAGGAACGGCTCATTGGCTCAATCATGGCTCACAGCAGTTGCGAGAGGACGGTCAGAGATACGATTGCCTACACGAAGCAGCGAACTGTGTTTGGTCATCCGCTTATTCATAACCAGTGGATACAATTCAAGCTAGCAGAACTACTGACCGAGATTGAAGCACTTAAACAGCTCAACTACCATTGCGCCCGTATGCTCATGGAAGGGCAGGACTTTACTCTGCAAGCGTCAATGGCGAAGCTCAAGGCTGGCAGACTCACCCGCGAGGTCAATGATACGTGCCTGCAATTCTATGGGGGTATGGGCTACATGGAAGAAACACCTATCTCACGACGGTACCGCGATGGTCGGCTTCTTTCCATTGGTGGAGGAGCAGATGAGATCATGCTGGGTATTATTGCCAAGTATGAGGGATTCCTGGATTAAAAGAAAGCATAAATAATCTATTAAGAACGGAGATTGAAGTTTGGTATGTTTCTAGTATATCTTTTGTTGACATCAATTATTTTTGGTTCACGCTCCAAAAATAGAATCATGGGACAGATGCAATATCCTTGTGCGAGATGTGGACGCCCGGCTTTTCATACTATAGTGCGCTCACAGCGTTTCTTTACCCTCTACTTTATTTCCCTCATTCCCTTGAAGAAGACAACGACGTCGCGCTGTAACCTGTGCGGCTATCAGGCTGTGATGCCTAATGAGCAAGCGGATGCGTGGTTTCCGCAAGCCAAATAGGTCTCACAAAAACACTAAAATAGTTGAATTATCTTATTGTGTTTCATATCAAAATTTGAGGAAAGCGCATGTATATTCCAAAAGCCTTTGAAGAAAAAGATGTAAAAGTATTGCAAACCTTTATGCGTGAACATAGTTTCGCTACCCTGATCACGCAACAGGATGGTGTTCCCCTGGCAAACCATTTGCCCTTTATGCTAAATACTCAATGTGGCCCTTACGGTACATTGATGACGCATATGGCACGTGCCAACGGGCAGTGGCGCACCTTTGAGCCAGGGAAGGAAGTGCTCGTTCTCTTCCAGGGGCCGCATACCTATGTCTCGCCTTCCTGGTATCGTGATGATGTTGAACTGAGTGTGCCAACGTGGAACTACTCTGCCGTACATGCTTACGGCATCCCTTCTATCATTGACGATCATGAAGAACTCTATAGCATGCTCAAGAAGCTCGTGCAGCTAAACGAAGCTCAGTTTGAGCAACCCTGGCAACTGCAATTGTCGGCGAGCGATGCCGAGAAAAAAATGCGGTCTATCGTGGGAGTTGCCATTGAGATCACTCGTTTAGAGGGCAAGTTTAAGCTGAGCCAGAATCGCTCTAAAGGCGATCAGGAACGGGTGATGAAGGTGTTGCAGGATGGACTGAGTCCCGCCACGGCAGAACTGATGAGGGAACGACTGCAAAAGTGATAGAACTATCCTGGTGTCAAGAAGGTATGCATATGCTTAGTGGTCAAGTTGTCTAAGACGGCGTAGTTGTGCTCGTCTATGAGCAGTTTCGTCCCGCTGGCGCGTTTGTAGATGAATGGGAATCCCCCTTTTCGGTCTCACTACTGATAGCTGGATGCTTCCTTACGACTTCCAAAGGTTCATACCAACAGATCACAACCACTAGGTAATTCCATCTAGACGACTTTCTGAGCAATGCCAAGAAGGAATTACACTATTCTGTTGATGCTCCCCTGGCCTCTTTGATGTATACCTCTTGTTGGACACCTAACAGCAATGTCTTCTCCAGTAGGTCAAGACTCATAGACTAGTTACAAGTAACCACTATAAATGAACAGGTAGGTAAGCGCATGATAAACGGTAAGGACAATCAGGAAGGGCATAAACGAAGTATAGATGCTGAACGCAAGGAACTCCAGCAAGCCACTCGACACTTTATCCGAAGTATGTTTCGAACTGGGGTAAGCGTAGCACTTTTACCAGTCAATCGGTTGCCACGAAAGCCACAGCAGCATTTCCAGGCTGCCGGTCGTGAATTCACCCGCGGATTGGCTACACTCATACACGAACTCGCCGATGGTCTCGAAGAGATGGCCGAAGATGCCGATACCTCTTCATAAAGAAAGAGCATGCCATGCGAACAAACACTTCTCGAATCAATCGGTTCACTCTGGTCGTACGTTTTCTCCGAGTCTCGCGCCTCCTCCTCTGGACGATATGGGTGATTTACCGCGAGCGCCGACGGGTGGTACGTGCGTATGCGCGTGGCAACTATGCGATACGATCCGATAGCGACGTGTTGATCGAGGTGCTTGTTGCATTCCGCGAAGCTGCGCTGGAACTCGGCATCCTGATGATTAAGCTTGGACAGTTCCTCAGTTCTCGCCCCGACCTGCTACCAGAGAAGGCTATTGCCGTACTGAGCACATTGCAGGACGAGGTGCCCCCTGAGCCCTTTGGTCATGTCGTGTCTGTCATCGAGTCCGAGTTGGGCAGGCCTGTTGAGGAGGTCTTCAGCGTGCTGGAGCGCAAATGTACCGCTGCCGCCTCGCTTGGCCAGGTCCATAAAGCGATCCTCGCCTCTACCGGAGAGACGGTTGCCGTCAAAATCCAGCGCCCCAACAGTGACCAACTCGTGCGTATAGACTTAAGCGCCCTCAAGTTCATCATCTGGCTCATCACACGCTTCGTCGACATGAACGATTTTATTGATCTCATGGGTGTCTACCACGAGTTTGAACGCACGATCTATGAAGAAATAGATTACGTACGAGAGGCCGCCAACGCCAAACGCTTCACAGAAATGTTCAAAGATGACCCCATGATCTGCATTCCGCGTGTCTATGACGAGTATGTCTCACGGCGTGTGCTGGTGCTCGAGTGGATCGATGGCATCAAGATCAATGATTATACCGCTCTCGATGCCGCAGGAATCAACCGCCTGGAGGTGGCCAAAGGCACAGTGTGCGCCTACTTCTACCAGTTTTTTAAGGCGGGCTTCTTCCACGCAGACCCGCATCCAGGCAATATTTTTGTCAAAAAAGGGTCAACAGGCGATAGACCTATCATAACCTTTGTCGACTTCGGCATGGTGGGGTCCCTCACGAACAATATGAAGAGGTTCATGAAAGATGCGTTCCTGGCCTTCATAGCACGCGACGCACGCTCACTTGTGAACGCCCTCTCTCAGCTTGGCTTTATTGAGGAAGGTGCAAACCTTGCTTCTATCGAGCGGGCCATGTCGCTGATGATAGAGCGATATCATGGTATGACGCTGGGTGAGGTGAGTGAACTGGATATTTCCGAAATGCTAGAGGATGTTGCGTATCTACTCTATGCTCACCCATTTCACATCCCAGCCCAGTTTGCCTTCACCGGACGGGCCGTTGGCACACTAGTTGGCGTCTCGACTGGACTTGCCCCAGAGTTCAACTTTGTCGAGGTCGCGACCCCTTACGCACGCAAGTTCTTGAGTCTTGATATAGAGGGTGCAGAACAAACACTCAAACAACTCTTCAGCCAGTTGCTCGATACAGGCAAAGTGCTGCTGACGCTGCCCCGTTCTTTGGAGCAGGTTATAACCAGGCTCGAAACCGGGGAGATCGAGGTCAAGCTTGCCAGCAACGGGCCAAGTGGATGGAAACGCTCTCGCGGACGTAGGAGCGGGAGAGACAACAAAGAGTCGTCTGGTGTGCCTGGCTTCACCTGGCTCTTCATGTTCGGCGCATCACTAGCTGGGGGTATCTTCCTCGTGGCCGATGCCCACCAGTTCATCGCTAGCTGGTTCTGCTTCGGTTTGGCTGGATTGACCGCGTTGAGAGTGTTGGTGAAGAACTGATACCAACTATGCAGAGAGAGTTATGAGACTTCATGTATCATCGATGAGGAAGTCAACACCGTCGTGAAAAGGGCCTATGATCGTGCTATCAGCCTACTCACTGAGAACCGTGAGACATTGGATCGCATCGCTTGTTCGTTGCGCTTGTATGAAACGCTTGATGCCACACAGTTGCGTGCGCTTATGGAGGAGACTGGCAAGATGCGTACTCAATCCCTTTAACTGGTACAAATACGAACGTTGCTTTAGTAATCTTCTTTTAAGCGATTTAGGAAAGAGAACATGCCGCAAAAAGATTACATCCCGAGAGTCGCTGAAGATGTTGGCCAGGCTTTAGCCCAGATCATCTATCACAAAGAAATTCACGATTATCGAGGAGCCCTCTCCCTGATAGACGAGTTATTCAAGCAGACCGTAGGCATGGGTTCTGGCTTTATTCATGCCATCTCCGAGAAGACATTGTTAGCGATGCTCACATTACTTGGTACAGTGAACGTAGATAAAGCTTTTATGATTGCAACGCTGCTCAAAGCAGAAGGTGACATTCATCAGGATCAAGGCAATCCCGATACAGCCTATGATAACTATCTCAAATCTCTCGACCTGTTTCTTGAGATCTTGCTGTGCAATGACAATCTGCACGACTTAAGCGTATCTCCGGAAGTCGAAGACCTTCTGGGCAAGCTGGAAGCATACGGTCTCCCACTGAATACCAAGCGTCTCCTTTTCCACTATTCTGTACTAAAGAAGAGAATATTAGAAGAAAGCATACATCATCATGAGCAGGGGAGATAAGTTTGCAAGCCAACCGATCAGCGATGCCTTGATCGATGAACTAGCTGACCTCCTTTATGAGGCCGCGATCAGGAGCAGTACCCCTCGTAGTGATATCAGGAGAATCGTGGGCGATTTCCTGGAAGGCTATAGAGATGCGGACAAAGTCCTCTGCAGTATTTATAAAGAAACTAAAACTGACTACATCCGGCAGCAATGGCAGAGGATATGGCCGCAGGTAGTGAGGCGGATCCAACAACAGGAACCTGCATAGCAGCGCTGCTTTATGTCGCGATGGATCAGCTTTTCCTGGTGCACATAAATGCGTTCGGGATCTGATCGCAAAACGTGTGCTTGCTCTGGAGTCAGCCATACAGCTGGGTAATCCTATCTAGACGGTGCCCAGAAGAATACAGAGAAGGAATTACACGATTCTGTCGATGCACTCTTGCTCCCCCTGGATGTATATTTCTTATTGGACTCCTGGTAGCATAGAGACGTTCGAAGACTGTAACCTCCGGCGAATCTAGTTATGAAAGGACTGTGCCGCACGGCGTTCTTTAATAGAAGCTTCTGGTATCAGAGTGTAAGATTGCTCAAACCAGCCCTTAGGGGACTGGTTATCGCTTTGACAATGGCGTCGGGTGGGTGATTCTGTCTCTGAAACCAGGAGCTTCAGCAATCATACAAAGATACTCATCCAAGTGATCAACGATCACACAGAAAGCAAATCAACCTATGGATACTCAGGTTCTGTATATGTTCCAACGCAATCCTCATGATCCAGGGTCGGCTGGACAGCGGCGTCCCGACAATGGAAGCAACGGCAGTAATGGCGGTAGTCCACGAAATAAGAGCAGGCAAGGATTGAAGCTTTTCCTCCTCATCGTTGGCATCGTATTGATCTTCTGGGTCCTCCCTCAAATCTTCTCTCAAGGTTCAAATGTCCATGGACAAAATGTCGGAGAGCTACCTTACAGTGCGTTCTACCAGCAAGTTCAAGCGGGCAATGTCAAGGATGCGACTGTCCAGGGACAGGACATCACTGGTGACTTGAGGAAGGCCATCTCTTTGACCGATGCCCATGGGAACGCTGTACTTACGAGCCAGTATCATCTGACACAGTTACCCAACGGCGATCCCAACCTCATCCCCTTACTGAACCAGTATCACGTGCAGTACCAGGCGAAGCCCGTGGCTGATCATAATCTCTTGCTGAACATTGTAGTCAGCTTCCTCCCCTTGATTTTAGTGTTCGGCGTCATCTTCTTTATGAGTCGTCGGGCCACACAGAGCCAGCAGAACATCTTCAGCTTTGGAAAAACCCGGGCCAAGGTCGTGCTAGGAGATAGACCGAGTACGACCTTTGCTGATGTCGCGGGCGTCGACGAAGCGAAATACGATCTGGTTGAGGTGGTTGAATTTCTGAAGACCCCAAACAAGTTCCAGCGGCTGGGTGGCAAGATTCCCCGTGGGGTGTTGCTGGTAGGCCCTCCGGGAACCGGAAAGACCCTGCTGGCGCGTGCCGTGGCAGGCGAGGCGGGAGTGCCCTTCTTCTCGATGAGCGGTTCGGAGTTTGTCGAGGTGCTGGTCGGTGTTGGCGCCAGCCGCGTGCGTGATCTCTTCGATCAGGCCAAGAAAGCCTCGCCCAGCATCATCTTCCTCGATGAAATTGATGCTGTAGGTCGTCAGCGTGGGGTCAGCATCAATAGCAGCGACGAGCGCGACCAAACCTTGAACCAGTTGTTGGTGGAGATGGACGGCTTTGAGACGCGCCAGGCCGTGGTGGTGATTGCTGCCACGAATCGACCGGACGGGCTGGACAAAGCGCTCTTGCGCCCCGGCCGCTTCGACCGGCGTGTGACAGTCGAGCGTCCCGACTGGAATGGGCGCCTGGCCATTCTCAAGATTCACACGCACGATGTTCCGCTGGCAAAAGATGTGGACCTGATTACCATCGCCCGTGCCACCCCTGGGATGGTTGGCGCCGACATCGCCAATCTCGTCAACGAAGCGGCTCTGCTGGCAGCACGTCGCAATCTGGTTGCCGTGACCCAAAACTGCTTTGATGAGGCTCTGGACAAGATTCTCATCGGTGCCCAGCGTCCTCTGATCTTGAGTGAAGCTGATTTGAACGTCATTGCCTATCATGAGAGCGGTCATGCGCTGACCGGTCTGCTACAAGAGGATGTGGATCCGGTGACCAAAGTAACGATTGTGCCGCGTGGTCAGGCCCTTGGCGTGACGCAGTATACGCCGTTGGATGACCGCTACAACTACTCGCAAGAGTATCTGGAAGCGCAATTGGTGACAGCCCTGGGTGGCCGCGCCGCTGAGCAGGTGGCCCTTGGACACATCACGACCGGCGCAGAAAACGATCTGCAGCGCGTCACCGCCATTGCGCGCCAGATGGTGACGCGTTGGGGCATGGATGAACGCCTGGGTCCCATCTCCTTCAGTGAGCGCGAAGATCCATTCGCGGGTACTGCTTTGGCAACTGGTTCGCGTGAGTATAGCGAGCAGACGGCCAGCATCATCGATGAGGAAGTCAATCGCATCGTCAAGTGGGCCTATGATCGTGCTGTCAGCCTGTTGACTTCGCACCGTGAGACGCTGGATTGCATCGCTCGTTCACTGCGTTTGCATGAGACGCTTGATGCCAAACAGTTGCGTGCGATTGTGGAGGATACTCGTGCCATGAGTACTGGGCCCCTTTAATACGAACTGCCACCGAATACCAAGCGTCTCCTTTTCCAGTATTCTGTACAAAGACCCACATTCCGCAGTTTACATTTGCATTTTTCGCAATATCGCTCATAGAGAGGCTTAAGAATGTAGAGTTTATTTATAACTCTACATTCTTGGATGGCTTCCTACCTAAACTCACGAAAAAACTGCGGAATGTGGGCAAAGAAGAAAGTATTAGAAGAAAGCATACATCATCATGAGCAGGGGAGATAAGTTTGCAAGTCAACCAAACTTTTTTCGGAATGATTATTAACCATGAGTATATCCTGTCAACTCAACATAGCCTTCACCCTGCACAACCTGTCCAGTACTCTGCCCCGAAATGCTTACGGCACCCTCCCAGTAGCTATTGCCTGTTGATTGGTACACCACAAGCTCCTGGTCTTTCAATTCCGGCATGAGCGTCAACGAGGCCCGAAATTGTTGGTTGTTTACCTCGAGATGCCAGCCAGAGGGGTAGTTTACGCCAGTCGCTGGACTTTTCCAATGATCGAGCACATCCGCATGTAGGGCACTAGGCGGTAGCAGGTGGACATCTGCATGGGCTCCAATATACTCAACATAGGTGGAGATAGTTTTGCCTGTGGCGTCACGAATGAAGTAGAGCATCATCTCCGTGTCATTGTTGAGCTGAATGCTGAACCAATCCCAGCCACCTCCACCCAGCGTGAGGAAGTTGCCCCATTGATGATCCATCCACACCACACCATTCACACGTAATGGCTGATGATGATCGACCAGTTGACCGGAGAGCGCCATTCTCGTGCGCGAGTAGTAGTAGGAGAAACCACCCAGACCATAGGTGATCAGCCCATTTCCATTGTGAAGGGTAGCCGGCTTGAGACCAAGCACATCAATGTGCATATTGTAATTTGCCATCTCTGCCGCCAGGTGGTCCAGCCCATTCACTCCCTGTACCGACCAATCGCCGATGGAGACACGAATGCCGCTCGTTGATGTGCTGTTCGGTATGACAGCTTCTGGCTCAATCAGGCGACGCTGATCAAAATGGAATTCGCCTCGTGTGACATCACTGATGGCAAAGTGCGCAGCATAGAATGGTGGGAGATCACTCCGCAAGGCCTGGAAGAAAACCAGTTCAAACCCATAATGGTGCGCCTTCCCATCAGGTGTTACTGCGTTCATGTGACCTGTGTAGTACCACCACTCGTTCAGATCGCGATGCGCGGCTTCATCCTGTGGGAAGCGCACAGGTGGTAGCGGTTGTGCCTGGGTTGCCGATTTTACCACAGGTAATTGCCCAGCCGCTGTGATGACACCTGGAAAGCCACAGGAAGAAAGGATAAAGGAGAGCAATATCAATAAGGTGAACGTCAGACTTTTACGAGAGGGCTGTACCATCCCTAGGGCTCCATACGACTGAATTGTCCCTCCATCGAATAATCTGCGAATCCGTATCATGGTAGGGGCGATCCCTTGTGGTCGCCTTGGTGGGATGGGAGTGGAGTGTTTTTTCATTGCTTACCTCCTATGCCGACATCCTTCATGAGCTCATCCTGCGTAGTTTGCGCCGTATATACTGCGGACTCTCCTTCGCCCATGTACTCTGCAAGGGCAGGCGGATGGCGTTGAACTCCCGCAAAAGGAAGCCACCAGTTCAGGTTTCCGAGGAGTCGCATCGTCGCTGGAACGAGCAAAGCACGCACGAAGGTCGCATCGAGTACGACGGCCAGCGCCATTCCCAGGCCAAGGGCCTTGACCAGGATCACATCGGCAGTGGCAAAAGAAGCGCTTACCACGACGACGATGATGGCCGCGCTGGTGATAAGGCCACCGCTCCGTTGCAACCCAAGCGCGACGGAGCGGGTGTTGTCACCCGTTTGCCAGAAAGCTTCTTGCACCCGCGAGAGCAAAAACACTTCATAGTCCATGGAGAGGCCGAATAGGGCAAAGAAGAGCAAAATTGGACTCGAGGCCTCAACGAAACCGAGCGGAGTGAAATTCAGCACCTGGTGCAAAAAGCCGTCCTGGAAGATGACGACGAGCGCGCCATAACTGGCCAGGATGGAAAGTGTATTCATCAAAAGAGCCTTCAACGGCAGTACGAGCGACCGGAACAGGAGCAAGAGAACAAGATAGGTGGTAAGAGCCACAATCAGGACGGCGTTTGGAAAGTCTGTATAGAGCGAGTTAACGTAGTCGATATCTCCAGCCGTCCCCCCATCGACAAGGGCCGTGATGCCACCACCAGGAGGAGTATTGCGAATCGCCTGCACCAACGCTTGTGAACGCTGATCGAGCATCCCATACTTACTGATGACCGAGATCTCCAGCGTATTTCCCGCTACGGTTGCTTGGAGAAGTATGGACAGGTAGGGATCAGCAATCAACTGGGGATGCGTGTAGAGCAGTTCATACTGGTCAAGCGTGAACCGTGGGTCAGCACTGACAATACTGTCCACCCGTGCAACACGCGGATCAGCCTGGATGCGCTGCACATAGGCATAGAGCTTGCGGATATTATCGGGAGACGTGACGGCACCCTGCGTCTGTACAGCCATAAGAACAGGCGTTGTCTCGCGATCATTGAACCGCTTTGCTAGCAGATCGAAGGCGGCACGCGATGGTACATCAGGGGGAAGAATGGAGGCGTCGGGAGCCGAAAAGCGCACATCCAGGAAGGGCAATCCCAACGTGACTAACAACAGGAAGACGGGGACAAACACCCGTACCGGGTAACGCATGACGATGTGAGAGAGCCGGTACCAGAAGCCGGAATGTTCAACCGACCCTGGCGCTGCATGTGCTGTACCCACGGTGAGAGCCTCTTCATGCCTCCGAAATTTCGGGATGCGTACTGGAAAAGCGTTGATCCTCGTGCCCATGATAGCAAGAGCAGCAGGGAGCAGTGTAAGCGCGGCGAGCACTGCGAAAACGACAACGAGAATACCGCCCACTCCTACCGAATGGAGCAGATTGATGCGGAAGAAGGTTAACCCCAGCAGACCGATAGAAACGGTCAGACCTGAGAAGGTCACGGCACGCCCCGCCGTGGCGACGGAAATGGTCACTGCCTCTTCAGCACTGCGTCCCTGAGCTAATTCTTCGCGAAAGCGACTCACTATGAAGAGTGAGTAGTCCACGCCGAGGCCGAGACCAAACAAGGTGGCAATGTTCAAGACGAAAATGGAGAACGTGGTGAGATGTCCCAGGCCAAAGATGAGCGCCAGCGTCACAATGACGGCACCCCCGCCCACTAAAGCGGGCAGAATTGCTGCAACTATCGAGCGAAACACAAGCAGGAGCGCGATGAGCGCAAAAGGAAAGGCCAGAATCTCCGCACGACGGAGGTCACGCTCACTGACCAATTCTATATCTGCGAAAAAGACAGGCCCCCCACCAATATGTGTTTGCAGATCTGGAACGGCCTGCAAACGCCGCTCCAGTTCAGGCAGCAACTTCGGAGCAGTGTCGGGATCGGGCTTGAGCAGTATATTTACATAGGCGGCATGGCGATCTAGTGAAATCTGGCGTGGATTATCGGTGAAACTGATCACACCTGAAACTTCCGACCAGCTGCGCACACGTGTAAGAGCCTGCTGTACTTCTTGCATAAATGCTGGACTATCAGCACTGTAGCGCTGGCTGGTGAAGATAACCTGAACAATTGTCGGGTTGAAATGCAGTTTCTCGGTCAGTAGATTAATTGCTCGTTCTGACTCAAAATCTGGGCCGACGAAACCACCAGATTGTAGTACCTGGGTAACCTGCGGCGCGAATGGCGAAGCAATTGCGATGGCAACCATCCACACGCCCACGATCAACCAGCGAAAGCGGGTGACGATCTTGCCGAGATGGAAGAACATGACAGGGCCTTTCTTTAGGAGCGATCTTGCGCAGTAGGGACTGTTTGAACATCAGATGCGCAACGCGTAAGGGACACCTCATGTGCGCCATTTCGTCAAAGAGCAGAATTGCGCCGCCCTCTTCTACAAGGAAACAAACCGCACGTAAACGTTTAATGACGAGTGGATGCTGGCTCTGCCTCTTTCTCCTGAACGTTCAATGCAGGATGCTTGCCCTTGAAGACATGGAAAAGCAACCAGAGCGAGGGCAAGAGCAAGGCCATACCAATAATCGTGCCAATAAGCAGTGCCAGGAGTGTAGCAGGTGGACTGGCAGCATTGGTTATCGTCACATTCACTGGAATCAGGTAGGGAAATTGCGATAAGCCCCAGGAAACAAAAATGAATGCTGTGACGATAATGGCCAGAACACGCGCCAGGCGGTAGCGCCTCAGGAACAACGAGACGGCGGCTCCCAATCCGATCAGCCCCGTAGCAATGACGACAGGGAGCGCGTGATCGAGCATGCCGTTCCATAAAAGTGGCGCCTGGAATGGTGCCAGGATGAAGGCAATGGCATCCAGCACCAGCGTAATTGCACCTGCGATCATGGCACGGCGACGAAACGCTTCCACGAGTTCAGCATCATTGCTGTTCTGAGCCTCTATCATGAGATTGACAGCTGCGAGAACAGCACAGAGAGTGAGTGCTAATGCCCCGATTGTGAGTGCGAAGGGAGTGGTCCAGCCTGCCAAGAGATCAGTCTGAACACGACCTCCCTGGACGCGAACCTGGCCGCTGGCCACCGCTGCTGCCGCGGTACCGAACAAGAAAGGCGTGATGGTGCTGGCGGCACTGAAGACGCGGCCCCAGACCCTGATCCAGACGGATTTACCCAGAGTTCCGGCCTCGTCAGACTGGGCACGAAAGATGAAGGCAGCTCCACGCAGCACGATGCCGATCAGCGCCAGGGTGAACGGCACAATGAGCGCTGTTGAGAGGACTGAAAAGGCCGACGGGAAGGCCGTGAAGAGTCCCACGATCAAGAAAATCAGCCAGACATGATTGGCCTCCCAGACTGGCCCTAAAGCCTGTCCGATCAAGCGGCGTTGGCGTTCAGCCTGTGGACCAAAGGCGAAAAAGTCCCAGATACCGCCACCAAAGTCTGCGCCTCCAAGTACAGCATAAGCGATAAGCGAAAGCCAGAGGATGATCAGTATAGTGTAAGTTAATATCATTTCGTGCCGACCTTTTCTTCACTACTACTCGCAAGTACAGGCCACTCCTGCTTGGGCAGCGGTGAACGCGCCAGGCGCAGCAGCAGCACGGTCAAGGTGATCGCTAGCACCACGTAGATGCCGGAGAAAATCGCAAAGCTGATGTCCAGTCCTGGAGCGGTCGTCACCGCGTCCTGTGTACGCAAGATGTTATAGATGACCCAGGGTTGGCGTCCCAGTTCGGTGACCATCCAGCCAAGTTCTATGGCGATGAAGGAAAGCGGGCCAGCCAGGACAATCCCCCAGAGCAACAGGCGATTCTCAGGAACAACCCGTTTGCCCCTGAAGTAGAGCAGCCAGAACACGCCCGCGATGAACAACAGGAAGAAACCGCTGCCGACCATGCCATCAAAGGAGGGATGGACAAAGAAAGGATCGGGCTGATCTTGAGGTGCGAATTTATCGAGACCTATAATGGTGGCATGCGGATCACCTTTGCCAAGGATGCTTAACAAATCAGGGATTTCAATGGCATACAGAACCTGTCCTGTCTTATCATCAACAATGCCACCAATCTTGATGGGGACACCTTGCTCTGTATGGAAGACCCCCTCCATCGCGGCTAACTTTGCAGGTTGGAGATCCACAAGGGAACGGGCACTCAGGTCACCATCGAAAATCTGGAGCGGGATAGCAATTGCGCCCAGCGCCAGCGCCAGCACGAGTCCTTTCCGATAGTACGATTCGCGTTTGCCGCGCAGTATCTGTAGAGCGTAGACAGCGGCAACACCGAAGCCAGTTGCCACATAGGCCGCCAGGAGCATATGGGTCGTCTCATACGGAGTACTCGGATTAAAGATAGCCTGTAAGGGATTGATCCCTGTCACCTGCCCATTGTGGATCTCGAAGCCTGCTGGCGTATTCATCCAGGCATTGGCACTGACGATAAACCAGGCCGAAAAGGCCCCACTGATCCAGAGGGGAAACGAACAGAGCCAGTGCGCACGCGGCGAGAGGCGCTCCCACCCATACAGGTAGAGGCCGAGGAAGATGGCCTCGAGAAAGAAGGCAAAGCCCTCCAAGGCAAACGGTAAGCCGATGATCGAGCCGGAAAACTTGGTGTAGGTCGGCCAGAGCAGGCCGATTTCAAACGAGAGAATGGTGCCGGAGACTGCGCCGATGGCGAAGAGCAGGGCAAAGGCTTTCGTCCAGCGGCGGGTGAGCGTCATCCAGCCAGTATCTTTGTGCCAGAGAGCCAGTCCTTCGGCAATACACAGAAGCAGTGGCAATCCAACTCCCAGGGAAGCAAAGATGATATGGAAAGCCAGGGACGTGCCCATCTGTGCACGGGCAGCTAATAGATCAGGCATAAGAAATCTCCTTTATGTACCGGCGTTATTGACATCTATTTTTGAGACGCATTTTCCTCAGTGCTACCACTTCGAGTTGTCGAACACGCTCACGTGATATACCCAGTTCTTTCCCAACTTCGAGCAGTGTGCGACTTCGTCCATCGTCGATGCCGTAGCGCAGGGTGATGACCGAACGTTCACGTGGAGTAAGCAAGGCGAGCGCTCGATGCAGTTCTTCCACAAGGAGATGCTGTGAGGCAGTATCAGTGAGAGCAGGAGTCCCAGTATCTTCAAGTGTGTCGGCTAGCGAGTAATGAGCTTCGTCGTCTACAAACGTGTCCAGGGAAATTGGCTGCTCGATGAGGTCCAGCAAATCTATGACCTCTTCCACATGCATATTACAAGCTTCAGCTATTTGCTCGGGCACGGGATCAAGTCCGTTCTCTTGCGAAAGCTGTGCCGCGACACGCCGTACCTTACGTAAACGCCTTGCCACGAGCTCGGGCAGATGTATCAGGCGTGACTGTTCGCCAGCTGCACGACTGATTGCCTGGCGAATCCACCAGGTGGCATAGGTACCAAAATGGTAGCCAAGGCGGTAGTCAAATTTCTCGGCGGCACGCATGAGCCCCAGATTCCCGTCCTGGATGAGATCTACGAGAGGTACTCCTGTAGAGGTGTATCGATGCGCAATAGCAATGACGAGGCGCAAATTTGACTCGATCAACGTGCGACGTGCTCGTTCATCGCCAACGGCGACTCGGCGTGCAAGCTCAATTTCTTCTGCATGGGTGAGGCGGCCAAATCCACGGATGTCATGCAGGTAGCTCTGAAATGCATCCTCAGAACCTATAGCCCGCTGACCCGAGGTTGCGCACGTATGTTGTGAGCGGGTGGAAAGTTCCTCCAGTACCTCGGCTTCACTCCTCTCTTCCACATCATCCAATTCGTCAAGGAACGAAGCATACTCCTCGTTTAATAGCGGCTCTATCTCAATCAGTGGTTTTGTAGTGCGCTTCGAAGCGGTTTTGGGTAGCAGCGCATTTCCATCCACTTCAAAATCCGGTTCAGCGGTGGTAAACACCGCTGCAGTAGCAAGTGTAGTCAATAACGTTTCACATGTATCATCCGTAGGACTAAGTGCTGCCATAATTCCACACTCCCTTCGGGAAACTTACCAATTCTACTGACTTTGATGATTCCCTTTTCACCTGCCGTCCCCTTTCGCAGGATGTATAACTGTAGTTCTATGGTGAATATGGGTTTCCGTACGTTCAGCCGGGTGACGCTTTGCGTTTATATATATTCTTCCGCTCGTCATCAGACAAACCAATCCGAGCGCAAAGAGGCCAAATCCAGGGAGCCAGCGGGAAAGCGCGAGAGGCAGAGTATACGCCTGCGCTTGTGCTCCAATAAGAAATATAGCTTAATGGGAACTGGAGTACATCGACAGAAGCGTGTAATTCCTTCCCTTTATTGTCTGGGAACCCTCTAGACGGAATTACCTAACTGGTGTGAGCGAATAGGGCTTCGCATTTGGTAGTGGTGAGGAAGCATCCAGCCGCCAATGGTAGAGCAAGATGTAGGCGACATAGTGAGCGGCGTGATGAAGATAACAGGTTCGGGCAGGGGATGCCGTGGCCTTGCCCTGTCTGGTCCTCTCACGCGTTTCGTGTAGGATCATTCAGAGCAGAGGCCATAGTCTGCTCCAGCAGCATCGTTGGTTCGTGCTCCAACGGCTGGATCTCTCGTCGCTTACAACCCGCGTCGGGCGTTATCTGCTTGCTCTGCCAGCTGGCCTAGGACGGCCAAGAACTCCTGCGATTGGCCGATGAAAAGCCCGTCGGCCGTCCAGGACTTGACCGTGCCCACGGCACCCCCACTTCCCGCTATCTCGGTCGGGCGAATGATCGAGACGGCCGGGAACTTACGGCTGAGGAAGATGGTGGGCTCGGGCATGATCAGGTTGGTCTGGGTCTCCTCCCCGCCAGAGGCATTGAGGTCCGGAAACACCAATCCATTGGTGGGGTCGGTCAGAGCAGGCGCATTGCCCGCCTTGTCATGCCAGGTCTGAAAGTGCGCGGTCTCGGTTGGACCGATACTGAGCAAGATGCGCAACACTTCCAGATTGGTGACCCCTTGAGCCAGCGATGGGTAGAGGCTGGTGCCACCTTGCTCGATAAATCCAAAATGGAATCCTGCCGTGTTGGCGATCGCTTGGATGTGGTCATTAGGGGACAGATCGCCATCGTTTCTGGGAATCGCCGGAAACTGCCCTTTACTCAAACCCGGGATGGCTTGAGCGAACGTGTCACCGAAATCGGGATTCTTCGTGCGGCTGCGGTATCGCGTCCACCAGGTGGTGTCCACGGTGAGCTGCATGAGGTTGGTGAGCCGTCCGATCTGCTGGGCGCCTGTCGCTTTACTGCTCGGCAACGTGCGAAACTTATCCAGATTGACGGGATCGGCGCCCAGCGAAGCCAGGTAGGCGTTGAGGAACGTGAAGTGGCTGATCTCATCCTCAGTATTGTCGTGGATATACTGGGACATGTCCCCATCCAGCACTTGCAAGGCCTTGGTGTAGGCGGCACTCCCGCTTCCCCCTGGGACTTCGCTGTCTTGAATTCCTCCCAGTTCGTTGTATTGTCGCCACAGATCGGTTTCGAGGATTTCGATCGCAGCCAGGAACCTAAGAATGGCCACGTCTCCCCGTGTGAGACTGCCACTTCCTGCTTTGGCGAAGGCCGGTGACCCATTGGCCAACAGCCCGGTGCCCAAGACTCCTGCTCCGGCACCGATGGCTCCGGCTCCTGCTACCACGAGTCCCTTACGTAAAAAGGAACGGCGGCTGGGAGTATGTTTCGATGGTTGCACGTTGTGTTCCATGATCTTTTCTTTCTGCGCCTATTGCGCGTTGTATTCCATGATCTTCTCCTGATCGTGGTTGAGTCTATTGAGAGGCACACGGGCCAATCCATTTCAAAGAAGACGTTTTGCGAGTCAAACGAAGCCGCTTCACGAGGGTCATCCTGAGCGCGAGCTTTGGATCTCTGGCCGCAGAGAGATCCAAAGCTCGCGCTCAGGATGACAAAGCCAGATGGTCTCGTCTTTGAAATGGATTGGGCACACGGGCCCGTGTGTTCTGTGAACAACGGATGCACATTATCTGTGCTTAAGGGTGAATGCTAGGGATAATCTCATGCTCAATGTTTACATCAACAAGTTGCTTAACATTCAGGTGGATGTGAGCGTGAAGATGGAAGTTAGTCGGCTAACTTATCATGGCCGCAAAGGAGTTTGCTTCCTCATTCCCGAATCATTCATCTGCGGGCTCTCACTGTTCACAGGGGAGAGCGTCTGCTCTTCTGAACGGCTAGAAAGCTGGGTGCGCTGAGCCCGTTTCGCCTCATGGCTGGCCGCATCCCTTGCCACCACCGTGATTGCAGCAGAAGCCAGAACTATGTCCTTCAGCAGGAACTGTCCCAACAGGTTAAGGATGGGGAAGCCTGTCGCCCCTGGAGCAATCACGAAAATGGTCAGCGTCCCGGCAAACAGCACCAGGGTCAACAGACCGACATAGCGCACCCACAGACCAGCGATAAGCAGCACGCCAGCAATGACTTCAAGCGCGCCGAGCACATAGACGAACGCGCTGGAGGCCAGGAAAGGAAGCGACATAGAGAGCAATACAACGATCGATTGGGGATTTTGAAGATGCAGGGATCCAATCCAGAGCAGGACCAGGCCCAAGCTGATACGCAATAACGGCCCCGCGAGCCGCTCGGCGAAACTGAACAACGTCTTGAAACTGAACAACGTTTTCATAAGATCTCCTTTTTTTGGGTTATCTGGGAGCTACCTCGTCATGAGTGAAAAAGCAGATGATCAGCGGGAAACATGGAGAACAGGGACTGATACGCAGTCCTATCAGCGATGGAGCAAATATTCATCATGAATACGTGCATCCGCTTCATAAGTCGTTTCACATGCTTCACGTTGCTGCCTGTCCACTTCCTACGGGAACTCCAGGATTGTTTTGACACAAATAGATTCGACGGAGGTTACATCGTCTCCTTTGCTCCTCCACCTGTCAGCAGGGTTTCAGAAGAGGTAGGTAATTTTGTCTAGGCGATGCGAGGGCAATGTGAGGGGAAATTACACGCTTCTGTCGATGACTCCCTGCCTCCACTACTGCTATATGTTTTGTGACGATGAGTCGTGCAGAAGGTTTTCCGATGATGTCATGTGTTCCTTGTCGGAATGTCTCTTGCAACCAACGCAAAATCAGCCAATGGTCACACTTGACCAAGAACAGAAGGAAGAACTGTTTTATGAGGTTTTTAATGAATACGGTGACAACCCTATTCCTGAGTATTGAGTCGGTCAGAAGGAGAACACACATATGAAGAAGAAGTTGATCTTGGCAAGCTCCATCGGCGTTGTCTTGGTGATTGGTGCAGTGGTTGCCACGTTGGTCCTTTCACCCCTGCTGACGAGCGGCAACGCTGCCGCGAACGGCGCCAGTGGCTCTGGTGCCATCGTCATCGATTGGAATAAGGAGCTGCTCCACATCGTCCAAACGCCTGGGGCTCAGCCGGCCACCGTTCACCCGACGCGCAGCTACGCCATCCTGCACGCGGCGATCTACGACGCCGTCGTCTCCATCACCCAGGACGCCCCTCCCTATCTCTTCTCGGTACCCGCTCAGCGCAGTGCCCGGGCCGACGCCGCCGCCGCTGTGGCTGGTCATGACACCCTGGTGGCGCTCTACCCCAAGATGAAGGCGGCGCTCGATCAGCAGCTCACCAGCGAGCTCGCCACGATCCCGGACGGAGCGGGCAAACAGCAGGGAATGCAGGTCGGCCAAGCCGTCGCCACGCGCTTGCTCGCCATGCGCGCCAATGACGGTTCCGCCGCCACGCCCCAGCCCTTCGTGCCGGGCAACCAGCCGGACAATTACCGGCTCACACCGCCGAAGTTCGTGGCACCCGTTTTCACCAACTGGGGTAACGTGACTCCCTTTGTGCTGAACAATGCGGCGCAGTTCCGCCCTGGGCCGCCCCCCGCGTTGACCAGTCAGGTTTACGCACAGGCCCTGAACGAGGTGAAGAGTCTCGGTCAAAACACCAGCACGACGCGGACAGCCGACCAGACCGTGATCGGCAAGTTCTGGGGGGGGCCGATCTGGAACACCTGGAATGAGATCGCCGAGAACGCCGCCCTCGCTCACCACACGAACTTGGAGACCACTGCGCGCATGTTCGCGGTTCTCAACCTCTCCTTCGCCGACAGCACAATCGCCTTCTACGACGCCAAGTACCACTACCAGCTCTGGAGACCTGTCACGGCCATCCGCGAGGCCAACACGGCCGGGAATCCGGCAATAGTCGGCGACCCGAATTGGACGCCGCTCGCCGTCACCGCACTTGATCCCTCTTATCCAGCCGCCCACAGCACGATTAGCGCGGCCGGAGCGACCGTGCTGTCCGCTTTCTTTGGGAACCAGGATCAAATCCGCGTCACCTCCGACGTTCTGCCAGGCGTCATTCGGACCTTTACCAGCTACAACGACGTGGCGACCGAGGCCGGCCTGAGCCGGATCTACGCGGGACAGCACACTCGCATCGATGTCGGGGCAGGCAGCGAGCTAGGGCAAGCGGTTGCGCAATTCGTGCTCCCCCACTTCAGCGTCAAATAAGGTCAGACGAGCAGCTCGTGACGCTTGTACACCTTCTCGGGAGACACGGCTGCTGGTCAGACGCAGGGTGAAGGGATTCAAAGCTTTGGCGGCACATGGCACGTGGTCGCGCCGAACCTCTAGTGCATAATCACGCAACCTTTTCGGAAAAGGAACAAGGGGTTGCGAAATCGTCCTCTCTATTGTATTCTGGCAGAAGCCTGTCCGCTACGGGACAGGCTTTGCAGCAATTCCCTCCGAATTGCTGAGGGTTGAAACTAGGTAGTAGGAGATGAGGAGCATGACACGTAGATCTGCGGCACGTAGGCGTCCAGCGGGAGATGCGGCGCCACGAATGGATGTCGTCCAGTCGGACAAAGAGGCCCGAACGTCCGGTGGGTTCACGGCCTTGCTGGAGAGTGTGGCGCAAGAGGTCCTGGCGGTGACGTACTGGTTCGATCCTGTCCCGCATTCGGGGCCCTATCCTGTCACGGTCAGGTTTTCCGGGCGCCGCATCGATGTGAAGGAGCGGTTGCAGCCTGGCGATCAGTTCGTCCACGACGAGACGATCGAGCAAGTCGTCCCCGGGAGTGGCCCGATCTCACTCACGGCCCGTGTTCGCGGCATCAATCAGGGCTCGTGGGTCGTGACAGCACGCATGCTGGGGTCTGCTCACCATGCACATGGGCCGAGGGAGCACGGGAACGCGACCCCTGCGGCTGGCCCGCTGCGTCCAGCCGCTCGGTTTTGGCGCAGGTGGGCGCCGTCGGCGGGGTCGGCCGAACCGGTGAGAACCTGCCTGACCCCCTTCGCCCGGGTGCCGGGGATCCTTCCCGGCATTTGGGGAGTGATGGTGACCCTCGGCATCGCTGTTGCGCTGGCGATCCAGTCTCTGGTGATTGCCGGTGACCATCTTGCGGTCGGCCCAGTGTGGACGGTCTCACTGGTCGCCATCGTAGTCGGCATCGTCGGTGCGAAGGTGTGGTTCATCGTCCTTCACCGGCGCGAGCACCGCCTAGAAGGATGGTGCATCCAAGGGTTCATCGCCGGCGCCACCTTGGCAGCTGCGATCATGCTCGCGGTGCTTGGCGTGCCGACCGGAGTCTTTCTCGACGTGACGGCTCCGGGTCTGCTGTTCGGAATGGCTGTGGGCCGGGTGGGATGCTTCTTCGCTGGCTGCTGTGGAGGACCACCGACTGCGTCCCGCTGGGGAGTGTGGTCATCCGATCAACGCGTGGGGGCGCGCCGTATTCCCACACAACTGCTGGAGTCGGTGCTCGCCTTGAGCCTAGGGCTGGGTGTGCTGGTGGCGGTCTTGGGTCACGGGTCGGCGGGCGGCGCCTTCTTCGTTGCGGGGCTGGCGGCCTACACCCTGGGGCGACAAGGTCTTCTGCGTCTGCGCGCCGAGCCGCGCAAGACAAGGCTGGGAGGGCTGGCAACTTCAGCCCTGGCTGCGCTTGTGCTCATCGTAGCCGTCCTACTTCTCGCCTGGTAACCTCGAGTACGTCGAGAGACCATTCAAAAACGGGTGCCAGATATCACCTCTTTAAGATGGAGATCGGAAAAGTGGTAGGACCCGACCAGATTGATATGCTTCCAAGCGAGCGGCGAGAGGTGCTGCCAAACGCTGTCTTCCACCTGCTCACCCTGCTCAAGCAGTTTCGCCTGTGCCCGATCAAAGTGGCGTGTGTTTCAGACAACGATGGCATTGTCCGGCTTGAGCGGGCGCGGCTCTTTGCGTGGCTGCACAATCGGGGAAAGCGCGTTCCATGGGATTGCTCTGGGCGAGTTCCTGACGAACCAACCACCGGTACAGGGCACAGAGGGTCGAGTAGCGTCTCCCCCGTGTCGCGGGACTATGATGTCCATCGCCATCGAGAAAGGTTTGGATCGTAGGTGCCGAAACGGAAGCCAGGTCCGCCGGAACCGCCTGTACAAAATGCATGAGATCGTGGGAGTACGACTTGATCGTATTCGCTGGAGCCGAACGAGTACGTAAGCTGGCAAGGAACAGTTCAACCGCCTCAGAGGTCGTGGTCATCGTATCGCCTTTCTGTGTGCCGTATAAGTAGGAAAACTGCCAGCTCTTCCCAACGGTAACACGGAACGACAAAAGGCCTACAGAAGCGCGGCGACACAAGTGACATCGCACAGAAAAGAGCGTCTGGTGCCATATATGAACCCTTATATGGCACCGTGAAGGGTTTGGGGAGAAAACAAAAGGGCCTTTCAGTCCTGGATGGGTCGGGACAAATTGTCCTGGTCACATCGTGACGCTGTTCACATCACAAAAGGACACCTCCTCAGGTATCCTTGCAGCAGAACGTGTGGTGTTCACACGCTGTATCAAACGCGGGAGGATTCCTGCAAGGAGGTTCTTCATCATGTCATCTACAACGTTGTATCGCTTGAGCGGGATCAGCCTGCTCATAGGAGGCTTACTCGCTGCTCTTGGCGCCTTTCCCATCTTCTTCATCGGCGATGCTCCCGGTAGCACCATCGCAGCTAGTATTGCTCTGTTGCGCGTTCTTGGCGGAATGTTGATTGTGTTGGGATTGCCAGGCATGTATCTCAGACAAGCCGAACGTGTGGGACTCCTAGGGTTGGTCGGCTTCCTATTCACGCTTTTCTACATCCTGATACTAGGAGTAGCTGGTGACACCATCAACGCCTTCGTTATGCCGTTCCTTGCTTCTCAGGCCCCAGCACTTCTGAAAGGTTCACTCCCTTCAGGATTAATAGCCTTTTATATCGTCGGACAACTGCTGGGATTCGTCGGTGGCATCTTGCTTGGCATTGCTACGCTGCGGGCTGCCGTTTTATCGCGTTGGGCCAGTCTATTGCTCATCGTTGGTGCTGTACTCACGTTCGCTGGAAACTTCTTGCTGCCGACCATTGCCACGGTTGGCGTTGTGATGTTCCTGGTAGGGTTAGCCTGGCTCGGTTTCGGCGTGTGGTCGTATCGACAGCCTGTGGTCCAGTCTGAGCTTCCCACGAACGCGGCTCGGGCCTGAACGCGTCCGGGACGAGGGGTATCTGCTAAAAGTATCTCGGAACCCCCTGGCGCGTGGGGAAAAGAAATTCAACCGTCGGCCATGCTGAATTTTACCCACATCTCGGTAGGTCCACATTTAGAATGGATGGCGATG
>WNGH01001208.1_pt1 | contig 43272 bp, 49 predicted proteins | sample 5400631 | NCBI WGS metagenome assembly WNGH01 (sample SAMN13153373, study PRJNA577476) | soil metagenome | isolation source: 115 cm soil or saprolite under Garry oak tree replicate 1 | place: USA:California | collected 2016-06-15 | reverse complement strand
TCGACGAGGGCTTTGGAAATATCGGCCATGCGGGCAAAGAAAAAGGGTTACGGCCGGACCGTAACCCTTGCGTGCGGGTGATTTGACAAGACGACGCCGCGAGCTATACGGCCTGGCCGAGCTTGAATATCGGCAAATACATCGCGATCACCATGCCGCCGATCAGCACCCCGAGAACCACCATGATCATGGGCTCCATCAACGATGATATCCCTTCCACGGCGTCGTCCACCTCCGCCTCGAAGAAGTCCGCGACCTTGCTGAGCATGTTGTCGAGCGCACCGGATTCCTCTCCGATGGACACCATCTGGACCACCATGTTGGGAAACACGTTGGATTCGTGCATGGCCGCGGTGAGACTGGTCCCCGTGCTGACCTTTTTCTGAATCTCCTTGGTCGCGGTCACGTAGACATAGTTGCCCGAGGCGCCGCCGACGGAATCGAGTGCCTCGACGAGCGGCACGCCAGCGGCGAACATCGTCGAGAGCGTGCGCGTCCAGCGCGCGATGGTCGACTTCTTCACCAGGTCGCCGAAAACGGGCACCTTGAGGAGAAGTCGGTCCATGGCGATCTGCACCGGCACCGATCGCTTCCACAGCTCGAGGAAACCGTACACGCCGCCGCCAATCGCGGCGAAGATGATGTACCAGTACTTCACGAACGCGTCCGAGATGCCCATAACGAACAGCGTTGGCGCGGGCAAGTCGGCGCCGAAGCTCGTGAATACCTGCTTGAATGCCGGGATCACGAATATCATGATCACCGCCATGATAATGAAGGCGACGACGATGATTGCCACGGGGTAGAACAGCGCCGCCTTGATCTTCGACTTGATGGCGAGGATTTTTTCCTTGTACGTGGCGAGCCGATCGAGCAGCGTTTCGAGGATACCCGCCTGCTCGCCGGCCTGGACCAGGTTGCAAAACAGCGGGTCGAAGTGGAGCGGGTATTTACGAAACGCCGTCGCGAGCGCGGAACCGGTTTCAACCTCGGTCTTGAGCTCCATCAGCAGCCTCGCCACCGCCGGGTTGGAGTGGCCTTTGCCGACGATGTCGAACGCCTGCAGCAGCGGCACTCCTGCCTTCATCATGGTCGCCATTTGGCGGGTGAACAAGGTCACGTCTTTGTCGGTGACCTTACCGCCTCCTCGGGCTCTTCGCTTTCTTACTTTCGTGACAACGATGCCTTGGCGACGCAGCGTCGTGCTGACCACCGCCTCGCCGGGGGCGCGCATCTCTCCCTTTACGGACTTGCCGGTCTTGTCCCGGCCCTCCCATTGGAAGTGAAGTTCCTTGACCTTGGCGGCGGTTGCCATAACGGACTCTCCTCGCTTCGCTCAAGCGCCCGAATGCGGCATATTGTAAGGCATCAGGTCCTTTTCATAAAGCGTTGATCGCTTGAGGCAAACGTCCTCGCGGGCGGTTCGCGCAGCGCACCGAAAATTCGCCGGGAGCGACGCAGGGAGCGTCTCAGGCGGCTTCTGCAAAGTCGGGGAGGCGCGGCCTGAAAAGCTTTACCGTCTTGATCACGCGGTCCTGGGTCTGGACGATCTCCATCGGGATTTCCGCGATCTTGAGGCTCACGCCGACTTCGGGAATGTCCTGCAGGTGCTCGAGGATGAGCCCGTTCAGCGTCTTCGGTCCGTCGAGTGGCAGCGCAAGACCGAGCTTGCGGTTGAGCTCGCGCAGCATGCTCGAACCCTCTACCAGGACGCTGCCCTCCTTGTCCCACAGGTAGCTTTCGAATTTCACCGGCGCGGTGGTGGTGAACTCGCCGATGATCTCCTCGATGATGTCCTCGAGTGTGACCAGGCCCTGCAGCTCGCCGTACTCGTCCACCACCAGCGCGATGCGCTGGTGGTTTTCCTGAAAGTACTGGAGCTGCGCAAACGCTGGGGTGCTGGCGGGGACGAAGTACGGTTCGGCGAGCAGCTCGGCAAGCGCCGCGCGGTCGAACTCGCCCGCCTGCAGCAGGCGCAGCACTTTTCGCAAGTGCAAGATGCCGGCCGTGTTGCCGAGCTCGCCCCGGTAGGCAACGAGGAGCGTGTGATAGGCCGTGGTCAGCTGGGCAAGGATGTTCTCGGTGGGCCCCTCCAGGTCGATCGCCTCGATCTGCGCGCGCGGCGTCATGACGTCTTCGACCGTGATCGATTCCAGGTCGAAGAGGTTCACCAGAATGCTCTGGTGCTTTTTCGGCATGAACTGCCCGGACTCGAGCACGAGCGCGCGCAGTTCCTCCATCGACAGCCGCTGCTGCGACTTCCCCTCGACCGGGATGCGGAGCAGCCACAGCGACGCGCGGACGAACAGGTTGACGAACCAGAGCGCCCAGGCCGACCCCTTCACCAGCGGCTGGAGAACGTAACTTGCCGCGAGCGCGATTCTCTCGGGGAAACGCGCGCCGATGACCTTCGGCGTGATCTCGGCGAACACGAGGATCAGGAAAGCGACCGCGACGGTCGCTATCCCCAGGGCGATCCGGTCGTCGCCGAACAGGCCGATGGTTATGACCCCGACGAGCATCGTGATCACCGCGTTGATCAGCGTATTGCCTGCGAGCAGCACCGACAGGAGCTTGTCGGTCTGGCGCAGCAGGTCGGAGGCGAGCCGCGCGCCGCGGTGGCCGATGCGCTCCAGCGCGCGCAAGCGGTAACGGTTGATCGCCATCATGCCGGTTTCGGCCATCGAGAAGAAACCGGAGATGACGAGCAGGATAGCAAGCGCGATCCACTGCGCCGCTAAGGGAATGTCGTCCAAAGCGAGTGCTTAGAAAACGGGGACGTTCCCAGTATAGCTCAGGCGAGGCTGCGCCGCAGGATCACTTCGAGCACGAAGCGGCTGCCGACGTAGGCGAGCAGCAGTGCGGCAAAGCCGGCGAGCGTCCAGCGCAGCGCGGTGCGCCCGCGCCAGCCGTAGAAGAAGCGCCCGCACAGCAACGCGGCGAAGATAAGCCACGAGATGACGGCGAAAAGCGTCTTGTCATTGAACTTCATCGCCTGCCCGAACAGCGTTTCCGAGAACACGATCCCGGTCGCGAGCGTGAGCGTGAGCAGCACGAACCCAGCCAGGATCGCGCGGAACAGGAGCCGTTCCATGGTGAGCAGGGGCGGAAGCGCGGTGAACGGCCCGACGAGCGGACCGCCGTGCAGGCGCCGCTCCATCAGCGTCATGAGCAGCGCGTGCAGCGCCGCGATGGTAAATAGGCCGTAGGCGAGCATGGCGAGCGCGAGGTGCAAACGGAATTCCGTCGAGTGCGTGTAGGGCGGGCTGGCGAGCCCGGGAAACAGCGTGGGCAAGGGCGCGCACAGGGCGGCGAGGGCGAGGATCGGTGCCTGCATGCCTTCGAGCTGAAAGAACAGGCTCTCGATCCAGTAGAGCGCCACCGACAGCCACAGCATCACTGAGAGCGCCTGCCCGAATCCGAAACGCAACTCGGGGTGCCCGAACAGCATGTCGTACACGAGCCAGGTGTGCAGCGCGAGCGGCGCGAGAATCGCGGCGCGCTCCCAGGTCGCGATTTTCGGCGCGTCGCCGCCGCGCCAGCGCGTGCGCCAGAAGTGGAATGCGAGCGCGAGGTACAGAGCCACCGCTGCCGCGTAGAGTAAAATCGTCGGCACCGGTGCAGTTTACACCACGCTCCCGCCGTGCTTGAGAACCTGACCCGACGGCTCTCCCGACTCGTCAAGACGCTTCGCGGCGAGGCGCGCCTCACCGAAATCAACATCCAGGAAGCCCTGCGCGAAGTGCGCATGGCCCTGCTCGAAGCCGACGTCGCGTTGCCGGTGGTGCGCGATTTCATCGACCGCGTGCGCGAGAAGGCGCTCGGGCAAGAGGTGATCGGCAGCCTCACCCCGGGCCAGGCGCTGGTGGGCGTCGTGCACCGCGAGATCACCGCCCTGATGGGCGGGGAGAGCGCAGCACTCGATCTCGCGGTGACGCCGCCCGCGGTGATCCTGTTCGCCGGCTTGCAGGGCACCGGGAAAACCACCACCGCAGCGAAGCTGGCAAGGCTGCTCGCCGGGGAGCGCAAGAAGAAACCGCTGCTCGTTTCCTGCGACGTCTACCGGCCCGCCGCGATCGAGCAGCTCCACACGCTCGCCGCGCAGACCGGAGTCGATTTCTTCCCTTCGGAAGTCGGGCAAAGGCCCGTCGACATCGCGCTCGCCGCCCTCGACCACGCCAGGAAGCATTACCACGATGTGCTGCTCGTCGATACCGCCGGACGGCTTGCGATCGACGAGCAGATGATGCGGGAGATGGCCGCGCTTCACGGGGCGCTGAATCCTTCCGAGACGCTGTTCGTGGTGGACTCGATGCAAGGTCAGGACGCCGTCAACGTGGCAAAGACGTTCAACGAGAAGCTGCCGTTGACCGGGGTCGTGCTCACCAAGCTCGACGGCGACGCGCGCGGCGGCGCGGCGCTGTCGGTGCGGCAGGTGACCGGCAAACCCATCAAGTTCGTCGGCGTGAGCGAAAAGCCGGACGGCCTTGAGCCGTTTCATCCCGAGCGGATGGCCGCGCGCATCCTCGGCATGGGCGACGTGCTGTCGCTTGTCGAGGAAGCGAGGAAGAGCGTCGACGTCGAAGAAGCGAAGAAGCTCGCCGAGAAAGTGCGAAAGGGGAAAGGCTTCGACCTCGAGGACTTCAAGCAGCAGATCGGCCAGATGCGCAAGATGGGCGGGGTTGCGGCGCTCGTCGACAAGCTGCCTGCGCAGTTCGCCCAAGCCGCGCAGTCCTCGCAGATGGACGAAAAGCAACTCCGCCGCGTCGAAGGGATCATCAATTCAATGACACCTGCGGAGCGTTTTAGGCCCGAGATCATTAAGGCTTCTCGTAAAAGGCGCATTGCTTCTGGGGCTGGTGTTCCCGTGCAGGAAGTGAACCGGCTGTTGAATCAGTTCGAGCAGATGCGGGAGATGATGAAAAGGATGCAGAAGGGTGGCCTTGCGAAGATGATGCGGGGGATGAAGGGGTTCATGCCGGGGATGCGGTAACTTTTCCGGGAGAGGGTTAGGGTGAGGGCGTCTCTCTCAGCTTCAGCGCCGCGGCGACGATCGGCTTTGCCCAGTCCGGCGTCCGCGACAGGTCGGCCGGACCGAGAATTTTTCCGTGTTCCATGTGCAGCACCAATCTGAGCGCGGGCGCCTTGCCGGCGGCGGGGTCCGCATCCGCGCTGTTGTCGTACACGCGCAGGGCCGCGAGCTTAGGCAGGAGATGGATGAGGTTGATCCGGCTGCGCTCGTAGCGCCGGCGAATGTCGGCTTCGGGAATGTCGTGGCCGCCCTTGCGGACGCGCCTGCGAACGCGCTTGATGTGAAGCTCGGGGCTTGCGAGGCCCGCGTACCAGACGTGGACCTCGATCCCTCGAGCTGCCGCCTTGGCGAGCAGCGCCGGGATCGTGTTCGCGCCGAGCGTGGTCTCGAATGCGAAGTCGAGCCGCTCGGCGATGGCTTTTTCCAGCAGCCTTCTGCCCTGCTGCCAGGCTGCGCCGTTGGCGTCCGTCTGGCTCAACGCGGGATTGGCGGCCCTCAGCGCGCGGGCGGTCTCGTCGGGGTTGTAGTAGTCGGCGCCGTTCGCGCGGAAGGCCGCGCCGGCTATGCTGCTCTTGCCCGCGCCGTTGACGCCGGCCAGCACGTAGATGCGCGGCCGCTCGGGCGCAGTCATCGCCTGCGGAGCGCGGCGACCCGTGTCCTAGCTTTTTTTTTGGCTGCTGTCCTGACGGCCGCACGGCCCAACTCGGCCGGCGAGGCGCTGAACGCCGCCTTCATACCCTTTCTTGCCTCGGGCGTCTGCATGCGCTGGAGCAGGCCGTCGAACTGCGCGCTCAGGTCCTCGAGAGCGGGGGAGCGCGATTTCACCAGCGATTGGAATTCGGCGTAGGAGATCAGCACCGCTTTGGTCGCGTCGTGGCGGGTGATGGCGACCGCCCCGTGGGCGACGGCATCATCGAGGACGGCGCCGAACTCGCTCTTGGCCCGGGTGGCGGGAACGGTGGGGATATCGACCAGTTCGCCGCGGCTGTTGCGGAATGTCAGTGTGGTCATGGTGGTCTCGGAAGTTGTTTCGAGCATTATAGTCATTTTGTTCGTTTTGTCTATTTTGGTCGGAAGGGATCCCGCCGCCGAGGATGTTGACTAGTATGCATAACGTACATATACTGTGTATGTGTCCGCCGATTTCGACCCGAAGAAAGATGCGGCAAACGTCAAGAAACACGGGGTGTCCCTTTCCGAAGGGGACGGGGTGCTGAACGACCCGCTCGCGATTACCGTCGAAGATGATTCGGCCGAGGGCGAGCGGCGCTTCGTCACAATAGGAATGAACGTGTTCGGGTCGCTAATGGTGGTGGTTCACTCACCTCGAGGAGAGGAAGTGCGAATCATCTCTGTGCGGAAGGCCGATCCCAAAGAACGGAGAAATTATGAAAAAGGTGTATGACTTCTCCAAGGGCAAACGTGGCGCGGTGATTCCCACAACCGGGAAAACGCGCATCACGATCTACATTGACGACGCAATCCTCGCGCGCTTCAAGACTCAGTCCGAGAAAACGGGAAAGGGGTATCAGACTCTCATCAATGATGCGCTGAAGTCCTACCTCGGATTGACCGAGCAGCCGATCACTCAAGAAATCGTGCGCAAGATCGTGCGCGAAGAGCTCGCGGCCCACGGTTGAGCGCTAGCCTGGCGCTGCGAACCGGCGATCAGTCTTCCCTTGCCACCCCTTCTAAGCTCGCGTAAAATCACGCCCTTTTCGACCCGGTTATTCGTCATGGTTGTCATTCGTCTTTCGCGCGGCGGCGCCAAGAAGCGACCCTTTTTCAACGTGGTGGTCGCCGATTCGCGCAGGGCCGCCAACAAGAGCTTCATCGAGCGCGTCGGCTTCTACGATCCGAAGGCGCCGGAGGGGAAGGAGTCGCTGCGCTTCGCGACCGACCGGCTCGATTTCTGGCGGGGAAAGGGCGCGAGGCTCTCTCCCACGGTGGCGCGCCTTTTTAAGGGCTACAAGGCGCCGGCCGCCGCGGCCCCGGCCAAGTAGCGCGGTTTTGCGGGGCGGGTTGGCGACGAGCGGGCCAACCACGTGGGTGGTGATGGGGCGCGTGATGGCGCCCTGGGGCGTGAAGGGCGCGCTGAAGATCGAGCCCTTCGGCGCCGAGAGCGACAACCTCTGCAAGTATTCCGCGTGGTGGGTCGGCAAGCCGGGGAAGTTCAGCGAAGTCGCGGTGGTGGCGTGCCGCGCGCACGGCGCCTACTTGCTGGCGCGTTTCGAGGGATGCGACGATCCCGCCAAGGCGGGCGCGTACCGTGGAGCCGAGGTCGCGCTCAAGCGCGAGGATCTGCCGAAGCCCGCGCAGCACGAGTTCTACCAGGTTGATCTGATCGGCCTTGCAGTGGTGAACGGGCAGGGCGAGCGGCTGGGCAGGGTAACGGGATTTTTCAGTGCCGGCGGTGCGAACGAAGTGATGCGCGTCGAGCACGAGTCCGGTGAGCGGCTGGTGCCGGCCACCGCGGAAGTGATCCGCAAAGTGGATCTCGAAGCCGGCACGGTTGAAGTCGACTGGGGAGCGGACTGGTGATCCGCTTCGATTGCGTGACGCTCTTCCCCGAGGCGTTCGCCTCCGTCACCGACTGGGGCATCACGCGGCGGGCGCTGGAGCAGGGGCTTTGGAGCCTCGCGCTGTGGAATCCACGGGATTTCACGACGGACAACTACCGCACGGTCGATGACCGGCCGTACGGAGGCGGGCCCGGCATGGTGATGCTCGCCGAGCCGCTGGAAAAGGCGATCGCCGCGGCGAAGTCCGCGGCGCAGGGTGGCGCGAGAGTAATCTATCTTTCGCCGCAGGGCGCGGTGCTCGATCACCCCAAGGTGACGGCGCTCGCCGGGGAAGAACGGCTGGTATTGTTGTGCGGGCGTTACGAAGGCGTGGACGAGCGCCTGATCCGTCGCTCGGTGGACGAGGAGCTGTCGATCGGCGACTACGTTCTCTCGGGCGGCGAGCTCGCGGCGATGGTGCTGATCGACGCGGTGGTACGGCAGTTGCCCGGCGCGCTCGGGGACGGGCTCTCGGCCGAGCAGGACTCGTTCGTGAGCGGGCTGCTGGAGGCCCCGCAGTACACGCGGCCGGAAGTGTACGAGGGGAAAGCGGCGCCGCCGGTGCTGCTCTCGGGGCACCACGCGCAGATCGAGCGCTGGCGGCTGAAGCAGGCGCTCGGCCGCACCTGGCTCCGCAGGCCCGAGCTGCTCGAGCGGCGCGGGATGAGCGAGGCCGAACGCAAGCTGCTCGAGGAGTTCAAGCAGGAGATGAACAAGGAGTAAGGCGATGAACATCATTCAAAAGCTCGAAGAGGAAGAAATCAAGCGCATGGGGCGGAAGCTCCCCGAGTTCTCGCCGGGCGACACCGTGCTGGTGAACGTGAACGTGGTGGAGGGCGAGCGCAAGCGCGTGCAGGCCTACGAGGGCGTGGTGATCGCCAAGCGCAACCGCGGCATCAACTCCTCGTTCACGGTGCGCAAGGTCTCCTCGGGCGAAGGCGTCGAGCGCACTTTCCAGACGTACTCGCCGCTCATCGCCTCGATCGAGCTCAAGCGAAAAGGCGACGTGCGCCGCGCCAAGCTCTATTACATGCGCGGTCTCTCGGGCAAGGGCGCGCGCATCCGCGAGAAGGTCGAAGGCCAGGAGCAGGGCGAGGAAGAATAGACGCTCGAAGAGGAGCGCTGCGCGGCCCCTAGGGGCAAGTCAAACCCATCGTCACGGACTGAGGCAGGAACGGCGCGGCGCCGATAGGCGTAAAATTCGCGCTCGGAAACCGGTGACCCCATGAGCCTCAGTTCAATCCCGGAAATCATCGCCGAGCTGAAAGCCGGCCGGATGGTCGTCCTCGTCGACGACGAGGAACGCGAGAACGAGGGCGATCTCGTCTTCGCCGCGGAATTCGTCACCGCGGAGAAGATCAATTTCATGGCGAAGTTCGGCCGCGGCCTCATCTGCATGCCGATCACCGAAGCGCACGCCGAGCGCCTGAACTTGCTTCCGATGGTGGCGCGCAACCGCTCGGTGCACGGCACCAATTTCACCGTGTCCATCGAAGCGGCATCCGGCGTGACCACGGGCATCTCCGCGGCCGACCGCGCGCACACCATCAAGGTGGCCGCTTCGCCCAAGGCGACGCCCGGCGACATCGTCCAGCCGGGGCACGTTTTCCCGCTCATCGCGCAAGCGGGCGGGGTGCTGGTGCGCGCCGGCCACACCGAAGCCTGCAGCGATCTCGCTCAGCTTGCGGGCCTTCATCCTGCGGCGGTGCTGTGCGAGATCATGAAGGACGACGGCAGCATGGCGCGGCTGCCCGATCTGATCGAGTTCTCGAAGCAGCACGGGCTGAAGATCGGCTCGATCGCCGACCTCATCCACTTTCGCAGCCAGAACGAATCGCTCATCAAGCGGGTCACCGAGCGCACGATCCAGACACGCTTCGGCCCGTTCCGGCTCATCGCCTACCTGGAAAAGCTCTCCGGGGAAACCCAGCTTGCGTTCGTGCGCGGCGAGATCGCGCCGGACCAGCAGACGCTCGTGCGCGTGCACGCGCCGCTCTCGCTCCTCGACCTGCTGGAAGAGGGCCCCGGGACGCACTCGTGGTCGGTGGACGACGCGCTCGAGCGCATCGCCGCCGAGGGCAGGGGCGTGATGGTGCTGCTCAACTGTATGCAGAGCGCCGGGCAGCTGATCGAGCGCGTCGCGTCGCCCGAGCGGCCCGAGGCGCGGTCGCGGATGGATTTCCTCACCTACGGAATCGGCGCGCAGATCCTGCGCGATCTCAAAGTCGGCAAGATGCGCCTCATGGCCTCGCCCCGCAAGATGCCCAGCATGGCCGGATGGGAGCTCGAGGTCACCGGCTACGCGGAGAAGACGGCCAAGAAGCGGGACTCCTGATGACGGAGATCAAGCCCGACTTGAGCGGGGAGGGCCTGCGGGTCGGGATCGTGCGCTCGCGCTTCAACGAGAAGATCGGCGTCGCGATGCTGGAATCCTGCCGCAAACGGCTCGCCGAGCTGCACGTCACGACGCTCACGGTCGTAACCGTTCCGGGTTCACTTGAAGCGCCGCTCGCTCTGCAGAAGCTCGCCAACACGGAAAAGTACGATGCGCTGATCGCGCTCGGCGCCGTCATACGCGGCGAGACGCACCATTTCGACGTCGTCGCGAACGAATCCGCCTCGGGCCTCATGCAGGTGCAGCTCGACAGCGGCATCCCGGTCGCCAACGGCATCCTCACCACCGACACCGAGGACCAGGCCCGGGCGCGCGCGGCTCAAAAAGGCAGGGACTGCGCCGAGGTCGCGGTGGAGATGGCGAACCTCGGCAAGAGCATCACCAAGAGCCACAAATGAAATCGGCGCGGCGCCGTTCGCGCGAGCTTGCGCTGCAGGGCCTGTACGCGTGGCAGCTCGCAGGCGAGAACGCCGCCGACCTGCGTTCGCAGCTCGCGGAATCGGAAGGTTTCGGCAAGGCCGACGGCGAGTACTTCGCCCGGCTTCTGCAGGGGACGATCAAGGAAGCTTCCACGCTGGAGGGCCTGATCGCGCCGGCGCTCGACCGCAAGATGAAGGAGCTTTCGCCCGTCGAGCGCGGGATTCTGCTGCTCGCGGCGTTCGAGCTGAAAAACGCTCCCGAGGTGCCGTACAAGGTAGTGATCAACGAGGCGGTCGAGCTGGCGAAAATCTTCGGCGGCACCGACGGCCACAAGTACGTCAACGGGGTGCTCGACAAGCTCGCCTCCACATTGCGTGCGGACGAAAGAAAGCAAAAAGCTTGACAGCGGTGGAATACGCAGCGCAATTTTTTATGACCAGCGAGTTTGACATCATCCGCAAATATTTCACGCGGCCCGCGCCGACGGCGGTGCTGGGAGTCGGCGATGACTGCGCGCTGCTGCAGCCTCGCCCCGGCATGATGCTCGCCCTCTCGACCGACATGCTGCTCGCGGGACGGCATTTTTTCCCCGACGCCGAGCCGGGCAAGCTCGGTCACAAGGCGCTCGCGGTGAACCTCTCCGATCTCGCCGCAATCGGGGCGGACCCGCGCTGGGCGCTGCTCGCCATCGCCCTGCCCGAGTCCGACGAGACCTGGATCGCGGCGTTTGCCGAGGGTTTTTTCCGGCTCGCCGAGCGCTGGGCGCTGGAGCTGATCGGCGGCGACACTACGCGCGGGCCTCTCGCGATTTCGATTACGGCGATCGGCGAAGTGCCGCCGGACTTTGCGCTGCGCCGCGACGCGGCGCGCGCCGGGGACGACATCTGGGTGTCGGGCGCCACCGGCGAGGCGGCTCTTGGACTCGCGCACCTGAACGGCCGAGTGCGGCTCGAAGGCGCGGCGCGCGAAGCTTGCCTCGCGCGCCTGCACACGCCCGAGCCTCGCGTGGCGCTCGGCGGACGCTTGCGCGGCATCGCGCGCAGCGCCATCGACGTCTCCGACGGACTGCTCGCCGACCTGGGACATGTTCTGGAGGCCTCCGGGGTCGGCGCCCAGCTCACCTGGGAAAGTCTCCCGCGCGCGCCGGCGATCGCGGCCTGCCGCGACGAGGCGCTCGCGAAAGAGTGTTTACTGGCGGGCGGCGACGACTACGAGTTGCTGTTTACCGCGCTGCGCGTAAAGCGCGGCGAAGTCGAGGCGCTTGCAAAGGACCTCGATTTGCCGCTCACGCGCATCGGCAGTGTCACGCCCGGCGAGCCGGAGGTGACGGTGCGGGACGCCCGGGGCGATTCGATCCTCGTCGCGCGCAAGGGTTTCGATCACTTCGGATGAACGTCCGTCCGACCGCGGGTTTCGCCCTCGCTCATCCCGCTCATTTCGTCGCCCTCGGATTCGGTACGGGACTGGTGCCGCTCGCCCCGGGCACCATCGGCACCTTGCTCGCGTTCCCGCTGTTCGCGCTGCTCGATGCCTGGCTGCCGCCGCTGTCGCTGCTCGGGGTCATCGTGATTTTTTTCGGCATCGGGATCTGGGCGTGCGAGCGCACCGGGCGCGACCTCGGCGACCCCGATCACGGTGCGATGAACTGGGACGAAATCGTCGCCATGCTGCTGGTGCTGCTGCTCGCGCCGGCGGGATGGGGATGGCAGGCGTTTGCGTTCGCCGCCTTCCGCGTCTTCGACGTCGCCAAGCCGCCGCCGATCCGCCACTTCGACCTCACCCTGAAAGGCGGCCTCGGTGTCATGTTCGACGACCTTGTCGCCGCGTTCTATACGCTGTTGTTGATGGCGGTCGTGAGGCAGTTGACGCTCTGACGCTGTCTTCGCTTATCCGGGGTTCCGATAAAAGGCCTGGTACCACTCGGCAAACCGCCTGACCCCGATTTCGACCGGAGTTTGCGGTCTATAGCCGACCGCCTTCTGTAGTTCACCGACATCCGCAGAGGTCGCCGGAACATCTCCGGGCTGCATCGGGAGGAGATCGAGCTGCGCTTTCTTGCCGAGGCACTGCTCGAGCACCTCGATATAGCGCATGAGCTCGACCGGCTGGTTGTTGCCGATGTTGAAGATGCGCCAGGGAGCATAACTCGTCGCCGGATCCGGGCGATCGCCGCTCCAGCCGGGCGCTGGAGCAGCGGGCTTGCCGATGACGCGCGCGACTCCCTCGACGATGTCGTCGATGTAGGTGAAGTCACGCACCATCTCGCCGCGGTTGAACACCGGGATCGGACGTCCGGCGAGGATTCCCTCGGTGAACTTGAACAGCGCCATGTCGGGACGCCCCCACGGGCCGTAGACGGTGAAGAACCGCAGGCCCGTGCACGGCAGCCCGTACAGATGGGCGTAGCTGTGCGCCATCAGCTCGTTGGCCTTCTTGGTAGCGGCGTACAGGGAAACGGGGTGGTCGACGTTGTCGTGCTCGGAAAACGGCAACCGGGTGTTCGCGCCGTAGACCGAGCTGCTGGAGGCGAAGACGAGGTGCCCGACCCGCGAGTGGCGGCAGCCTTCGAGCACGTGCATGAAGCCGACGAGGTTGGCATCGATGTAGGCCGAAGGGTTTTCGATCGAGTAGCGCACCCCGGCCTGGGCGGCCAGGTGCGCGACCGCATCGAATTTACCGGCGGCGAAAAACTCGCTCATGGGCTGGCGTTCGACGATGTCGAGCTTCCGAAACAGGAAACCCGCGCGCGGCCGCAAGCGGTCGAGCCGCGCCTGCTTGAGCCGGACGTCGTAGTAGTCGTTCAGATTGTCGACGCCCACGACCTCGTCGCCGCGATCGAGCAAGGTGTGCGCGAGCGCTGAACCGATGAACCCGGCGGCGCCTGTGACGAGAACCTTCATTTTCTATTCAGCCTCCCAATGGCGACGGCGGTGTTACGGCGAGCCCAGTTCATCACGTCATGTGGAAATCAACCGCGAGTATACCCGTCGACCCACAAGAGCCAACAGCTTGCGGTCTTGGTCAAGTAAACTAAGCGGTCCGCGTCCGTCTAGACAAGGGTTGAGCACGGCGACCTGGAGTGATCTCGGTTAGGAATTTGGAGAACGCACCGGCGTTGGCGCGGACGCGTTACTATCTCCGTGACTCCATCAAGGCCGAACATGCCTCGCGGTACTCTGATCAGGCTCGCCACGCGCGTCGGCGCGCGGCTGAAAGCGCGCGGCCTGATGCTCGTTACGGCCGAATCCTGCACCGGTGGCTGGGTGGCGCAGGCGGTCACTTCGGTCGCGGGCAGCTCGCAATGGTTCGAGCGCGGCTTCGTCACCTACTCCGATGTATCCAAGCGCGAGCTTCTCGGCGTGCGCGAGCGGACGCTGCGCCAATGCGGCGCAGTGAGCGAGCAAGGCGCGCGCGATATGGCGGCCGGCGCACTCGAGCGCAGCCGCGCGCAGGTGGCCGTGGCCGTCACCGGCATCGCCGGTCCCGGCGGCGGCTCCAGGGAAAAACCAGTAGGAACGGTGTGCTTCGCCTGGGCGCGCAAGGGCGCGGCGCCCGCAAGCCTTGTGCGCAGATTTTCCGGCGGTCGCGCGAGCGTGCGGCGGCAATCGGTCGTCGCTGCCCTGGAAGGATTGGTGAAGATGCTCAGGGACGGCTGATGGAGCTGGAAGGCGCGGTCGCAGACGACGGCATGGCCGGGGGCAGTGCGCACCGGCGCCCCCCGCTCGCGCGCTGAAACGCCAAGGCTTGGGAACGGGGGCTTCTAGCGCTATATTGATGCCATGAACCCCTTTTCCGCACGGAGCGCGGAGGTCAGGCCGCCGGCCGTCGCCGACCTGTTCTACCCGGCAGACGCCGGCGCGCTCGCCGGCGAAGTCTCCGACCATCTCGACCAGGCCGGCGAGTCCCCGCTCGTTCCCGGGTTTCCCAAGGCGCTCATCGTGCCGCACGCGGGCTACGTCTACTCCGGGCCTGTGGCGGCGAGCGCCTACGACCTGCTGCGGCCGGCGCGCGGGATCGTGCGGCGCGTGGTGCTGCTCGGGCCCTGCCACCGCGTTTCCGTACGCGGGCTGGCCCTCCCGGGCGCCAAGGCATTCGCGACGCCGCTCGGGCGCGTGCGCGTGGACGAGCCGGCCGCGCAGCAGATCCGCGAACTCGCGCAAGTCGTGGAGTCCCCGGCCGCCCATGCTGAGGAGCATGCCCTGGAAGTGCAGCTTCCGTTCCTTCAGCAAGTGCTGGGCGAGTTTTCGCTGCTGCCGCTCGTCGTCGGCGACGCAGATCCCGAGCAGGTGGCCGAGGTGCTCGAGCGCCTTTGGGGCGGGGCAGAAACGCTGATCGTCATCAGCTCGGATCTCTCGCACTACCATCCTTACGAGCTCGCGCGCCAGATCGACGGGGCCACGGTGCGCGCGATTCTCGGCTTTGACATCGGAATCTCGCACGACCAAGCCTGCGGAGCGACGCCGGTCGCTGGAGCGCTGATCGTGGCGAAGCGGCACGGCCTCAGGCCGAGGTTGCTCGATTGCCGCAATTCCGGCGACACCGCAGGCGCAAAAGACCGGGTCGTGGGCTATGCCTCGTTCGCCCTCGAACCGGATGGCGCGGGCTACGGCCCGGATCACGGCAGGACCTTGCTGCGCCTCGCCCGCGCGGCGATCGACGAAGCCGCAGCGCGGGAATCTCCGGCGGGTCTGGCGGACGAGCCCTGGCTCAGGGAATGGCGCGCAAGCTTCGTAACGCTCAAGCAGGGCACCGAGCTGCGCGGCTGCGTAGGATCACTGGAAGGGCAGCAGCCGCTTGCCGAGGATGTCGCCGCCAATGCCCGCGCCGCGGCGTATCAGGACACGCGCTTCAAGCCGCTTGCGCCGGAGGAGTTCGCGCGCACGGAGATCGAGGTATCGCTCCTCTCCACCCCTAAGCGTCTGCTGTTTGAGGACCACGGCGACCTGATCGCGCGGTTACGCCCGGGCACGGACGGCGTCATTCTCGAATGCGACGGCAAACGCGCCACGTTCCTCCCGCAGGTTTGGGAAGGACTACCCGATCCGGAGCAGTTCGTCTTGCATCTCAAGCAGAAAGCCGGCATCCCGGTGGACATGCGCACCAGCCGCTGCCGGGTGAAGCGCTACACCGTGCTTAAATGGAGCGAGGCGGGGTTGCGCTCATGAGCGTGATACCCGACAAGCCCTACGTGGGCCGCTGGTGCCACATGCTGCAAGACGGCAGGCTGCAGTGCGACCTGTGCCCGCGCGACTGCCGGCTGCACGAGGGCCAGCGCGGGGCGTGCTTCGTCCGCAAACGCGAGAACGACCAGATGGTGCTCACCACTTACGGCCGCTCCTCCGGCTTTTGCGTCGACCCCGTTGAGAAGAAGCCGCTCAACCATTTCTATCCCGGCTCGAGCATCCTGTCCTTTGGCACCGCCGGCTGCAACCTCGCCTGCAAGTTCTGCCAGAACTGGGATATCTCCAAATCGCGCGACGTGGACACGCTCGCGGACAGCGCGAGCCCCGAGCAGCTCGCCCGCGCCGCGCTGGAGCTCGGCTGCAGGAGCGTCGCTTTCACCTACAACGATCCTGTGATCTTTGCCGAGTACGCCATGGATGTCGCCGACGCGTGCCACGCGCTCGGTATCCAGGCCGTGGCGGTGACGGCAGGCTATATGCACGCGCAGCCGCGGCGCGAGTTCTACGCCAAGATGGACGCGGCTAATGTCGACCTGAAAGCCTTTACCGAGGAGTTTTACTTCCGGACCTGCAGCGCGCACTTGAACGACGTGCTCGACACGCTCGTCTACCTCGAGCACGAGACCGAGGTCTGGTTCGAGATCACGACGCTCCTCATTCCCGGAAAGAACGACAGCGACGGGGAGATCGACGACGAATGCCGCTGGATCGCCAAAGAACTCGGATCCGACGTGCCCCTGCACTTCACCGCCTTCCATCCCGACTGGAAAATGACCGACGTGCCGCCGACACCGGCCTCGACGCTGACGCGCGCGCGCGGAATCGCGCTGCGACACGGCCTGCGCTACGTGTATACGGGCAATGTCCACGACACCGCAGGCGGCAGCACCTACTGCCCGCACTGCGGAAACAGCGTGATCGCGCGCGACTGGTATCGCATCCTCGACTACCGCCTCACCGAAGAAGGTCGCTGCAAGGACTGCGGCGGTGTCATCTCGGGGCGCTTTGAGGCGTTCAAGAAGGCTTTCGGGCCGCGCAGGATTCCGGTCCGCCTGAGCGCCGGCGCGCACTAGCCCGATCGTCCCGGCGCCGTTTTGGCGCCGCCGAAACGATCTCAACCCCTTGATTTGTCGTTGGGGTTGCATTTTCCCTAGAACTGTATAAAAATACAGGTCAACCGCTGTTTCAACCGCGCGTTGAGCGGCGAAGCCCCCTCGATCGTTGGTTTGATGGGCAGCAAGGAGGCTTGCTTCTTGTTCGGGTTGCGCCGCTCGAACGCGCGGAGTTGAAGCGGCGCTTGCGTCCGCTTCAACATTTAATTTGGGGGATAATCGAATGGTCAACGAAGGAAAAGTCATGGAAGAAGCCAAAGCCAAGGCCTTGCAGGCTGCTCTGGCGCAAATCGAGAAGCAGTTCGGCAAGGGCTCCATCATGCGCATGGACGCTCAGGCCACCCCGGACGTTCAGGTGGTTTCGACCGGCTCGCTCGGCCTGGACATCGCGCTCGGGGTGGGCGGACTGCCGCGCGGCCGCGTAGCCGAGATCTACGGGCCGGAGTCTTCGGGGAAGACGACTCTGACACTCTCGGTGATCGCCCAGGTGCAGAAGATGGGCGGCACGGCCGCCTTCATCGACGCCGAGAACGCGCTCGATCCGCAATACGCCGCCAAGTTGGGCGTCAAGATCGAGGAGCTGCTGATCTCGCAGCCCGACACCGGCGAGCAGGCGCTCGAAATCGCCGACATGCTGGTGCGCTCGGGGTCGGTCGACGTGATCGTGATCGACTCGGTCGCGGCGCTCACCCCGAAGGCCGAGATCGAGGGCGAGATGGGCGAGCCGCAGATGGGTCTGCAGGCGCGGCTCATGAGCCAGGCCTTGAGGAAACTCACCTCCAACATCAAGCGCACCAACACGCTCGTCATCTTCATCAACCAGATCCGCATGAAGATCGGCGTCATGTTCGGCAATCCGGAGACCACCACCGGCGGCAACGCGCTCAAGTTCTACGCCTCGGTGCGCCTCGATATCCGCCGCATCGGCTCGATCAAGAAAGGAGACGAGGTCATCGGCTCCGAGACCCGTGTGAAGGTCGTGAAGAACAAGGTCGCGCCGCCGTTCCGCGAGGCCCTCTTCGATATTCTCTACGGCGAAGGGGTATCGCTCGAAGGCGAGATCCTGGAGCTCGGCGTCAACTGCGGCGTGGTCGACAAGTCCGGCGCCTGGTATCAGTACAAGAAGGACCGCATCGGCCAGGGCAAGGACAACGCCCGCGACTTCCTGAAGGAAAACCCCGAGCTCGCCGCCGAGATCGAGGCGAAGATCCGCGAGAAGCTCGGCGTCAAGAATCCGGAGGCAATGGCTCCCGTCACCGCCGAGGTTTAGGCGGTCGATGCGGCGCGAGCCCAGCCTGCGCGAGCGCGCCTTGCGGCTGCTCGCGCGGCGCGAGCACAGTCGCGCCGAACTCGCGCGGAAGCTCGCAGCGCACGCGCGGCCCGAGGACGAGCTCGAGTCTCTGCTCGAAGACCTGTCGAGACGCAAGCTGCTGTCGGACGAACGCTACGCAGAATCGCGCGTTCACGCGCTGTCGCGCAAGTATGGCGCGGCGCGGATCGCGCACGAATTGCGCGCTAAGGGACTCGACAAGGGACTCGCCGAGCAGACGGCCAAAGCCGCCCGCGCCACCGAGGTCGAACGCGCGCGCGAGATCTGGCGCAGGAAGTTCCGGGTCGCGCCCAAGACTCGCGAGGAGCGGGCCAAGCAGATGCGCTTTCTGCAGTCGCGAGGGTTTTCCTTCGATGCGATTCGCGCTGTCGTCGGCGGCCCCGGCGAGGATTGAATTCGCCTAGAATCCCGGCTGGGGACCGGGACAGGCATGGCGCAATCAGGGGAAGGCTGGCTCGACGAGACGCGCTCCGCGTATCTCTACCGCGTGATCGCGGAGGTCGAGCGCGATTCGCCGCGCTCGGAGCTGTTCCAGGAGCTCGCGCGCGAGGCGGAGGGGCAGGCCGCGATCTGGGCAAAGAACGCGGGGCTTGCGTCGGTGCCCGCCTTCGTTCCGGACCTGCGCACGCGTATCGTGGCAGGACTGGTTCGGCGGCACGGCGCGCGCGCGATGCGCGGCATCCTCGCCGCGATGAAAGTGCGTGGGCTGTCCGTGTACAGCCACGCCGCGCCCGGGCACCCGGCGCCGACTTCGGTCGAAGAGATCGGCAAGCGCCACCGCGGTTTCGGCGCCGGCGGAAACCTGCGCGCGGCGGTCTTCGGGATCAACGACGGGCTGGTGTCGAACCTGAGTCTCATCCTCGGTTTCATCCTGCTCTCGGGCGTCGCCGGTCTGCTCGCGGGCGCCTTCTCGATGGCTGCCGGCGAGTACGTCTCGGTGCGCTCGCAACGGGAGATGTACGAACACCAGATCGGGCTGGAGCGGGCCGAGCTCGGCGAATATCCCGCCGAAGAGGCCGAGGAACTGGCTTTGATTTACGCTGCGCGCGGGATGAATCGCGTGGACGCCCACGCGCTCGCGGAGCGTACGATCGCCGATCCGCGCCTGGCGCTCGACACCCTCGCGCGCGAGGAGCTCGGCCTCAATCCCGAGGAGCTCGGCTCGCCCTGGGGCGCGGCACTATCGTCGTTCTTCTCGTTTGCCGTGGGCGCGCTGGTACCGCTGCTCCCGTTCCTGCTCGCGCGCGACGAACGGGCGCTCATCGCAGCCGTTGTGGTGACCGGCGTGGCTCGTCGTTCACAGCCTGGCCGGATTTTTTCTGCTGCACGTCCTTGCGTGGGTCCTGAGCGAGGACCGCAAGCACTTCGCCTGGCGGCCGGTCATCGCCGGGATGGTGTTGACTCTCGGACTTGGAATCCTGTTGCTGAAGGCGCCGCTCGTCAAGGAGGCGTTTTTCGCCCTGAACGACGCGCTGAACGCACTCGAGAAGGCGACGCGGGAAGGAACCTCGTTCGTGTTCGGGTTTCTGGGAGGCGGACCGCTCCCGTTCGCGGAAACCTATCCGGGGGCGAGCTTCGTCCTCGCCTTCCGGGCGCTGCCGCTCGTGCTCGTCGTGAGCGCGTTGTCGTCGCTGCTTTTTTACTGGCGGGTGCTGCCCTGGATCGTGAGGGTCTTTTCGCTCCTTTTGCAGAAGACGATGGGCGTGGGTGGCGCGATCGGCCTATCTTCCGCGGCAAACGTTTTCGTCGGCATGGTCGAGGCGCCACTCCTCGTCAAGCCCTATATTCGGAACATGAACCGGAGCGAGCTCTTCATCCTGATGAGCTGCGGCATGGCGACCATCGCCGGCACCGTGATGGCGCTCTACGCGAGCATCCTGTCGAAAGTGATTCCCGACGCCCTCGGACACATTCTCATCGCCTCGATCATCAGCACGCCTGCCGCGATCGCAGTATCCGTTCTCATGGTTCCCTCGATCGCTCCTGCGACCGAAGGAAAGCTCGTACCGCCGCAGGCTGCAACCTCCAGCATGGACGCCATCACCCGCGGCACCGTCGATGGCGTGCAGCTCCTCATCAACATCGTCGCCATGCTCGTGGTTCTGGTGGCCCTCGTGAGCCTCGCCAACCAGATTCTGGGGCTGCTTCCGGAGGTCGCCGGTGCCCCGGTCACGCTGCAGCGCGTATTGGGGATCCTCATGGCGCCGCTCGCGTGGCTCATGGGTATTCCGTGGGCCGAAGCGATGACCGCGGGGGCGCTGATGGGAACGAAGACGGTGCTCAACGAACTGCTCGCCTACATCGATCTGGCGAAGCTTCCCGACTATGCGCTCAGCGCTCGGAGCCGACTCATGATGACCTATGCGCTCTGCGGGTTCGCCAATTTCGGCAGCCTTGGCATCATGATCGGAGGCCTCGCAACCATGGCGCCGGAGCGTCGCGACGAAATCGTTTCCCTGGGCGGCAAAACCATCGTCTCCGGGACGCTTGCGACCTGCATCGCCGGCTCGGTCGTGGGCATTCTCTACTGAGGCCCCGGGTTTTCCGTTAAGATCGAGAGATGAAATCGGCGGAAATCCGCAGCAAGTTCCTGAAGTTCTTCGAAGAGCGGGGCCACGCGGCTGTGGCGTCGAGCCCGCTCGTTCCGGCGAACGACCCCACGCTGCTTTTCACCAACTCCGGGATGGTGCAGTTCAAGGACGTGTTCCTCGGGCGGGAGACGCGCCCGTACAAGCGCGCCGCCACCGCGCAGCGCTGCCTCCGCGCCGGGGGCAAGCACAACGACCTCGAAAACGTCGGCTACACCGCGCGCCATCACACCTTCTTCGAGATGCTCGGCAATTTTTCCTTCGGCGATTACTTCAAACGCGACGCGATCCGCTATGCGTGGGACCTGCTGACGGAGGTGTACAAGCTGTCGCCCGAGAAGCTCTGGGTCACCGTCTACCAGACCGACGACGAGGCCTACGACGTCTGGACGAGGGAGATCGGCGTGCGCAAGGGCCGTTGCATCCGCATCGACGACAAGCCCGGCGGCCCGAAATACCAGAGCGACAACTTCTGGCAGATGGCCGATACCGGTCCCTGCGGCCCCTGCAGCGAAATCTTCTACGACCACGGGCCCGGCGTCGCCGGCGGCCCGCCCGGGTCGAGCGAGGCCGAGGGCGACCGTTATGTAGAGATATGGAACCTCGTCTTCATGCAGTTCAACCGCGACGCATCCGGCAAGCTCCATCCGCTGCCCAAGCCCTCGGTCGACACCGGAATGGGCCTGGAGCGCATCGCGGCGGTGCTGCAGGGCGTGCACTCGAACTACGAGATCGACTTGTTCCGCGACCTCATTCGCGCCGCGGCGCGCGAGACCGGGACAAAGGATCTGGCGAACAACTCGCTGAAGGTGATCGCCGATCACATCCGCGCCTGCTCGTTCCTCGTTGTGGACGGCGTCATCCCGGGCAATGAGGGAAGAGGATATGTGCTCCGCCGCATCGTCCGCCGCGCTATCCGTCACGGCTACAAGCTCGGAAGGAGGGAGCCTTTCTTTCATCGCATCGTCGAAGACCTTTCGAAAATCATGGGCGGGGCCTATCCGGAGCTGGCGAAGGCAAGGGAGCGCGTGACGCAGGTGCTCAGGACGGAGGAGGAGCGTTTTGCCGAGACGCTGGAAAACGGCATGAAAGTGCTGGAGGGCGCGCTGCATCGCGAGGACCGCATGCTCGACGGCGAGACCGTGTTTCAGCTCTACGACACCTTCGGGTTCCCGGTCGATCTCACCGCGGACGTCGCGCGTGAGCGCGGCGTCATGATCGATCATGCCGGCTTCGAAGCGGCGATGGAGCGGCAGCGCGAACGCGCCCGCGCCGCCGGCAAGTTCAAGATGGACGCGGGCGTCGAATACTCCGGCCGCGCCACCGAATTTCGCGGCTACGACGCGCTTTCACTCGATGACGCAAGGATCACGGCGATCTACAAGGAAGGGACCTCGGTGCCGGCCATCGCGGCAGGCGAATCCGCCATCGTGGTGCTGGACAAGACCCCGTTCTACGCCGAGTCGGGCGGCCAGGTGGGCGACGTGGGTGAGCTGGTCGCCGCGGGCGGTACCTTCACGGTTTCCGACACGCAGAAAATCCAGACCGGGGTGTTCGGCCACCACGGGGCGCTCGCGACCGGGCGGCTCGCCGTGGGCGACAAGCTGGCGGCGCGCGTGGACGCGCCGCGGCGCGCCCGCACCATGCGCAACCACTCGGCCACGCACTTGATGCACAAGGCGTTGCGCGAGGTGCTGGGGCCGCACGTGCAGCAGAAGGGATCGCTGGTGGACGCCGACAAGACGCGCTTCGACTTTTCGCACGACGCGTCCATGACCGACGAGCAGATCCATCGCGTCGAGGCGATGGTGAACGCGGAGATTCTCAGAAACGAGCCGACGTCGGCGCGCATCATGAAGTTCGACGAGGCGGTCAAGAGCGGCGCCATGGCCCTGTTCGGCGAGAAGTACAGCGACGAGGTGCGCGTGCTCGACATCGGCTCCTCGCGCGAGCTGTGCGGCGGCACCCATGTGGCGCGCACCGGCGACATCGGTTCTTTCAAGATTGTCTCGCAGTCAGGCGTAGCCGCCGGCGTCCGCCGAGTCGAAGCGGTAACTGGCGAAGGCGTCCTTGAGTACACGCACGGACTTGAGGGCGACTTGGCGCAAGTGGCCTTCGAACTCGGCTTTAGCGGGGTTCAATCGGAGCAACTTGCAGACAAGGTGCAACAACTGCGTGCGCGGCTTGCAACGCTTGAGAAAGAAAATGCACGATTGAAGTCGAAGATGGCCGCCTCGCAGGGCGAAGACCTGGCGGCACAGGCCGTCGAGGTCAAGGGCATCAAGGTCTTGGCGGCGACGCTCGACGGTGCGGACGCAAAGGCGCTGCGCGAAACGCTCGACAAGCTCAAGGACAAGCTGAAATCCGCGGCCATCGTGCTCGGATCGACCGAGGGCGGGAAGGTGAGCCTAATCGCGGGCGTCACTCCGGACTTGACCGCGAAGCTCAAGGCCGGCGATCTGGTGAACTACGTGGCGCAGCAGGTCGGCGGCAAGGGCGGGGGCCGGCCCGACATGGCGCAGGCAGGCGGCACCGACGCGGCGAAGATGCCGGCCGCGCTCGGCTCGGTGCGCCAGTGGGTGGAACAGCGGCTCTAGGCGCCGCCGCCGAGGCAGGAGCTGATGAACCTCCTGCGCTCCTCGCCCTTCATGTTTCTCAGGTTCGCCTGCTTGTTGCATTCTCCCCAGCGGTCCTGCTGCTTCTTCTGGGCCAGCGTCGGTGCCTTCTTCTGCGCCTTCGTCGCTTTCTTCTGGGCCTGTGCCGTCGCCCTCTTCGCGGTCGGCGCCTTGCCCTTGTCTTGGCCGCAGGCGACCAGCGCAGCGGCCAGCACGATGCAAAACAACACAGCGGGTAGTCCTTTCATCGGCTCCTCCTTGCGGTGAGTTGTCGGTAAACCGGGCCGATACGGCCTCATAACAGTATCACGGTCCGCATGCCGCCGGGGCTTCGGCTAAAATCCAAGTTTTTCAGTTCGTTAGATATTTCACGCGAGCGCCCCCGAAATGCACTTCAAGGTCGACGACGTCAGGATCCGCGAGATCAAAGAGCTCGCCCCGCCCTCGCAACTGTTGCGCGAGTTCCCGTGCAGCGAGAAGACCGAGGAATTGACGTATCACGCGCGACAGGCGATCCACCGCATGCTGCACGGCTCGGACGATCGCCTGCTGGTCGTCATCGGACCGTGCTCGATGCACGATCCCAAAGCGGGCCTGGAGTACGCGCGGCGCCTGCTGGAGATGAAAAAGGAACTCGAGCAGGACCTCATTATCGTCATGCGCGTGTATTTCGAGAAGCCGCGCACCACCGTAGGCTGGAAAGGACTCATCAACGACCCCGATCTGGACGGCAGCTTCCAGATCAACAAAGGACTGGGCCTGGCGCGTAAGCTCCTCATGGAGATCAACGAGCTGGGCGTCCCCGCCGGGACGGAATTCCTCGACATGATCTCGCCGCAGTACTACGCCGATCTGGTGAGCTGGGGCGCGATCGGCGCGCGCACCACCGAGTCGCAGGTGCATCGCGAGCTCGCCTCGGGTCTTTCCTGCCCCGTGGGCTTCAAAAACGGCACCGACGGCAACGTGCGCATCGCCGTGGACGCGCTGAAAGCGGCGCGCACGCCGCATCACTTCCTCTCGGTGACCAAGACCGGGCACTCGGCCATCGTCTCGACCAACGGGAACGAGGACTGCCACATCGTCCTGCGCGGCGGCAAGCATCCGAACTACGACGCTTCCAGCGTCGATGCCGCAGCGAAGGAGCTGGCCGCCGCGGGGCTGGAGCAACGCCTCATGATCGACTGCAGCCACGCCAACAGCCAGAAGATGTACCAGCGGCAGATCGATGTCGCGCGCGAAATCGGGCGCCAGATCGCCGCCGGCGAGGACCGCATCATCGGCATCATGGTCGAGTCGCACCTTAAGGCCGGGCGTCAGGATCTGGTCCCGGGCAAGTCGCTCGTGTACGGGCAGAGCATCACCGATGCCTGCATCGGCTGGGAGGACAGCGTGCCGCTGTTGCGCAATCTCGCCGAGGCCGTAGGCAAGCGGCGGCTGGTTCGCTCGGAGGACTAGCGGCGGGGCGGCTCCTCGCGCTTCTCGCCGGCTCGGCCGGGAAGCCGGCCGGATTTGTGGTCGGTTCAGCGATTGGGCATAATCTCGCCCGTTACCGGAGCGAGGGACGAACCGCGAAATGCCCCGAACCGGGCGAATCCTAATATGGCAGAAACCGCGGAACGGCTTGCTTCCCTGGAATCGCTCGGCGACGCGACCCAGCTTGCCGCCAAGATTCACGGCCTGATCACGTTTTCCCCGCTGTTCGAGAACTTCAATCTCTCGGAGATCCGGCTCCTGAGCCATTTCATGCAGGTTTATCGCGCCGAGACGGGAGCCGAAATCATCCGCGAGGGCGAGTCGGGCGATTTCATGATCCTGCTGATCGAAGGCAGTATCGAAGTATTCAAGCAGGACCGCTGGAACGCTCCGAGGCTGATTGCGCTGATCGCCCCGGGCCAGTCGCTCGGCGAGATGTCGATGATCGACGGCGCGCCGCGTTTTGCAAGCTGCATCGCGGCGGAGTCCTGTCTGCTCGCGGCGTTGTCGCGGGCGAATCTGGCGCGCATCATCCTGGAGCACCCGGTTCTCGGGGCGAAAGTCCTCATGGAACTGGTGATGATGTTGTCGCAGCGGCTGCGGCAGACCAGCACCAAGCTCATCGGCTACATGGATCGGGAGATAAGTTGAGCAGTGAGCAATACGGGCCGCAAAACCTGTGGCAGAATACGCGGCCGGAGTGGTGGAGGGTGAAATGAAAATAACGAACGGCAAGGATTTCTGGGCCGGGCTGATGTTCATCGCGTTCGGGCTGGGCTTCATGCTCCTGGCCATCGGCCCGCCCGCGTTCCTCGTCGAGTTAGCCAAGCAGTTCGACTACAAGCTCGAGTACGGGTACTCAATGGGCAACGCGGTGCGCATGGGACCTGCATATTTTCCCACGGTGCTCGGTGGGCTACTCTCGGTGCTGGGCGCAGCCGTATTGGTTCGGGGCTTCGTGTCGAAAATATCCAATCCGCTGGCTGTTTTTCCGTTTCGTTTCTGGCTGGTCGCCGGCGGGCTGATTCTGGGGGCTATCGCCTATTACCTGCAGGCACCGCGCGACGCGGGAATGCTAGAGCAGATTGCCCACGCGCTGCTTGCGGGTCTCGCCATCCTGATGCTCTTTGCGGCCTTCGGTGAGCGTTCGCTGTGGGTGGTCCTGTTCGCGGTCGTCCTTTTCGGCTACGTGTTGAAGCCGCTCGGACTCGTACTGGCGGTCTTCATACTGACGATCGTTTCGACCGTACCAGGGTTCGCGTGGACGCGCAAGGATTTCCAGATGTTGCCGGCCTACGTAGCCGTCGGAGTCCTCTTGACCTACCTTACGCTGGTCGTGTCATCGTGGATACAGCATCCTGTGCTCGCTGTGTTTGGCGCGGTGGGTCTAAATTTACCCCCAGTGCTGGTGCTCCTATTGGTGGAGATCGGCTTGGGCGGAGTGCTCGCGTTTTTCGCGGGTCGGTACAAATGGCCGCAGATCACGGCGGGGCACGTCACCGTGCTCAGCTTTGCTCTTGCGGTATTCTCGGTAGCATCGTTCGTCCACGGCCTGGGGCTGCCGATGAACGTGTGGCCGAGCATCTGGGAGTAAGGACGATGGAAGCGCTCGTTCACAACTTGGGTATCGGCTTCGGCGTAGCGCTGTCGCTCCAGAATCTGTGGTTTTGCCTGGCCGGCGCGCTGCTCGGCACCTTGATCGGCGTGCTGCCCGGAATCGGTCCGGTGGCGACCATCGCCATGCTGCTGCCGGTCACTTTTACCCTTAACCCTACCTCTGCGCTGATCATGCTCGCCGGGATCTACTACGGCGCACAGTACGGGGGCTCGACCACCTCGATCCTGATCAACGTGCCGGGCGAATCGTCCTCGGTGGTGACCTGCCTCGACGGCTACCAGATGGCGCGCCAGGGCAGGGCAGGCCCGGCGCTCGGCATCGCGGCGATCGGCTCGTTCTTCGCCGGCTGCGTCTCCACCGTGATCATCGCGCTGTTCGCCCCGCCGCTCGCGGAGGTCGCGCTGAAGTTCGGCCCGGCGGAGTATTTTTCACTGATGGTGCTCGGCCTGATCGCCGCGACGGTGCTCGCCCACGGCTCGCTCATCAAGGCGATCGCCATGGTGATCTTCGGCCTGCTGCTCGGCCTGGTCGGCACCGACGTCAACTCGGGCGTGGCGCGCTTCAGCTTCGGCGTATCGGAGCTCTCCGACGGCATCGGCTTCGTTTCGGTCGCGATGGGCGTGTTCGGCTTCGCCGAAATCATCGCGAATCTCGAGCAGAAGGAACATCGCGAGGTCTTTACAAAAAAGGTGACAGGGCTGTTGCCGACCTTGAAGGACCTCAAGGATTCCGCTCCCTCGATCCTGCGCGGGACGGCGCTCGGCTCGGCCCTGGGCATTCTGCCCGGCGGCGGCGCGCTGCTCGCCTCATTCGCCGCCTACACGCTGGAAAAGAAAGTTTCGAAGAATTCGGCCAACTTCGGCAAGGGTGCGATCCAGGGCGTGGCGGCGCCCGAGTCGGCCAATAACGCCGGCGCACAGACCTCCTTCATTCCGCTGCTGACGCTCGGCATTCCGTCGAACCCCGTCATGGCGCTCATGATCGGAGCGATGATGATCCAGGGCATCGCGCCGGGTCCGCAGGTGATGACCGAGCGGCCGCAGCTCTTCTGGGGCATGATCGCCTCGATGTGGGTCGGGAACCTGATGCTGGTGGTGCTCAACCTGCCGCTGATCGGCATGTGGATCAAGCTCCTCACCGCGCCCTATCGGATACTCTATCCGTCGATCCTGCTGTTCTGCGGTATCGGCGTGTACAGCCTTTCCAACGCCCCGTTCGACGTGATGCAGACGGCGGTGTTCGGCGTGGTCGGCTACGTCTTCGTCAAGCTGGAGTGCGAGCCGGCGCCCCTGATTCTGGGGTTCATCCTCGGGCCGCTCATGGAAGAGAACTTGCGCCGGGCGATGCTGCTTTCGCGCGGCGATGCGCTGGTGTTCTTCCAGCGCCCGATCAGCCTGACGATGCTGCTGATCGCCGCCTTCCTGCTGTTGATCGTCGTGGCGCCGGTGGTGCGCAAGAAGCGCGAAGAGGCCTTCGTCGAAGCATGACGCGGTGCGACACCGGGACGCGCCGGCGGTCGCGGCCCTATTCCAGGGTGTCTTTACTTACGGTTCTTGCCCTGCTGCCATAGCACGTCCCCGCGCCCGCCTTCGCGGTTGAGGACGCGGCCGAGGACGAAAAGCAGATCCGACAGCCGGTTGAGGTAAATCCGCGCGACCTCGCCGACTTTTTCCGAGCGCGACAAGGCGACGAGCGAGCGCTCGGCGCGCCGGCACACTGCGCGCGCAAGGTGCGCGAGGCTTCCGGCCCGAGTTCCGCCCGGAAGGATGAACTCCTTGAGCGGGGGCAGATTGCCGTTCAGTTCGTCGAGAATCGTCTCGAGCCGCTTGAACTGGGCCTCGGACATGCTCGCACGGCCGGGGATCGAAACGTCGCCGCCCAGGTCAAACAGATCGTGCTGGATGCTCTCGAGGACTTCGCGGATGTTGTCCGAAAGCGGCTCGGCGAGCAGCAAGCCGAGCGCGGAATTGAGCTCGTCGACTTCGCCCAGGGCGGCGACACGCGCGCTGTCCTTGCGCGTGCGCGAGCCGTCCCCGAGCCCGGTCTCGCCGCCATCACCGGTACGCGTATAGATCTTCGATAGCCGGTAACCCATGGATGAATGCGGCAGTAAGGGGGCCGTAATATAGCATGCGGCCCGCATGTTCCGACGCCGATTGCGTATCATGATGTCTCGCCAGCGGCATTTCTCCGGGGCAGGGGCTCCCGAGCGGCGATGATGTCCGGATAGAAAAGAGGAACGGCGCAATGCACGCGATGCTCCCGCTTCTTGAAGTTTCCGATTTCCCGGCGATCCGCAGAAAGCGCCTCGAGACCCTTCAGGTCAATCTCGGCTACCGGTGCAATCAATCCTGCGTGCATTGTCACGTCGACGCGGGCCCGACGCGGACCGAGCAGATGGACCGCGAAACGCTGCAGACCGTAATTCGGTTTCTCGAAGCTTCGGGTATCGGGGTACTCGACATCACGGGGGGCGCGCCCGAATTGAACCCGAATTTCCGCGAGCTGGTGGAGCGCGCCCGCGCGCTGTGCGCGCACGTGATCGACCGCTGCAATCTGACGGTGCTCGAGGAGCCTGGCCAGGAAGGCCTCGCGGAATTTCTCGCCGGCCAGTGCGTCGAGATCGTCGCCTCGCTGCCCTGCTATACGGAAGAGCGGGTCGATCGTCAGCGCGGCAAGGGCGTGTATGAGGCGAGCATTCGCGCGCTCAGGCGGCTCAATGCGCTCGGCTACGGGATGCCCGGCTCGGAGCTCGCGCTCAATCTCGTTTACAACCCGCAGGGACCGTCGCTGCCGCCCTCCCAGCGGAGACTGGAGGCCGACTACAAGCGCGCGCTCGGCGGGGACTTCGGCATCCGCTTCAACCGGCTCTACACGCTCACCAACATGCCGATCGCGCGCTTCGGCTCGATGCTGATCTCGAAGAGACAGTTCAACGCCTACATGACACTGCTGCAGGAATCGTTCCAGGAGGAAAACCTCGAGGCCGTCATGTGCCGCAGCCTGATCTCGGTCGACTGGCAAGGCTATGTGTACGACTGCGACTTCAACCAGATGCTGGGATTGCCGCTCAGAGTCGCGGGCAAACCCAGAGCGAGGCTTGCCGATCTCATCGGGAGCGATCTTGCGGGCAATCCGATTGTGGTGAAAAACCACTGCTTCGGCTGCACCGCAGGACAGGGATCGAGCTGCGGCGGGGCGCTGAATGGTTAGCCCAAAGGAGAAACCGGGCCGCGCCTGCCCTCGCCACTATCGCTACGCGGCGTCCGTTTTTGCGCGCGAGCCGACGTTCGAGGCCGAATCGATTTACGTTGCGGGCGGCTTGTACGGCAACGTCCATGCGCTGGAGGCCGTGCTGGAGCTTGCGCGGAGCGACGGCGCGACGCTGGTGTTCAACGGCGATTTCAACTGGTTCAATGTGGACGCGGAAGGGTTCTCGGCGATCAACGGGGCCGTGCTGCAGCATGTCGCGCTGCGCGGCAACGTCGAGACCGAGATCGCCGGCGAGGACACGGGCGCCGGCTGCGGCTGCGGCTACCCCGAATGGGTCGGCGACCCCGAAGTGGACCGGTCCAACGAAATCCTCCGACGCCTGCGCGAGACGGCCCGCGGATTTCCGGATTTGCGCGCGCGCCTGGGCGCACTGCCCATGCATCTCGTCGCGGAAGTCGGCGGCGTGCGCATCGGCATCGTTCACGGCGACGCCGAGTCGCTCGCCGGATGGGAATTTTCGCAGGAGGCCATGCGCGCGCGGCCCGAGCGCGCGCAGGCGTTGCTCGCGGGCGCCGGCGTCGGCGTGTTCGCCTGCTCGCATACCTGCTTGCCCGTGATGCAGGAGTTCGCGCTGCCGCGCGGAGCGGCGCTCGTCGCCAACAACGGCGCAGCCGGCATGCCTAATTTCCGCGGCACGCGGTTCGGACTTGCGACGCGCATCGCGCTCAGGAGTTCTCCGGACGCGCTCTACCGTGCGCGGATCGGCGGCGTGCACGTGGAAGCCGTGCCGATACGCTACGATCACGACGCTTGGATCGCGCACTTCGACCGGATCTGGCCTGCGAATTCGCCCGCCCGCCTCTCCTACCGCAAGCGCATCGTCTCGGGGCCCGCGTATGAAGCCGAGCAGGCGGGGCGGATCATCGCTCCCGGGCGCGTGCTGTCGCGCGCCGCCTGAATCGAGCGGGCCATGACCCGGAGCCGGCTGCTGTTGGCGGCCCTGATCGTCATCCTGATCGCGGCATTCTTCGCCTTTGGCCTCGACCAGTATTTCCGCCTCGAGTATTTCAAGTCGCGGCAGGCCGGACTCGACGAGTTCTATCGCGCGAGTCCGCTGCTCGCCGGCGGCGTATTCTTCGCGATCTACGTCGCCGTCACCGGACTGTCGCTTCCCGGCGCGGCGGTCATGTCGCTCGTCGCCGGCGCCATCTTCGGCCTGCTGTGGGGAACGCTGATCGTTTCGTTCGCCTCGAGCATCGGCGCGACGTTCGCGTTCCTTTCCTCCCGCTTCCTCTTTCGCGAACCGGTCCGCCGCCGGTTCGGCGACAAGCTGCGCGCCGTCGACGCGGGCGTGGAGAAGGAAGGCGGGTTCTATCTTTTCGCCTTGCGGCTCGTGCCGGCGTTCCCGTTCTTCGCGATCAACCTCGTCATGGGGCTCACGCCCATCCGGACCTGGACGTTCTACTGGGTGAGCCAGCTCGGCATGCTCGCGGCGACCGTAGTCTACGTGAATGCCGGCACGCAGCTTGCGAGCGTCGCATCGCTCGGTGGGCTGCTGTCCCCGGAGCTGCTCGGCTCATTCGTTCTGCTCGGTGTTTTTCCCTTGGTCGCCAGGAAGGCCGTGGATTTCCTGAAAGCGCACCGCGTACTGGCGAAATGGCCGAAGCCGGTGAAATTCGACCGCAACCTGGTGGTGATCGGCGCGGGTTCGGCCGGCCTGGTGGCGGCGTACATCGCCGCCGCGGTGAAGGCAAAGGTGACGCTCGTCGAGAAGCACCGGATGGGCGGTGACTGCCTCAATACCGGCTGCGTGCCCTCGAAGGCGCTCATCAAGTCCGCCAGGCTCGTGGCCCAAGCGAAGCGCGCGCAGGAATTCGGCCTGAAATCGATGCGGGTCGATTTTGAATTCGCCGACGTCATGGAGCGGGTGCAGCGCGTCGTGAAGGCAGTCGAGCCGCACGATTCGACGGAGCGCTATACGGCTCTAGGCGTCGAATGCATTCGTGGCGAGGCGAAGATCACTTCTCCGTGGAGCGTTGCGGTGAGGACGGACACCGGCACGCGCGCGCTGACGACCCGCGCCATCGTCGTCGCCGCGGGCGCGCGGCCGCTCGTTCCGCCGATCCCGGGGATCGACGGCGTCGGCTGTCTGACCTCGGACACGGTGTGGGATCTGCGGACGCTGCCGCGGCGGTTGGTGGTGCTGGGCGGCGGGCCGGTCGGATGCGAGCTCGCGCAGTGCTTCGCGCGGCTCGGCTCGCAGGTGACCCAGGTCGAGATGCTTCCGCGGATCCTGGCTCGCGAAGATCCGGAGATTTCGGAGCTGGTCGCGCAGCAGTTCCGCGAGGACGGCGTCGACGTGCGCACCGGCCACCGGGCGGTGCGGTTTCTGCGCGAAGGCGGCGACAAAGTCCTGGCGTGCGAGCATGGCGGCAGGGAAGCGCGCATTCCTTTCGACGAGCTGTTGTGCGCGGTGGGGCGCATCGCCAACACCGCCGGCTACGGACTCGAAGAGCTCGGCATCGGCACTACGCGCACCATCGAGACCAACGAATATCTGCAGACCCTCTATCCGAACATCTACGCCTGCGGCGACGTCGCAGGGCCTTACCAGTTCACCCACACGGCTTCGCATCAGGCGTGGTACGCGGCGGTGAACGCCCTGTTCGGCGGCGTCAGGAAATTCCGCGCCGACTACTCGGTGATCCCCTGGGCGACCTTCACCGATCCCGAAGTCGCCCGGGTCGGGTTGAACGAGTCCGAGGCGAAGGAGAAAGGTGTCCCGTACGAAGTCGTGACCTATGGCATCGATGACCTCGACCGGGCGATCGCGGACGGCGAGGCGCACGGCCTGGTGAAGGTGCTCACGGTGCCGGGCAAGGACCGTATTCTCGGCGCGGCCATCGTCGGGGAGCACGCCGCCGATCTCCTCGTCGAATTCATCATGGCGATGAAGCACGGCATCGGTTTGGGCAAGATTCTCGATACCATCCACATCTATCCCACGCTCGCCGAGGCCAACAAGCACGCCGCCGGCAACTGGAAAAAGGCGCACGCGCCGAGAGGGTTGCTCAGGCTGGCGGAGAGATTCCATGCCTGGATGCGGGGTTGAGCGTGCTCCAATTGGAAACACTCTCGATCATCGTGCCGACGCTCAACGAGGCGCGGGACGTCCCGGCAACTCTCGAAGCGCTGCAACCGCAACGCGCGCGCGGCCATGAAGTGCTCGTCGTCGACGGCGGCTCGGGCGACGGCACGCGGGAGCTTGCGCGAGGCCTTGCCGATCGCGTCGTCTCCGCCCCGCGTGGCCGCGCCAGCCAGATGAACGCCGGCGCCGCGCTTGCGCATGGGGAGGTTCTGCTCTTTCTTCATGCCGACACGCGCCTGCCCGAGAATGCCGACGCGCTCGTTGTTCGCGGCCTCGCGGAGAGCGGCAGGGCCTGGGGGCGGTTCGATGTCCGGATCGAAGGGAAGAGCGCGCTGCTCGGCCTGGTCGCTTTCTTCATGAACCTGCGTTCCCGCGTGAGCGGCATCGCCACCGGAGATCAGGCGATGTTCGTCCGCCGCGACGCGTTTCGTCGGGCCGGCGGTTTCCCGCCGCTCGAGCTGATGGAGGACATCGCCTTGTCACGCGCTTTGAAGGCCCTCTCGCCGCCGCTTTGCCTCGCCGACAAAGCCTTGACCTCCGGCCGCCGCTGGGAGCGCCGCGGCGTGCTGCGCACGGTTTTTCTCATGGGGTGGCTGCGGCTGCAATTTTTCTTCGGCGTCGCGCCCGAGCGCCTCGCTCGCATGTATGACGGCGAGCCCCCTGAGGCAGGTTGCCGCGTATTGGTATTCGCCAAGGCGCCGGAACCGGGCGCGGCGAAAACCCGGCTGATCCCGGTGCTTGGTGAAGCCGGCGCGGCAGCGCTTCACCGCAGGCTCGTGCATCATGTCCTCGGTATCGCAAACGAAGCGGATCTGGGCCCGGTCGAGCTGTGGTGCACTCCCGACCCGGCCCATCCCTTCTTTGCCGGGTGCGCGCGCAGCTTCGGCGTGAGCCTGCATGCTCAGGGAGAGGGCGATCTCGGCGAGCGCATGGAGCGCGCGCTCGGCGCGGCGCTCGCGCGCTCGGCGCGCGCCATCCTCGTGGGCAGCGATATTCCGGCACTCTCGGGACGGTACCTGCGCGACGCCGATGCGGCGTTGCGCGCAGGAGCCGAGGCCGCGATCGGGCCGGCGGAGGACGGCGGCTATGTCCTCATCGGCCTCGCGCGCCGCGTTCCGGAGCTGTTCCGCGGCGTTCCCTGGGGTACGCCGGCCGTGCTCGAGGAGACCCGCCGCCGCGTCGTCGCGCTTGGCCTGCGCTGCCGCGAGCTGCCGGTGCTGTGGGATGTAGACCGGCCCGAGGATCTCACCCGCCTTCCGCAGGAGATCCTGGGACAATGGCGCAGGCGGCACTTGCTTGTTGCAGAAAGCGGTGCTATCGATAAAGCGTTGACCCGAAAGGAGGAGCCATGATCCGCAAAGTCGCGTATTTTTCGATGCAGGTGCCGAACCGTCCCGGGATCGGCGTGGAGATGCTGAGGGCGATCGCGAAGGGCCGGCAAAATCTGCTTGCCTTCACCGGGTTTCCCAATCGCGGCAAGGCGCAGGTGGATTTTGTTCCGGCCAATCCCGTTGAATTTGCGCGTGGCGCGAAAAAGAAGGGCGTGAAACTCGGCAAGAAGAAAACTGCGTTCCTGGTTCAGGGCGAGGACCGCGTCGGCGCGCTCGTGCGCATCCTCGACAAGCTCGCCAAGGCGAAGATCAACATGGTCGCCATGGACGCCGTGACGGCGGGGAGTCGCCGCTTCGGCGCGATTTTCTGGGTCAAGCCCAGGGACGTCGGCCGCGCCTCGCGCCTGCTCGGCGCGAAATAAATTTCGCCCCGCCCGGGCGGGTCAGAACTTCTCCGCCCACGGCCGTAGATCCATCTCGAAGGTCCACGCGCTGCGCGGCTGCTCGTGGATCTGGAAATAGACTTCGGCGATGTCGTCGGGCCTGAGCATGCCGTCCTCGGGCTTATCGGCGGCCCGCTCGGGAAAGCGCTCGCGCACGCGCGCGCTGTCGATCACGCCGTCGATGATGACCGAAGCGACATGGATGCCTTTCGGTCCCAGCTCGCGCGCCATGCTCTGCGCGACCAGGCGCGCGCCGCCCTTGCCCGCGGCGAACGCGGCGAAGTTTGCCGCGCCGCGCAAGCTCGCGGTCGCGCCGGTGAAGAGGATGGTGCCGTGCCCGCGCGGGACCATGTGGCGCGCGGCTTCGCGACCGACGAGAAAACCCGCGTAGCAGGAAAGCCGCCACACTTTTTCGAACATGTCCGCGGGGGTGTCGAGGATCGAGTTGCGGTAATGGGATCCTGCGTTGAACGCCGCTACCGACACGGGCCCCACTTCGGCCTCGACGTCATCGAACAGCTTGGTCACCGCGGCCTCCTCGCGGAGGTCGGCGACGTAGGCGAGGCCGCGTCCGCCCGTGGCCTCGACGCCGCTCGCGATGCGCTCGAGGCGCTCTGCGCTGCGCGCGACCAGCACTACGGTGAAACCGGCCCTGGCGAAACGGCGTGCCACCGCGCTCCCCAACCCGTCGCCTACCCCGGCGACCAGTGCTACTTGTTTGGCTTTGGTCACAGACTCCTCCTAATCGCCGACCCGAGGGCGCCAGCCCATCACGCGTCTTTCGGTGCGGGCAGGCTGCGGCATTCCTCGAAGATGCGCGCGCGGCAGGTGGCGCAAATGGAGCGGTCGAGCCGCGCGAACGCGCCGGCGATCGCCTCGCGCTTGCCGCGGAAGATGTTCTCGGGGCCGATCTCGGCGAGATAGCCGCCGCGCTCGAACAATTCCTCGACCGGCTTGCGCAAGCTGTAAAAGTAGAGTTGCCCGCCGCCGGCGCGCCTGCGTCGCGCCTCCTCAACGAGCAGCTCCGCGCCCGCCATGTCGACGAAGTTGATGCTCTTCGACATCAGGAGCAGATGCTTCTGGCCGGGGCTGTGCTCGCGCAAGGTGTCGAGGTGGCGCTCGACGTGACCGACCGCGCCGAAATAGACCGAGCCCTCGATGCGCAGGATCTTGAGCTGCGGGCATTCCAGCAGACTGTCCTCGACTTCGGTCATCTTGCGCTGGCTGTGGCGCGGATCGGGCACGAGGCTGCGCATGATGGGGTGCGAGGTGCGGTTGAGGTAGAGCACGAGGGAAGCCAGCACTCCGACGAGGATCGCGAACTCGAGATCGAGCAAGAGCGTCGCGAAGAAGGTTACGGCGAGCACGGCGCCCTCGCCGCGGCTCGTGGCGAGGATCTTACGGATGCGGGCAAAATCGATCAGGTTCCAGGCGACAAGGAACAGCACGCCGGCCACGACCGCGACCGGCAGATAGGCGGCGAGCGGCGCGACGGCAACGAGCACCAAGACCAGCCACAACGCGGCGAATACCGCCGACATCGGCGTCTTCGCGCCCGCGTCGTAGTTGATGCCGCAGCGGTTGGCCGAGGCGCTCGTGGGAAATCCCGAGAAGAAAGCCGCGGCGACGTTGGCGAGGCCCTGGCCGATGAATTCCTGGTTGTTGTCGAGCCGCTGACCGGACTTGAGCGCGATCGCATGCGCGATCGAGGTCGCCTGGGTGAGCGAGACGAGCGCCACGGCTATCGCGCCTCCCAGAAGGCCTTGCAGCGTGCCGGCCGAGAGGTCCGGGAAGGACAGCGGCGGCAGCGCGCCGGGCAGGGGTCCCAGCGTGCGCAGACCCGTGCGCCCCGCGCCGAGCGCCTGATTCAATGCGAAGGCGATGGCGCCGCCGAGCACCATCGCCACGAGCATCGGCGGGATCTTCGGCAGCGCGCGGCGCGAGAGCGCTCCGACCGCGAGCGTCACAGCCGCCACCAGCATGACCCAGGGCTCCGTGTCGCCGAGGCGCGCGAACGTTGCGCTCACCAGCCTGGTGAAGCTCGCCGCGGGCGCGATCGCGATGCCGAGAAAATTGGGAAGCTGGCTCGCAAAGATCAGCACGCCGATCGCCGCGGTGAATCCGATCACCACCGTGCTCGACATGAAATTCACGAGCGCCCCCAATCCGAGGAGCCCCATCGCCACCATGATGACTCCCGACATGAGCGCGAGCGTGAGCGCGAGCTCGATGTAATGGGGCGTCATGGGCGTCGCCAGCGGGCTGAGCGTGGCGAGCACCATCAGCGATACCGGGTTGGTGGGTCCGGCGACGGTGTGCAGGGACGAGCCGAACAAGGCCGCGACGAGAGCCGGCACCATCGCGCAGTACAGGCCGTACTCCGGCGGCAAGCCGGCGAGCGTGGCGAAGGCGACCCCTTGCGGCAGCACGACGATGGCGCCGACGAGGCCGGCTAGCGCGTCCGCCTTGAGCGTCGGCGCGCCCACCTGCGGCCACCATTTCAGGAACGGAAATACCCGTTGCAGCAGCAGGTGGCTCGGTATGGTTTCGGTCGTCACGTCGCACTAAATTTCATGAGCTCATCGCGAGAGATCCGTGCCGGGGTCGTTTGCTATGGTATCAAACGCCGTGGGTGATGCCCTCTGCATGATATCCTGTAACGCTTTTCCTCTCTCCGAAATCCGACATGCCTGAATTCCGCAAACCTAGTCCCACCCTCATGCTCGTCTGCGCGAGCGTCATCCTCACGCTCGCGCTCGGCATACGCCACAGCTTCGGGCTGTTTCTCCAGCCGATGAGCATGGATAACGGCTGGGGGCGCGAAGTGTTCGGCTTCGCCGTTGCGCTGCAGAACCTGCTGTGGGGCATCACGCAGCCGTTTACCGGCATGCTCGCCGACCGATTCGGCGCGGGGCGCGTGCTCTTCGCGGGGGGCCTGCTCTACGCAATCGGACTCGCAGGCATGGCGAACTCGACCACCGCGCTCGGCTTGACGCTCGCGATCGGCCTGTTCGTCGGCGTCGGCATGAGCTGCACCACCTTCAACATCGTGTTCGGGGCGCTCGGGCGCGCGTATTCGGCCGAGAGAAGGAGCGTGGTGCTCGGCATCTCCAGCGCGGCGGGCTCGTTCGGCCAGTTCGCGGTGCTGCCGCTCGCGCTCGTCCTGATCACCGGCCTGGGGTGGTATTCCGCCCTGATCGCGCTCTCTCTCCTGGTGGCCGTGGTGATGCCGGCCTCCTTCGGCGTAGCCGACAAGGGCTACGGCGCAACCTCCGGCGGCGGCGTCTCGCTCAAGCAGGCGCTCACCGAGGCCTTCCACCGCAAGGGCTTCTGGCTGCTCGGCGCGGGCTATTTCGCCTGCGGCTTCCAGGTGGTCTTCATCGGCACGCACTTCCCCGCGTTTCTGATCGATCAGGGACTCACCGTCCGCGACGGGACCATCTCTCTGGCGCTCATAGGCCTGTTCAATATTTTCGGTTCTTATCTTGCGGGGCAACTCGGAGGCCGTTTTTCGAAGACCTACCTGCTCTCCGGCCTCTACGCCGCGCGCGGGGTCGCGATCGCGCTGCTGATCGCGTTTCCCCTCACGCCGGTGTCGGCTTATCTCTTCGCTGCGACGATGGGCTTTCTCTGGCTCGGCACCGTGCCGCTCACCAACGGCGTGGTTGCGGGAATTTTCGGCGTGAAGCATCTCGCCATGCTGTCTGGTTTCGTCTTCTTCTTCCACCAGCTCGGCAGCTTCTTCGGCAGTTGGTTCGGCGGCTACATCTTCGACCGCACTGGCTCCTACCAGCTGGTGTGGCTGATCGCAATCGGGCTGTCCGTGATCTCGGTCGTGGTCAACCTGCCGATCGACGAGGGGCCGGTGAAGCGGGCGGGGGAGGCGGTTGCGGCTTGAAGCATTGTGCGGGAGGCGGCGTGCGAACTGATTTTCGGCCAGCCAAAGAGTCAAATCCATGGATACGGTGAACATCTTCACGAGCTACGAACAGGAGGAGAACCGGTTTACAAACGGATTGATTTCCATTCTTCGCATGTCAACCCTGGACAACCCTCGGTTCCTTACGTCCTTTCTGCGTGGCGAATTCGATCGTGCTCTGGGCGGAAGGGTCCACACATTCCGTGTCCTCGAGGGAATCCCGGGAACGGCAGACGGTGAACTGTGCGGCGACGACTTCCGAATTCAGTTTGAAACTAAGATTGTGTCAGGCAGCTTGCGGCGCGATCAAATCCGCGCCCATCTGAAGCATCTGCAAGGCCAGCGCGAAAGGCTGAAGAGATTGGTCCTTCTGACGCCAGACGATAGCAACAGCAGGTACATTAAGGAGTTCCTTGCACTAGACGCCACACGTTTGCTTCATCTTGGTTGGAAACGAATCTACGATTCCCTCTGGAACTCGATTAGGAGCCGGTCGCGCAGCCCATTCACAGAGCTTGTGCGTCAGTTCCTCGAACAGATTCAAGATATGGTGTTCAAACAGGATCTCGCCGGGATCATCTTGAAGATTCATTTTGGGGCAGACTCGGAAGTCTACCCCGACAAGTATCTGAAGGAGTTGAAAGCCGACGAGTGGGACCGTTGGGACACGCCCAGGGAATATAAGAGCCTGGACGGAACTGGTCGGAAGCTGTTGCTCTACGATAGGACGCGGCAGGGGATAACCGCAGAAGTCGAGATAAAGAACGTGAAACGAATCAAGTGGGCTCAGGCTTACCCCTGGAATAACATCTTCGCTCCCGGTACGTTGCGTGTCTTCGAAAAGCCAATCCGATTAAGCCGGATACGTAACATGGCTGGGTTCGAGGACTTCGGAAGACACAGGAAAGATCGTACCGCCTACCGAAACATCACCCACGAACAGTATCGAGAGTTGACGGAGTGAGGATACAAGACCGAAAGAGCGAAGGCCCATCTTGATTGCCAATGCGCGTCCTGCTTGACGAGCGTGTACCATGGACACTGACATCGCATGACGCAGCCCGTGATTCATAGCGATCCGGACATCCAAGGCGGCGTGCCCGTCTTCGTCGGCACGCGCGTCCCGATGAAGAACCTCTTCGACTATCTTGAAGCCGGAGATTCGCTCGACCATTTCCTGAAATCGTTTCCGTCAGTGACGCGAGAACAGGCCGTCGCGGCGCTTGAGCTTGCCCGCGAGGTTCTGGCGCCGGATGCGCATCCTGCTTGAAACCAGTGAAAAGTATTGGAGGTTGCCATGTCAACCGTTGTCGCTGAAATCGAAGCCAAGTTTCGGTCGCTGAGTCTCGAAGACAAGACCGAGCTCATCCGCGCCCTTATCGCTGAACTTGATGGTCCGGCTGACGCCGACGTCGAGCGAGCATGGTTGGAAGAGGCGCAAAGACGACACCGAGAGGTTATCGAGGGAAAAGTGCAGCCAGTTCCCGGCGAACGCGTCTTTGAGAATCTCAGCTCGCGTCTGAAGCGATAGGCTTGAGTTTCACCCCGAAGCAGAGATATGCTTTCGCTCGTAACGGAGCCGCCTGCATGCATAACGCAGTGATCGAACGCGACGGCGATTGGTACATCGCGTATTGTCCCGAAGTCCCGGGAGCGAACGGTCAGGGTCGAACGAAAGAAGAGGCGAAGCAAAGCCTCACCGAAGCCGTCGCGTTGATCCTTGAGGATCGGTGCGCCGATGGCGCGTCAGTCGGACCAGTTTCGTGAATTGCGTCGAGGAGGTAAGATAGCCAACATGAAAGTTGCAACCGGCACGGTCGTCGACGGGAAAGTGGTGGTGGAGGGAGAAACCTTGGCCGAGGGCTCGTCCGTCACCGTGGTACTGCGTGAGGACGACGAGGCGTTTAAGCTTACACCTCAAGAAGAAGCCGAGCTGCTTGAGTCAATCGCGGCGATCGAGCGCGAAGAGTTCGTTTCCGGAGAGCAGCTCCTGGAGCGGCTTCGCCGGTTCGATTCCCAATCGCAAGGTCGTTGAAGGGGCCATCGTATGAAGCAGCCCGTCATTCACAGCGATCCTGACATTCAGGGCGGCGTGCCCGTCTTTGTCGGCACGCGCGTTCCCGTGAAGAATCTCTTCGACTATCTTGAAGTCGGAGACTCGCTCGACGAGTTCCTGAAGTCGTTTCCTTCGGTTACGCGATGGCAAGCCGTCGCTGCACTCGAACTTGCTCGCAAAGTTCCGACGCCAGACGCGCGTCGTGCTTGACGAGTCATTGCGCCGGTAAACCTCTTCGCAGTAGAATTTCACTCCGTTCATAGAGATACCCCGACCATGCGGCAAACCCAGTTGGAAATCTTGGAGGCAGAGGCCCTGAAGCTCACACCGGGCGAGCGTGCCGCGCTCGCACAACGGTTACTGGCGAGCCTCGATGAGGACGCGGAAATCGAGGAAGCCTGGGCGGTTGAAGTCGAGCGTCGAATCGCTGAGGTCGAGAGTGGAGCGGTTCAGGTCATCCCCATCGCAGAGGCCCTTGCCCGAGTCCGCGCAGCATTGAAGTGAAACTGGTCATCGTTCCGCCTGCGCTTGGCGAACTGCATGACGCCGCTGCCTTCTACACCGAGAGCGCAAATATCGAGCTTGGGCTTGCGTTCGTCGCCGAGTTCGAGCGAACAGTCAATGTCATTCTGGCAAATCCTGCGCTCGGAATGATCTTCCGAGGTAACCGACGCAGGTACCTCCTTCGCCGATTCCCCTACAGCGTCATCTATCAGGTTACGTCCAACGAACTTCGAGTGATCGCGGTAGCCCATCATCGGCGGCGCCCTGGTTATTGGGCAGGTCGCAAGTAGCGTCCCTTGTCAGCTTGCGAAGGTCCCGACCGATGCCCCGTTTCAGCGCCAACATCAGCATGCTGTTCAAGGAGCTCGAGTTTCCCGAGCGCTTCGAGGCGGCGGCTCGGGCGGGCTTCAAGGCGGTCGAGATCCAGTTCCCCTACGGCTGGAGCATGAGGCAACTCGGCGAGATCGCTCAGCACGCCGGCGTCGAGGTGGTGCTCATCAACATTCCCGCCGGCGATCACGAGAAGGGCGACCGCGGCATCGGCTGTCTGCCTTCTCGCACCGGGGAATTTCGAGACGCCGTCGGCAAGGCGATCGAATACGCGAGGGAGCTCGGCTGCAAGCAGATGAATTGTCTCGCCGGCGTCACACCGCCGGAGGTTGATGCGGCGAAGCTGCGCGAGACTTACGTATCGAATCTCCGCTACGCGGCGGGCGAGCTTGAGCGGCAAGGTATGACGCTCCTCATCGAGCCCATCAATACGCGCACGGTTCCCGGTTTCTATCTTAACAAGTCGGCCCAGGCGCTCGCGCTCATGGACGCAGTGGGCGCCGCCAATCTCAAATTGCAATATGACCTCTATCACATGCGGATCATGGGAGACGATCTCGCCAAAACCATCGCGGCGAATCTGAATCGAATCGGTCACATGCAGGTCGCCGACGTCCCCGACCGGCACGAGCCCGGAACGGGTGAGATCGATTTCCCAGGCTTGTTCGATCTCATCGACCGCCTCGGATACCGGGGCTGGATCGGCGCGGAATACGTGCCCGCCGGAAAAACCGAAGACGGCTTGGCGTGGGTGAAGAAATACTTGTAAGCTGCTGGAATAGTAACTGGCACCCACGGCCATGAACATAGCGGTTACCGGCGTCAACTTCATCCGCCAGGCGGAGGTAGCCGGGCGCCTGCGCCGGTCGTTGCCCGCGGATTCCGTGCTGCATGCCGAGGAGGACACGCGCTCCTACGAATGCGACGGTCTCACGGCCTACCGGCAGTTGCCGATGGTGGTAGCGCTGCCGGCGAACGAAGCGGAAGTGCAGCTCGTGCTGCGCGCCTGTCACGAGCTCAAGGTGCCGGTCGTCGCGCGCGGCGCGGGCACCGGGCTCTCCGGCGGTGCGCTTCCGCGCGGAGACGGGGTGCTGCTGTCGCTCGCGAAAATGCGGCGCATCCTCGCGCTCGACCCGGTGGCGCGCATCGCGCGCGTGCAGCCCGGCGTCACCAACCTCGCGATCTCGGAGGCGGCCGCGCCGTACGCGCTTTTCTACGCACCCGATCCCTCCTCGCAGATCGCCTGCTCGATCGGCGGCAACGTCGCCGAGAATTCGGGAGGCGTGCACTGCCTGAAGTACGGCCTCACGCTGCACAACGTGCTGCGCGTGCGCGCGGTCACGATCGAGGGCGAAGTCGTCGAGTTCGGCAGCGAGGCGCTCGACGCGCCCGGGCTCGATCTTCTTGCGCTCATGATCGGATCCGAGGGCATGCTCGCCGTGGCGACCGAGATCACCGTGAAGCTTTTGCCCAAGTCCGAGACGGCCCGCGTCATCCTCGCGTCGTTCGACGACGTCGAGCGAGCCGGCAACGCGGTGGCCGATGTCATCGCTGCGGGCATCGTGCCTTCGGGCCTGGAGATGATGGACCGGCCGGCTGCGCGAGCGGTGGAGGAGTTCGTGCACGCCGGCTACGATCTGGCGGCTGCGGCGCTCCTTTTGTGCGAGGCGGACGGCACGCCCGAGGAAGTGGAAGAGAACATTGCGCGCATGACCGAAGTGCTGCGGCGCTCGGGCGCGACCGCGATCCGCACGTCAAACTCCGAGGCCGAGCGCCAGACGTTCTGGGCGGGCCGCAAGGCCGCCTTCCCGGCGGTGGGCCGCATTTCGCCCGATTACTACTGCATGGACGGTACCATTCCCCGCAGGAAGCTCGGCGAGATCCTGAAATTCATCGCGGAGATGGAGAAGAAATACCGCCTGCGCTGTCCCAACGTGTTTCACGCGGGCGACGGCAATCTGCACCCGCTGATTCTTTTCGACGCGAACGATCCCGACCAGC
>WNGH01001106.1_pt1 | contig 43273 bp, 27 predicted proteins | sample 5400631 | NCBI WGS metagenome assembly WNGH01 (sample SAMN13153373, study PRJNA577476) | soil metagenome | isolation source: 115 cm soil or saprolite under Garry oak tree replicate 1 | place: USA:California | collected 2016-06-15 | reverse complement strand
GGATTCTGTCGCGGCTGCACCCGCGCTACGGGACTCCCTACGTCGCGCTTCTCCTGTACGCGGCGATCTACTCCGTGCTCGTCTGGGTCCCGTTCGAAAGACTCCTGGTGGTGGACATGTGGGTGACCGGGGCGTACTGCACTCTGACTCTGGCCCTTCTGGTGCGTCTGCGCTCGAGGGCGCCCGAGCCCATCTCCGGGTTCCAGGTGCCGGGAGGCAAGGCGGGCGCCTGGGTCGTTGTTCTCCTGCCGGCGTGCACCTGGGTGGTGGCGCTGTACGCCACGGCGCGCCAGGACTGGTTCGCCGGCACGATCGCCCTCCTGACCGGTTCAGTCATCTACGCGATCATGAAGCTGGTGCGCCGTCGCGAGACCGTGCCGCCGGCCGCCGGCTGACGCTGCGACCACGGCACTCACAGGCGATCGAGATCCTCCCGGCCGATGTTCGGCAGCCACGGCCAGATCTCGTACTGGGCCGTCCCCGTCGCGACGAAGGGATCGTCGTCCCTCACCCGGTCGAGATGGGACGGGGCCTGCTCGTCAGGAACACGCAGGAGCAGCAGACCGCCGTAGCGCGGATCGAGGGGGCCCGACGCCAGGTAGTCCCGGTGGGCCTCGACGACCTTGAGAACCTCGTCCAGCGGTTTGCGATATCGCACGATCGCGATCGCGTACATCGGGTCCTCCCTCCTCGATATCGGCCCGTAAAAGGCAGGTTGACCGAAGCGCATCCTGGTCGTATAAATGATGAAACGACGTTGGTCAATTCTCTCCCCGCGGGCCGCCGCACCCGCGGGAATCGAAGAGGAAGGAGAGAAGCCCATGCCCCCACACTTTCACCGATTTGTTCTCCTGCTGGCGCTTCTGTTCGCGACGTCAGGCGTGTCCTCGGCGGCCTACCGGGGATACGTCGAGCTTCCCTGGGCGCCGACCTTCTGCCAGCAGGAGTCCCACTTCCTGACGGATCCCTGTACGGGGAACCCTCAGTACCTGCTCGACGACCGCGGTGCTGTCAACATGGATCCCTATCTGTGCGAGTACGTTGCCGTGGACGGACCGAACGTCGGCATCGAGTGCCAGGTGATAGCCCCGCTCTCGGTTCTCGTGTCGCAGCCCCCGTGTCCTATCCCGTTCACGGGCCTTTGGATCAGCGCCGAGACGCCTCCGCGCGTGAATTGGGACCATGTCACCTGTGCCGTCTCCCACGATGTCATTCGCGGCGATCTTCCGGGACCCTCCCCCGGGGGGTCGACCATCGATCTGGGACGCGTGTCGTGCCTGGCCAACGACCTCCCCCAGGTCGCCTGGTGGTACGTGACCGGTCCGAGCGACCCGGAGTTTCCGCCGCTGGGATCGGCCTATTTCTACCTCGTGCGCGCCTTCGGCCTTCCCAGCGGTGACACCACCTACGGACATTCGAGCGATGGACAGGAGGAGATCCCTTTCTCCGGGGACTGCCTGCTCTGACGCGCGCAGGTTTCAGCAGGGACTGAGCTGGCAGCCGCCGGCAACGTTCTTGCAGTTGTAGGGCGAACCGGAACTTTTGCAGCTCGGACCTCCACCCGGCCCCTTTGAGCAGGCGCGGAATTCGCAACCTTGCGCCGCCAGCGCCTGGACTACTCCCAGGTCGGCCAGTGCAGATAGGTAGGGCATCGTCGGCTTTGGCGACAGACTGCTGAAGATCGTGATGCCAGAGATGACGGCCGCCAGGACAAGAACGCGAATCGCGAATCGTAATGCGCGCTTCATGGTTCCTCCTCCCGCTGGGTGGCCGCCGGTGCAGATTTGCCTGCAGGCGGAGATTGCGGAATCCAAAGTGATTCTAGTACCACGAGAACCCGCCTGGACAATACTTCGTCGCGCCGCCCTCGGATCGTGAAGCGAGGCGCACCGATTCCATTCAGATCTTCTGACCATAACCCTGTGGGCTATGGGCGCCTGAACGGACACGGGAAAGGCGGCAAGTGAGCAAGTTTGGCGTCCCCAACGGGATTTGAACCCGTGTTACCGCCTTGAAAGGGCGGTGTCCTGGGCCAGGCTAGACGATGGGGACGACCGGGGGGCGTATCCTAGCATGAGGCGCCGTGCGGCCGGGCGTGGCCGGATTCCGCCCGGCTCCTATCCCCGCCCATCACGGCTCGGGTCGATTGACAGCCGTGCGGCGCGGGGGTATATGCACGTGAAGGAAGGGAGAGGCGCGTGTCGGGAAACCTCGCGCAGCGCTGCGTTCTCGTCGTGGCGCTGTGTCTGCTGATGGGCTGCAATCACAATGGTCGTCGCATCGGCGGCATCACTCCCGCGAGCGTCACCATCGCCTGCTATTCGTGCGACGGCTCCGGCCCCATCCTCCAGCTTGAAACTCCTCTCGATCCGCACCTCAATCTCTGTTTCCCTGCCGCACCCTTCGCGATCGGATGCTGGTACGGCTGCCCTACGCCCGGTATCGAGAACGGCCAGTGTCCGAACCAGACCCCCTGAGGCGCGCTCCGGCATGACCCGGGCGTCGCATGCGGATACCATCGGCGTGGGGAGCGGGATGGTGAGCCGTGCTGGACTCGAACCAGCGACCCTCTGATTAAAAGTCAGATGCTCTACCGCCTGAGCTAACGGCCCGCCCGCGGTGGAGTATACGTCAGGAGCCGACCTTCATCTGCGCCCCCCCGCAGGGAGGGCAGGGAGTCTGTAGTATCATCGCTGCAAAGGCGGCCCTGCGGGCGTTTCACGGAGAGCGACGATGGCCGAGACGATGACGCGAGGGGAGATGCGGCTCGATGCCACGCTGCCCGGATCCGCCTACTGCGACCTGGAGGTCCTGGAGCGCGAACGGGAGCTGATCTTCTACCGCTCCTGGCTGTGCGCCGGGCGCGAGGAGAGGATCAAGGAGCCGGGCGACTTCTTCACCGTGCCGGTCGGACGCGAGAGCGTGATCGTCGTGCGTGACCGGGACGGGCGGGCGCGCGCCTTCTACAACGTCTGCCGGCATCGCGGGGCGCGGCTGTGCAATGTGGACGAGGGACGTCTCAAGGGGGCCGTGACCTGCCCGTACCACGCGTGGACCTACGCCCTCGATGGGAGGCTCATCGGGACGCCCCATCTCCACGAGTGCGAGGGGTTCCGCAAGGAAGAATTCTCCCTGCACCCGGTCGCGATCGAGGCGTGGGGCGGGTTCCTGTTCATCAACCTCGAAGGGGAGCGGGCCACGCCTCTGGCGGAGCACCTGGGGCCGATCCCGGAGCGCCTCCGGCGCTATCCGCTGGCGACCCTGCGCGTCGGGGCGCGCGCCGCGCACGAGGTCGAGTGCAACTGGAAGATCCTGGTCGAGAATTATCAGGAGTGTTACCACTGCCCGGGTGTGCATCCCGAGCTGTGTGACCTCGTCCCCCTGTACCGAAGGGGTGTCGTGGATGCTTCCGGGTCGGACGACGTCGCCTACTTCCGCGAGGGGGCCTGCACATTCACGCTGACCGGAACGACCCGGCGGCCGTTCCTGTCGGGTCTAAACGGCGAGGAGAAGAGAAAGTACGACGGCGAGATGATCTATCCCACCTTGATGCTCAATCTGTTCCCCGACTACGCGCAGTACCGCGCCCTGTGGCCGCTGGCGCCGGCCCGGACGCTCGTCGTGACGGAGTGGCTGTTCGAGCCCTCCACCATGGCGCGGGACGACTTCGACCCGCAGGATGCCATCGAGTTCATCGACCGCATCGCGCGCCAGGACTGGGACGTGTGCGAGCTCGTGCAGAAAGGTGTCGCCTCGAGAGCGCACCGGCACGGGGTCTACGTGCCTCAGGAGATGCACGCCGGCAGGTTCAAGGCCTGGTACCTGGAGCGGCTGCAGACGTAGCGGGCGCCGGGAAACGGCGCCGCCAGACCCGCTGCGCGAAGTAGGCCAGCGGACCGCTCGCGAGTCCCAGAAGCCCCAGCCAGAGCATTTTTCGCCCTCCGATCGGCACCCCCAGCCAGCAGATGAGGAACGGTCCCGCGCAGATCGCCAGGGCGCCGGGCCATCCTCCAGGGACCTTGAAGCGGCGCGGCAGATCGGGGCGGGTCTTCCGGAGGCGCAGGAAGGCCATGTAGAGCAGCGTGTAGATTCCAAGGTTCAGCCACTGGTTGTAGACGACGATGTCGATGAAACGATCGGTCACCAGCGCGATCGCCGTATAGACCGCCCCGTCGAACAGGAGCGACACCCAGGGCGCGCCGTGACGTCTGCCGACGGCTGAGAAGACCGCGGGAAACCGGCGCTCGGCGGCCAGCACCATCGGCACGCGGGTGTTGACCATCAGAGCGGCGTGGAACAACGATACGTTGGCGAAGAGCGCCGCCAGGGCGATCCAGGCGCCGAGCCACTCCCCCCCGAGACGGAAGCCCAGGGTCGAGAAGTGGTGGTCCGGCCACGACGCGTAGTCCGGATCGACCGCCGAGGCGACGACGACGGGGAGAAGGTATCCGAGAAACACGCACGGGATCGCCAGAAGGTAGGCGCGGCCGTAGGTCCGGGTCGGGTCCTCCACTTCCCCCGCGACGACCGAGACCGAATCGAGCGTGTTGTAGCACCACATCCCGAGCATGAGCGCGAGACCGAGTCCCTCGAGCGTGCCCTTCCCCTGCGCCACGAGGGGTGTCAGGGCGTGCAGTGTGAAGTGCGGCGCCCCGAGGAACACGAAGGCGGCGAAGGGGGCCATGATGAAGAGCGAGAACCCGACCGCCAGCCGTCCGCCCGCCTTGATGCCGCGCAGGTTGATGCCGACGAACAGCCAAACGAGCGCCACCCGCACCAGGCGCTCCTCCCAGAACCCGAGCTCCGGCCACCAGTACTTCAGATACTGTCCGAACTGGATCGGGTAGATCGCCGTGTCGGCCAGCATCTTGATCCAGTACCAGAACGCGGCCTGGAAACCCCAGAAGCCGCCGAACGCCATCTCCACCCAGCGGAAGAAGCCGCCCTCCACGGGAGCGGCGCTCGACAGCTCGGTGGCCACCAGGGCGTGCGACAGACCCCAGAAGAGCAGCGCGACGACGAGCATGAGCGCAGCGGCGCCGGGGCCGCCGTCGCGCACCATCGCCTCCAGGCCGAACGGTCCGGACGACACGAACACGAAGATCGTGCCGGCGAGCGTGACGACGCCGAGACCGCGGCGGAGCCTCGCCGGGGTTGGAGCGTTCATCGATGCGGGAACCGAGTCCGTCGACATCCGTCACCGGGATTCGGGTGAGTCTCGGGGCCATCTTATCCGCACGCGACGGCAGACAAAAAGAGGGGGTCCCGAAGGACCCCCTCGATACTCTCGTCGCTCAGCCGGCTACGGGCAGCTGATCGGGGAGATCTCGACCGCGTTGTTGAGGCCGCGGCCGAGCACCGTCTTCGACCCCGTGGTGTTCCTGTGTCCGACCAGGTAGTAGATGGCAGTGTTCACCGCCGGGACCAGTGAGCTTGTGACCGACACGTTGCTGCCGATCGGTGTCACCTGCGTCACGTTGCACTGGAGGGTCGCCAGTGTCGCGAGGGTGGTATCCGGCGGGCTGGGCGTCCCCGAGGAGCCGTCGTCCAACCGCGCGCCTCGGAAGACATCGTATCCGACCAGCGGTGCGGGTTGCGGCCGCGACGCCCAGCTGATCGTGGTGATGCCGGTGGTCCTGTCGTTGGTCACGCCGCAGTCGAACGCACCTCTCGTCGAGGGACAGTTCGTCGGCGCCGTGCTGCCCAGCACGATGTCGGCGCCGTCCCCTGTGTAGACCCTGATCGTCATGCTGGTGCCGGTGAGCGTGGTGCACGCCGGGTTGCTCGTGCAGCGCGCCAGGACTTGGTACGTGGCGTCGCCCGTCGGGGAGTCCTGGAAGGTCGGATTACCCGAGTAGTCGTGGAAGAGGGCGCCGTTCTTCAGGACGCGGTACTGCACTTCGCCGTCCACGCAGCCGCCAGGATTGGTCGTACCGGCCATCGAGAACGTGATGCTCTCTCCATTCTCGTAGATGCCGTTGTGGTTGGCGTCGTCCGCGGTGAGGGCGGTGACGAGGCCCTTGTCGCCGGGCGTGGGGTCGCACTTGCCCGCCGGGGTGACCGGGCACGTCGAGGCCGGCGGCGCCTTGATATCGCCCACCGGCACGACCTGCCGGGTGATCGCACCCGTGATCCGGATGTCGTCGACCCACCAGCCGTCCTCGTTCAGGCTGTCCTGCCAGCACGAGCCGCCGCCACAGCCGTACGTCTGGTAGTCCTGCGACGACCCGGAATTGTCGAATTCCCAGCCTTGGGCAATCCAGCGGATCTGGACGCGCGCGCCGAGGTAGATCGACAGATTGAACTTGCTGTTCACCCACAGGGCTCCGCTGGCCGGCGACAGGGACCCCTGGACGCCGGGACCCGGGCAGCTCATCGTCGAGCCGGCGCCCCAGGCGTTGCCGCAGTGTGACCAGACCCCGAGCGGGTAGCACATCGTCTCGTGGACCCCTCGGGGGGCGGGCGGGGCGGAGCCGGTGTCCGTCGGCGTCATGTTGCAGTAGAACACGTTGCCGTACTGGCTCCAGACGTAGGGCGTGTGATCGTAGACGTTCTGGAACGGGACCAGCTTGTCCCAGGGTCCCCAGTCGTCCCCCGATCCCGGGGTCGGATCGGAGTTCCGGTCGGAGCGGATCTGGACGTCGCCGAAGTCCTGGGACTGGCCGGTATGGACGTTCGACTGGCTGTTATCCATCATGTCGGCGATGTGGTAGAAGGAGAGCACCAGGTCACCCGCGACCGGCAGCGGCGTCAGGTTGATCGGATTGGTGGTGAACGCGGCCAGGGAGCGGAACGAGGTCGTGTCGGACAGACGCCGCGTCGGATCGACGTGGCGGCCCCAGTGCAGCGAATTCGTGCCCGAGAAGGCCATCGGGCCATCCGTGGCCGATTGCATGAAGGCCGTGCTCGAATTGACCACGTGGGTCGGGTCGCATGTCCCCGACGGGCAGTGGATGTGCCAGTCCATGTCGTTGTCCGAGCCGACGCTGCACTCGTTGTCGGCGGGCGGTATCGGATACCCGAAGCAGCCGATGGCGGCCAGCGAGTTCAGGCCACCCAGCGCCGACCCGACCGTGTATCCGAACGTGTCGTTGAGCTGGCCATTGCGGCCATCGCTCAGATCCACCTTGCCGTTGCCGTCGAAGTCGGTGTCGAAGTCCTCGAACAGGGTACCGGCGGGGACGCCCGGACGATTGCTGGGGACGGGTGTCACGACCGCTCCGGTCGGGAGGTCCAGATCCAGGAGGGTCGAGATACCGACCTTCCGGGCCGTCCCGCGGGCCTCGCGCGAGCTCAGGCTGAGGGTGAAGTCCCCCGTCGCCGGGCTGCTGGCGGAGGTCGTCTGCGTGGAGGCCGAGACGGTGTACTCGAAGTACCCCAGGCCGCCGGGCAGTGTGGAGGTGTCGAGGGTCACGCCGACCGGCAACGAGCCGACCACCATGGACGGCTTGCTGACGCACTGGATGTCGCTGTCGTCCGTAGCCAGGAAGAGGGTCACGTCGGTCAGCGGGAAAGGACCGGCGTTGCGCACCAGGATGGTCATCCGGCATTTCTCGCCGCTGTCGCAGAATGCGTCGCCGTCGCCGTTGATGTCATGCACGATGGCCGCCTCGACGACGATGTTCGGCAGCGCCACGCGGCTGCAGTTCGCGAGCAGGGCGAACGAGAGGGCATCGTCCGGGATGCCGTTGTTGTCGCCGTCCACCATGAAGGGGGAATCGCAGGCGTCCCCCACCCCGTCGTTGTCCTGATCGGCCTGGCGGTTGGTGTTGGGTATGATCGCCGGGTTGGGGATCGTCGGGCAGTCGTCGAGTGCATCCGGGACGCCGTCGGTGTCGAGGTCGTCGTTGACCAACCCGCAGCCCCCGCTGTTGGTGATGCCCAGCCTCTGGCAGGTCTCACCGCCGCAGATGTCGCCCGCTCCGCCCGCGCACTGCGGGCCGGGGCCGGGCGGCGTGCATATCACACCGGTCAGACTGCACGTGTACGTGCAGGTGCACTGCTGAGTGCTGGTAAAGCAGATATTCTTGGGGTTTTCCGCGCACAGACCGCTGGGCGCCGAACACTGGGCGTCCGACGTGCAGACGATCTGGCTCGACCGGCTGCAGGAGCCCGTCGGCAGGACGGCCTGGACCGCCCCGACGCAGTCGCCGTCGCAGGCGTCGCCGATCCCGTCCGGGCCGTCCGCGTCATGCTGGTTGGTGTTCGGCGTCCGGACGCAGTTGTCATTCTTGTCAGCGATCGTGTCGCCGTCCCGGTCGGTGTTCTGATCGCAGGCGGTTCCCCTGCCAAACGACCCCACGGTCTGCAGCGGATTGTAGACGTCCGGGCAGTTGTCGAGCGTGTTCACGACGCCGTCGAAGTCGATGTCGTCGAGATCGCAGGCATCCCCCACGCCGTCCCCGTCCGAGTCCTTCTGGTCGACGTTGGCGGCGCCGGGGCAGTTGTCGCAGATCGAGCCGATGCCGTCACCGTCCACGAAGCAGACTCCCCCGGTCCCGCAATCGGCCGCGACCCTGCATGGCTTGCCGGAGTTCGTGCCGGCCGTGCAGGTGCCGTCCTCCTGGAGAGGGTTGTAGTCGAAAGGACAGTTGTCGACGCTGAAGGCCACACCGTCGCCGTCCAGGTTGTCGAAATCGGTCTGTCCTGTCACGCCGTTGCCGTTCGCGTCGCACTGGGGGTCCAAATAGTAGAAGACCAGCGAGGTGTCGCTCGTGGATACGTACAGAAGTCCAGGCTCGTTCAGGGACTGGCTCACCGTGACCGTCCCCACGAACAGCCCGGATCCCGCCGGGACCTCGGGGATCGTGAACGATTCATGCGGATGGAGCGCCGTCACCACCCCCGTGCTGAACAGGCGGGCGTCGCTGTTGGACGCGGCAAGCACCTGCACCGAGCCCGCGCCGGCGCGCTTGGGGTCGTTGACCGTGACCGTGACAGCGTCGTTGCACTCGTAGAGAACGCTCCTGTCGACCGACAGCGTGGCGCACTGGCCGCCGGCCGGTGACCCGCTCGTCTGACACGTGTCGTTCACGCCGCCCGTGCACTGCGCGTTGGTGGTGCAGGCCACCCCCGTCAGCGTGCAGCGGTTCAGGAAGCGGTTGCAGGCGGGGGTGTGCTGCGGGACGAACTGGGCCTCGTCGACCGGGTGCCGCTCATCCCACTCGAACACCACGTCGTCGATGCCCATGCCATAGTCGGCGGTCGCCGCTTCCAATTCCACATTGTAGAAGCCGATGCCGATTTCCCAGCGGACGCCCGGGTTCACGCTGAAGGGGGTCACCGCGCCCGACGGCCCGCCCTGCCCGGTCACCGAGAAGACGAAGCCGCCCGCGTAGCCGACCAGGGTGAAATCGACGTTGCGCACGGGGCCAGCGGCGTCGTTGTCCCAATCCCTGCAAGGCTGTTGCTGGCACGACTGGACCGTCGGTGCGGTCGGGAGCGGGTACGGCAGCAGGTCCGGCGGAGCGGTCGGCATGGGCGAGGTGCGGGTCGGGACCGAGATGAACCCCCTGAACCCGGTCTCGTCGCCGTCCACCTTGTTGGCGGCGATCGAGTTGTTCGGGTCGGTCGTCGGCCCAAAGGTGCGCGTCGCGTTCGTCTGCGAGGAATCGAACCCGACGTCGCCGGTGGCCCCGAAGAAGCCGACCTGGTAGTCGATGCCGCCGTAGGCGAGATCGAACTCCTGGCACATCAGGCAGGCTCCCGTATCGTCATCGACGTTGTTGTCGACGTTGAAACTGCCGCCGGTCAGGGAGTCGAACGTCTCGATGTTGAGATTGAAGCCAAGGCGCTGGAACTCGGCGGAATAGGGGAGGTTGCGGGCGTCGTTCGTCTGGTGCACCTTGGCGATGATCGGCGACAGCAGAAAGTCCTCGATGAACTCGGCCGACGGAGGCGTCGCCGGGTTCGAGGCGAGGATGTAGTTGTCGCAGTTGTTGCCGGTCCCGGGAGTCGTGGGATCGCCGTCCCCGGTGTGCCAGATGCCCGCTCCGTTGTTCTGGAACCCGGCAAGATTGGGGTCGATGAGATCCTGATTGGCCGATTGGAAGCCGCACTGCCCGAAGGTCACGTATTCCCAGGTCAGCGGTCGGGCGGTCGGCCCGGGACGGCTGGAGGGGTGCCGGAAGCCGTTCCAGCCTCCGTTGTTGAGATCGAAGCTCCAGGGCACCTTGTCCCCGGCGGCGGTCTTCGTCGGCCCGGTGCTCGAGAACAGAATACCCTTGTCGAGCAATCCGTTCGGAATGACGTCGAACTCCCCGCCATCCAGGATACCGTTGCCATTCAGGTCCTCGCCGAGGGTGTTGGTGACGAGGCCGCCCGCGGTTCCGGGTATGAACATCGAGCTGAAGGTGATGTCTTCATCCGGGTTGACGATTCCCAGGAACGGGTCGGTGATGTCCGGCCGGTCGATCTGGAGATTCCTGTTGAAATCGCGGATCTGCCGCCCGCCGCCCGGGAAATCGGTCGAGTAGTGGAACGTCTCGTTGTCCGAGTTCAGGGCGTGACGGAACGTGTACGCCTGGCGCGGAAGCTGGAACTGGCCCGACGTCGACTGCAGCGTGACCGTGAGATCCACCACCCGGTTCGCCACGGCCAGAAGGTTCAGCGCCGCGGGGTCCACGCGCAGCGCGAAGGTCACGCCGGAGATCTGGCCGGCGGGCAGGTGTCCGATCGACTGCGGCGAGTTCAGCACCCGGATCGCCGAAGCACCCGGGCCGCCCGGCGTGAGCGTCGCCGACACGTCCGAGAAATCCTGGTCGCGGTTCGAGTTCAGGAAGGTGACCGAGTAGGTGAGGTTCTCCCCGGAGTCGAGGAACTGGTCGTTGTCGCAGCCGCCGCCGATGAAGTCCTGCTGCGTGTCGTCCTGATTCTCGATGAGGAAACGCCAGGCCAGCAGGTTGGGCGTGCAGGAGATGCGTGCGGACGCCTGCGCGTCACGCGGCGTGTCGGCGTAACGGACGCGGACGAAATACGGCTCGTCCGCCGTCGTGCCATTGGTCTCGAGGATGCCGTTCCCGGGCACCGCCGGTTTTCCCTCGCGGAGCGGCAAGGGGGCCGAGGAGAAGGTGCTGCCGGTTCCGCTGAAGCCGAAGCCGTTTTCCGTGTCCACGACCACGCCGCTCTTGTTCACGACCTCGAAGACCGACCCCGCCGTCACCCCGGCCGCGTTCGCCCCCGGATCGAAGATGGTGGCCTTGACCTGGTCCGCGCAGCCGTACAGGCTCTTGTCCAGGGTCGCGGTGCTCGCCGGGAAGGTGCGCGTGGTGCCCGCGATTGTCTGCGTGCCGATGCCCTGAACGGGACCCGCGATCACCAGACCGTACGGCTGCCCCTCGGCGTCCAGGAACCCGTCGCCATCGGTGTCCTCACCGGGATCGAGGCGACCGTTGCCGTTTCCGGTGCAGGTGCCGGTAAGCAACCCCGTGCAGCATGCCGCCGGGTCCCCGGCAGCTCTGCACTGGGCGTTCGACGTGTCCTCCGACGCGCCCGTGAGCACGGTGATCTGGCCCGCCGTGGCACCTCCGGCACCGCGCTTGACACGCACCCGCCATGTGCCGGTGACCAACTGCGAGTCGGCTGGGTTGCCGTCCCCGTTCGGGTCGGCGGACAGATGCACAGCCTCGACCGGGTTGCGCTTGTCCGAGACATCGGCCGACGGGGGTCTCGTTGCTGGCGAAGCGAGGCTCCACTGGCCGAGCTTGACCCCTCCGGACATGTAGCTGTTACCGTCGTACACGACGTCGTCGGAGTTGTCCAGAATACCGTCCGGGCCGGGCGAGACCACTTCGAGATCAAGGTCGTTGACCAGGGAGCCCGCCGATCCCGCCGCGCTGGGCGGGTCGGCCCAGGCCAGGGCGATGCGCAGCTGACCGCGGTCCACGACACGTGAGCTTCCGACCGTGCGGGTGCTGTCCGAATCGACCTTGAAGAGGTGCTCGATGACGGTCCGCGCGCCGTTGTTGATCGCCGGCTCGCCGGTGCCGATCTCGTCATAGACGATGAGACCGGCCGATGGATACTCGATGGTGTTCGGCGTGCCGATCCCTTTCCCCTTGGGCCAGTTCGCGAGGGGCAGTACCGACGTCAGGACCGGCCTGCCGTACCCCTGCTCGTTGTTTCCGATCACGCCGACATCGACATTCCCGACCGGACTGACGAAGTTGAATGCGCGGGTGAAGGCCAGGGTAGAGTCGTTGGGATTCGGATATTCTGTCTCCAGGAACTCCAGGAAATTGGCGGACGCGACGACCGCCGCCTTCACAAGCGGACCGGAGACGTTCGGAACGCGGTCCCCGGTCACGCGCGCCCCGGTCGGGTAGAACCCCTGCGCCAAATAGTCGCGGATGAGGGCCGCCTGTCCCGCCACTTCGGCCGAGGCGAAGGACGTCCCGAAATTCGCATCATCGAGGATGGCGTCCACCGGGCCCAGGTTGTCGTTGTCCCGGCTTCTCCAGACGGCGATCGAGATGGTGTTGACGGCGTTGAAGAACCCGGTCACGTCCGCGGCGACTCCCACGACGAGAGGCGCCGTCCGCAACGACCCGGCCGTGGCCGGCCCCTTGGACGTGAAATTCAGGACGTTCTCCTCCAGATTCGAGCTGAACTGCGTCTGCACGTCCTGGAAGTGCCCGCCGACCGAAATGAGATCCTTGGCCGTCGCCGGAGGCGAGACCTGCAGCGGGCGGGGGATGTTCGGATCGTTGTCGCCGACCGAGCCGTCGAACAGGTCGGGATACTGATTATGCTGCTGACCGTTGAAGTTCGAGAACCACTTCTGCACCTGGTTCGTGCCCTCGTGCCCGACCGGCGCGAACACCATGTAGTCCCGGTTGTTGACCAGGAACTGATCGATGTCATGGGCCTCCTGCGGATAGGTCCCGTCCGACAGGTTCTGCAGGAGAAGGTCGAAGTTCGGCGTGCCGAACGGCATCACGTGCAGGTGGACCTCGTTCCCGCCCCCGGTGTTCCCCGCGCAGGTGCCGGTCCCCCCGCTCTTCGGGCAGATCGCCAGATTCAGCCGATCCAGGAGCGAGCCCGGCAGGACGTTGCCGCCGTGCTCGATCATCTCGTTGGTGGTGCAGAGATTGGGCAGGGCCGCATCCTGCAGGAGGATGCGGGCGCCCCTGGCGACGCCGTCCATCTCCAGGTTCTCGTACTTCGGGCGGATGTTGACCGTGGTCTTCGTGACCTTGAACCCGACCGAGGTCCCGTCGCCGGCGACGACTCCGGCCACGATGTTGCCGTGGGTGCCGCTGCCGGACAAAGTTCCGTCGCAGCTCGAGCCGTTGTCCTGGACGTTCTGGATGGCGTGCACCTTCCGGTGGGCCGGGCTCGGCATGGCATGGGTGACGTCGCCCACCTGGGTGGCCGTGTGCGAGAACTGGACGGAGTCGGCCGAGATCCCGTTGTCCGTCACCGCCACGATCTGCGGAGGGACCGCCGCGGTATCGTTGTTATATCTCTGCAGCGTGCACACGCCCCCCGGTGGCGGGCCGGTGCATGTGCCGGTGCCCGCCCCGGTGCAGCACGCTGTCGGGTTTCCGGCCGCGACGCACTGGGTATTGTTCGTGCAGTCGTTGTTCGTCGCGCAGGTCCGGGTCGGGGACTGCGTGCACAGCAGAGCGCCGCTCCCGCCGCCGTCCACACCGACGTCCTGATACGGCTTCTGGAACGGCAGGTTCTCCTTGATATTTCCCACCATCGCGGTCGTGGGTGTCTCGACGTTGAACAACGTGAACTCACTGCGCTCGTACAGGTAGCGGACCCGTTTCTGGTGTGCCATGCGGGAGATCTTGGAATAATGCAGGGTCGTCTCGTAAGACAGTCCGTCTATCGCAAACTGCGCGGCGGAGCCCGGCCCGGCCACCTCTTCGACCTCACGCCGCGCTTCGTTCTCGGACGTGCCTCCGAAGAACACCACGATCACGTCCAGGTCCTCGCTCTTGGCCCGTGACGCCTGGATCATCGGCATCCGTCCGAGGCGGGGATCGACGCGGAACGCTACGAACCAGGGCATCGCCGCCTCGACGAACCCCGCAGCGCCGACCGCGGACTCCGCTCCCTGCGGGATCTCCACCAGCAGCGTGCGGCTCTCCATCAGGTCGTGGACCTTCACCCCCATGCCCTTCAGATCGCTCGCGATGTCATCCATGGAGCGCGATTTCAGGGCCGCCTCGCTGATCTGGAGGGCATCGAAGCCGGGAGCGATCTCTCCCCGCTTGCCGGCCCCGAGACGCCGCCCCGGCGTGTCCGCGAGGAGAGGCGCCTTCGATCGCAGATCCGCGATGGCGCCCGGATCGATGAACCCGATCGCCGTGTCGATCATGTGCTTTCGTTTGTCGGGCGGAGGGGTCAGGACAGGCTGGATGGCCAGCAGCGGAGACAGACCGGGCTTGCGCTCGTTCGCCGGCGGCCGGAACACCTTCTTGGCGAACTCCATCTCGCCGTACTGCGCCGGATCGAGGTTCTGTTGCCGTGCCTGCACGCTGCCGTCGCGGGACGCCCAGGTGGCGAAACTGACGAGGGCGAGGGCGCCGAAAACAAGCGCCGACGCCAGCACCGCACTGGCAAGCGACCGCCGCTTCAGGCTGCAACCCATGGAGACCTCCTTGGAAATGGACGAATGCTTAGCGGGATTAGGGCCGGTGGACAACGTGTCTGTTTTATTCAAGCAGAGTTCGCCACGACGGAAAAGGCGCGACGAACAGGGGAAGGGGGTCCCCGTGCGGTCAGGCCGCCCGTCTCTCCATCGTCATGTACGGTGAAACGGTACCGCTGTCAACTTCATTCGAGCGGTCTTCGAGTAGCCCTCCGGAAGGAGCCTCCGGAAAGGCCTTCGGGCGGCCCCTCCTGAGAGGGGCGCGCCGTCGCCGTCAGAGTCCCAGTGTGGAGGCGGTGCGACGGATGTGCTCCAGGACCGAATCGACGTCGGCGTTCCGTGTCAGGTAGTTGAAGACTCCGAAGCGGAAATAGACGGTCCGGTCCATCGCGATGGTCGGAAACCAGGCGAAACCGCGTCTCTCGACCTCCTGCTGGATCAGGACCTGCACGCGGTTCAGGCGGGCCCGCAGGGAGGGAGCGGCGCGCCCCCTCGGCGCCAGACGGCTCGCCCAGCCGGGCAGGTACCGGAAGCACAGGCTGGCGCACTCCACAGGGGCGGGGTGCGGTTCCAGCCAGCTCCTGCGACGCACCTCCCCCTCCAGGTGACGCGCGACGTCCATCGTGTGATCCACCAGCCGGCCGAGGCCCTGACGGCCCAGCGACTTCAGGCTGAACCAGAACCGCAGACCCCGGAACGAACGGGAGCCCTCGAGGGAATAATGATAGAAGTCGAGCCGGCCCGCCTCCGCCTCGAGGTCCTTCTTGAGATACCCGGGCTCCGTCGTGAAACTCCGGTTCAGCCTGCATCCGTCGCGCACGAACAGACCACCGAGGCTGAACGGCTGGAACAGCCACTTGTGCGGATCGATCGTGACGCTGTCGGCGAGGTCGAGACCGTCCAGGCGCGCCGCGAAGCGATTGGAGAAGAGCAAGGCACCGCCGTAGGCCGCGTCCACGTGAAAGTGCAGGCGATGGCCCCGCGCGATCGCGGCAACACCCCGGAGCGGATCGATGTTCCCGGTGTTGGTGGTCCCCGCGGTCGCCACCACGGCCATCGGCACGAGCCCCCTTCCGACGTCGCGCGCGATGGCGGAGGCGAGATGATCGAGACGCATCTTCATTCCTGCGTCGGCTTCGATGCGGACCAGCGCCTCCTCACCCAATCCCAGGAGATCGAGCGAACGGGCGATGGAAAAGTGCGCCTGCTCGGAAGCGTAGACCCTCAGCCGACCCACCATCTTGCGCGGCAGACCGGCGGTCCTCGTCCTGATTCCGGTCACCCGGTCACGGGCCATCTTGAGAGCGATGGCGTTCGCCACTCCTCCCCCGCTCGTGAAAACGCCGAAGGCGTCGCGACCGAACCCGATGAGGTCGTTCATCCAGCGGACGAGCCGCATTTCCAGGTGCGTGGCCGAGGGGCCCGCCTTCCAGGCGTCGACCGACTGGTTGAGGAAGGCGACCGGCAGCTCGGCGAAGGCTGCGACCGGAAGGGGGGCGGGATTGAACAGGCCGAATATCCTCGGATGCGACATGTGCATGGAGTGGCGGAACACTTTCCGCCGGCACTCCTCCAGGACTCGGACGGGAGACCGTCCACTCTGGGGAAGCGGCTCGTCGAACAGGCGATCGAGCTCGGCCTTCGAGGCTCCGCTGTAGGTCGCGCGCGAACGGCTGTAGATGTGATCGAGAGTGGCATCGAGTACCCGCCGTCCGAAGCGGGCCGCCTGCCCGCGCGTCAGAAGGAGGGAATCAGGAGGATGTGCCATGAGGGAAGGATCACCCCGCCGCCGGCTTCGATCCGACGCCGAACCAGCGCCGCCGCGCCGGCACCGCGACCCGCCGGTCGACCGCCATCCTGGCCTCCGCCCAGCGCGCCAGCCTCACGAACGGCAGGCCGAGCACGAAGTAGATCGCCGCGGTGAGCAGTCCGATGCCGATGTAGTCGTAGTAAGTGGAGGCGAGCTGACCGTACACCTTGGTCAGCTCCACCATGGTGATGACCGAAACGATCGACGAGTCCTTGAAGAGGGCGATGAAGTCGTTGGTCACCGGCGGAATCACCAGCCGCAGGGCCTGGGGCACGATGACGTGACGCAGCGCCTGGGTCTGGGTCATCCCGAGGGACAGGGCGGCCTCGCTCTGACCGCGCGGGATCGCCTGGATGCCGGCCCTGTAGTTCTCCGCCTCGTAGGCGGCGTAGTTCAGACCGAGTCCGAACACGGCGGCGAAGAACGGCGTCAGCCTGATGCCGATGTTCGGCAGTCCGTAGAAGATGAGATAGAGCTGGATCAGGAGGGGCGTGCCGCGCACGACCTCGATGTAGGCCCGCGACATCAAGGCCACGGGGCGCGGCCCGTAGAGGTATGTGAGGGCCAGGAGGAGCCCGAGTGTGACGGCCAGCGTCATTCCGGTGATCGAGATCACGAGCGTCATCGTCGCGCCCCGGCCCAGGAGCGGGAGATAGCCGAGGTACTGGCGGAACCGGTCGCGCCAGGGGCGCTTTTCCGCCATGGTCCGGGTGAACTCCTGAAGAGCGCTCGAGGAGCCCGCGAGTTTTTCGAACAGCGTCTCGGTCTCCACGTTCCACAACCCCCACTTGTCGTAGATCCGGCGCAGCTCTCCGTTCTGAATGAGCCCGACGAGGGCCTCGTTCAGGTCCTTCAGAAACCGCGTATCGTCCGGACGCACTCCGATGCCGTACTCCAGATGGCCGATCGGCGGCCCGGTGAACTTGAGCGCGGGGTTCGGCCGGCTGTAGTACATCGCGATCGGCCAGTCCATGAGGACCGCGTCGAGGCGGCCGTTGGCCAGGTCCTCGTACGCGTTGATCTGCCCCTCGTAGCTCCGAATCTCGATGCCGCCCTCCTGTTCGAGCATCCGCTGCGCCAGGGAGAACTTCAGTGTTCCGACCGTCCGCCCCTTGAGATCGGCCATGCCGTTGATCGAAGACTCGTCCTTGCGCACGCTGAGCTGCTCGGAGGTGGCGTAGTAGGGGATCGAGAAACGGATGACCTGCTGGCGATCGGGCGTGATCTCCAGGCCGTTGAGCGCCATGTCGTAGTTGTCCCGCAGCAGCCCCGGGATCAGCCCGTCCCACTGGTTCTGCACGAAGACCGGCGGGCGGCCGAGCCCGCGCCCGAGTGCTGTGGCAAGGTCGACCTCGAAACCGACGATCGTCCCCGGATCCTTGGGATCGGGATAGACGTAGGGCGCTCCTCCCTCGGAATCGGCGCCCCAGCGGAGAGGCTCGGCGGCCGTCGCCAGCGTCGCTCCGCCTGCGATCGCCAGGGCGGCCAGCGCCGCGAATCGTCGCCGGCCCCCCCGCGCGGCGGCCGCGCGAGCGGAACGGGTGGGGCTCACAGGAAGCCCTTGAGAAACTCGCGCGTGCGCGGGTCGCGCGGCGCGCCGAAGATCTGGGCCGGAGGACCGGACTCCACGAGACGGCCTTCGTGCATGAACAGGATGGTGTCCGCGGCGTCGCGCGCGAAGCGCATCTCGTGGCTCACCACGACCTGCGTCATTCCCTCGTCGTGCAGTCGTCGCATGATCTGCAGGACCTCGTTGACCAGGGTGGGGTCGAGCGACGACGTCGGCTCGTCGTACAGCATCACCTTGGGCGCCATCGTGAGGGCGCGCGCGATCGCCGCGCGCTGCTGCTGGCCCCCCGACAGTTGCGACGGATAGTAGTCGAGCCGATCCCCCAGGCCGACCTTGATCAGGAGCCCCCGCGCCCGTTCGTAGGCCTCCTCACGGCTCATGCTCTTCACCACGATCGGCGCCTTCGCCGCGTTCTCCAGGGCGGTCATGTGCGGGAACAGGTTGAAGCTCTGGAACACCATTCCGACCTCTTCCCGAAGCCGGCGGAGTCTCTGCTTGATGTCGCCCGGTACCGCGCCGTTGTGCCGCTCCAGCGTGATGTCGGCGATGTGCACCCGGCCGGAATCGAACAGCTCGAGACCGTTCAGGCAGCGCAGCAGGGTCGACTTGCCGCAGCCGGACGACAGCTCGAGACCGTTCAGGCAGCGCAGCAGGGTCGACTTGCCGCAGCCGGACGGGCCGATGATCACCACCAGCGCGGACTCGGGGACGGAGAAGCCGACGCCGCGCAGAGCCTCCGCCTCGCCGAAGCTCTTGCGCAGGTCCTCGACGGTGATGAGGTCGCGAGCCGGACTCTTCATGATCTCTCTCCCGCCGCGCGTCGCAGCCTGCGGAGCGCTTTCAATTTCGGGGACGGAAGGCTAGCATGGTGCGGGCGCACGCGGAAGGCCCGAATCCCGCAAGGAGGCTCCATGGACAGGACCGACTACAGGATGGAGACCGTTGCCGTTCACTCGGGCGAGCGCCGTCCGGGCCCGGAGGGCTCGGTCGTGTTCCCGATCTACCAGGGGACCGTCTTCTCGATGGAGCCGGGGACGGACTACCACGACATCCGTTACATCCGTCTCAACAGCACTCCATCGCAGCGCGCCCTGCACGATCGCCTGGCGGCCCTCGAGGGGGCCGAGGCCGCCGTCGCGACCTCCTCGGGGATGGCGGCGGTCACCACCATCCTGCTCGCCTCTCTCAAGAAGGGGGATCACCTGCTCGCCGCCAGCTGCCTGTACGGTGGCACGCACGATTTCCTGACGCAGCACCTGGATGACCTCGGGCTTTCCTGCTCCTTCGTCGACGAGCGGCGCCCCGAGACCTGGAAGGGGGCCGTCAGGCCCTCGACCCGCCTGTTCCTGGTCGAGACGATCGGCAATCCGCTCATGCGGGTGCCGCGCCTCACGGAGGTCGTCGAGTTCGCGCGCCGCGAGCGCCTCACTTCGGTCATCGACAACACCTTCGCGAGCCCGGTGAACTTCCGGCCCCTGTCGATCGGCTTCGACCTCTCGTTCCACAGCGCCACGAAGTACCTGAACGGCCACTCCGACCTGGTGGCAGGCTGCGTGCTCGGCAGCGCGGAGCGGGTCGAGCGCGTGCGCCGCATGCTCAATCTCCTCGGCGGCACCCTGGATCCGCACGCCGGCTTCCTGCTGGCGCGCGGCACCAAGACCCTGGCGCTGCGGGTCAGGGCGCAGAACGCCAACGCCCTGGCGGTGGCGCGCTTCCTCGCGGCGCACGCCAAGGTGAGCGAGGTGAACTACCCGGGTCTCGAGACGCATCCCGACCACGCGCACGCGCGTCGTCTCCTGTCCGGTTTTGGAGGGATGCTCAGCCTGCGGCTCGCGGGCGGAGCGGAGGCGGCCCGGCGGCTCATCGCGTCGGTGCGCATCCCCTACTTCGCGCCCAGCCTCGGAGGAGTCGAGTCGCTCATCACCCAGCCGGCCCTTTCGTCCCACGCGGGGATGAAGCGGGAGGACCGGGAGCGGCTCGGGGTGACGGACGATCTGGTGAGGGTGAGCTGCGGGATCGAAAGCCCCGACGACCTCGTCGACGATTTCCGGCAGGCGCTGGACACGGTGTAGCCCCCGTCAGGAAGAAGTCCGGACCGGCTGGCGCACCGGCAGCCAGCGATCGATGCGCCCTTCCGGCCGCACGATGGTCCCGTCCCGCTGCGGCGAGGTCGAGATGATGCCGATGCCGCATCCCACGACCTCCTCCAGGCGTTCCACGTAGCGGCGCGCCTGCTCCGGCAGGTCCGCGAAACGGCGGGCCGTCGACGTGTCCTTTTTCCAGCCGGGCAGAACTTCATACACCGGCCGGCAGGCGCGGAGCACCGCGGGATCGGTGGGCGGGAAGTCGATCCGGCGGCCGTCGTGCTCGTACGCCACGGCGATCGGGATCTCGTCGAAGTCGTCGAGAACGTCGAACAGGGTCAGCGCCAGGCACTCGACCTGGTTGATCATCACCGAGTAGCGCGCCACCAGGGCATCGAACCAGCCGCAGCGCCTCGGCCGGCCGGTCGTGCTGCCGAATTCCCGCCCTCGCTGCCGGATGCGTTGACCGATGTCGTTGTCCTGCTCCGTCGGGAACGGCCCCTCCCCGACCCGCGTGGAGTACGCCTTCAGGACTCCGATCACGCCGTCGACGCGGATCGGGCTGATCCCGAGGCCGGTGCAGGCTCCCCCGGCCGTCGAGCTCGACGAGGTCACGAACGGATACGTTCCGTGGTCCAGATCGAGCATCGTCCCTTGCGCCCCCTCGCACAGGACGACGGCCCCCTCGTCCAGCCTCTCGTTCAGGAGACGGGAGGTGTCGGCGACGAACGGCTTCATGAGGGCGCCGAACTCCAGGAACTGCTGCGCCACGGCGCCGGGATCCGGGCTCCACTCCGCCGGAAGGCGGCCGCCGCCGGCGCCCCCGGCCATCCGCGCCAGGCTCTCCACCTTGGCGCTTAGACCCGCCGCGTCCCCCAGATCGGCCACTCGCAGGCCGTAGCGACCGGCCTTGCTCTCGTAGGTCGGGCCGACCCCCAGCCGTGTCGTGCCGATCTTGCCGTTCGGCACCCCCTCCTCGCGTGCGATGTCGCGGCCACGGTGGTACGGGAGGATGAGGTGCGCCCGGTCGCTGATGCGCAGGTTGTCCTCGACGCGCACGCCGGCCTCCCTCAGGTCGGTGATCTCCTTGAGGAGGGAGGCGGGCTCGATCACGACGCCGTTTCCGATGACGCAGAGGACGCCGTCCCTCAGGATGCCGGATGGAACGTGGTGCAGGGCGAAGCGGCGGGACCCCACGCAGATCGTATGCCCCGCGTTGGGGCCGCCTCCGTAGCGCGCCACGATGTCAACGCGCTCGGTCAGCAGGTCGACGATCTTTCCCTTGCCTTCATCACCCCATTGCGTGCCGACCACAACATATCCGGACATCCGTTCTCCGTTTTGGTTCGCCGGGATCGACAAAGGACGGGCCCGCGGGAGGGTTCCTTTGCCGCGCTATGCTAGCAGAAAACGGGGAGGTCCGATCGAGGGCGGGCGGGACGATCAGGCGGCGAGGATCTGCTGCACCCTGAACAGCAGAGAATCCTTGATCTGCTCCTTGTCCAGGAAGCCGGTGACCCCGGCCGCCTGCAGGAAGTCAAGGACGTCCTTCTTGAAGACACCGCTCATGATCAGGATCGGAATCTCCTTGACCCGGCCGGTCTTCTTGATTTCCCGCAGCACGTCGAAGCCGGTCATCTTGGGCATCAGGAGGTCGAGAAGGATGAGGTCGGGGTGCTCGTTCTGCACCAGCTCGAGCGCCTGCCGGCCGTCCTCCGCTTCGAGGACGTCGTACCCGGCTGCGGCCAGGAGGCGCGCCGCGATTTTCCGAACCGTGGCGGTGTCGTCCGCCACCAGGATCTTCTTCCGGTGCTCGGTCTTCTCGAACGAATCGGCGCTCGACGAAGACTTGACCTCGTCCTGCACGAGATCGATCCGCACGATCTCCTGGCAGGTGTTGCAGAGGTACTTGACGACGCGGGACTGCCCGTCCACCTCGCGCAGGCGGATCACGGTCTTGCAATGCGGGCAGCGCACGACCACGGCGGCCTTCCTGCAGGCCCCGGGGGCGCTCCGGCCTGCCCCGCCACGGGGCCCGCAATCAATAAGTTAGGTCCAATCCGGAGCGATTGCACGCCCGCCGCCCGAATTGTGAGCCCTCGGTCGCTGTGCTAGACTTCTAGCCGTTCCGCGAGTTTCCGCTCTGGAAAGCGCACGGAGCCACGCCGGGATGCCCTCCATAATCGAGCTCGACGGAGCACACCTCAGTCTGGAGCAGATCGCGACCGTCGCGAGGGGCGGCGCGCGCGTGACCCTGGGCGCGGCGGCGCGCGCCAGGCTCGAGCGCGCCCGCGCGGTCGTCGACCGGATCGTCGCCGCCGACCAGACGGTCTACGGCGTGACCACCGGGTTCGGCCTCCTCAAGGACATCCGCATTCCGCGCGAGCGGCTGGAGGAGCTGCAGCTCAACCTGATCCGCAGTCACTGCGCGGGGGTGGGGAGCCCGCTGCCGGCTCACGCAACCCGCGCGCTGATGCTGCTGCGCGCCCACGTCCTTGCGCGGGGTCATTCGGGGGTCAGACCCCTGGTGGTGGAGACCCTCCTCGCCCACCTCAACGCCGACCTCCTGCCGATCGTCCCGGAGCAGGGTTCGATCGGCGCCAGCGGCGACCTGGCGCCGCTGTCCCATCTCGTCCTGGCGCTCCTCGGCGAAGGGGACGCCGTGCTCCGGGGCACGCGGATGAAGGCGTCGGCGGCGCTCGAGCAGGTCGGGGTCGAGCCCCTGCGCCTCGGACCCAAGGAGGGTCTCGCTCTGATCAACGGCACGCAGTTCATCGTCTCGGTCGGCGTCCTGGCGCTCCTCGAGGCGGAGAACCTGGCGGCCGTATCCGACATCGCCGGGGCCCTGACGCTCGAGGCCTTGAAGGGGAGCCACCGCGCCTTCGACGCGCGTCTTCTTGACGTGCGGCCGCACCCCGGGCACCTGGACAGCGCCGCCAACCTCCGGGCCCTTTTGGAGGACAGCGATATCGCGCGGTCCCACGCGGGGTGCAGCCGCGTGCAGGACGCCTATTCGCTGCGCTGCATGCCCCAGGTCCATGGCAGCGCGCGCGACGGCATGCGCTTCGCCCGATCCGTCCTCGAGGTGGAGGTGGACGCCGTCACCGACAACCCGATCGTCTTTCCGGAGGAGGGGGACGTCGTGTCGGGAGGCAATTTCCACGGCGAGGCGCCGGCGCTGGCGCTCGACCTGCTGGCGATCGCAACCGCATCCCTGGCGTCCATCTCGGAGCGGCGCATCGACCGGCTGATGAATCCGGTCCTCAGCGGCCTGCCGCCGTTCCTGACGCGCGAGGCCGGCGTCAACTCGGGCCTGATGATGGCGCACGTCACGGCCGCCTCCCTGGTCTCGGAGAACAAGATCCTCTGCCATCCGGCGAGCGTCGACTCCATCCCGACCGAAGCGAACCAGGAGGACCACGTTTCGATGGGACCGATCGCCGCGCGCAAGGCGCGACTGGTCGTGGAGCACGCGCGCCAGGTCCTGGCCATCGAGATCCTGTCCGCCTGCCAGGCGCTGGATTTTCTCGCCCCCCTGCGCCCCGGGCGAGGGGCGCGGGCCGCCTGGGAGGCGGTGCGGAGCGTCGTTCCGTTCATGGAGACCGACCGCGTGATCGCCGACGATATCGGCTCCGTCGATCGCGCGATCCGCGACGGCACCGTCCGCGCCGCCGCCGAGAAGGCCGCGGGGAGACTGCGATGAAGCACCAGGCCGCCGGGGCCCGCCTGGTCCGCGCCCCCCGCGGCGCGTCCCTGACGTGCAGAGGATGGACGCAGGAGGCCGCCCTGCGCATGCTGATGAACAACCTGGATCCGGACGTGGCCGAGAAGCCGGACGAGCTCATCGTGTACGGCGGCACCGGCAAGGCGGCGCGCACCTGGGAGTGCTACGACGCGATCGTCAGGACGTTGCGGGACCTGGAGGACGACGAGACCCTTCTGGTGCAATCCGGCAAGCCGGTCGGCGTGTTCCGAACGCATCGGCTCGCGCCGCGCGTGCTCATCGCCAACGCCCTTCTGGTCCCGGCCTGGGCCACGTGGGAGCAGTTCCGCGAGCTGGACCGGAAGGGGCTGACCATGTTCGGCCAGATGACGGCCGGCTCCTGGATCTACATCGGCAGCCAGGGGATCCTGCAGGGGACGTACGAGACGTTCGCCTCGGCGGCGAGGAGATTCTTCGGCGGCAGCCTCGCGGGACGACTCCTCCTGACGTCGGGCCTGGGAGGGATGGGGGGCGCCCAGCCGCTCGCCGGGACGATGAACGGTGCTGTCGTGATCGCCGTCGAGGTCGATCCGGACCGCATCCGCCGCCGCCTCCGCACGCGCTACCTCGACCGCCAGGCCGACACCTTGGAGGAGGCGCTCGCGCTGGCCCGGGCGGCGATCGAGAAACGCGAGCCGCTGTCGATCGGGCTCCTGGGGAACGCGGCCGACATCCTGCCCCGTCTGGCCGAAGGACCGCTCGTGCCCGACCTGGTCACGGACCAGACCAGCGCCCACGATCTCCTGAACGGCTACGTCCCGCACGGTCTTCCGTACGAGGAGGCGCTGCGCCTGCGCCAGGACGACCCCCGCGAATACCTGGCCCGCTCGAACCGGTCCGTCGCGGCGCACGTCCGCGCCCTGCTGGTCCTCAAGAGGAAGGGGGCCGTCGTCTTCGATTACGGCAACAACATCCGCCAGGAGGCGAAGCAGGCGGGCGTCGACGACGCCTTCGAGATTCCCGGTTTCGTTCCCGAGTTCATCCGGCCGCTGTTCTGCGAAGGGAAGGGCCCGTTCCGCTGGGCCGCCCTGTCGGGCGAACCCGAGGATATCCACCGCACCGACGAGGCGGTCCTTTCGATGTTCCCCGAAGACGAGGCGCTCGGCCGCTGGATCCGCCTGGCGCGCGACCGGGTCGCCTTCCAGGGGCTGCCGGCGCGCATCTGCTGGCTGGGATACGGCGAGAGGGCCCGTTTCGGACTGAAGATCAACGAGCTCGTGGCGCGCGGCGACCTCAAGGCTCCGATCGTGATCGGGCGCGATCACCTCGACGCGGGCTCCGTCGCCTCCCCCAACCGCGAGACCGAGGGGATGCGCGACGGCTCGGACGCGATCGCCGACTGGCCGATCCTCAACGCCCTCCTGAACACCGCGGCGGGCGCCTCCTGGGTCTCGGTGCACCACGGCGGGGGGGTCGGCATCGGCTACGCGCTGCACGCCGGCATGGTCGTGGTCGCCGACGGCACGAAGGAGGCCGCCGCCCGCCTCGAGCGCGTCCTGACCACCGACCCCGGAACCGGCGTGATGCGCCACGCCGACGCCGGCTACCCCGAGGCGATCCTCTTCGCCAGGCGCAACGGTCTCAAGCTGCCGATGATCTGAGCCGTCCCCGTCGCGCTAGAATGCGCCGATGCTGGCGCCGAGACCCGGACGGGTCGTTCTGAAAAAAGGCCGCGAACGGCGCGTCAAGGCCGGGCACCTCTGGGTGTATTCGGGGGAGATCGAAAAGGTCGGCGACGGCACCGCGCCGGGCGACCCCGTGGAGGTGGTGGATCACCGCGGCCGTTTCCTGGCGGGGGGCTACTACAACCCCGCCTCGAACATCGTGGTCCGGCTCCTGACCCGCAGAAAGGAGGAGCCCTTCGACGGTGAACTCCTGCGCCGGCGCATCGCCCAGGCCGTCGCCTATCGCCGTCACTTCTATCCCGCCGGTGAATCCTGCCGTCTCGTCTTCAGCGAGGGGGACATGCTCCCGGGGTTGACGGTGGATCGCTACGGAGCCTGCCTGGCGGTGCAGATCACCACCCTCGGCATGGAACGCCTGCGCGCGGACATCGTCTCGGCGCTCCAGGACGCCGTGCACCCCCGGGGCATCTACGAGCGCAGCGACCTGCCGGTGCGCGCGCGCGAGGGACTCGAGTCGCGCACCGCGCTGCTGTCGGGGGAGGTGCCGGACGAGATCGAAATCGTCCTGGACGACCTGCGTTTTCTCGTCCGCTTGCGCTCCGGCCAGAAGACCGGCCTGTACCTCGACCACCGTCTCAACCGGCGCGCCCTGCAGCCTCACGCCCGCGGCCGCCGGGTGCTCGACGTCTTCTGCAACACCGGATCGTTCGGCCTCTACGCGCTGAAGGCCGGCGCCGAGCGCTGCACCTCGATCGAGATCTCGGCGGAGTGCCTCGACCTGGCCCGGCGCAACGCCGCCCTGAATGGACTGGGCGAGCGCTGCGAATGGGTCGAGGGCAATGCCTTCGATTACCTGAAGGAGCTCGACCGGCGCAAGGAAAGGTTCGGGCTCCTCGTCCTCGATCCGCCGGCGTTCACCAAGAGCGCCGGCGCCGTCGAGGCCGCCGTCCGCGGCTACAAGGAGATCAACCTGCGCGCCTTCCGTCTGGCGGCGCCCGGGGCGATCGTCGCCACATCCTCCTGCTCCTACCATCTCGGGCCGGAGGAGTTCCTGCAGGTGCTGCGCGCCGCCGCCGCCGACGCGGGACGGGACGTCACGCTCGTCGAGATGAGGAGCCAGGCGCCCGATCATCCGGTGCACCTCTTAGTCCCCGAGACGCGGTATCTGAAATTCGCCCTCCTTCTGGTGCGCGCCTGAGGTCCCTGCCGCGCCGGCCACGCGAGTTGACACCCCGGGGGTGCGCCGATAGACTACCCGACCGGTCCGGACGCACCACGTGTCGCGGGGATGGTGCTTCCCTCCAGGCCGGACCCGGGTCCACATGGCCATCGAGAACCCTGCGCTTTTAGCCGTCACAGCACTTCTCGCGGCGGCCGCGATCGTTCTCGGGCTCGCGCTGCTGCGCCGCGCACCGCGCGTGGCGCCGGGGCCCGACCCCACGGTCGTCTTCCTGCAGCAGGAGATCGGACGTCTGGCCGGGCAGGTCGCGCAGATCGGCGCGCAGATTCCCAGGGACGTCGGTGTCTCGCTCCAGCAGATCACAGGGCAGATGTCGCAGCGACTCTCGGAGAACGCCCGGTCCCTGCAGAAGGCCAGCGCCGACACCGGCAGGCTGATCGCCGACATCAATCACCGTCTCGGCGAGCTGGGGCGGAGCAGCCAGGAGATCCTGGCCCTGGGACAGGACATCCGCGGTCTGCAGCAGATCTTCCAGGCCCCCAAGATCCGCGGGGGCCTGGGCGAAATCGCTCTCGCGTCGCTCCTGCAGCAGATCTTCCCAGCCGAGCAGTTCACCCTGCAGCACAGCTTCCAGGACGGACAGACGGTGGACGCCGTGCTGCGCATGCCGGGCGGCATGGTGCCGATCGACTCGAAGTTTCCGCTCGCGGGATTCCGCCAGATGCTGGACGCCTCCGCGCCCGAGCAGAAGGATCGCGCGCGGCGGCAGTTCGCGCGCGAGGTCAGGAAGCACATCGACGACATCGCCGAGAAGTATCTCCGCCCCTCGGAGGGCACGCTCGATATCGCCCTGATGTACATCCCGGCGGAGAACATCTTCTACGAGCTCATCACCCGGTCCGAAGAGGCCGGCGAGGAGGACATCAGCGCGTACGCCCTGAAGCGCCGCGTGATTCCGGTCTCCCCCAACAGCATCTACGCCTACCTGCAGGCCGTGGCGTACGGCCTGATGGGGCTGCGCATCGAGCAGCGGGCGCGCGAGATCCTCAAGGGGCTGCAGCAGCTCAACGGGGATTTCGTCATCTTCGGCGACTCGTTCAAGAAGGCCCAGAGACACCTGCTCAACGCCCAGAGCGCCTTCGACGAGGCCGGACAGCACGCCGGAAGACTGGGCGACAGGCTCCAGCAGTTCGCCAGCCTGGCGGAGACGCCGGCCGGCGACGAGCCTCTCCCTGCGGGGCCCGTGCATGCCGAGGATCGCTTCCGGACCCGGGGTCTCGAGCCATGACGCCGATCGCTCCGGGAGGCAGGACCCGCGCCCGTCTGTTTCTCGCGGCCCTCCTTCTTCTCGTCCTGGCCGTCCCGGTCCGTGCCGCCAAGATGTTCTCGCTGAGCCTGGACGACGTCGCCAACGGCCGCGCCGAAGTCGTCGACCTGACCCACATTCTCCGCGAAGGCACGCCGCTCTTCCCCGGGGGTGTCCCCTTCAGCCTGGAGCCTCTGACACAGCTCGCCGACGGGTACTACATGAACTCGTTCGTCTGCGGCGAGCACACCGGCACGCACGTCGACGCCCCCGCCCACTTCGGGAAGGGCCTCCCGACGGTGGACGAGATCCCGCCGACGCGCCTGGTGAGCCAGGGAGTCATGATCGACGTGCAGTCGAAGTCGGCGGCCAATTCCGACTACATCCTGACGCTCATCGAGCTGCAGGACTGGGAGAAGGCGAACGGACGGATCCCGGCGCGCTCCCTCGTGATCCTCAACACCGGCTGGCACCACCGTTGGGAGAGCCCGGACCGCTATTTGAACCGCGATGAGGCCGGCGCCATGCACTTTCCCGGATTCTCCGCCGACGCGATCCGGTTCCTCCTCAAGGAGCGCGACGTGAACGGGCTCGGAACCGACACCGCCAGCATCGATCCGGGCAAGGCGGCCACCTTCGAGGCCCACAAGGCGCTCCTCCTGGCCGGGCGCTATCAGGTGGAAAACCTCGACAATCTCAGCATCCTGCCCGTCCGAGGCTTCAGTGTCATCGTCGCGCCGATGAAAATCAGCCGCGGTTCAGGCGCCCCGGCGCGCGTCCTCGCCATCGTGCCCCGCTGAACCGCGGGTCGCGCGCTCAGCGCCGAACGCCAGGCGGCCCCGGCGGACCGACACGGAACATCCGCCTGCTCATCGAGTACGAAGGGACGCGCTACGCCGGCTGGCAGGTCCAGAAGGGGCAGCGCACCGTGGCGGGCGAAATCCTGTCGGCCATCCATGACCTCTTCGGAGAGGCGCCGAAGCTGATCGGAGCGGGACGCACCGACCAGGGCGTGCACGCCGAGGGGCAGGTGGCGAACTTCTTCACGCGCTCGACGCTGCCCTCCTCGGCGATCACCGAGGCGCTGAACGGGGCGCTGCCGGCGGACATCAACGTTCTGGAGGCCCGCGACGTGCCGATGTCCTTCCACGCGCGGCACGATGCGACGGCGCGCCGGTACCGCTACCAGATCGCCACGCGCCGCTCCGCCTTCTTCAAGCGTCTCATCTGGTGGGTCCGGCAGCCGCTCGACCCCCGGGCGATGGAGCAGGCGGCGCAGACGCTCCTCGGCCGCCACGATTTCACCTCGTTCGCGGACCGCAGCGCCGAGATCACCGAGCCGCGCGTGCGGGTCTTCCAGGCCGCCGTGCGGCGCGGAGACTTCCTGACCTCGCTCACCCTCGAAGCGGATCATTTCCTTCCACGCATGGTGCGGCGGGTCGTGGGGGTCCTGGTCCAGATCGGGCTCCACAACCTCCCCGTCGAGGCCATGACGCGGTTCCTGTCGGAATCCGTGGACGACCCCACCGCCTGGACCGCTCCTCCTTCGGGTCTCTTCCTCGAGCGTGTCCTCTACGCACCCGAGCCCGGCGGCCGGGAGGCCTCGCGAGCCACGAACGCCCCCTGACGTATTGCCGCGCCCGGTGTCGGCCGCTATACTCGCCCCGCGCCGCACGTGCGGCGCCCGACCCCTTGACCCGAGAGGAGACTTCATGCGGACCCCCCACCGCCCGATCGTCGTCCTTATGTTTCTGCTGCAGCCGCTCGCGGCCTACGCCGCCCCTGCCCCGCTGGTCGCCCCTCTGAAGCGTGTTCTCGACGCTGCCGACCCGCATCGCATCGATGCCGATCTGCGTTTCCTCGCCGACGACGTCATGGAAGGCCGGGGCACCGGCCAGAAAGGGGGTCGGCTGGCGGCGCTCTATCTCGAGACCCGGTTCCGTCTCCTCGGGCTCGCGCCGGGCGCCTCGAAGGACTCCTACCTGCAGGAGGTGCCCCTGGTCGGGATCGAGACCGATCGACAAAGCCGCCTCGCGATCCAAGGCGGCGCGCAGACCTTCGAGGCCCGCTGGCTCGAGGACTATGTCGCGAGCGCGGAGACGCAGAAGGAGACCGAGGAGATCGACGCGCCCCTGGTCTTCGTCGGGTATGGCATCACGGCGCCCGAGTACAAGTGGGACGATTTCAAAGGGGAGGACGTCCGGGGGAAGGTGCTGGTCATGCTGGTCAACGATCCACCCTCCGATGACTCCGCGCTGTTCGGCGGCAAGGCCCTCACCTACTACGGTCGCTGGACCTACAAGTTCGAGAGCGCCGCGCGCGCGGGGGCCGCGGGCGCGATCCTGATTCACACCGACGATTCGGCGGGATACGGCTGGAGCGTCGTGCGCAATTCCTGGGGCCGCGAGCGGCCCTACGTCGCCCTGTCACCCGGCGGTCCGCCCGCTCTCCAGATCGCCTCCTGGATCACGGAGTCCTTCGGCCGCGACATCCTGAAGGCGGCCGGCCAGGACTTCGATGTCCTCCGCCGGGCGGCCGCGACCCGCGAGTTCCGTCCGGTGCCCCTGTCGCTGCGCGTGCAGGCGACGATGGTCACGAAGATCCGGCCGATCCTGACGTGGAACGTCGTCGGTCTGCTGCGCGGCTCCGATCCGAAGCTGCGCGATCAGGCGGTCGTCTACACCGCGCATTACGATCACCTCGGGCGCGGCAACCCCGAGGACGGCGACGATATCTACAACGGCGCCCAGGACAACGCCTCGGGCGTGGCCACGCTCCTGGAAACCGCGCGGCTGTTCACGCTCTTCCCGAGACCGCCGCGGCGCAGCGTCCTGTTCATCGCCTGCGCCGCCGAGGAAGGCGGTCTGCGCGGCTCCGAGTACTACGCCACGCACCCGATCATCCCGACGCACCTGACCGCCGCCAACATCAACATGGACGGGACGCCCGTGTGGGGCCGTCCGGCCGACTTCACCTTCCTCGGGGCCGATCGCTCGTCTCTGAGGAACGTCGTCGACGAGGCCTCCAGGGCGCTCGGTTTCAAGGTGGTCGCCGACCAGCATCCCGAGCAGGGCTCGTTCTACCGCTCCGATCAGTTCAATTTCGCCAAGGTCGGAATCCCCGCCTTCAGCCTCGATCCGGGGCTCGATTACATCGGCAAGCCCAAGGGGTACGGCGAGACGATCTGGAAGGAGTACGAGGAGAAGCGCTACCACCGGCCGAAGGACGAGTACGATCCGTCCTTCGATCTCTCCGGGTCGGCAGAGAGCGCGCGCATCGCGCTCTACGTCGGGTACAGGGTCGCCCAGGCCGATGGCATGCCGCGGTGGAACAACGGGGACGAGTTCGCCGCCGCGCGGGCCTCGGCCCTCGCGGCGACCTCGACCACGTCGGGGAAATAGGCGCGCTCCCGCGCCATGCGTCACGACGCCCGCAGGCCCTGCCCGCCCTCGACGGAAAACGTCGGAGGGCGGCTCTCGGTCGCGACGGGCACCCCTTCGACTGCGGCTCCGGCGTAGCCGCAGCTCCGCCTCAGGAAGCGCCGGCGATCGCGATCGTATTCTCCGGCGCAGTACACGCCGCGCCAGGCGATGCCCTGGGGGCGGGCTATCTCGATCGTGAACAGATCCCCGGAGCCGCACCCGGGGCAGCGCGCCAAGTCGGCGTCCCGCGCCCGCGCGGCCGGCGTCAGCGAACCGGCCATCGATTGTTCTCCCGGATGAATCGCCGCCAGATATACGTCGCGCGCGGGGGCGCGTCAAGAAGGATGTGGGGCGCCCTGGGCGCGGCGTTCGCGAGGATCCCCCGTCGGCGGCCCGCGGTCGGCGGGATGCGCGGGCCGATCGCCCGGGATCGCGTCCCCGGCCGCCGCGCGCAGGGATCTCCCCGGGGACGCCTTCCCACCCGCCCATTCGCGGGCGGGCGATTCAGGGAAGCAGTCGCCCGAGGACGTCCAGGGTTTCCCGTACCTCGTCGTCCGTGTTGAAGAAGTGCGGCCCGAGACGCAGACCGACACCGGGACGCCAGTCCACCAGGACGCCACGCTCCCTGAGGCGGAGGGCGATGTCTCCGGGGCGCTCGACGGCGATCATGACGACTCCGCCGCGCTCACCGTCCTGAGCCGGGCTGTTCACGGTGAAGCCGCGCTGGCGGGCCGCCTCGATGAGCCATGCCGTCCGGCGCCGGGACTCGGTCGCGATCGCCTGCAGCCCGACCTCCAGGACGATGCGCAGCCCCTCCCGGCACGAGTACAGGCCGGGAACGTTGGCCGTCCCCTGGGCGAACCGCCGCACCGAGGCGTCGTACCGCATCGGGGCGTGCTCGAACAGGAACGGCTCCGCGTGCGCGAACCAGCCGGTCAGTCGAGGCTCGAGCGTCGGGATCCGATCGGGCCTCACGTACAGGTAGCCGCAGGAGGGACCTCCGCACAGCCACTTGATCGTGCCGCCGATCATGAAATCGACCCCCCAGCCGTCCGCGTCCATCTCGAGGACACCGGCCGACTGGTAGGTGTCGAGGAGGACGAGGGCGCCGACGCGGCGCGCCCTCTCGACGATCGGCCGCGGGTCGAGACGGTAAGAGCTCCTGTACGACACGTGCGACAGCGACACCAGGGCCGTGCGCTCGTCGATGGCGTCCAGCAGCCGGTCCATCGGCGTCGTCAGGCCGTCGTCGGAGGGAACGATCGTCAGTTCGACGCCCGCCCGGCGCTGCGCCTGCCAGACGTACCCCGTGGTCGGAAAATCCAGGGCTGAGGTCACGACCTTCCGTCTGCGCCCCGCGCCCAGATCGAGGCACGAGATCACGGTGGAGAGCGCCACGGACGTGTTGGGCTGCACCTGCACGGTGCCGGGCCTCCCGCCCAGGACACGCGCGATGAGATCGCCGACCTCGGCCGACAGGTCCCACCAGTGCTCCGTCCAGACGTCTTCGCTCACCTGGCGTTCCCAGAGATCCACGTAGGTCAGAAGCGCGCGTCGCGCGGCCCGCGGCACCGGGCCGAGACTGTGGCTGAGAAGATGGATGCCGGTCTCGAGCGCGGGAAACTCGCCCCGGTGGCGATCGGCAGGCAGCGGCATCGGCGGCGGACGCTCCCCGTCAGTCGCCGGGAGACCCGGGCGCCGGACGAACCGGGCGGGATCCGGAGCACGAACCGCGCGACGGCGGGAGGTTGGTGGACGGCAAGGGGATCGAACCCTCGACCTCCGCGTTGCGAACGCGGCGCTCTCCCAGCTGAGCTAGCCGCCCACTCCCGGAATCGAACCGTGCTGAGGAAGACGTGGTGGGCCGTGCTGGATTTGAACCAGCGACTTCTACCGTGTGAGGATAGCACTCTCCCGCTGAGTTAACGGCCCGCACCGCGCGGGATTATAGCATCGGCGGGCCGCTCCCGCGGGCACGCCGGGTCCCGCTTCACAGGCGGTACCCTTCGAGCACCTGGTCGGCGACGGGCGGCACGAGCAGCCGCTCCTCGCGCCCGTCCCGGCGGGCCGCCACTTCGACGAGCGCCTCGTGGCGGCGGTCGGAGTAGCGCGCCGTGATCGAAGCGATCAGAATCTTGAGGTCGTCGTCCGGCTCCCCTTCGACGACGGTGATCGGGCTGCCGCAGTCGAGCGCCTCGAATCGCCAGCCGGGGAGCTCGAAACGCGACAGGAACTGGTTCTCGCTCTGGTCGCGGGCGACGATGATCTTCACCTGAGGTGACAGACGGAAGTGCCGTCCCACCTTGAGGAGGATCATCTCGTCCCGCCGGATCTGATCGGGTTCGCTGTAGAGCTTCTTGTCGTGGAAGCGGCGGGCAAAGTTCTCGTCGGCCAGATAGCAGCATCCCCCGGCCGGTTGCGGGTAGTCGCTGATCCCCCAGGTCCGGCTCCACTCCATCTGCTCCTTGCGCGATCGGCCGGAGATCCCGAGGAGTCTGTCGCGCTCCACCCAGCCGAGCTGCTCCGGCAGCGTGGGCGGCAGGTGCCTGGCGGACAGCGGCCGCAGGAGGTATCCCTCGATCCCGCATTCCTTCTCGATGAGACGCAGGGACTGCATGTGCTGCGACATCGGCCGCTGCCCGAGGACTTCACCGGTGAACACGAAGTGTCCGCCATGCTCGCGCATGTACTCGGCGGCTCCGTGGATCATGAAGATGCGGCAGTCGATGCACGGATTGGCCTTGGCGCCGTATCCGTGCTTCGGATTCAGGACCATCTTGAGATAGGCCTCGCCGGCGTCCAGGACCTCGATCGGGATGCCGAGATCCGCACCGGCGCGCAGCCCCTCGTTGCGCATCCGCTTCGGATCCTCGTCGGGTCGGGCCATCGCCCGGCGATGATCGTTCATGCAGAACCCGGTGGAGTAATGCAGCCCGATGACTTCGATCCCCTGCTCGAGAAGGACGCGTGCGGCCAGCGTGCTGTCGAGGCCCCCGGAGAGCAGACCGATCGCCCGCACCTTCTCCGGTCGCCCCGCCGGTCGATCGGTCATCGAGTGAACCCTCCCTGGCGCGCCTTTCTCACGAACAACCGGTACTCTCCCCGTTCCTGTCTGTGACCCAGATAGTCGTTCCCGGTGGAGCGGCACCAGGCCGGCATGTCGATCAAAATGACGCGGTCGTCCGACAGGATCTCCAGGGTCCGTCCGGCTCCCATCTTCCTGAGTCTCTCCGCGGTCTTGATGATCGGCACGGGGCAGTACAGGCCGACCGTGTCGATCCTTTCATCCGCCTCGAGCGGCGCGTCCATGCTGACTCCCGCCCGCCGGCGCGCGGCCGGCCAGGGAAGGGCGTGATCTTATCAGATCAACGGTCGCCGGGCGCGCCCTCCGCGGGGCGCGGCGCTGTGGCGCGCGCCGGGCCCAGGAGGTGCCGCGATCCTTCGATGGTCGCCTGATGCACGAAAACGCGCGGCAGGTCCGAGGACGGCCGGAGCCCAAGAAGATCCTCCTCGAAGTCCGCCCTCAGCTCGAGCGACAAGTCGCCCCCCTCGGAAAGGACCAGGCGGAACGTGCCGATCGGGTCGCGCCGCGGTGCGATCTCGCTGAAGGTGTATCTGTGGCGCAGTGTTTCGCCGCGTCCCGGCACACGGAACCCGGAGCGGGAGGAGAAGACATAGCTGACCCGGTCGGTGGCGAGAGGGGCGGTGAGATGCGTCGTGACGAGCGTTTCGCCGGCGCCGGCCGTCTGGACGGCGTCGGCCGCGAAGTCGATATCATCGTCGGGGAACGGCAGCTCGATGCGCTCCGTCGTCTCCTCCGGATCGACGGCGTGGCCTCCCCTCCCCTGGAGGCGCACGCCGCGCAGGCGGTCGGTCGATCGGATCGTCGCCACGGCCCGTCTGCCGTTCAGATCGATCCGCTCCCGGACTCTCACCACCTGGCGGTTCCGGAAGTCGTAGGACGGCAGGATCGCGTTGACACCCAGGAGGACGAGCGACAGGGCGAGAGCGGCCAGACCGACGTGACGCCCGGACAGCCACCACCAGACGCGGCTGTGCAGGCAGTCCTGGTACGAGGCGACGTGCGCCAGGTACAACGCCAGAGGGAACGTGACCGAAAACAGGATGCCGAACAGGAGGCGCGGGGACGGCGACACACCGCCCAGGTCGACCAGCGTGCGGTAGTCCCGGAGCGCCAGCAGGCAGAAGAACGGCGCCGCGGCGCCCAGACCGAGAGCGAGCCTCCGGCCGGTGCTGTCGAAATTGCGCGAGGCCAGGAGCATCAGGATCGGCACCGCCATGAAGGCCGCGATCTCGGGAAACCCTCCTCGCAGGGCCGCCGCCACCCAGGCGACCGGCACGATGAACGCCGCCGCCAGATAGGGACCGGGCTCGACGGTCGGCTTGATCCGTCGGAACAGGTTGAGACCGAGCCAGGAGGTGAGCAGCGTCCAGGCGATCCCCTGGGCGACGTGCAGTCCCTGGTGCGCCATCCAGGGATAGCGCACTTCGTGGATCCGCTCCATGACCCTTTCGGACAGGAACAGGCCGGACAGACCGATCGCGGTCGCCGCCCCGGTCACAATCAGCACCCGCAAGGTCTCGATGATGGCGCGCGGCCTGGCAACGACCCGGAGGCGAACAAGCGCCAGGAGACCCCAGCCGAGGAGGGCTGCGCACGATAGAATAAGCAGCGCGTTCGAGGGAAGCAGAAATCCCCTCCCGAACAGCATCAGGGGAAGATAGTGCGGATCGTTCTCGTCCGTGGCGGGCGACGCGTCGAGGTCCTGCAGGACCCGGCCGACGACCCGCACGGCCCGATCGAGCGCCGCCGGGCGCACCCCGTTCACCCCGTCTTCCGTGGTGTGGTAGGCCCAGGCCGGAAACGTTCCGAGGACGAGGAACGCCGGGATCTTCCGCTCCAGGAACGCCTCGTGGTCGGCGCTGAAGGGCAGATCGAGGAACCTCGGGGCGAGAGTCCAGAGCGGTCGCGCCACGACGTCCCGCGTCCCAGTCTCCCGGGCGGCGCGCAGGAGCAGACGCTGGGCCCAGAGCGCGGGCGGTTCCGGGACCGGACCGACGAGAAGCTCCCCCCGGCCGACCATCTCCAGCGCGATCATTACGCGCACCGGCGACAGGTCGGAGTGCTCGGCGTAGTAACGCGATCCGAGGAGCCCCTCCTCCTCCGCGCAGAAGGAGATGAAGCGATAGGTCAGCCGGTGCGGCCCACGCGCCACGAGGCGCGCGACCTCCAGGAGGACCGCCAGGCCCGAAGCATCGTCGTTGGCTCCGGGGACCGCCACGTTCCTCGAGTCGTGGTGCGCCGCCAGGACGATGGTGTCGCGCGTGGCGCCGGGCAGCTCGCCGATCACGTTCCACGAGCCGACCGATCGCTCCCCCTCGTCGAAGGTCGCGATCGGCACGGCCTGCCGGGTGACGGCGAGCCCGGCGCTCTCCATCTCGCGGGCGACGTATTCGATGGCGCGCCCGTCCGCGTCCGTGCCGCTCTTGCGCGGGCCGACCTTGCCCGCCAGCTCCAGCACATGACGGAAGGCGGCGGCTCCGGCCGTGCCGTCCGGCTTCCCGGCGCGCGCGGGCAGAGACGAGAGGACCAGGATGACGAGCGTCGCGCACATGGCGCGCAGGCCCCACCGGTCCAGGGAAGATTCCGGCTGATGCGCGCGGACAGGGTGCCCGCGGACGATGCGCGTGTCGGGGCTCACGTTTGTTGACTCACGGGCGGGCGTAGATTAGCATAACGATTCGCCCGGGGAGATGAGCAGCCTCCTCTCCGACACCCGATGTCAGCCACGCGATTGCCCAGCGACACGGCCGTCCCCGGCGCCGCCGCGGTCCTGTTGCGTGTGACCCCCATCCTCCTCCTGGTCTTCGAAGGGCTGGTCCTCATCGCGTCGTGCGTCGATCTGTCGCGGGGCTTCGCCCTGCTGGGACCATCGCAGCGGATCGCGCTGATGGTGTGCGCCGGCATTCCCCCGCTCGTCGCCGTGTGGCCATGGCGTCCCCGCGCCGGACGCCTGCGCGCGCCTCTTCTGGCGATCGCCGCGGGGTGCCTCGCGCTCGGGGGGCTCGGCCTGCTGGAGAACCGCGGCGCCCGTCTCATCCGGGAGCGCTGGGACGCCTCGGCGCGGCAGCGGCTGGAGACTCAGGCCCGCGCCATCGAAGCGGATTTCGGGTCGTTCCTCGCCGACCTGTCCCGGCCGCTCGAGCGGGGCCGCGCTCCATTCGCAGATCGTCGCTCCGCGTTCGTTCTCGCGGAGCGCGTGCGCTCGTCGAGCGGCCTGCCCCAGGAGCTTCTGGGTTCGTCCATCTACCGGGACGATGGGTCCGTCGTGGCGTGGGACGGGAACAGCTCGGAAGCGCCGCGGACCCTCCTGGCCCGGCCCTGTCCGGGGCCGGTCTACGGGATCGGGGGCCGCGAAGCCTCGCGCCGCCTGTACGCGGCGGTCTGCTCCGGCGATGGCACGCGCTGGGTCGCAGAGTTCGTGCTCGAGCCGCCCGGGGAGGGAGAGCCCCGGGACGCCGCGGGAGCGCAGCTGTCCTTCCTGCCGCGCTGGCAGGATGCGGGCCCCGCCACCGTCCGATTCCGGGAGAACCCTTCCGAGATGGATGACCTGGCGCAGCTCTTCGAGCGGCAGGGAGACCGCCACTGGGGACGCCTGGGCGGCGAAGGGGCGCTGTCCCTCGCCTTTCCGCTGCGCGCCCCGGATGGCGGACGGCTCGCGATCGTCAACCTGCGGGATCGCCGCGCAACCCAGGAGATCGGCGATCGTCGCCGCCACCTGCGCCTGGCAGGCGGACTCGTGGCCGCCGCCGCGGTCCTGTTCGGCTGGTGTCTTCCGCTCCGGGCCGGCGTCATCCGTTCTCCGATCGGGCGGGTTCTCGCCGGGTCGCTCGCGCTGTGGACGATCCGCTTCATCCTGCTCATCATGGCCGACCCCTCGAGTCTGCCCCGCCTCGCCGCTTACGACATCTCGATCTACGCCTCCTCGGGGTACGCGGGACTCCTGCGCTCGCCCGCCGATCTTCTTCTGACCGCCGCCACCTGCTGCGCCCAGGCGTGGATCCTCGGGCTGGCGCTGCGCTCGATGCGCACCGAGGAGCATCCCGGCCGGCGTCGGCGGACACGGCGTGCTGCGCTCCTCGCGACCGTCGTGGTCGCGTGCGCGGCCGGGGCCACCCTGCGTGTGGTGCTGGATCGCCTGGTGGTCGACGCGCGGGTCGACGTGAGCCGCGTGGAGCCGGGCGAGTTGCTGTCGCCGCGCTTCCTGCTGCAGGCGGCGCTCTTCCTGCTGGTCCTGGGGGCGGGATTCGTGCTGCTCGCGCTTCTCGAGCTGGCCCTGCGTCACGCGGACCGTCCCGGCGACTGGAGACTGCTCCGCCTGTTGCGGGGGGCCGAGTCGGAGGGGATCCCGTTCGCGCTCCGGTCGGCCGGCTTGGTGCTTCTCCTGACGATCGCGTACGGCCCCGTCCTGCACCACTCGTACGATCGTCTGCGCCGGGCCTATTTCGATCATGAGCTGCAGCCTCTGGTGCTGGACCAGAAGCAGATGCGCCGCCAGGCCCTGCGCGAGGCCCTGTCCCTGGCCCGCGATCCGGATTTCGCGGCGGTCGCGGCCCTCGCCGCCGAGGGATCCGATTCGGCGCCCTACCGTCTCTGGCACGCGACACCGGTCGCCGATCGCGGCCTCGCTTCGTCCCTTCGCGTCTTCGATTCCCATGGTGCGCTGCTGGGCCGCTTCGCCCTGGACTTCGCGCCGATGCTCGAGGTTCCGTTCGAGGAGGCCCGGGCCGCCGTCGGTCGGGGCGTCGTCGAGCTCCCGTCGCGCCCCGAGATGACGGTGCACAAGCCGGCGATCGTCGGGGCGTTCTGGGTCGGTGGCGCGCGCTTGCCGCTCCTGGTCGTCCTGACCGTGTCGGACGACTACGACAACCTGCCGATCCTCGGCGGCGGGACTCTGGGCGCCGGGCTGTTCCGGGCGCCCGCCCCCTCGCGCGGCAATCCCGAGATCCTGCGAACGGAGCCGCTCGTCGCCGTCTTCACGCCGTCCTTGGCACCGCTCTACGAATCGGGCGGCGAGATCCCCGCACCCTCCCCGGAAACCCTGGCCGCGGTGGACAAGGCCGGGCGCGCCTGGCGCACGGACGATCTGCGGGGAGGCCAGGCGTACATCCTGTATTTCCGCGGGCCGAAGGAGATCTTCGCCCTGGCCCACCTGCACCCGAGCCGCACGACCATCCTGGCCGGTACGCTGCGTCTTTTCCTCCTGAACGGCTTTCTGGCGCTTCTGGTCGCCGGGGTCGCCCGCGCCGTGGCCTGGGCCGCCCGCCCCCACCTGCCGCGGCTGACCCTCGGGGCCACCTACTCGCGGCGTCTGGTGACCGTGTTCCTCATCGCCGGACTGCTGCCTCTTTTGACCCTCGCCTTCTTCGCCACACGATCGACGACACGCGAGATCGACAGGGACATCACCACGTCCGGGCTCGCCTCGCTGCAGGTGGCGCGGCACGTGGCCGAGGACTACCTCACCGTCACCCGCCCGGAGGAGGGCGGGGTGATCGACGACGACGTGGTCTTCTGGCTGGGGCGAATCGTGCGGCAGGACATCAACGTGTACCGGGACGCCGAGCTGCTGGCGACGAGCACCCGCGAGCTCTACAGCTCGGGTCTGCTCGACGAGCGCATGAACGGACAGTCCTACCGCGCCATCTACCTCGAGCGGGAGCCGTTCTTCCTGGCCGAGGAGAAGTCGGGCGACCTCGATTTCCTGACCCTGGCGGCTCCGATGCGCATCGACCGCCAGGGGACCATCGGCGCCATCACCATCCCCCTCATCGAGCACAGCCGCGTGGCCGCCCGCCGCGAAGGAGAGATCGAGGACGCCGTCCTGATCGTCACCTGCTTCGCCATCCTCCTTCTGGCGATCGTCGGCAACCTCCTGGCGCGGCGGGTGTCCCGGCCGGTCGCCCTGCTGTCGCGCGCCGCGCGCCGCGTCGCGACGGGCGATCTGGACGTCCGGGTCGAGCGACCCGGCGGGGACGAGACGAGGGTCCTCGTCGATGCCTTCAACCGCATGGCCGGCTCCCTCAAGCGTCAACGCGACGACCTCAGGCGTCGCGGCGATTACATCGAGAAGATCCTGCGCAGCGCCACGACCGGTGTCGTGTCGATCGACGGCTCGGGGACGATCATCACCATCAATCCCGCCGCGCAGGGTTTCCTGACCGGGAGCCTCGGCGCGCCGCAGGGCGGGCAGGATCTCCCCGGGCACCTGGCGCGCGATCCCGCCGTAGCGCCTCTCCTCGCGGCCCTGCGCCGGGCGCTTCTGGGACAGGCCGAGGGCGAGGTCGAGGTGGAAATGCCCCGCCCGAGCGCGGACGCACCCTCGGGCCTCGAGAGCGCGGGGCCGCGCCGCATGCGGGCCGTGTTCATCCCCTTCGCCCCGGAGGAGGGACGGCCGCCGGGGCTGATCGTCCTCCTGGAGGACGTCACCGAGATCGTGCGCTCCGGCCGTCTGGCCGCCTGGGCGGAGATGGCCCGGAGGGTGGCACACGAAATCAAGAATCCGCTCACGCCGATCCAGCTGTCGGTCGAGCACGTGCGACGGGTGTTCAAGGCCAAGGACGCGCGTTTCGAGTCGGTCCTGAACGCCTGTCTCGACAACATCCAGAAGCAGGTGGCCGTGCTGCGGGAGATCGCCTTCGAGTTCTCCACCTACGCACGGCTGCCGCAGCTGCGTCCGGAACCTCTCGCAGTCGCCGCTTTCATCGCGGAGGCGCTCGCACCCTACGTCAAGGCCTCGCCGGCGGGGATCGTGATCGAGAGCGACGTGCCGACCGACCTGCCGCTCGTCACGGTGGACAGGGCGGTCATGGTGCGCGCCCTGATCAACCTGATCGAAAACGCGCTGCAGGCCATGCCGTCGGGCGGCAGGCTGGTGGTCGGAGCCTCGGTCGCTCGCGGAAGACGCGGAGACGCCCGGGTCGCCATCCTGGTCACGGACACAGGCGAGGGGATCCCGGAGCATATCCTTCCGCGGCTGTTCGAGCCCTACTTCTCGACCAAGAGCGGCGGCACGGGCCTCGGCCTCGGCCTGGCGCGCCGGAGCGTCGAAGAGCACGGCGGCACGATCGAGATTCGATCGAGCCCGGGGCGTGGCACCGTGGTGACGCTCACGCTGCCGGCGAGCGCGGTTGCGGTCGGCCCGGGACCCGCGCACGCTCCCGGTCCGCGGCAGGCGGGCGAATGAGGGGTGCGACCGCCCGCGTCGCCGTCGGCATCATCCTGGCGGCCCTGATCCCTCACCTGGCCTGCGAGAAGGAAACGCACCGGGCGGCGCGCAGGGCGTTCCAGGACATCCTGGCGCGCGATCTGCCCGCCGCCGAGGAGGCCGCAGCCCTCGAAGAGTTCGTGCGCGCCTATCCCGAGCCGAAGACCAACCCGAGCCTGGTGCGCGCCTGCGGCATCCTCGCCGAATTCCACGCCCGCGCCGGCCGGCCGGACATCGCGGCGTCGTGGTACGAGCGCGCGGTGCGGGCCAGCCCGGACGATCCCGATCTCCTGAACGCCCTCGGGTACCTCTACGCGCGCAACCGGATGAACCCGGACCGGGCCGTCACCGTCCTCGAAACGGCGGTGCGCCTGGCCGAGGAGCGGCAGTACGCCCCCCGGCGTGTGGGGTTCATCAAGGACTCGCTGGGGTGGGCCTACAGGATGCGGGGCGACCTGCCCCTGGCGGTCGCTCTCCTCGAGGAGGCATCGAGACTGGCCCCCGGTGTGGGCGTCATCCAGGAACACCTGGCGGAGGCGTACCACGCAATCGGCGAGCGGGACAAGGCGGTCGCGATCGACCTCGATCTCTACTTGAAGACACGAGGCACGGACGCCGCCCTGCGCGAAACGCTGCGCGCCATCGGGCGGGAGGGGGGACGCGCCTACGGGAGGGAGATCGATCGACGCATCGAGGCCGGCTTGAGGGATCTCCTGGACGCGGACCGCAGGGAGACGGAAGCGGCCGGGGCAAGACTGGTCAGGCTCCAGGCCGCCGACGGGCAGACGCTGTACGGGTCCCTCTACCGGCCGCGGGATCGTCCGGCCGGTGGAGCCTCGGCCGCGAGCGCGCCGGCGGCGGGAGTCCTCCTCCTCCATCCTCTGGGATCGAGCCGGTCCGCCTGCGCCGCGGCGGCGAGCGCCCTGGCCGGGCGTGGTTTCGTGGCGCTGGCCATCGATCTGCGCGGCCACGGGGCCAGCATCAGCACGTCCCTCCCCGACGCGCACGCTTTCAGCGCTCATCTCGGCGACAGCCTGCGCGACGCCGAGGGGGACGTGCGCGCCGGTCTCGAGTTTCTCGGTCGCCAGCCCGGAGTCGACCGGCGCCGGCTCGGTATCGTCGGAGGGGGTCTGGGGGCTCTCCTGGCGGCGCGCGCCGAGCTCCGGGAGGGAGACGACGCGCGCCCGAGGGCCCTGGTCCTCCTGTCCCCCTGGGGACGCCCCGACGCCTACCGCGCTTCTCTCGCGCGTCTGCCTGCCGGCGCGGTCTTCCTGATCGCCGGCTCAGAGGAGGGAACACCCCTCGCGACGACGCGCGCGCTGGCGGTTCCCGCCGGCGGCGAAGGCCCGCGCAGTCTGATCGTCTCCGCACCGGGGGCGCACTTCGAGCTCACCTCGACGGACCCCGGGTTGATGGCGACCCTGGTGTCCTTTCTTGAGACACGCCTGGCTTCGCAGGGGCGCGCCGCGGGTCGGGGCGGAGGGGGCTAGTCAGAATGGAACGACCGGCTCCGATTCGCAGCGCGTAGGTTACGCTGCGGGTCGCGAGACCAACGTAGCGCAGAGCTACATGCGAAAGGAGCCGGTCTATGAAGAATGATAACCGATACGTCGGGTTGGATG
>WNGH01000243.1_pt1 | contig 43395 bp, 47 predicted proteins | sample 5400631 | NCBI WGS metagenome assembly WNGH01 (sample SAMN13153373, study PRJNA577476) | soil metagenome | isolation source: 115 cm soil or saprolite under Garry oak tree replicate 1 | place: USA:California | collected 2016-06-15 | reverse complement strand
ACCCCAGGGACCCGTGCAACTGAAAATTGACTCGGAAGCTTTCTTTAAGATGACGTTTCTCGGGGCCGGCCATGGCAGTCGACCTTCGAGACATGAACATCGACCCCACGCGGCCCGAATACCGCAAGATGCTGGAGAACCTCCAGAGCAACATCCTGAAGCCGCACGGCCGGAAGGAATCGGATCATCTCGTCGTTCGATTCGATGCGGAGCCCGAGGCCGCCCGAACGTGGATCCGGGAGTTCGCTCGCCGAGAGGTGACCTCCGCCCGGAAACAACTCGACGAGACCGGCAACTATCACGATCACGGCACGCGCGGCGGGCTCGTCGCGAGTCTCGCTCTCTCCGCGAAAGGCTACGGCGCACTGGGTCTACTCGCAGAAGACTTCGATGGTTCCGGCCAGTCCTTCCGCAACGGCATGAAACTTCGAGCGTTCTCCCTCATCGCGAAAAATCGGGATCCGCCTCCGAACGAATGGGAAGCGCCGTACCAGGGCGACGTTCACGCCCTCGTGAGCTTGTCCCACGATTCCGCCGAGGAACTCGCGGCGAAGACACGCGAGGTCTCCCAGGGCCTCAGGCCCATCGGGGAGATCCTTACGGTCGAACAGGGGACTGTCCTGCGGAACGCGCGAGGCGACCCGATCGAACATTTCGGGTACGTCGACTCGCGGAGCCAACCTCTCTTCCTGGCGGCGGACCTCGATGCGGAGAAGGCGGCCGGCGTAGATGCATGGGATCCCTCCGCGCCGCTCGGCCTGGTCCTGGTCGACGATCCATTCACGAGCGAAGAGGATTCATTCGGGAGTTACCTCGTCTTCCGAAAACTCCAGCAGGACGTCGCAAACTTCAACGCGGGCGTCAAAGACCTTGCAACCCGCTTGGCGGCGGACGAGGCCCTTATCGGTGCCCTGGTCGTCGGGCGATTCAAAGACGGCTCGCCGGTGACCCTCCGCCCCTTCGACGGCCTTGGGCCCGTGAACAATTTCGAGTACCTCCCCCGCGACCCGGTCGGCAATCGATGTCCGTTCCACGCCCACATCCGGAAGGCGAACCAGCGCGGGGCGAATCCGTTCCTGAATCGGGAGCAGGAGCGCAGCCATCGGATCGTGCGCCGTGGCGTCCCATACGGAGTTCGGTCCCCACCTCCTGGTGAGACATACGCAGGCGCGTCTGCGTCCGGGGAAGTCGGCCTCCTATTCCAGGCGTTCCAGAGCGACATCGCGCGCCAGTTCGAGTTCATCCAGCGCACCTGGGTCGACAATCCGAATTTTCCGGAGTTCCTCCTCTTCCCGGGCCTGAACACGGGGGACGACGCGCTCATCGGGCAACATCCTCGATCCGCGCAGAAGTGGCCCCGAACGTGGGGTCGGTCCGGGCGGTTCCTCGATCGACTGCGATTCAACTTCGGCGACTACGTCCGGCTGCGAGGCGGCGAATACTTCTTCGCGCCGAGTCTCAGTTTCCTCAAGAACCTGTGACAGCCGAGGACGAGAATCGATCCACTCACCGTGGAGCGTGACCGGCAATCACGGCGTCCATCCGTAGTATCACCATGGTCACGTATAAGCACCATGTCGACCATAGAGCGAATGTTATGGCATCGACTACGACGACGATTTCGCTGCGGAAAGAAACCAAGGAGATGCTTCGCCGGTTTGGGTCCAAGGGACAGACCTATGACGAAGTCATCCGAGAGCTCATCGAGAAGGCGTCCATCAAGGAACATGATGCTCGGTGGAACCGGATCCTCGAGGAAGAGGAATTCATCCCGTTGGACGAGCTATGACCTTTCGGGTCACGCTGTCCGAGACGGCGGCCCGGCAGCTTCGCAAATTGCCCTCGGATCAACGCAATCGCGTCGTTCGAGGACTCCGGGTCCTCGAAAAAGACCCGTTCCGACCGCGGCCCCGAGCGGATATCCGACCGATCGAAGGTACCGATCCGATGAAATACCGTATCCGGATCGGCGACTACCGCGCGGTTTACGCCGTCGTCGGGCGCGACGCAAAGGTCCTCGAGGTGTTCACGCGTGGGCGGAGCTATCGATGATCCACGGGCGGACAGGGATGGGATCGCTCCACCACTTACTCCGGAATGAGACCGACGAATGCCGCGGGAATCTGCTGATACCCCATCTTCTCCAGGAACTCACGAAGGTTCGGGAGGACGAAATCTCGATCGAGATTCACAACGGGGTGTCCATGGGCGATGAATGCCTCCACGGCGATCAACACAAGCCAGGCGATCCCGACGGTCCTGGGTTTCGGGAGCGACTTCGGACCGTTCCTGTTCGACTTCGTTCTCATCGTCCTCGTTGCGGTCGCGCTCATCGTGGTTGGTCGCAGGGCTTGGTTCCGCCGGCCCACTGCCCGCCTGAGTAAGTCACGCGCTGGGCTAGAACGAAACGCCGCAGCCTTATGGCCCACGGACCGATTCCGCTGCCCATGCTCAAGTTCGAGACGGTCGCGGTGGTCGTGCGAGATGAGAAAAAGGCGACGAAGTTCTGGAAAGACAAGCTCGGCTTCCGCGTCGTGACGTCGTTCCCCCACTGGGTCACGGTCGCGCCGCGAGGCTCGAATGTCCGCCTCCACCTCTGCCCGGACTCCCGCCCGGAGAAGGGGAACACGGGATTCCTCTTCTCCACGAAAGACGCCAAGGCGGAAGAGGCGAAGCTCCGCAAGAAGGGCGTCAAGATCTCACAGGCCACGAAGAAGGAGGAATGGGGCACGACGCTCCGATTCCTCGATCCCGACGGGAACGAATTTCAGGTGATCGAGGACTAGACTTCGTTCCGACTCGGGGAATGCCGCGTGGGTGCGATTCATCATTGCCCAAAGGGCCCATCAAAGTCTGCTGTGACTTAGGTCGGTCCCCTTCCTTTCGGAGGGTTGCCGGACGGAAGGCCGGGGACACCGAACGGCGCCGACAGCGATGCGCCGCAATTCATGCAAAAGGACTGCCACGACTGCGTGGCGGTCCCGCAACGCGGACAAAAGCGGGAGCCGGACGCTCCGACGAGTTTGGGAGGCGCCGGACCGAACGTTGGGGGTGCGGGCGGATACACGATTTGTGTCTCTCTCCGGTTTCTCCGGGCTCGCAGGGCAAGGAATATGATCGCGGCGAAGACCGCCACGACACCCCCGACGATCGCCAAGGCGAAGGGGAAAGGCGATGGCGGCACCGCCGCCGTGATTTCGAACCCGGCGAGGACGGTCCCCCACAGGGGTGCCAGGAGCGTCGCAAGGCCCCCATCGAACGACAGGACAATCACCCACACGCGATGGTGCGCCTCGCTGACGACCGCGGCGACGTCCTGGACCACGCCCGACGAGGGATGCACGATCACAAACGAGACCGCGGAGTGGTTCGAGACGACGAGGAATTGGGAGGTTCCCGCCTGGTAGGCACTGGGATCCTGGTCCTGGACCCCGGCAACGGTGCCCTGGACGAGACCGTCCAAGTACGCGTGGGTCTCCCGGACCGAGTCGTCGGCCTCGGAGAGGACGAGGAGGTTCGTGCGGAAGTTGTTGTACGTCGGGCCGACGGCCACCAGGTCAATCTTCGTCCCGCCCACGGTCGCATCCAACTGGACGGACCAGTCGTCCGGGACCGGGACGCGGAAATCCCCCGGCTTTTCCACGATCGTGGGACTTCCGATGGAAGGAAGAGGCGGCGCCGGAGGAACGTAGGCCACCACGGTCATCACGTGCGAGACGCTCGCGGTGAGGCCACTGTTGTCGGTCACCGTCAGCGTGATTGTGTAGGTTCCGGGCTGCTCGTACGCATAATAGCCCGAGGTGATCCCCGGGAACGCATCGGTGTAACCGTTGCCCCAGATCCACTTTCCGGTCGCGATGGTTCCGTCGGGATCGAAGGTACCGGACCCATCGAAGTAGAAGCTCCCCATGGCCTGGACCGTGGTCTCGCTCAACGTGAACACGACGACCGGGGGCTCCGCGGGGATTCCGTAGGGCCGAATCAGCGGATACCGGTCCACGTCGTACTCGTAGATTCCAAGCGGGCTGTCGCCGATCCCGTCCCCGTTCGCATCCACCCCGGTGTAGCCCCCGTAGTAATTGCCTCCCGACGGGTATCCATCGTCCCACGTGTTGTTCATGCCGAATTGGTCCGACGGGGAAGCCACGATGAAGTTGTTGTGAAACGCGCGGACGTGCGTCGAATAGCGGAGCAGGATCGACGTGCTCCCGCCGCGGAAGGTGCTCTCGCTGATCATGCCGCCGTCGACGAACGCCAACGTCACGCCGGCGCCGATGACCGCCATCGTGAGGTTCGTGATTCGCACGTCCGTACAACCGGCGATGTAGATCTGGCCCGCCGACGTGTTGTTCAGGGTCAGCCCGGAGCATTGCTCAACCGCGAGCAGGGGCCTCCCGGCCACCAGATTGTCCGCCGAAATGTTGTGCGAGTCATAGTCGGCTCGGAAGTCTCCCCGGACGACGAAGCCAGAGTCGGCGCCTTGGAACGCCGAGAGCCGATTCCCTCGGATCGTGATGTTCGTTGACCCTTCGAGGACCACGTCCCCGTCGCCGTTCTGGAACAGCGTGTTGTTCTCGATGACCAAGCCGCCGTTCTGCGCCGCCACGAAGATTCCGGATCCGGAACCCGAGATCGTGTTGTCTCGAACCGTCACCCCGACCGACGCGGACACCGCAATGCCCATCCGGTTCGACGTTGTGATCGTGTTATCCGCAATGAGGCCCCCCGTGATGTTGCGGAAGGCGACTGCGGAATCAATGTTGTAGGGCCACCCCCCGGGCGTCCGCGTTCCGCTGACCGAGACGTCGGTCGAATCGATGGCCGTGATTCCCTGCGGGCTGTCATCGAACTCAATGTCGGCAAGACGGACGTGAACGGATCCTTGGACGAGGACGCCCACGTTCGTCCCCTGCAGGATCACACTCTCGATCCGCGCGTTCTGCACGTCTAGCAGGCGAATCCCGCCACCTCGGTACCCCTCGTAATAGTCGCCGCGGATGGTCGTCACGTTCCGGATCACGAACCACGCTCGGGTCGCCTGGATCGTGATCGCCGGATCGGTCGGCCCGGCGATGTCCCAGCCTCCGATGACGTACGGGTCGGCTTCGGTTCCCGTCCCGCTCACGACCCCATTCGCGGATGTGAAGGCCGCGTCGGAGTCGATCACGATCGGCCCGCGCGACGCGTTCGCCCGGGCCGGAGACGAGACCGGAAGGAAGGCGGCGGCGGCGAGGATAATCACCAGACCGATGAGCGAAAGCCGCGACGTGGCACCCCTCCACTGCATGCCGGTTCACCATGGTCCGCGGAGACTATGAGCGTTCCCGTCCGGTGGGCCATCGGGCTTCGCCGCCGACGCTCCGATTTCACGATCCCGATCGCAACGAGCTGTGGCTGATGAGGACTAGTCGTCCGTCTGGTTCGAGGAACGCCGTGTTCCCGCGATTCGTCACGCCACCGTGATCGTCCCGAAGAGCCCGTCCGACTCGTCGTTCGGGCCGGCCGTGAAGAACAGCGTGTCGATCGGGCCGTTGTTGACCGTTCCGTGGCCGAACTGCAACGCCCAGAGGCCGTCGATGGCGAGCTTCCGTCCGTCGGTCGTCCGAAGGGCCCCGATGAGCGCGAACGTTCCGTCAGGGAGCTCCTGGTACGCGTTCACGTGGCCGTCCCCGAAGTTGCCTACGAGCAGGTCGCCGCCGAACCGTCCGAAACTCGCCGGGGCGAGCGCGAGGCCCCACGGCGCATTCAACTGGCCGCGCTGTGCCACGCGCGCGAGCAAGTTCCCATCGGTGTCGAAGGCGTCCACGAAGCCGAGGCCTTGGCCGTCGAGTTCATCCTTCGCTCCCGGGCCTTGCTTCGCGAATGTCACGAAGATGCGCGTGCCGATCGTCTGAATCCCGAACGGCGCGTAGCCCGCAGGGATCTTCGGATCGACGAATCCACCCGAGGTCTGCGCGGCGGCCCACGTGGCGTTGAAGACATCGATGCGGGCGTTGTGGAAGTCCGTCGCGTAGAGCTGCGGGCCCGTGGCCACGGACGCAATCGCGAGGCCTTTGTAGACCGCTCCGCGCTCGGACGAGTCGACCTTGACTTGCGACGCGGTCCCGAGGGACGGATGCCAGCCCGCGATCGTCCCGCCCTCCGTCGCGAAGATGAACAGGGCGCCCGCATTGTTTGGACCAACCCGGAAACTCGTCGAGTCTCCGTTGAATACGATCCCCGTCGGCGCGCCGTCCACGCTGACGTTTAGGTTCCGCTTGACGCCGGTCGCATTGTAGAGCGTCGAGAAGTCCGCACCGTTGTCGGAGACCCACCAGGGAGTCCCGGGACCGGCGACGAGCCCCCACGCGTTCTGCAAGCGCGCGTCCACCGTGGTGCCCGGAACGCCGTTGTTCGATACGAGCGCTGTGACGGTGTAGGTGCCCGGTACGGCCGCAGCGGACACCGGCGTTGCGAACAACGCAACGACCGCCAATGTGAATGCAATGACGCTCATCCCTCGAAGTCGATTCGAACGGGTAATGTGGCTCATGGTTCCCCAACCCGTCCGCCGGAGCCCTCGAGACGCTAGATAACGGTATGCCAAAATCCATGTCCAAGCCCCGTTGCGTCCCTGACTGACGACGAATCAGCGGGGCCCTGGCGCAGATTGCCTCGCGGTCACATCCTGCGACTCGTTGAGCCGTCGAGCCAGGCTACCCGCCAGACTCGCCAGAGGGCCGTCGGATCGGTGAGCGGATCGCCGTGGACGAGGAAGAAGTCCGCGGGGCCGCCTTCGACGATTCGACCCGCCTCGGGCTCGTTGAGCAGCTCCCCACCGCGCACCGTCGCGGAGGCCAACGCCTCCCACGGTTTGAGGCCAGCCTCCACAAGGGACTCGACCTCCCAGGCGAGATGATTCGCGCGCAGGGAACCGCCCCCGAAATCCGTGCCGGTCGCGATTCGGACGCCCGCCCGATATGCGAGGTGTACGCTCTCGATCGCCCGCTCCCGCCGACGCGCGATCCGCTCCTTCCCCTCGTCGCTGACGAACCGAGGCAACGTCGTTGTCTGCGCGAAGGAGGCCCAGGAACGATAGATCGCCAGGGTGCTGACGAGGAACGTCCGCTGACGGGCCATCTGGGCGACCGCATCTGAGTCGAGCTCGAATCCGTGTTCGAGCGAATCGACTCCGGCGTCGATCCCGACCCGAGCGCCAACGAGGAAACCCGAATGCGCGGTGACCTTCGCGCCGCGACCGTGCGCGAGTTCGACGACGGCCCGCACGTCGTCCGTCGACCAGGGCGCCTCCTCCTTCTTCGGGCCGTCGAGGTAGAGCTTGAGGAAGTCCGCCCCGTCGTCGAGCTGCGTCGACGCGGCCTTTAGGAGGGTGGGACCGTCATCCGCCTCGATTAGAAGGCCCCCTGGGATCACGCCGCTGTGACTGATCCACGTTCCGGCGACCCGGATCCTCGGTCGATTCGGGTCCGAGTGCCACCGCTCTCGCACGCGAAGGGCGAGGGCGCGCCTCTTTCCATCCCGCGGATCCACCGCGAGAGGCGACCCGACGTCGCGGGCCCAGCGCACGCCGGCGCGGCTCAGGAGGTCCCCGTTGTGCTCTGCGACTTCGAGCAGTTCCTCGGGAGGATCGGCGCCGCGGTCGATCCAGTGGGAGCCGCCAGGTAGAGTGACGTGGCTATGGGCATCGACCATCCCTGGAACGATCGTGGAGCCACCGGCATCGATGATGTGGACGTCCGGCGGAAGGGCGCCCTCATCGGTACTCGGACGGATCCAGACCACGTGGCCCGCGTCGACGAGGACGCTCACCTCTTTCCGCAGAGATGGTCCGGTCGGGTCGGCAAGGGCCGCGTCCCGATACAAGGTCGGTCGAGAAACGATCATCGAAACACCCGGTGTGTCGTCCGATTCAACTTCGAAGTTCAAAGATTGTGTCGCCGAACCAGACTAACGGGGCTTCCGGCTGGAGCCGCTCTGCTTTCGTGAGGAACGCCCGGAACCGAGGGTCGCGGTCGTGCTCCTCATGGGCCTCGTGATCCGCGGCGACAATGTGAAGGAGGTAATCCTGGATCCCACCTCGCTGTTCACTCCCGCCCAGCGCGCGGACGAGACGCGCCTCGAGGAACCGACCCCGGCGCGTGAAGTCGTCCCAGATCGGGATCTCCTCGGCCTCGAACATCGTTTCGAAGTCCGTCGCGTGATCGGCCGCGATACGGAGGACGATTGACGAGGTCTCCGGCCTCCGAGCCGCCGCGACTCTGGCTTTCCGAGGCATACCTCAACGATGTCAGAGGCATTACTTAAGTCCAAAGCCACGTCCACGGAACGGCCTGAGCCAATGCCAGGACGAGCGACAATCAACGAACCAGACTTGTGGCAATGGCTGTAGAACTGAAGCCATCCAAGCATGTCACCCAATACAGATTGTCTCTCGTGCGGGAAGGCCATATCATCCCGCTTGCGTCCTAGATCCAAGTCGTGCGAAGACCCTTGACCTTCGAGAAGTGTGGGTCGTTCGTCACAACACGACCTTCGAGGCGGAGGGCCGTGGCGGCAATCACGCAATCTGCCATCGGGAGATCCCGATGGACGCACCGGAGGAACCCAGCGTCGCGCGCCAGCCCGATATCGAGGGGAACCACCTCCAGACCGGCATGCTCGAGGGAACGCAGCTGGGCGAGCGCCTTGTCTCGTCCACCTTCGCGGCAGACCGCGTTCGTTACTTCCGCGATCACGATGGACGGAAGGATGCCTCGCCGCTCCCTACGGAGTGCGGCCAGCTTCGCCCGGGTCCGCGAGAGGATCTGTTCGTCGTCCGTGGTGTAGTGCGTAACGAGGAACCGGGAATCCAAGATCTCTCTCAATCCTCATCCTCCCGAGACTCATCGAGGATCTTCAGCATCCGCTCCACGGTCGTCGTCTTCGACAGGAAACCGCCAAGGTCCTCAAGGCGAGGCACGGGCCGGAGGACAATCGCATCGCCTCGGTCTTCAACGACCAGTCGGCTCCCTTCTTCGATCTTGTGCCGCTTGCGGAACTCAATCGGAATCGTCGTCTGGCCCCTCCGGGTGACCTTGACGATCTTCCGCCTGCGCTCCATGCCGGGACCGACAACCTCCTACCTGATAAATATTCCTATTGGAGGTCCAAATCCTATCCGTTGCATGATCCTATGCGAGGCGAGCCGCTTTCAGAGGAGAGGATCTGTGCATAATGGTGCCACTGCCGGGAGTGAGAAGGCCAAGGTTGTCCAGGTTGGCCGATGTCTGCGTCGCTCGCGGATCTTGCGGCGCAACTGAGTGCCATCGCCTGCCAGAGATCCGGCGCTGAACCTTGCCGGATCCGAACCGTGCGCGCGAACCGTGCCGGGCGTGCCCTCAAGGAACGATCTTGACCTGGGTGCCGAGGGCTTGCGGCGGGAAGCCGCGGTCCCATCGGACGCGGAGCGCGCCCTTCCGGCCGTGAAGGGCCACGACCCGGCCCAGGATCTGGACGCCGTCCTTGCGGGCCCACACCACCCGCGCTCCCAGGAGCTCCGCCGCATGCTCCGGCTTGGCGAGGTCCACGATCGTCTGGTAGCTGTCCTGCTTGAACTTGCTCTGACGGAACGCGGTCACAATTCCGGAGGCCTCGCCCTTCGCCATACGAGGAGCGCCACCGCCCAATGGGCTATAAGGCCTCCGGCTGCGCTCCGACGCCGGGGCCGCAGATCAGTGCAGGAGCCCATTCGCCTTGAGCTCGGCCGTGATCTTCTCGACGGCCTTCTCGACGTCCGCGGGCTTGCGGGCCCCCGTGCAGACGACCTTACCGCTGCCGAACATCAGGAGGACCACCTTCGGCTCGTCGATGCGATAGACGAGTCCGGGGAACTGCTCCGGCTCGTATTCGACGGCGCCGGGCCCGAGCGTGATCGCGACCGCGTTGAGGTCGAGCGGGGCGCCGAGGTCCGACGTGGCGACGATGTTCTGGACCTCGATCTCGGGATTCTTCTTGATCGAGATGCCGGCGGCCTCGATCTGTTTCGCGACCAGATCGATTGCCGTCTTGACGTTATCGAGGCTCTTCGCGCCGGTGCAGACGACCTTGCCGCTCCGGAACAGGAGGATCGCGGTCTTCGGCTCCTTGATCCGATAGATGAGTCCGGGGAATTGCTCCGGCTCGTACTCGGAGCCACCGAGGGCGAGGGCGATCGCCTTGAGGTCGAGCTCGCGCCCGAGGGAGGTCGACGCGACGACGTTTTCAATCCGGAAGTTGGCCATGGGGAGCCTCCGCGCCGGCCTGTAGGCCGTCGCGGTCTGACAGTACCGGACACAATTGGTGGCTTATATGCTTCGGTGCGACTGCAACCCTCGGCCGACCGGAACGGACCTAGGCAAACGGTGGCGGCCGCGGGCCCGTAGGACCTGGTAGTCTCCGACGAAAACGGCTTACTGGTTCCTCGGGATGGCCCCGCCATGGACGCAAACATCGCGAGGGAACGCGCGACGCACCCAAAGCCCACGGTCCTGTCCGATTTCATCCTCGGGAGCCAGGACGGCATCGTCAACGTCCTCGGGATCATCCTGGGCCTGTCGGCGGCGACCCGCGACGTCCGGATCATCCTGGTCGCGACCCTCGCCGCTCTGGGGGCGGAGTCGATCGCGATGGGGGCCGTCGCCTACACCTCGACCCGGGCCCGACGACGGCTGTACCTGAGCCAGGCCGTCCAGGAGCGACGGGAGATGAAGGAAATCCCGCAGACGGAACGGGACGAGGTCCGCGGGATCCTCGCGGGGTGGGGCTACCAGGACGCCGACCTCGAGGAGATCGTGGAGCGGATCTGCCGCAACCCGACCGCGGAGCTCGAGTTCATGATGTCCTTCGAACTCAAGCTGTCTCCCGTCGCGGCGGGTGCTCCCAGGGCGAGCGCGTTCCTCGTCGGGACCGCGACCGTCGTGGGGCACTTCATCCCCCTGAGCCCATTCTTCTTCATCGGGAATGACGTGCTCCTCGGAGCGGTGCTCGCGGTCGCGCTGAGCGCCATCGCCCTCTTCGGGATTGGATGGTACGAAGCGAAGATCACCGTGGGATCCTGGTGGCGGGAAGGACTGGAGATGGTCGTCATCGGACTGGGCGGAGGCGTCGCGGGGTACATGATCGGCCGACTCGTCGGCGCCGCGTGATGCGCCACCGATGGTGCGAATCGCGCGAGGGACCGCACGCCTCAATCTTCATGAGGCGCGCCTGTCGTCGGGGCTCCATGGTCGACATCGGTTTCCCGGAGCTCCTCACCCTCGTCCAGACCGTCGCGATCATCCTTGCGATCGTCATCGCCGTCTACTTCTCGCGGCTTCAAATCCAGGCGCTCAAGACGGACACCGAGGCACGTGTCGTGAACGACCTCGATGAGAAGCTCCACCGAATGGGCGAGATCTTCATGGAGAAACCCGAGTTCGTACGGGTCCTCAACGACGTTCCCACCGTCTCCAACTTCGGCGCCGAGGTTGCCTTCGCCTTCTACGTGATGTTCTTTTGTTCCCACGCCTACCACATGCGAGAACGCGGCATCCTGAGCGACAACGATTGGGCGGGCTGGCTCCAGTGGACGAAGAACGCCTTCCGGTCCGGCAGGCTCGGGAAATACTGGAAGGAAGCCGAGATGCAAGCGTGGGTCGACCCGGCCTTCCGGGACTTCGTCAACCGGGAAATCCTGGGAAATACGGATCGATAGGAACTCCTCGCTGGGCTCTGATCGTCGCAACCACGCTGGCTTTCTCGTCGTTACTAGTGCGACACGACATTGGATTTGAGCAGAGGTTACTCGAAATCCGGAACGGATGGCCGACGTACTTATATACGGCGAGGCGGACCATATTGAGTGCCAACACAAATGACATCGAAACGGGAGCTGCTCGACAATCTCACTAGGGAACAACTCAAGTCCTTAGCATCCGAGTTCGGTGTCGAATTCGAACATGCGTGGCCGAAAGAACAATTCGTTGAAGCTCTGGCCAACTCACGAAAACTCGATGCACTAGCCGTGGAAGAACTCGCAGCTAAGATTTCTGAGACGGGCGATGTGTCGGGTGTGGTGAGGAGTACCCGGCAGGACTTCTTCTCCGAGACCGCAGGGGCCGTCTTTGACCAGACAAAGGAGATCACCGAAACTCTGGCGGAAGCTGTGGCCGCGAAGGAAGTAGTTGACTCAGGCTACATAACAAAGCTCTTAGCCCAAGCTGATCGACTACGCAAGGGGAAGATCAATCAGATTCCTAATGTTCCACCGCACGTCTGGTCCAAGTTCTCGGGGAAGCAGAAGGGCGCATACGGAACAGCCAAGAGCTTGGCGTATCAGGTGCCGAAGCTTGTGGAGACGGCAGTCGACTCCGCACTCTCGGCAGCTAACGTGGGTGGCTTTACCCAGTGGAAGTCCAGGAAATTACCAGACCGCATCGAGTACTACGTGCTGCAGGCATATCGTGCGTACGTCGCACGGTGCTTCGACGCGTGTATCGTGATGATTGCTCGCGCATTCGAGCACCTTCTGAAAGGTCTCCTTAAATCGGGGTCAATCACCTATTCTCAGAAGGCAACCCTTGGGCAACTTGTGGAACTGTACAAGACTCGAGTCAGCAACGACAAAGTCCTAGAGAAAATCCTGGAAGTTTCAAACATGGATCGAATTATCTCGGCGCACGACGTTGAGCCATTCGATCGGCAAATGCAGTCGGAGGATGCAAATCACGCTTGGACCGCATTGGAAATCGTCCTCAGAGAGTTACTGCCAAGCCAGGAGTCAGCACGGACCAGCCGTTGACCGCCAAGCAGGCACTTCCCTATAATTGCGCCGCCCTGTTCCCCGCACGGAAGACACAGATTGGAACTGACATGAACCTCGACGGCAACGTTTAATGAGCCTCCCTGCCGCTTGGCCTCAACTGTGCCACGGTCGCGAAAACCCAAACCTCCCGAACCGACGGACGATGACATTCGTGAGCAAATCCTTCGACATCTATATGATCGCCATAAAGAAGCCCGGAGCGCGAAAAGTACCGAAGCCAAGATGAGCGAAATGAAGGCAGTGCTGAAGCAACTCAACGTGAAGCAGCACAGGATTGTCACAAACCTAGTCTATCTAGTTCAAGCTGGTTGGATCGACGAAAAACAGCGGCAATTCATTATCCAACAGGGAGCGAGGCCAGTTCAAGTTGCGAGTGTAACCTACAGGATAACGAATCGAGGAATCGACAGATTCGAGGGTCCCTCGAAATTCCAAGCGGCCGACCGTTTCCAGGGAATTAACATAACCAACGTGCAGGGCGTAACGGTCATCGGCGAGGGGAACATTGTTGACGCCAAATTCGAAATCGTATCCCGGAATCTGGATCTACTTGGAGCCGAAATCAGGGCGTCAGATAAGCTAGCGGATCGAGAAAAGCTGACCTACCAAGCGGAGATTGAGACAATAAAGAGCCAATTGATGAAACCAAAACCGGACCAAGGGATAATTGGCAGGGCCTGGGATTCGCTGAAAGCGATTGCGACCCTCTCTGGGGTCGCGACTGCAATTGAAAGAGTTCGGCCCCTGATTGAGAACTTACTCCATTGAACGTCGGATGCTCCCCGACAGATTGCCATAGAACTCGGCGGTGTCTCAGAGCCTTAGTCGATTGCCCAGTACGAAGCAGGCACGGACCGAGACCTCTCGATACGACGGTTTGGCCTTGTATTCGACTTATATGGGCGAAACGTTTGTCGGGGTCGTTGGGAGATTGTACTTGGCGACTCAAGACAAAGCGCTCCCCTCGGTTCACCAGGATTTCGTTAGAAGGTTCGACTTGGAGCTGAACTGGAAGGATGTTCTCGAATCCAAGGCCTCTTCGCTCCTCGGATTTCTCGGCGTGTTTCTCGCGGTTCTCGTTTCGATTCTCTCCCTTAGGCCAGAGGAACGCCTTGAAATTCTGCCACTCCTTGCCCATCCGTTGCTACTCCAAATCACGGCGGCGCTGCTTTTGTTCATTGTGATTTTTGGCTATACAGTGTCCGTCGGACCTGCGCTGCCCGAAGTGTTCCAGAGACGCGAAGGCGCGGTAGAGCCGATCGTCGCCGGGATTGCCGCGGCTTATGGAACCTCGATTCTTCGGAATCGACTCCTGCTATCCAAGAAAGTCCTGTGGTACCAAGTGGCCGTCTTACTCATGTCCGCTTCGTTGCTTCAACTCGGACTGAACATAGCCTCACTCTCCATTTCGTTGACGGATTATCAGTGGCTCACTATCCTTATCTGGCCGCGATGGGTCCCGGGATCTGCCCTAAGCGGTTTAGGTTTCGTCCTGCTTTACAGGGACTTTCGTAGGCTGCGTACACAACAGATGGAAGAGTTGATAAGGTGGATGGCAGTCTTGAAATCGAGTAGGTCGTTAAATGGCAGAAGCACCTGAAAAAAAGAAGCCGGCGAGTGAGCAACTCCCTGCCCAGACAGAGTTTCCGATTTTCCCGATTGACGTCATGACAAAGAGCGACAAGAACCTGTCTTCAGCCCTGCAACTCGAAACTAAGAACAAGCTGAAAAAGGCCGACTGATTGCTCGGACGTCTCACCGGCGCGGCGGAGCTTCTCGACTTCCCCCTCCTCGATCGACCATGCGTTGTTCGATGGAAATCGCGCCATGACATCACTATCATATCCGATCTGGGCCATTAGGCACCCACCAAGAGAGGATCCACGTCTCGGTGCCTTGAGAATCCTCATGCCTTGACGAGTTCGACCCGCCCCTCCGCCTCCGCCCATCGCAGCAGGCGCAGGAAGGCTTGGGTCTCCGCCCCTTGGAGCGCGATCACGTCGCCGCCATGGTAAGCTGTCCCGGTCTCCCAGTCCTTGACCATGCGCAGGACGCGGTACCGAGGTTTCTGCTGCACCGCCATGAACTCGGCCATCTTCGCCGCGGCCCACGAATCCTTGAAGGTCCCCTGGAACACCGCGAGGCGCCGGTGCGCGATGACGGCGATCTTGTTGGCCACCTCGTTCAGGAAGGAGCGGTTGTGGCTCACGACGAGCACCATGCCCGGATACGTCCGCAGGGCCGCCGCGACGATCTCCTGGCTCTCGATGTCGAGGTGGTTCGTCGGCTCGTCGAGGACGAGGAGGTCGTAGTCCTGGGCGATGAACTTCGCTAGGGCGAGGCGCGCGCGCTCTCCGCCGCTGAGCTGGCCGACGCGACTGTGGACCGCGTCCCCCCGGAACCAGAAGCGCCCCAGGAGGCCCCTGGCCCACGCTTGCGACGGGGGCGGATTCCGCACGCTGCTGATCTCCTCGAGGAGGGTGCGGGTGAAGTCGAGCTCCTCCGCCTCCTGCGCGAAGTACCCGATCTTCAGGTTCTTGCCCCGGAACACGGATCCTGCGTCCGCCTCCTGGCGCCCGATCAGGACCTCGAGGAGGGTCGTCTTCCCGGCGCCGTTCGGGCCGACGAGGCCCACCTTGTCCCCCTTCGCCAGCTCGAGGTCGACGTCGGCGTAGAGGAGCCGGCCGCCGTGGGACTTCGCGACGCCTTCGAGGCGCACGACCCCCGGACCCGAGGCGCCCGTGCGGAACGAGAGGCGGAAGGCCCGCGGGGCGGTCGGCGGCGGTTCCGGCGTCTCGCGCCGCATCTGCTCGACCCGCAGCTTGCGGGAGAGCACCTGCTCGTACACCTTACGGGACTTGAACTCCTCGATGATTGCGAGCTGGCGCTTCAGCTCCGCCTGGTGCCGGTGGCGCTGGGCCTCCCGGGCCCGCGCAATCGCGTCGCGCTGCACGCGGTAGTCGGTGTAATTGCCGACGTACTCGAAGGTGCGGAGGCGGTCGATTTCGATCACCTTGTCCGCGATCGCATCGAGGAGGAACTTGTCGTGGCTCGCCAGGAGGACGGCCGCGTCGATTTCCTGGAGGAACCCCTCGATCGTCTCGATCGTGTCGACGTCCATGTGGTTCGTCGGCTCGTCGAGCAGGAGGACGTCCTTCTCCTTCGCGTTCGCGAGGGCCCGCGCGGTGAGGACCTTGGACTTCTCGCCGCCGGAGAGGGAACCGAACCGCTGGTCGAGGAGCTCCTCGCCGACGCCCAGGTCATTGAGGATCGGATCGTTGACAATCACGCTCTGGCTGCGGGCGGCCCCCCGGGCGACGTGAAGGGATTCGTACCGCGCCATGCGCGCGCTCGCGTCCGCGGCGTCCCATGCGTCTGGCCGGGCCATCCACGCCTCGAGGCCGGCGAGGTCCGCCTCGATCCGCTGCGCCTCCGGGCTCGGGGCGGAGAGGACGTCCCGCACGACGGTCTCCGACGGGACGTTCGGGACCTGCGGGAGGTAGCCGTACCGGAGGCCCGGCTTGAGGACGAGGTCCCCCAGGTCCGGGGTCGTCTCGCCTGCAAGGAGCCGGAACAGGGTGCTCTTCCCGGAGCCGTTCGGGCCGACGAGGGCGACTTTGTCCCCCGCGTGGAGGAGGAAGTCCGCGTGCTCGAGGACGAGCGTGCCGCCCCAGGATTTCCGGAGGTCCCGGCCGGCGATGATCGGCTCCATGTCCTGGGGAGCTAGTCCCTGGTCCCCGATGAGGCTTCGTACGGGCGCATGGATTCCGCGCCCGCGATGTGCGACGATTCACCCAATATGCGACCGTTGCCACGGGCCCAAGGGAAGCTCGAAGGCAACCAGAGATTTGAACGGGTTCGAATCCGGAGCGATGCGCGATCTCTCGATGTTGGCACATCAATGTCCGACTGAACAGTGGACTGATTTTGAGGTACGCCAAGAGCAGCCGGTCGCCCCTCCCAGCATGAGGATGACCAGCCGGCTCCTTCCTTTCTCTTTTCCGCGACATCCGTCTCAGCTCAATCTAGTCATCCAGTGTGTCCAACACGCGATGACCGGTCTCTCAAGACGGTCCTAGAGCAGGCCGTGCAGCTTCAAAAGGCGATAGACAGTTCCGAGGGAGCAGCCATACTCTTCGGCGATCCGTTTCACACTGCGGCCTCCTGGAAACCACAGCCCAGAAAGGCGCTCCCTCGTCATGCGATGCGCGAAAACAGAGTTCCCCGTGCGGATTTTCGCGCCTGTTTCTCGAAGCCGCTGTAGAATCGTTGAACCGGATACACCGAAGCGCCGTGCGAGCTCAGTTGATGTCGTACCGTCCTCATACAGCTGCCTCAGATTCGAGGGCAATTCAACAGACCGGTATTCGCCCGGAGGACGACTGATCCCAGAATTTCTTGCCCATCGGGCGACCGTCTGGGGGGAAACGGACTTGCCGCAATCGTGCAACACCTGATACGCAGTGGCTCGTGCCGAGAGGCCCTTCTGATACAGCAAGAGAACGAGTTTGCGAATTTCGATGCTGTGCATTCAGCTCCCGCGCCTACAAGTAGTGTACAGGCCACCACAACGTTTGTCAAGGGGGGAACGGTGGCGTTCAATGGGACATACTGACTGGCAGAGTGCAAACCCCATGTAGGAAACCCCATCGCACTAACTAGTGGGTGAATTCCCGGGACCAGGCTGGGGACAAGTCAGATGCCTACCAAACAGGCTTCGTCTGCAGGTCTAAGAACGCTTGGAGTTCGCTCTGAACGGATTCCAACAGCTCGGCCACGGGCTTCAGACTCGAGCCAAGCACTTGGACGCTTGCAATCAAGGGTTTGAGCTTGATGATAGCTTCGCTGAGAACCGGGTTGTTGGCGGTATACTGGGGATACAGTTTGTCAATCATCTGGATTACATGGGCATGCCTTTTTTCGAGACTTTGCGCGCTGATTCCTTGACGCAAGCCGAAGAACAAAGTGCCAATCTCGAAGGAGGCAGTGTAACATTGCTTGAGCACAGGATCGACAAGTCTACTGTTCACTTGGAGAGCTACTTCTGGAGCCACCGTCCGAACGGCAGCAGGCGAAGCCCGTAGTTGAGGAGATACGCTCCGGATCAGTTTGTACAAGTCCTCGTCGCCAATCCCGAGTTCACGCGCGCATTGGCAGGCTCGCTCTGCAATGTCGGTGTCCCCGATTCGCGGGCCTTGTCCCGCTTCGCACATGACCATGTAGTAGCCCAACATCCAAGCCGAGCACTGGTCCACCACAAGGGGTCTAATCTTAACAGCGTTGAGCTCGCGCTTCAATTCTTCGTTTCTCATCTTCCCTTGACGTCGGTCTTTCGCTGCATACAGTTCGACATGCACGAGTGTAATGCCCCCGGCTGGCGTAAGACCTGACAAGAACGCCCGATAGATTGGACTGATGGCGGTGTAGAATTGGACAAGAATTCCGACGACGCTCAGCAACAATCCGAGGCCAATCAACGGTTTCCGGACTTCCTTCCAAACCTCGACACGCCTCACCCCACGGACGCTGCGCCCGGCAGTAAGCGTGGGAGCCACGAGCCCCACACATCACACCTTGAGTGCTAATAGTTTCCTGGTCGAATGGTCGTCCGGTACATGGGTCCGCATCCGGAGTCCGAGTCCGCCTTCCCTCGTTCGGTTCGGGACTTGGGAGTCAAATTGCGTCTGACCCGCACTAGCGAAGGAAAGGGTCCCGACCGTTTCAGCAGGCGGATGAGAGAAGGGGAACGGTGCGGGTCACCAACCTCACTGAAACTTGAGATGGAATTCGTGAACTCAGCAGGTGGGAACGGACCCGTGCGGGTCCGACGTTCCGCAGAGGCATGTGATTGTGATGGGGCCGTTCCCGGCGCACGGCCCGGAACCGTCGCCCTTGCGCCATAGTGTTGCACCGACGATTCCGTTCCGGGGTTTCTGGAGAATGAACTTACAAATCATGACAAGTTCCATTGGCTTTTATGAGCCCAAGTGCTGATTCTGTTTGCTATGGACGAAATGTTTCGAGATTGGATGGCACGAATAATAATCTCCCTTGTCCCCGTTATCGTGGCGCTTTCAAGCATTGTCCTCGGCAATCCGTTGCTCGATGCAGTGGGAGAGGGATCAGCAACATTCGCTTATCTTCTCGTTCTCCTAAGCTCCGAAAATGTTGTACTCTTCGCTGCACAATCCGAAAAGTCCACGACCGAGCCGCTCATGTGGCAGGTGATGTACGTAATCTTCGCGATGGTCCTATGGATGCTGCTGATTCTGGTACGCGTCGCTGCGCGTGTCAATTCCCTGGGCCAGATACCCTTAAACTTCATCGCGGTTGTTGGATTGTGCCTTGCATTATCCGCATTCGTACTTCGCACGCACCGCCGTCTTTACGGACTCGACACAGCACTGCGCATCGAGCTGAATAAGCAGCGGTTCGAGGAAAGGGTTCAGGGTAACCCGACCCAGGTTACTGTTGGAGGCGATAGGATTGACCTCTGAAGAGCATGTCGATATTCCGGTCCTTAAAGCGACTCAGCCAATCGGTGACTTCTATGTCGGAGTGGTGCCGTGGAAGCTTCTGTCGAAAATCAGTCGCGCGGACATTAGGCGACTGGTAGAGGTCTCGCAGGGAGCCGAAGCAGACATAGATCAGCGCGGGACAGATGACGTATTCGAGTATATGGGGATTCAACGTCCCCTGGATCCCGCACGCGTGAAGGAAATTCGAGAATACGTACAGACGGTTGACGCGTGTTTTCCGAACACGATTATTGTCTCTGTTTCGTCACACGACGTCGAAATTCGGGATTCGATACTTCGAGTCGTCAGCAAGCCGGGTACAGCCGTGATTATTGACGGACAGCACAGACTCGCTGGATTTTCGCTAGACACCAAGGTAGATTTCGACCTTTTGGTTACTTTCTTTATCGACCTAGAGTTGGAGGAGCAGGCGTATTTGTTCTCGACAATCAACACCAAACAGACCCGGATTAATCCTTCCCTCGCACGAGACCTGTTGGAGTTCTCTTCGGTTGAGACGCCCGAAAAAGTCGCCCACGCAATCGCAAAATCGATGAACACAGATATTAACAGCCCGTGGCACGGACAAATCAAGATGCTGGGATCGAGAGATGCCTCTGTCCCGGATGGCCAGATTACACAGCATGCTTTTGTTACCCAGATTGTCGGGTTAATCTATCCAACAAGGACTTTGTACAATAGGGTGAGAAGCACGCTCAAAGAGAGCAGGAATCAACGGGAGAAGTTGAGAGGCCTGGACTTTGACTCAGCCAAATACCCTCTTTGGGGGTTCTACATCGAGCGTCGGGATGATGCAATCAAGAAGATTCTTGTGAACTACTTTTCTACTGTAAGAGACGTATTTCCAGAAGACTGGTTGAACCCGGCGGGGATCCTCAGCAAGACAACTGGTTATCGGGCCCTTATGGTTGAATTGCGGCAGCTCCTCATTGAGGGAATGAAGACAGGCAATCTCTCAAAGGACTTTTTCATGCCAGTTCTTTCGAAAGCCCGCGGACGTCTCGAGCTTTCCAGAAATAGACTGACCGTCCAGGACTTCGGCGCAGGCGAAGACGCTGCCCGTCAGCTTTGGCAGGTGATGTTCGGGACTCACATCGGGTCGGGCAACGTGAAAAAATAGCGCTACGACGCTCCGATTCGCTAAGTGAACTGGGGCCGCGCGAAGAACCTAGCTCTCGGTTAGTGACGCAGATTCTCTTCTCGCCGAAGTGTTCGCAACGGGCGTCACGGGCATACCCGACGTGACATCGAGTAAGAACGGGCCCGTCCGTCTGTTAATTCCATCGCACGCAATCGAGAGTGTGATAAGGATTGCTAGAATACGAACGGTCAAATCCCTCGGGCAACCGGGCGGAGCGAGCTCACCCTGATTGAAGACTTTGCCGGTCAAAGTTGTGGCATAAATTGCACTGGGGATTCGAACGTTTGACCAATCTCGGTCGGGCAGGTGTCTACGGACCAGACCGTCTACTTGCTCGATAATCTCGGACGGTGAAATTCCCGCTCCACCTCCACGCGCCCATTGCCGCTGTAGTTCCGTGGCGTCTGGCAACCGACCGAGAAAGAGTCCAACTGCATCCGCGGCAACTTCTCGAAGCAGCGGGGCCAAAGCAGGTCCTTCTGGCCACGCTCTGATTACCCTCTCTCCAATCCGCGAAATGCAAGTCGAGTCTAGTTCGTAGCCCTTGAAACGCTTCGCGTATCCAAGGTACAACCGGGGGACCCATTCTTTTGCATGGAAGCCGCGACCTACCGAATCGACTTCTGGATTGACCCCGGCGTTATCAAGCTCCACCCGGCAGTCGTGAGACCATTCGCTTTTGCAGACCCGCCGGAACCTCCTTCCGGAGGGGTAGCGTTTTTCGCGGCGGAATCTCGGTGCTAGTAGGGGTGGAACTTTAGCTGATGACCGGACCAAGGGCTCTGCTGGGCATCGCAGTCCCTCTGCGCGAAGGATGGCCTTTGCGAATGCAAATCCGAGAGAAGGTGGGACCGCGTTTCCTATCATTCTGTCTGCGTCTGAGATTGTGTCGCACCAGAACTGAAACGTTAGAGGGAACGATTGGACCGATGCACATTCACGCGCTGTCAACGTCCTGAGAATGCGTTGGTCGTGGATTGGATTGGTGCAAGGGACGATGATTGTCGATCGAGAGGTCCGAACACGGGTAGAAGTAATCGTTCGAGCCGGATCGTCCAAACGGTCTGGGAATGGCATACTACCGTACACTGGATGCTCGCGTTTTTGCAGCTCGCACTCTCGGAGTTCATCGGCGCTGAGGTTCCATCGGTGGTCTTCGAAATGCACCCTGAGCTTTGAGGAAGGGATCTGGATTGAGGGATAGTTTGGATCTTGGATTTCCTCGGCTTTCCCGACCGGATGGCAGGGCGAGGGGATCTCGTCAATAATCGTGCCGAGCCTCGGGCGACCGTCCGGCCCGTCGCGCATGAGCTTCTCGGGAGAAGGGAATGAACCACAGAATAGCCTTTTCCGGGCCTGAGGTACGCCGTATTCAGAGGCCAAGAGAACCTCGCATCGCGGAACCTCAACTACACCCCCCGGCAACTTGACCGAACCGCGGTCAAGCAAGCGCTCGATTTCGGTGTTCAGATTTGGAACGTTCTCCATTATCCAATACTTCGGCTTCAAGGTCTGGACCGCTTGCAAAAATCGACGAACGTACGCCATTCCGGCGGCCCTGTCCCCGCCCCCACCCCTATTCGCAAGTGAGAACTCTGTACACGGGGGGCTGCCTATCAGCACATCAACGCCTTCGAGGCGTTGCAGTCTGAGCTGACTAATATCCTCCTGAATCACACGAGCGGACCGGTGGTTGTGTGCGAATGTATTCGCAGCCGGTGCCCAATTGTCAATCGCCCAAGAGATGCGGAATCCAGCCTGTCGGAACCCTTCCGAAAAACCTCCCGCCCCACAGAACATGTCACCGAGCGTAGGTTTCATGTTCACCTCGGTAGCGGCGGTGACTTCTTAGGTTGTTCAAGCGAGCGCTTGATTCTCGCAGCAGCATTGCTGGGGGATCGCTTTACCTCGCATTCCCACAGGACTAACACTGTCCAGCCCAGCCGCCCCAGGAGAGCCTTCTTCCGGTAGTCCCGCACAACGTTACGGTCGAATTTTCTGGCCCAAAAGTCACGATTGATTCTAGGCAAAGGCAAGTTGCACCTCGGGCAACGATGCCAGAAACAACCGTGGACGAAAACGGCCAGTTTGTGCTCTTGGAAAACGAAATCCGGTCGGCCCGGAATGCCAGACGGGTGTGCTCGGTAGCCTTTCAGGCCAGCGACTCGAATCGCGTGCCGCACCATGAGCTCGGGAATCGTGTTCCTTGCTTTATTCGATTTCATCGATTTTGACACCGCTGGAGATGATGCTGGAGGCGGTGGGCCGAGTGGGCGCGATGCGCCGTCTCGCGGCGAGATACGCTGGCTAGTCCGAGGACTCGTTGACGTCAAGGGCGGCCTAGTGATCAGCTCCACGGAAAAGAATCTTCCCCTGGGAAGTCCTAACGCAGTCTCATCGACGTAGGATCGGCACCCAAAGCGTTCGAGGCCCTTGGAGGGACGGCCTTCGCTACACTTTTCTGACATCGAGCCGAAATTGATAAATATAGTTGAGCGGGGCATTCCTCTTTGTCGCCAGACAAGAGAACCGGGATGTCTTGTCCTGCAACAGAGAGGTCCCAACCCGAACATGCCGAGCGCGAATTCTCGTGAACTGATTCTGGATGAACTCCAACGGGAGTTGCTGGGCCCAAAGGAGGGCCCTGACGAGTCCTTCAACGAACTTCCGACGCAGAGATACATTGTCGGCGTTCTATACCCGCGGGACTCACAGCCCACCGGCGAAGAAGCCGCAGACGTCGACTCCGAGGGCGAGAGCGACGGCGATGCCGAGATCAAGACCGTCCGTGCAAACCCCAGCAGACTCAAGCGACCCTCTACCATGGGCATCTCATTTCTGGTCGACTCGTCTGCACAGAGGGTGAAAATTCGGGTCTCTTGGGCCACCTTTTCACAGAAGGAAAGGAGGGGGGCCTTCAATCGCTCCGAACGCTCGAAGGAGCTCGAGCTCGACGTCTCTGAAGTAGGAACAGAATCCTCGAGTCCGCTGTACGACAAGGGCGCCGAAGACGCGAAAGAGTTCGTGGTGCAGAGTACAATCTACAAAGGGCCGGGTTCGGCCAGACACGTTACAGTCTTCCTAGTTAATGCGGAGGAGACCCCGAAACCTGACCCTCGAACCGGGTATCCGGACAAAGCAGTCCTTGCCCAACATTGCATTTACTCCCCGAGGATCGGAATCTACTCGCCTACCCGTGAAATCATCGCGAAGTCAATCGATATGCCAGGAGCAGATGACCCTGATCTCCGGACGCTCCGACTCCTTTATCGCAATCGTTTCGAATTCGGTCAGGGTCACGGCTGCTCGGTCACTTGGGAGGACGCCAAGGGAGGACGATGCGGGCTTCTTCAATCGACCTTCTTGCCAAGGTTTGCTCAACCATCGCTCGTCGTTGATATCGAGGGCGCCCCCGTCCTCAAGATGTTCGATCTCTTCCAATCTGTCGATAAGCGGAATCCGCTCCAGCTGATGACCACCCTTGTGGATCGGTACGAAACATGGATCTCGACAACTTTCAATCAGAAAACTCGCGAATCTCTGGACTCCGACCTCCGGCAGGTCTTCGACGAGCACTCAACCCGGTGCAAGCAGGCAGTTGCTCGAATGAGGTCCGGCATCAATTTGCTCTCGAAGGATCCACTCGCGTTCGAAGCTTTCTGCTTCATGAACAAGGCCATGTTCCTCCAGAAGGCCTATGCGGATGCTGCTTACGGCGCGAGAACGAACGGAGACTTCAAAGAACCTGACGTAACCGACGCGACGGTCAGAGAGAAGCATCGATGGCGCGCCTTCCAAATTGCCTTCATTCTGATGTGCCTACAGGGCCTCGCAGATCCTACTCACTCGGATCGAAAATTCGCGGACCTCATGTGGGTGCCCACAGGAGCTGGCAAAACGGAGGCGTACCTCGGTTTAGCCGTCTTTTCGATGGTGTACCGAAGGTTGGCGCGCTCGCCCAAGGACAAGTACACCTACGGAGGCACCACGGTCCTACTCCGATACACGTTGCGGCTCTTGACAATCCAGCAATTCCAGCGCGCCGCTGCGCTGATGTGCGCATGCGAAAAGATTCGACTCGGCCGCCCCGATCGGTATGGCACCGAGCCATTCCTGGTTGGACTCTACATCGGTCGGGCGACGACACCCAATTGGCTTGGAGAATCACAGGATTACGAGAATTTCCAGAAGAACCCAGCCAAGCATTACGATGTGAAGGACAACGCCTGGTTTGCGCTGGAGTTCTGGCGGCGCGAGCATTCAAAGCCGAGCGGTTCAAACCCGTTTCAATTGACTAACTGCCCGTGGTGTGGTTTCGAACTAGGTGTTTCCTCATACGACATTGTGGACGCGCCAGGCGGAAGACGATTGGAAGTCCATTGTCGGAGGCGCGGATGTTTTTTCAATCGCGAGGCGGCGATTCCCGTAGCAACAGTTGATGAAGAGATTTACGCCCGACTCCCCTCGCTTTTGATTTCAACCGTCGACAAGTTTGCGATCCTCCCCTTCCGACCAAGGGTTGCTGCGCTTTTCGGCCATGTCGCGAGTTTCTGCCCTACTCATGGTTTCATCAGCGTGGATCTTAGTCATCCAGGATCCCATCGTCTGAAAAGTGGTGAAGTCATTACGGTCCGGCGGCTTCCCGAAGGCTTACCGCCCCCGGACCTTGTTATCCAGGACGAACTCCATCTCATTAATGGACCTTTAGGCAGCCTCGTCGGAATGTACGAGAGCACTATCCGGTTGTTGTGCAACAGGGGTGGGTCCAATCATGAAAAGTCGGCCAAGGTCATAGCATCCACCGCAACTGTACGAAGAGCGGCCGACCAGGTGTGGAACCTGTTCGGGAAGGAGGTCCGCCCATTCCCTCCGCCGGGATTGGACTTCGAGGATTCCTTCTTCATTAGAGAGAAACTCCCACCTGATGCCAAGCTGTTTGTGGGCCTGTTCCCGAGTGGAACTGCGCTTACGACCGCTTTCATCAAAACAATGGTCAGCGTAATGAATTCGGGTGCAAGGTTCAAGGCTGGCGGTAAACCAGCCAAAGAGTGGGACGATTTCTGGACCCTTGTGGCCTATTTCAATAGCATCCGGGAACTCGGAGGAACAAAGACCCGCATCGAGGATGACATTCAGCGGAGGGTTGGTTCGACTCGCGGTGATCTTCACATCCAAGAACTCACCAGCCGAATCGACTCAAAGGAGTTGCCAGAGATTCTCTCGAAGCTCACCATAGCGGGTGGGACGAAGGGCGCGGTCGACGTCCTTGCATGCTCCAACATGTTCTCGGTCGGTGTGGATGTGCAGCGTCTTGGCATAATGGTGATGAACGGACAACCGAAGTCAAGCGCTGAGTATATCCAATCCACCGGGAGGGTCGGGCGTCGGAACACCGGCCTCGTTCTCGTTCTGTTTAACTGGGCGCGCGCCAGGGACCAATCCCACTTCGAGCGGTTTTTCGATTATCACAACCGGATACATTCCCACGTTGAGTCCCTGACCGTGACACCGTTCTCTGAAGGGGTAAGGTCGAGGGCGCTGCATGCCCAGTACGTGGCCATGGCACGAGTCATGGTTCCGAACCTTGCAAGGAACGTCCAGGCCGGGAACTTCACGACCGCGGCGAGGACCGGAGCGCAAGGGAGGGAATTCGCAGCGTGGCTGGTTCGAAGGGGCGGAGAGGCTGGCGAAGATGAGAGCCTTGTAAGGCAGGAAATCGATGAGTTTCTTGATCGTTGGATCCTAGACTCGGATGCAACACTGAGCTACAGCCACGAGTCTGAGTGGGATCGCGGGCACAGGAAGTATTTGCTCAGGACTATCGATGATGATGTGACTGGCCTCCCTGCTGGACCCCAGGTAATGACCCCGACGTCCATGCGGAACATCGAAAGGGTCGTTCGAACAGGTATGCTGCGACTAAATCGTGTTCGGCGAAAGAAAGGGTGAGGCTGATGGTCGAGGGCATCCGGCCTAGCAGAATCGTATTGGCCTTCGGGCCTGGTGCAATCATGGACCTGCCAGATCAACAGTCGGTGGTTGTTATGGGGACCGACTTCTGGTCAAGGATTGAAGAAATTACGGAGCCGAGACTGGCTCGACGTCTCGGGGTTGACTTTTTCGGGTCCCCGATGGATTCGGCCAATCCACTAGATAGACGAGGGGTCGGTGTTGCCTCATTCCCTCTGCTTAGATACTGCCCTAGATGTTTCGGTCTGACACCGAGGCCGGATTGCCCAGAGCCAGATTGTCGAAAACAGCGGCAATCGACGAGACCAGTCCGCGTCGTCGCAGCGTGCGAGGCCGGGCATCTTGAAGACTTTCCATGGAAACGCTGGGTGGAATGTAATTGCCCTCCCGAAAGACAAGACCTTCTCCTTGAAAGCAGCGAATCAGAACCGGTCGATGGCTCGGACCTCGTAGTACGATGCTCTTCATGCAAACGGAGAAGAACCTTGCAAGGAGCGCTTGCCGATCTAAAGGCTCGAGGTGAGTACATCGAGTGCAGCGGACAACGTCCTTGGCTAGGGGTGGATGTGGACTGCTCTCATCATCTGCGCGGTGTCATGAGGGGCGCCAGCAACGTTTACTTTCCCGTAATCACTTCGTCGCTTTCTGTTCCGCCGTTCTCACGGCGACTCCATCGGCGCTTGGCGGAAACGCACCATATCGAAGCCGCCAAAGAGAACTGGGAGGCAGGGAAAATCGAGGCGTACATCAATGCCTCGGCCGCCCTGGGCAAGTGGATTGAGCAGGGGTTTTGTTCCTTGGAGGACCTAAAACGAGCATTCAAGGATATCTACACCCAGTCAGAGGAGACGAGCATCAAGGCCGAGGAATGGGAAACATTGAGCCATGATTCCTCCAGGCAACCAGGGGACGACTTCGTCGCCGTACGGGTTGACATTAATGACTCGCCCTTGAGAACATGGTTCTCCCGAATTTCTCGCGTCGAAGCACTTCGAGAGGTAGTTGCGTTGAGGGGATTCACCCGCTTGCTCCCAGCAAGCGACTGGGACGATCCACGGATCCAGCCCTTGCGCCTTACGGACGAGGAACTGGACATACTCGTTGCGGGCAATCCCACGACGCCATTCCCCAAGCGTGAGAATCGAAACTGGCTGCCTGGTTTCGAACTGCGTGGGGAAGGTCTTTTCTTTCAGTTCAAGGAGGACCTGGTGGTGTCGTGGGAAGGGGCGGACCGTGTCCGCAAGCGCTATCAGGCCATATTCACAAACGCCCGGTTACCGAAATCGCGAGACTGCGTGGACAGTGGGAAGCCGCGAACTATCCTGATCCATACATTCGCCCATCACATGATTCGGGAAATCTCCCTGTCCTGCGGCTATACAATGGCTTCTTTGAGAGAGCGGCTTTTTGCTGGGGACGGGGCGAAAGGGAGGATGGCCGGGTGCCTGATATACACGTCCACCCCCGACAGCGAGGGATCGCTGGGGGGACTCGTAGCACAAGCCAAGACCAAAGAGCGAATCTGGGAGCACGTGAGGATTGCGATTGAGGCGACCCAGGCGTGTATCCGGGGCCCGCTTTGTACCTTCGCGGACCCAGCGACTAACCACAGCTTGGAGGGCGCATCCTGCTACGCGTGTTCTCACCTCCCTGAAACCTCCTGTGAGGGACTCGACAACACGCTCCTAGACAGGAGGTGCATTCATGACGATCGGGGAGAAATCGGGTTCTTTGACCAACGATAACACTGTCGACGTGGGAGCCATCATCGAATGTCGGCACCGCCTGACGTCTGTGCTGAATGTTGACCAGCTCCGAGCGCTCGGTCACATGATTGAGCAGGGCCTGGGTCAAGCTCCGAATGACGAGGCATTGGAATCACTGGACCTCTCTCCAGGACTGAGGGAGTCGGTGCATCGGGCTATCCGGGGCCTGAGTTCGCCTAACGAGATGCTTGCCCTGTCAATCGTGCTGGTCACTTTGCCTGACGAGCATCTAGCGGAACCAATCGAGGTTTGTTGGACAGGACCTCAATCCCGTGGACATCCAACTGCACGCGCAACGGAGCCGGCTTTAGAGGAGTTGGTCGAGTCCGCAAGAGAGAGCATCCTGGTCGTCGGCTACCAGATCGGGGCCGGAGCCGCAGGTGTTCTTTCCCTGTTGCGAAAGAAAGCCGAGAGAGGGGTCCGACTGACGTTCCTAATTGATGAGCGCGCAGCGGACAAGTATTTCGTTCAATGGATAAGGAAAACTAGGGGCGAGGTCGAGGTCTACGTTCGGCCGCGCAATTCGAGCGATCCGATGTCGGCCCTTCACGCAAAGTGCGTTATTGTCGACCACAAGGCGGGAATGTTCGGATCGGCAAACCTGACTTTCCATGGGATGAGAGGAAATGTGGAAATGGGTATTCTCGTGAGAGACCGAGATGCCATAACGCAGGCGATGGGGCTCCTTGATGCCCTCAAGGTCGACCTACGGCGAATCGAGGGCTAGATGTGTCTCTATTGAGCAGGCTTGGGTCGAAAGACGAACGACCGGGAAGTCATGCTTTGGACAAGTCCTCGAACGCGTCGGGATAAAGCCGTCCGCACCTCGCACAGCATGATGTAGTTCGGAGAATAATCCCGCCGCACTCCTGACATCGAGGAGGTCGGAGCACCTGCGTGATCAGGTCTCTGTAAACAGAAGCTTCGCATCCACCCAGACCGCTGGCCTTGAGGCGAACCAGCGTCAGAACGGCATCGAAGAAGTCATTGTCCGAAGCGGCGCCGTGGCCATGGGCGTCGATTATCATTGCGGGAAGCTCCCATCGAAATCGGACGTCGTGTTCGAAAATCGGTGAAACCCGTCGCAAAAGCCCAATAGCATCCACCCAATTGCCCTGTTCATAGGCCATCTCGAAGATCTTTTGGCGCTGTTCCGAGAAGAGGTCTTTCCTCGGATCGGGCAACACCCCGTAATCCCACCCGTGTAGGAGCCCTTCGAGACCTTTTCCCGCCGCCTCGAACGAGTCAAGTTTCGAAACCAGTAGTTCCTGGGTCAGCGCTTTGATTGCAGCTCTTAGAGCGAGCTGTCTATCTTGCGTGAGTCGGGACAGGAGACCAGGGTAGCCAATCAGTTGGCCTAGGTTCTCACAAGCAGCACTGTCAAGAAAGAGGGAGGCGTCCGATTGCTTCAGAATCGCGATTGTTCCCGCAATCATGACGTCCTCGACACCGACTTGCATAGCCTCTTGTGCTAGCGCAGAGGCTTCGACTGGCGTAACCGCGGTGCCCCAAGCGGTCATATCATGAGGACGCGTGAGCCGTCCCAACTTAAGACTCACGCCGAGGCTCTGAACGGCAGTCGCAAGAGTTGCCCTTATAGCGAACGTTCCGGCGGGAGCGACTACCAGAGCACGGCCCTCAGGCTTCATGAGTAGAAAGCTTTCCCATGTGGGAGCATCCTCGTTATCCAAAAGCAATACTAAACCAATAGAGTCTCTCCCGTGGTCGCCATCCTGGCGATCGTCCGCTTGTGTAACAGGTCGCACAGCCAAGTCGCCAAGCACCCTCTCCGTTGAATCGGAACATCGGATAGCCCATCCCGCGGTGGCTGCCTGGGTCACCAAGGGGATAGCGGAAAGTAGGCTCGCGAACTCGATGCAGAGAACATTATGCTGCCGGAACAGCGGGCTGACCTTTTCCCACGAAATTTCGGTGTCATCGGAACGAAACAGCTCCTGGAGGCCTGCCGAATCCGTCGGCGTCAACACGCTTGTGCCAACAGGCCTATCGCTCGCTGTAATGGGAATACTCTCCCTTTCGCCCCCGTACTCCACGTGGAGAGACTCACCGTGACCTCCGACAAACAGGAGCCTCGCGGGCAGGCGGGCGAGGGAAACGACACCCAGGCCGTTGACCAGATTGGACGTTCCGATTATGACGCCGGACTCATCCGCGGTCTTGATTTGCATGCCGTCTTGATGGTCTTCGAGAACTACAGCGTAGTCCAAGTCTGGATGCCAGGCAGGACCATCCGGAATCGAAACTCTAGGGACGTAACGAGGACTGATTTCAAGCCTGTATGTGAGTTTGCGCTCGTCCCTGTTTTCCACTTTTACAAAGAACTCGATGACGATGGGGTCGGCATGCTCCCTGAGTCTAAAGGCTTGGGTGAGGTTCGTCGGGTGCGACCCCGCGTGAGAGAGACCAACGCTTAAGCCTTGGAATTCCGCTCGAGCGGTCACTCCTTGATCAACTGACCGAAGCACTGCTGTAACCGACTCCCCCATGTAATTCTGTATCCCTTGCCGGTCGACCTTCTCTCCTCGGTGCCTCACCTCAATCCAAACAAGAGGGACTTGTACCGTCGTGTTTGTGACCGCCTCCGGGATCGACCGGCCTGAATACGCGCTTTCGAAATTGAGTCGACAGACGGCGTCGGGAGTACGGTATGGTACCCCCAGCACGAGGACTTCTTTTGTAGGCCGCCGGAGGCGCGGTTGCGAGGTCCATCGCGACAGGTTTCCGGTCATCCACTTTATGAAAAAATCACTTGTACACCTCAGGCGAGCGACAACGTCGAATTGGCCCGCCTCCAGAAAAGGCGGAGTTTCGGTCTGAACCCCTCCGACACAAGTGAGCTCGACCTCTAGGGTTGCCGTGTCTCGACAATCGGCCCTGACTATCGTAGCCCCCTCAGTTAGGAACTGGTCAGGTATTGGGAAGCTCGAACCGCTGGTCACCTCGAACGCCTCGAAGGCCCCGCTGGACCGAACAAGACTTACTCGAACCGTTTCTCGGGTTGATGGCACGACATCCGCACTCAACGACAAAGGCCGCCCGGCGTAGGCCATCCACTTCTTTCCCTCACCGACAAGTGAAGGATTGACTTGCAACCGGATCTCGCGACGACGGATGATTCTAATCAATCTCGTCCCAGAACGGATCGTCAGTTCTCGAAGGAAAGACCCGTTTCTGTCCGTGATTGTGAGATCGGAGGTAACGTGATGATTAACGACATCCACCCTGGAACCATCCGTTGCAAGATTTCCAACAAACCCGTCGGTAATTTTCGCGAGGGCCGAACCGTCCGCCAGCTGAACGTCAAAGGGCGGTTTCACCAGGATCACGAGCTCATCCGTCGCCGTAATCGAGACGGTCGTCGCGCCGGGAACTCTGATGCAACCGACGGGCGTCCTCTGGAGAATCGCAATCTCAGGAATGTCGAGCGACAACGCCTCTTTGAGCAAGCTGCCGGTAATCACCAGCCGCCGTCCGAGGACGCTGGCAGAGAGCGGGACCTCGAATCTTGCTTCGAGTCGATAGAGGTTAACAGAAGACTCCGTGAGGTGGACGGACAATCTCGAGAGAACTTCACCGCCAGGATGTCGCAAAACCACTTGCAAGTCTTCGGCGGAGGGCATGTTTTCGAGCGTGGCGTCGGCTGTTGCTCCGACGACAATCATCCCTTCCGTGAGGTCATAGATTGGCTCCTCAACCCATGCAGCGTCGCGTGTCTCCGCAATCTCCAAAATCGCGTCAGAGCTATTTGGAAGGGAAACTGCATATCGGCCTGGTCGAGGCACGCGAACTACCCCGACGAGTATTTCTTCAAGCTGATAGGGCTGTACAAGCCCACTCCAATCATGTCCAATACTTCGAACCACAAACTCGCCGGGGCCCGGTCCAATCGGCGCCGAGATGCAGAATAGCCATAGTCGTTTTCCCAAAGCCAAGCTGCCCTGGAAGGGAGGGGGCCGACGGCTTAGTTCGAGGAGCTCGTCGAATCCTACTGTTGGAATTGGTTTTACAAGAACGTCCTGAATCTCGCCCGACTTGAGAACCACTCTGTATCGTCCGAGGAGGCGGCGTTCTCGAACTTGATCGACGTTCTGAATGGATTTCCCAGTCGGTAAAGTCAAGGTCCGCCACTCCGCTCTCCTTTCAAGTTTGCTAACAAAATCGTCGAACGATTCCTCCTTCTCGAAACCTACTGAACCATACTTGACCCAACGCGCGATCCCCCGTTCGTCGAAAAAGAAGTGCCGATACCAGGACGACTCGACCAGGAGACTTCGAGAACTCTGGATTCCCCCGGCACCACCGTCGACCGTCTCCAAGGGTTCGCCAGCGTTCGCGGACCCCTTTGGTGGTCTCCCAAGCTCACTTTCTCTCAGGATTCTTAGGTGATGGAAGACGCCAGCGAAGAACCGCGTGCGGTACGACGACACGCCACTCGACCAGAGGAATTTTCTCCACGCATCTGGACTTCGCGGTAACTTCATGAATTCTCCTGGTTCGCGGATGAACCAACTCAGAATATCCTCGATAACGGCTCGGGCGAAGCTTGTCGCCGTCGCATCGTCCCAATCTTCATACCGAGAATAGGCCAAAACGCGCTCGATTCGTCCGATCCATTCACTCAATTGACCAGCCGCTACTCGAGACAGAAAGGACTCTGCAAAACTGGTCTCTGCTGAATCTTGTTGAATGAACGAATCAAAGTGTTGAAGCATTGCACTAAACAAGAACCCACGGAGGGCGGCAAGAATGCTATCGCGTGTGTGGAAATGGGTAAATCCGAGTCGAGAACGAAGATCGCTTACGCTCGTTGGGAGCTCCAATTCTTCGATCAACTCGACGTATTTTTGATCGGCAGGATAAACTGGCGGGAGCCGAGAAAGTGCAAGACCGACTACAAGGCGGATGAGCTCTCCCCTCTCTGAAGACGACATTTCGTCGGGGATTACCCCGGCAATCTCCCGGGCCTTCGCTATTCCAAGCAAATCATAGACGGCGTCCAGACTCACTCCCCTGAAATTTTCAGACTCCGAGCGTCGTAGCTCCGCGACTGTTTCTCTGAGTCGATCTATCGATAGCCTGACCAGCTAGCCCGCCACCGACATAGAAGCCAGGACTGGCTAGATAACCATCATGTTGCGATTCTCGCGGGACTCTCTCCGACTAGGGGCGGCCTTTACATAGGCCGTGCGAAATCACCTTCCCGGGCGACGATGGGAATCGATCTCCTTCCTAAGCCTTTGCTGTCGCGCTTCCACATCGAGGAGCGCGATCATGCGGTCGCCATTCTCGCGAAGGACTTTCCGGATGAGTTCCGTGACATTTGCGAGTGTCTTTCGCAGTTCAGCCTGAAAAGGAGTGCGATCCTCACTCCGGGTGGCGGGAAGTCGCCGGTCCCAATAGAGATTGACGCCTTCCTCTCGGGGAAGGGCTGGCATGAGACCTCTTTCGACATTGAAATTCGAGTGGATGGACATCCGATTCCCATTCCAACCCACAAAATTGACAACTTTAGGGGCCGGGTCGGGGTTGAGGTCGAGTGGAACAATAAGACCGAATTCTACGACCGTGATTTGAACAACTTCCGATTGCTCAGAGACCTCCGTGTGCTTTCGGTGGGGGTAATCATCACCCGATTGTCGGAGCTACAGGCCTTGTTTGACGAGCTTGGGAAAGGCGCATCGTACGGGGCTTCGACAACTCATTGGGACAAGCTGATTCCTAAGGTGGATGGTGGAGCTGCGGGAGGTTGCCCGTTGCTACTTGTCGGCATGGGTCGGGGTTGTTACGATCCTTATTCCTGACGAGTGTAACCCGGTCGATGTAGTCTTGTTTGCTCATAGCTGTCTACCTGGTCCCCCCACTGGACCCAGTCGCGCACCCGTTGTCTCGCGAACAATTCAAGGTATGGGCCGGGGCTGCACCGCTCAATCAAGTCATAGATCTCCCGAGGTTTCCGAGAGTGCTCTTGCTTGCGAGAAATCACGACATTGACTTGCGTTCTTCCCGGTCCTAATGTACGCAAGCTTCCTTTGACTCCAAAGAGCAGGAGTTCCGTCACATTCCTAAAATAGAAACCGACTCCTCGTCCGTCCGGGCCTCCGTCCTTTCTCACTTTGTACCAGACGATGTTGGTCTTGTAATCGAATCCCCACATGCGCATGACTGATAGCCCCTCGAGAAGGAGGGCATTCGGGCACCACAAGTACAGGTGACTTTTGGCGCGGGCAAGCTTTTCCAACGGAAGAGCGGAAATTTCTTCAAAACTCAGCGTAGGATAACGATAGAGCCGTCGATGTTCGGGACCAACCTTGCCGGTCAGGTTCTTGAAACGCCAGGGAGGATCGATTAGGATAGCTCCGAACCGCTGGCCTCCTTGGACAAGCTGGGCTAGCTCCTCAAGTGCTCGCATCGAGCCTCCGGTAATGGGGTCCTTTCTTAATTGTGTCACGACGATTGCCCTCCGCTGCGGCAGGTTGCCAGCGAGCATTCTTCGGATGACCACCTATTAATGTCGAGCGGGAGGTGTGCGAACCAATCGATGACCCTTCGTGCTTCAATCGAACGGTGGCGGGTCGCACCGGGACGACTTTCCGATCCTGCTTACGTGACACCCGTTATCCCTCCAACGATGGGGGAGTTCATCGCCACTTCTCCTATCCATGCCCTACCTGTACGCTAACTGTAGGACGTTCATCTTCCGTTGTCAGATTGCTTATTCTCCCGAAATCCACAGGTCCACGGGTCTCGACTCCTCCTGAGTCGCGATTGAGGGCGGGGCACCAAGTAGCTTCACGAGAAATCGCACCTTCTCATAGTCTCCTGTAAGCAGCTCGAAGTCGTGACGGGACATGCAGATTGTCTCTGGCCAGTTCGTTTAGTATCCCTCCAGATGTACGATCTGGAAGACTCGGTTCCTAGATGGCAGGCTCGTACTCGACGATCATCTGACGGCCGGCTGCGAGGATCTCTTCCGGAAACGGACACGACTTACGCGTTCTGGTATCCATGTGAACGGCGGTGAGGACGGTGACCGCGGATATCTCCCCGGTCTCCTCGTTCCTCATCTCATGAAAGAACCGGATCACCTTCTCTCTCATCTCGAGTATCCCGGACTGAATGGCGACGATATCCCCGGCGCGCAGCTCCCGCTTGTACGAAATATTCTGCTGGACGCCCGCCATCCCGCAATCGTGCTGGCGAAGGAATGAGGGAGTCAGGCCGACCCGCGCGAAGACGTGCCAGGTGGCCTCATCGAACTTGCTGACGTACCACATCACGTTCATGTGTCCCATGTGGTCGCATTGCCAGGGATAGACGGTGCCACGATAGGTGACCGGGAGTTCGACCACGGCCATCGGGATGACCTGATGCTCTTTCAAGAATTGTCTCGTGTTCACCTCCCCCCGAGCCTAGCCTTTTATGGACCGCGCCTATCCATTGGCCCCGAGGGGGAATTGTCATGACAAGCCATGTGACGCCGATACCGGACGGATACCACACCATCACGCCGGTGCTGATGGTCAACGACGCGGCGAAACTGATCGATTTCCTGAAGCAGGCCTTCGGCGCCCGAGAGAAGGAACGGTTCACGGATTCGAGCGGGAAGATCGTGCACGCGGAGGCCAGCTCGGGGACTCGATTGTCCAGTTGAGCGACGCCATTGGCGAGTGGAAGCCGGTCCAAGTGCCGCTGCTCTTGTACGTGACGGACACAGACTCGACGTACCGACAGGCCCTCAAAGCCGGCGCGACCTCCCTGCGGGAGCCGATGGACGCGTTCTACGGAGACCGGACCGCGGGCGTGAAGGACTCGTTTGGCAACTCGTGGTGGATCGCCACCCACCAGGAAGACGTGTCCCGCGAAGAACTCGACCGGCGTGCCGAAGCCGAGATGAAAAAGTAGGTCCGCTCGCGGACGCGTGATGCCTTCTCCTGGTCCGAGTCACGAAATACCGCAGTCGCGTTCCGGCCCCAAGACACATCGGAGGTCGAGTGTTTGGCTGGTCCCCCGCGAGGCTTTCGGACTCGGATCGTGTCCTCGCGAGCGCTCACACCGAGCACGCGCGCGATCGAGCCGGAGAAACCGGCGGGCTTCACGTTCCGGCCCACGCAGTTCACGTTCCTGCAGCTGCAGACCGAGGCGGGCATGGACGCGCGCCCCATGTCCCTCGCGACAAGTCCCACGCGCCCCCACCTCGAATACGCGGTCCGCCTCTCGGACTCGCTATACAAGCGCGCCTTCGCGGCCCTCCAGCCCGATGACGAGGTTCGCGTGTTCGGCCCGATCGGCGACTTCGTCCTGCACGAAACGCGCCCGGCGGTGCTCGTCGCGGGAGGGGTCGGCATCACGCCCCTCAAAGGCATGGCCGAGTACGCGGCGGACAAGGCGTTGCCCATCCCGATTCGGCTCGTCTACAGCAACCGGAGCGAGGACGAGATCGTATATCGACAGGAGCTCGAGGCGCTAGAGACCCTGAACCCTCACTTCCGCATGCTTAACACCCTCACGCGCACGACCGACCGCGGTTGGAAGGGCGCGACCGGACGGATTGATTCGAAACTACTCCAGGAGGCGGCACGCGATCTCGCGGACCCGATCTACTACGTCAGCGGCACACCCAGCATGGTCGTCGGGGTGCTACGGTTGCTCCGGGACTTGGATGTTCCAGATTCGAACATCGAAGTCGAAGCGTTCCGTGGTTACGAGTAGCGCTCTCAAAATCCAAGTTGTGCGAAGGCTACGGCGTCACAACGATCGTGCCTTTCATGTATGGATGGACCGTGCAATAGTACGGATACGTCCCCGCCGTCGTGAAGGTGAATTGGAAGTTCGCGCCGGTTGGCATGAAGCCGGAGTCGAAGAGACTGGTCCCGTCGTTCGTGACGGTGTGCGTGACGGTGTCCTTATTCACCCAGGTGACGGTCTTCCCGACCTTCACCGTGAGGTTCGCAGGGGAGAAAAACGGGCCGCCCGGATAATGCATGGACGCTCCTTCGACGATCGTGGCGTCCGCACCGGTTCCGGAGCTCGCCAGCAATCGCGATTCCACGCCGGCCGCGAGGATCCCGATGAACGCCGCCCCAATGATGAAGCCGATGGCGAGGACGGCGAGCGTCGTCGATACCGGGACGTTCTTCGTCGGTGCCGTCGGCATCGTCTTGCGCCAGGCCAGCCGGACGTTCAGGATCGAAAAGACCAGTACGAGAACGAGCACCGAGGCCAAGGTGATCGTCTGGAGGAAGATCGGCACGTCGGCGAATCCGGTGAGGCCGTCCCCCAGGTCGCCGGAGAAGATGAGGAGGAACACCACGCTCATGACCGCGGCGACCACGTAGCCGATCCGCATCCCGCGCCAGATCAGGAAGGCAGCGGCGAGCTCGATGACCGCGAGGACGTCCGCGATGATCGGGTAGGGATTCGAGGCGCTCGTTGGCGGCGACTCGAACGAGGCGATCACCAGGACGAGGACACCGATGAAGATGAGTCCGAGAACGGGGACCAAGACATGTACGGGTCGACGGAAAAGCAGATTGTCGCCGCTCATGCCGAACGCGTCCGGTCATCGTGCGTGGGCTATATAGCGGGTCCCGTTTGGCGGCGACGCCTATGATATCGCGGTGCGTCAGGGGCCCCGGGCACGGAGACGATTCGAGCGGATTAGCCGCCGGATCGGCTTCCCGAGATGCGGATGAACGCAACGCCGGGCAGCCCTTTGAACGCCGGATCTCCGGTCAGGAACTGAAGCCTCCTCCTCTGAGCCAGATGGTAGCTCACGGCGTCGACGTAAGAAATCCGGGCCCTTCCACGCGGCCACCGCACCCGCAGGTCCATGGCGCCGAGAATCTCTGCGAGGGAAAAGTCGACCAGGACGGGTTCGAACGATGCGACGATCTCTCGAGCCTGCTGTCGAGGTCCGCCGTCTCGGAGGAGCGCATAGTACACTTCCATCAAATTGAGCCAGCTCGTTCGCCCCCTCCCCGACTCGAAATACGGACGGATCTTCGGATCCGACAAGTTGGCCAGAATCGCGGACGAGTCGTAGAAGTACTTAGAGATCGTCCCAGCCTTCCTTCATCTCGCGGATGAGTTCCGGGAGATTCCGACGGAACTTCCACGTTCCGCTGAGTTCGCTGGGCGTCGGAACCCTTCGTCGAATCTCGACCTCGAGGTAGTCGCCGTCCCGAATGTTCTGACTTCGCGCCACCGCGGCGGGGACGATGAGGCCAAGGGAGTTTCCCCATCGCTTGACGCGCGCGATCATGGCATTATGTTATACGGATAGTTATACATATAGCTTGCCCAAAGGTTCGCGAATGTGAACTCCCGGGTGAGCAAGACGATCGGCGCAGATCTCGACCGCACCGGCCGCTGTTCGCCGCGAGGCCGGCCGCGGCAAGGAAACCGCGCTTTGGGAGGGAGCAATCGACATCGCTAAAGGGCTCGAGGCCATTCGCGTCCTCAGGGGGTCGCGATGCTCCAGACGAAATTCACGGAATTGCTCGGGTGCACGGTGCCGTTGCAGCAGGCCGGGATGGGCAAGATCGCCTCGCCGGCCCTGGCGGCCGCGGTCGCGGATGCGGGAGGACTCGGGATGGTCAGCGGGATCGGGGCCGCGCCGCCGGAATACGTCGCGAAGATCCTCGATGGCCTGCGACGGTCGACGTCCGGCGCGTTCGGCGCGAACTTCATCGTCGACGGTGTGCGCGAAACCGGCAAGCTCGACGCCGACTTCTTGAAGGTCCTAGAGGTCGCGGCCTCCCGGGCCCCGGTCGTCGAGTTCTTCTACGAGCAGCCGGACGCGGAACTCGTGGAGATCGCCCACGCGGGCGGCGCCCTCGTCTCCTGGCAACTCGGTTCCGCGGCCGAGGCCACGGCGGCGGAGCGGGCGGGCTGCGACCTGATCGTGGCCCAAGGAACCGAGGCGGGCGGCCACGTCCGGGGGAAGATCGGCCTGCTGGCACTCCTCAGCGAGGTCCTCTCCTTGGTCAAGGTGCCGGTCGTCGCGGCCGGCGGGATCGGCACCGGGCGGGCCATGGCCGCAGCCCTCGCGGCCGGCGCCTCCGCGGTCCGGGTGGGCACCCGGTTCGTCGCTGCGGAGGAGGCGGGGACCCATCCCGCGTACGTAGACAAGCTCATCGCCGCGGAGGCGAAGGACACGATCCTCACCGAGGCGTTCTCCGCGAACTGGCCGAACGCGCCCCATCGCGTCTTGCGTTCCTGTGTCGAAGCGGTCGAGCGGTTCCAAGGAGAGTTCGTCGGCGAGACCGTACAGCCGTGGGCTCCCGATGTTCGCGTTCCCGTACAAACGCGCGCCTCGTTCGTCGCCGACAAGACGACGACCGGGACGTTCGACGCGATGCCCCTCTGGGCCGGCGAATCTGTGGATGGCGTGACGCGCATCCAGAAGGCGGCAGAGATCGTGCGGGAACTCGCGGGGGAAGCCGAGAGCCTTCTTCGGACATGGGGAAGGTAGCCCTCCCATCCTCTTCGCTTTGTGACGCAGTGCTCTCCCCGGGCATTAGGAACCCTTCACTCCGGCTTAGACGGCCTGTTCAAAGATCGCCGTTACGACGAAATCGGGTTCGTTCTCCGACGGTCATGTCGTCCCGATTGCCGAATGCGTGATAAGCAGAGGCGCAGCAGGGATCGGTGAAAGTACGCACAGTCCTAGAATCGTTCAAATCCAACCCCGATTCTCACGGAAGCGATGACTGAGGTCGGCCACGAGGTCTTGGTTTCAATGACAGAGGAGATCGTTCTTCTGATTCATCGTACCGCGGGAGCTCCGGTTGCGGGGCGCCACCGCGGAGTTGGAGTCAATAACAAAGCGGCCTTCAAACGGTTAGTTCAGGACATTCGCAAGTGTGGTCTACAGGGGGGTGACTTTCGAGACTTGATCACGATGATCTTTGAGGATATCGACCGCGATCCTCAGCCGTTCTCGGAATGCAACCATCGAACTGCCCTTCTGCTTGGAAGGTTCATCGCAAAGCAATTCGGTTACAACCTAAAGTTCAGTGGACCCGAAGGCGAGAAACTGAGGGCCGTCTGGCAGAACATGACGCGGATGCAATTCAGAAATTGGATAGACGGCCACCTAGTCCCCTTGTAAGGAGACTAGCATTTGCTGGACTTCAGGGTCCTCAATCTCAGCCTTGAGGAACTCCTCGACTATCCTTTCTAGATCTTCTTGCGTCATGGATGGCACCCTAACGGGTCGTATGATACCGTATGGTACCGTACGGTGTACCAAATCCCGACCGTACTTAATGATTCTTGCCTTCAAATCACGAGGAATAATGCACAAATACGCGCATAAATCGAACTAAATCGCACCGAACCGTACTGACGAGCCCTCGACGGGGCTTCGACGGGGCTTGGACGGAGGTTCGACGGGGTTCGGATGGGGCTTGAGCCGGTCTGGTCCGGTCCTGGTTCGGTGCTGTTCCGGTCATGTTGCAGTTCTCCCTTCCCCGCCGGATTGGCGGACTTCTGGCGCAAAGCGAGAAAAGCGACCGGCGGTCTTGCGAGGAGCCATGGGAACTGCGTCTGATCGTCCGACGGCTCTCGTCACCGGCGCGAATCGGGGCTTGGGGCTCGAGACGTCCGTCCAGCTCCGGGCCAAAGGATTCCGTGTGGTCCTGACGAGCCGCGACGAGAAGAAGGGAATCGCTGCGGTTCGAGGATTGCCTCCCGAAGGCGACGAGGTGCTGTATCATCGGCTGGACATCACCGACCGGGCGAGCGTCTCCGCCGTTGCGAAGGACCTCCCGAATCTGGTGCCCCGCCTCGATCTCCTCGTGAACAATGCGGGGATCGGATCCTGGGGAGCCGATCGACGCGCATCCGTACGCACGATTGAGACGAACTTCTTCGGCTCGCGCGACGTCACCGATGCGCTCCTCCCGTTCATCCCGAATGGCGGCCGCATCGTCATGGTCTCGAGTGGGCTTGGGGAGCTCTCGTACATGGGGCGGGACCTCCGCCCGCGATTCGCGGATCCATCCCTGACTCGTCCCGCACTCGACTCGCTTGTCAACTCGTATCTCTCGGACCTCGAGAAGGGCGAAGCCAAGAGCGAAGGCTGGCCGTCCGCCTATTCGGTGTCGAAGGTCGCGATGAATGCCCTCACCCGGATCCTCGCCCGCGAACTGGCGCCCCGGAAGATCCGGATCAACTCGGTCTGCCCGGGCTGGGTCCGGACCGACATGGGAGGGCCCGGGGCGAATCGGAGCGTGCAGGTCGGCGCCCGGTCGATCGTCCTCGGCGCGATGCTGCCCGACGACCCGACCGGCGGTTTCTACCGGGACGGGAAGAAGATTCCCTGGTAAGCTCCGTTGGGTCTCTCCCAACGCTGGTCGGGCCCCCTCGGTGTCCGGCCGGGTTCGGCTGCGTCCTTTATCGTCTGCGGCTCATTCCCCGCACCGCGGTCTCCTCCATGGTCTCGAAATGGCGGATGTCCGGATCCCTCCTGGGCGAGTGCAACTGCGATTGGGGATGCCCGTGCAGCTTCGACGCTCCGCCGTCGCATGGCAGCTGCCGAGGCGTGTACACCTGGATCATCGACAAGGGCGCCTACGGGGACGTGAAGCTCGACGGCCTCGGCGTCGCCTTACCGGGAATATGGCCCGGGGCGGTCCACCTCGGCCATGGCACCCAGTTCGTGCTCATCGACGGCCGGGCGACGACCGCGCAACGGAAGGCGCTCGAAACGCTCGGCAAGGGACAGGCTGGCGGCCCGTTCGCGGTGTTCGCGTCCGTCACCGAACGCTGGCTCCCGACGGTCGTGGCGCCATTCGTCGTCCGGCTCAACGGGATTCGGTCCACAACCCAGGTCGACTCGGGAAAGGTCTACGATCTGGCGCTCTCGAGGATCAAGAACCCCGTGACGGGAGAGCAGGAAGAGCTGTACTTGGACAAGCCCACCGGTTTCACCGCGAAGCGCTCGGAGCTGGGCATGTCGACCGTGTCCCGCTTCAAGGCTCCGGGACTCGAGTACGACAACTCCGGACAATACGCCGAGTTCAGCCGGTTCTCGTACACCGGGCCGTGAACAGACCGCCGGGCACTAGGTCTCCTGCGCAAGCGTCGCTGTAATAGCGAAGAAACCGGCGACGGCCAAGATGACGGCGACGCTGGCTAGCCCGCTGAACGGGGCGATGAGCAACGCGACTCCGTAAGAGACCGGGGCGACACGGTATTGGCGCGTGATGGTGTTCGCTTGTTGGTCGGTGACAGCTCGTCCGAGAAGACGACGCCCGGCGGTGCAGTACCACCACAGGCCGTTCCATACGATCGCCAGGACGAAGAACGTACCCGCGTACAGCGTGGCCGCCACACTCGCATCGGGCTGCAGGATGTGATTGGCGACCAAGGATGTGTTGAACACAGTCAGGACCACGAAGAGCAGGAGCAAGCCGTTGAGGAGCATCAACCGGCGATCGATTTTCCGGATGTAGTTGAACATGTTGTGATGATTCATCCACATGATGAGGACGCTGACGAAGCTCGTCACAAAGGCGAAGAACGCGGCCACTCCTTGATGAGGCCTTCGGAGAGCGACACCCCGCTCCCGGAGGGATCGCGGAGGTTCAACGCGAGCAACGTGATCGCGAACGCGAACACGCCATCGCTGAACGCCTCCATCCTCGTTGTCTCCTTCTCCTCGAGAGCTTCGCGGTCTATCATGCGCGTTGGTCTTGCCGTGCAGGCATCGGGTCGATTTGAATGTGCCTCCCGTAACGAGCGATGCACGCTTTCCAGCGTCGAACGATATGCCTCCCGTCTCCGAACCTGACACCAAGGCGGCGTACCGTCCGCGTTGTCCGTTATGGCGAAGCATCCGTGGAATCATGGACAACTTAGGGGTGCATCTGTCCGACCGGAGAGCTCGGCTAGGGGAACCTCCAACCGGCCGCCGTCTCTTCTGAGTGAAAGCACGCCGCCGAGGAGGGGCGCGAGACGTACCCAGGGCCCGTCGCGCGGGAGGAGGTGAGGGAACGAAGCGAATCATCGCGATAGCCGTCGTCTGCATCGCGGTCATGATCTTCACGTTCGCGAAGCCGGTGGCCGCGAGCAACCGCTACTGGGCGACCGGGGCGGACGTCCGGATCAACATGATCGAGCACTGCGGCGAGG